>JAESGQ010000029.1_pt1 | contig 335961 bp, 301 predicted proteins | sample 9266251 | NCBI WGS metagenome assembly JAESGQ01 (sample SAMN17056778, study PRJNA650883) | algae metagenome | isolation source: Kaiparowitsia implicata GSE-PSE-MK54-09C and co-occurring heterotrophs from... | place: USA: Kaiparowits Plateau, Grand Staircase Escalante National Monument, UT ...
CACCCAGTTCCACGCCGGTTACGGCGTTGGCATGGGTAAAGATCACACCCTCTTCGCGAAAATCGAAGGCGTGATCAAGTTTGAAGTAAAAGGCGCGTTCAACCGCCGTTACGTGAGCGTCGTTGCGGCTTAATTGCGCGACTGCTGGGAAAGCCCCGTCCTTGCGACGGGGCTTTTTTGTTTCTGTATTCTTGGGGTTCTTGCCAAACTGTCCTGGGTGTAAGCGTTCGATTTGAATGCAGGTCAATTTTGCAAGAACCTGGTTTTCTCGTTTTAGATAACCCGCCTAGTTGCGGGAGGCGTACCCATGAAATTCGTCGATGAAGTATCGATTTTTGTAAAAGCCGGCGACGGCGGTAACGGCATGATGGCTTTTCGTCGTGAAAAGTTCATCGAGAAGGGCGGTCCCAACGGTGGTGATGGCGGTGACGGTGGCTCGGTATATATCGAGGCGGTCGAGAACTTCAATACCCTGGTGGATTATCGCTATACCCGTCGTTTCCAGGCGCAGAATGGTGAGAAGGGTGGCAGCACCGACTGTACCGGTGCCAAGGGTGAAGACTTGATCCTGCCGGTGCCGATTGGTACCACGGTCATCGATGCTGGTACCCAGGAAGTGATTGGCGACCTGACCCGTGCCGGCCAGCGGTTGATGGTGGCGCAGGGCGGTTGGCATGGTCTGGGTAATACCCGCTTCAAGTCCAGTACCAACCGTGCGCCGCGCCAAACCACGCCGGGCAAACCGGGCGAGTCGCGCGATCTCAAGCTGGAATTGAAGGTGTTGGCCGATGTTGGTTTGCTCGGCTTGCCGAATGCCGGCAAGAGCACCTTTATTCGCGCGGTATCGGCCGCTAAGCCGAAAGTTGCCGACTATCCCTTCACCACTCTGGTGCCAAACCTCGGTGTGGTCAGTGTCGAGCGCTACAAGAGCTTTGTGGTCGCCGATATCCCGGGGCTGATCGAGGGTGCTTCCCACGGTGCTGGCTTGGGTATTCGCTTCCTCAAGCACTTGTCGCGTACCCGTCTGCTGCTGCACCTGGTTGATATGGCGCCACTGGATCTGACCGATCCAGCCGAGTCGGCAGCTACAATTATTGATGAGCTGACCAAGTTTAGTCCGTCGCTGGCTGAGCGCGAGCGCTGGCTGGTGCTGAACAAGGCTGACCAGATCCTCGATGAGGAGCAGGAGGCGCGTATCGCTGAAATCGTCGCGCGGATCGAGTGGGACGGTCCGGTGTATGTGATTTCTGCCTTGGCGCGCCAGGGTACTGAGAAGCTCTGTTATGACATCATGGACTTCCTTGAGGCGCGCGCTGAGCGCATTCAGGAAAACCCAGAGTACGCGGCCGAGCTGGCTGAGCTGGATACGCGCATCGAAGATGAGGCGCGCGCCCAGCTGCAGGCGCTGGACGACAAGCGTGCGCTGCGTCGTTCCGGGGTCAAGGCTGTTGGTGATGTCGATGAAGACGACAGCTTCTGGGATGAAGAAGACGAAGATGATGGCCCGGAAATTATTTACGTCCGGGATTAAGCAACTACAAAACGCCGCTTAATTGCGGCGTTTTTGTAATCACAGGTCGCGGCTAAGGTTGGAAGATCATGCGTGACAAGGTAACCGGTGCGCAGCGCTGGGTAGTGAAGATTGGTAGTGCGTTGCTGACCGCCGATGGTCGTGGTCTGGATCGCGCGGCCATGGCGGTGTGGGTCAAGCAGATGGTCGCGCTGCGTGAGCAGGGCGTCGAGTTGGTGCTGGTGTCATCCGGGGCGGTGGCGGCGGGCATGAGCAAGTTGGGCTGGAGTGCGCGACCGAGCGCCATGCATGAGCTGCAGGCGGCTGCGGCGATTGGCCAGATGGTGCTGATTCAGGCGTGGGAGTCGAGCTTTGCCGAGCATGGCCGGCGCACGGCGCAGATTCTGCTGACCCATGACGATCTGTCCGATCGCAAGCGCTATCTGAATGCGCGTAGCACGCTGCGCACGCTGGTGGATCTGGATGTGGTGCCGGTTATCAATGAAAACGACACCGTGGTTACCGATGAGATCCGCTTTGGTGATAACGACACCCTGGCGGCGCTGGTGGCCAATCTGGTCGAGGCGGATCTGCTGGTGATCCTTACGGATCGCGACGGTATGTATAACGCCGATCCGCGGCATAACCCCGATGCCGAGCTGATTTTCGAGGCGCGCGCCGATGATCCGGCGCTGGATGCTGTTGCGGGTGGTGTGGGTGGTGCGCTCGGGCGTGGCGGCATGCAGACCAAGTTGCGTGCCGCGCGCCTGGCTGCGCGTTCCGGGGCGCACACGGTGATTGTCGGTGGTGCTATCGAGCAGGTGCTGGCGCGGCTCAAGTCGGGCGAGCGTCTGGGTACTCTGCTGGCGCCTGAGCGCGGCATGCTGGCGGCGCGCAAGCAGTGGCTGGCCGGGCATCTGCAGACCCGTGGCACCCTGGTGCTGGATGACGGTGCGGTCAAGGCTCTGGCGACCGGTACCAAAAGCTTGCTGCCGGTTGGTGTTAAGGCGGTGCAGGGTAGCTTTCGCCGCGGTGAGATGGTGGTCTGCGTGGCGGCGGATGGTCGCGAGATTGCCCGTGGGCTGGCCAACTACAGTGCGCTTGAGGCGCAAAAGATCATCGGTCAGTCGTCGGATGCCATCGAGAGGCTGCTGGGTTATGTTGATGAGCCCGAGTTGGTGCATCGGGATAATTTGATCCTGATTTGAGGGAAGGCTGATGCGAGTCGTAAAGGGATTGCTGGGTGCGCTTGTGCTGTTGCCTGGGTTGGCGGCGGCCGAGCAAATCGGAGAGGTGTCGACGGTTTTCAAATTTATGGGGCCGAACGACAAAATCGTCGTCGAGGCGTTTGATGACCCTAAGGTGGAAGGCGTGACCTGCTACCTGTCGCGGGCCAAGACTGGTGGCGTCAAGGGTGGTCTGGGCCTGGCCGAGGATCGTGCCGAGGCGTCGATTGCCTGTCGCCAGGTTGGCGCGATCAGCTTTCTCGAGAAGCTCAAGGAGGGCGAAGAGGTCTTTCGTGAGCGTACTTCGCTGGTATTCAAAACCATGCAGGTGGTGCGGTTCTTCGACCAGAAGCGCAATACCCTGGTTTATCTGGTCTACAGCGATCGGGTAATCGAGGGTAGTCCGCAGAATGCGGTGACGGCCATTCCGATTCTGCCCTGGCCGCAAAAGCCCTGAGTCAAAAAAAGCCCGAAGCGATTCGGGCTTTTTTGTGGTTGTGGGCGTTGCAGGCTGCGCCGGCAATTATTGCGGGCAATAAAAAACCGGCGGTTAAGCCGGTTTTTCAAGAGCTAGTAGCGTGTCGCAAACAGCTTAGGCAGCTGCAGCAGCGCTCAGGGCCTTGATGTGGCCATTGAGGCGGCTCTTATGGCGAGCGGCTTTGTTCTTGTGGATGATGCCTTTGTCGGCCATACGGTCGATTACCGGCACAGCCAGGGTGTAAGCAGTAGCTGCAAGAGCAGCGTCTTTGGCTTCGATAGCCTTGACGACGTTCTTGATGTAAGTACGAACCATCGAGCGCTGGCTGGCGTTATGGCTACGACGCTTCTCAGCCTGTTTTGCGCGTTTTTTGGCAGAAGGTGTATTGGCCACCGTCAAGCTCCTCGAAAAAATTCTGGGGGTTACAAACAAATAAGGCCGCGAATCATGCCGATATGAGGGAGTGCTGTCAAGCCTGTTGGCTTTTCCCTGTGCTGGCCTGACCAGTGGCAGACCGCTACACTCGTCGCCTTTGCGCGCCAGTGCTTGTTTGCGGAGCCGGGATATTACATGAATTTGCTCAAGTCGTTGGCCGCTGTCAGCTCCATGACCATGCTTTCGCGTGTATTGGGCTTTGTGCGCGACACCATCATCGCCCGCACCTTCGGTGCGGGCGTGGCCTCGGACGCCTTTGTGGTGGCGTTTAAGCTGCCCAATCTGCTGCGCAGGATTTTTGCCGAGGGGGCCTTTTCCCAGGCCTTTGTGCCGATTCTGGCCGAATATAAGACCCAGCAGGGTGATGAGGCGGCGCGCACGTTTCTCGCTTACGTTACAGGCCTGCTGACACTGGTGTTGGCGCTGGTGACCTTTATTGGCATTCTCGCCGCGCCGTGGATTGTCTGGGCCTCCGCCCCAGGTTTCGCCGATGAGGCGGAGCGCTTTGAGCTGACCACTGATCTGCTGCGGGTGACCTTTCCTTATATCTTGCTGATCTCCCTCTCCTCCCTGGCGGGGGCGGTGCTCAATACCTGGAATCGGTTCTCGGTGCCGGCCTTTGTGCCGACCCTGCTCAACGTCAGCATGATCGTCTTCGCCCTGTTTCTGACGCCCTATTTCGATCCGCCAATCATGGCGCTGGGCTGGGCAGTGCTGGTGGGCGGCTTGGCGCAGCTGCTGTTCCAGCTGCCGCATCTGCACAAGATCGGCATGCTGGTGCTGCCCCGTCTGAATCTCAAAGACACCGGCGTGTGGCGCGTGATGAAGCAGATGGGGCCGGCGATCTTCGGTGTATCGGTCAGTCAGATTTCGCTGATCATCAACACCATCTTCGCCTCCTTTCTGGTCGCGGGTTCCGTGTCCTGGATGTATTACGCCGATCGCTTGATGGAGTTGCCGGCTGGCGTACTCGGTGTGGCGTTAGGCACCATTCTGCTGCCGGCCTTGTCGAAAACCCATGCCAGCGCCAGTCGTGAGGACTATTCCAGGCTGCTCGACTGGGGGTTGCGCCTGTGTCTGGTGTTGGCGCTGCCCAGTGCGGTGGCGTTGGCCATTATCTCAGAGCCGCTGATTGCCTCGCTGTTCCAGTACGGCAAGTTCACCGCTGACGATACTGATATGACCCAGCGCGCCTTGATTGCCTACTCGCTGGGTTTGGTTGGCATCATCCTGGTGAAAATTCTTGCGCCTGCCTTCTACGCCCAGCAGAACATCAAGACCCCGGTGCGTATCGGTCTGGTGACATTGCTGGCGACCCAGGCGCTGAATGTGCTGTTTATCTTCGTGATTCCCCTGGCCCATGCCGGTTTGGCTTTGGCCATCGGCCTGGCCGCCTGTCTGAATGCTGGGCTGTTGTACTGGCAGCTACGCAAGCGTGACATGTTCCAACCACAGCCGGGTTGGGCGTTGTTCCTCGGCAAGCTGTTGTTGGCGTTACTAGCGATGGTGGCGGTGCTGTTGCTGACTATGCAGCAGCTGCCCGCTTGGGCGGACAGCACTATGCTCTGGCGTTTGCTGCGCCTGGGTGGGCTGGTTGGTGTGGGCATGTTGGCCTATTTGGCCGTGTTGGCGCTGCTGGGTTTTCGTTTGAAGGACTTTGCGCGGCGCAGCGCGCTCTGATGGCGGCTGATTTGCTGCCTGTTGTCCGCTGCTCGGTGTGCGTATAATCGGCCACTTTATGAGCAAGAAGCGCGTTATGCAGCTGGTTCGAGGCCTACACAACTTGCGGCCCCAGCATCGGGGCTGTGTCGCCACCATCGGTAATTTCGACGGCGTCCATCGTGGTCATCAGGCCATTTTGGCGCGTTTGCGTGAGCGTTCCGCCGAGCTCGGTGTGCCCAGTTGCGTGTTGATTTTCGAGCCGCAGCCGCGTGAGTTTTTTGCTCCGGATGCTGCACCGGCGCGCTTGGCGCGGTTGCGTGACAAGCTGGCATTGCTGGCCGCTGAAGGCGTTGATCGGGTGCTGTGCCTGAGCTTCAACCGCCGCTTGCGTGAGCTGAGCGCTGCCGAGTTCGTGCATCGCGTGCTGGTTGAAGGCCTGGGTGTGCAGCACCTGGAAGTGGGTGATGACTTCCGCTTTGGTTGTGACCGCGCCGGCGATTTTGCCTTTCTGGCCGAAGCCGGTGAGCGTGAAGGCTTCAGTGTTGAAGCTGCCACCACGGTCGAGCTGGACGGTATTCGCGTCAGCAGTACGCGGGTGCGTGAAGCCCTTGATGCCGGTGATTTTGCCTTGGCGCAGCACTTGCTCGGGCGGCCTTTTCAGATCGCAGGGCGGGTGTTGCACGGGCAGAAGCTGGGGCGTCAGCTGAATGCGCCGACTGCCAATGTGCAGCTCAAGCGCAAGCGGGTGCCGCTCAAGGGTGTGTACCTGGTCAGCACCGAGATCGACGGCCAAACCTGGCCGGGCGTGGCCAATATCGGCGTGCGCCCGAGTGTTGCAGGCGATGGTCGCGCCCATCTGGAAGTGCATTTGCTGGACTTTGCCGGTGATTTATATGGCCGGCGTTTGACGGTGGCTTTCCACCACAAGCTGCGCGATGAGCAGCGTTTCGCCTCCCTTGAGGCATTGAAGATGGCAATTGCTGCCGATATTGCTGCCGCCCGTGCCCATTGGCGCGTTTAAGCACCCAGCTTCAACTGCTGGGTGCCAATCGCTTACGAAGAGCCTGAAATGACCGATTACAAAGCCACGCTTAATCTGCCTGACACCCAATTTCCGATGAAGGCCGGCCTGCCGCAACGCGAGCCGCAGATTCTGCAGCGCTGGAACGAGATTGGCCTGTATCAGAAGCTGCGCGCGCAGGGCGAAGGTCGGCCGAAGTTTGTTCTGCACGATGGCCCGCCCTATGCCAACGGCAGCATTCACATCGGTCATGCGGTCAACAAGATCCTCAAGGACATCATCACCCGTTCCAAGACCCTGGCCGGCTTCGACGCCCCTTATGTGCCGGGTTGGGACTGTCATGGCCTGCCGATTGAGCACAAGGTGGAAACCACCTTCGGCAAGAACCAGCCTTCCGACCTGACCCGCGAGCGCTGCCGCACCTATGCCGCCGAGCAGATCGAAGGGCAGAAGGCCGACTTCGTTCGCCTCGGTGTACTGGGCGACTGGGACAACCCCTACAAGACCATGGACTTTGCCAACGAAGCCGGTGAGATCCGCGCGTTGGCCGAGATGGTCAAGCAAGGTTTTGTGTTCAAGGGCCTGAAGCCGGTCAACTGGTGTTTCGATTGCGGCTCGGCGCTGGCTGAGGCGGAGGTCGAGTATCAGGACAAGAAATCCGACGCCATCGACGTGGCCTTCGTGGTTGAAGATGCTGACAAGTTGGCTGCCGCCTTTGGCCTGTCCAGCTTGCCGAAACCAGCATCCATCGTGATCTGGACCACCACGCCGTGGACCATTCCAGCGAACCAGGCGCTGAACGTTCACCCTGAATTCACCTACGCGCTGGTCGATACCGGCGAGCGTCTGCTACTGCTGGCCGAAGATCTGGTGCAAGGCTGCCTGGCCCGTTACGGCCTGCAAGGCGAAGTGATCGCTACCGCGCCAGGTGCGGCGCTGGAGCTGATCCGTTTCCGCCATCCGTTCTATGAGCGCTTTGCACCGGTCTATCTGGCTGAATACGTCGAGCTGGGCGCCGGTACCGGCGTCGTGCACTCGGCCCCGGCCTATGGCGAGGACGACTTCCGTTCCTGCAAAGGCTACGGCATGAGCAATGACGACATCCTCAGTCCGGTGCAGAGCAACGGTGTGTATGTCAGCGACCTGCCGTTCTTTGGCGGTCAGTTTATCTGGAAGGCCAACCCGGCCATCGTCGCCAAGCTGGAAGAAGTCGGCGCGCTGCTCAAGCACGAAGGCATCCAGCACAGCTATATGCACTGCTGGCGCCACAAGACCCCGCTGATCTACCGCGCCACGGCGCAGTGGTTCGTCGGCATGGACAAGCAGCCGAACGAAGGCGTCACTCTGCGCGAGCGCGCGCTGGCGGCCATCGAGCAGACTGCATTCGTTCCGGCCTGGGGCCAGGCGCGCCTGCATAGCATGATCGCCGGGCGCCCTGACTGGTGCATCTCGCGTCAGCGTAACTGGGGTGTGCCAATCCCGTTCTTCCTGCACAAGGCTACGGGCGAGTTGCACCCGCGCAGCGCCGAGCTGATGGAAGAGGTGGCAAAACGTGTCGAGCAAGAGGGCATTGAGGCTTGGTTCAAGCTGGACGCTGCTGAACTGCTGGGCGATGAAGCTGCCGACTACGACAAGATCAGTGACACCCTGGACGTATGGTTCGACTCCGGCACTACTCACTGGCACGTACTACGCGGCTCGCACAACCTGGGCCATGCTAGCGGCCCGCGTGCCGACCTGTATCTGGAAGGTTCCGACCAGCACCGCGGCTGGTTCCACTCCTCGTTGTTGACGGGCGCGGCCATCGACGGCCACGCGCCGTACAAAGAGCTGCTGACCCACGGTTTTGTGGTCGATGAGAACGGCCGCAAGATGTCCAAGTCGCTCGGCAACGTGGTGGCTCCGCAGGAAGTGAATGACAGCTTGGGCGCCGATATCCTGCGCCTGTGGGTGTCGTCTACCGACTATTCCGGCGAGATGGCCGTGTCCAAGGTCATCCTGCAGCGCAGCGCCGACTCCTATCGGCGCATCCGTAATACCGCGCGCTTCCTGCTCTCCAACCTCAGTGGTTTCGACCCGGCGCAGCACCTGCTGCCGGCTGAAGACATGCTGGCGTTGGACCGTTGGGCCGTAGATCGTGCCCTGCTGCTGCAGCGCGAAATCGAAGAGGCCTACGACAGCTACCGCTTCTGGAACGTCTACCAGAAGGTGCACAACTTCTGCGTGCAGGAGCTGGGCGGCTTCTATCTCGACATCATCAAGGATCGCCAATACACCACCGCCGCCGACAGCGTGGCGCGTCGCTCCTGCCAGACCGCGCTGTTCCATATCGCCGAAGCCCTGGTGCGCTGGATCGCCCCGGTGCTGTCGTTCACCGCCGATGAGCTGTGGGAATACCTACCAGGCGCGCGCAACGAGTCGGTGATGCTCAATGGCTGGTATCAGGGCCTGAGCGAGCTGCCGGAAGGTTTCGAGCTGGATCGTGCGTTCTGGGAGCGCGTTATGGCGGTCAAGGTTGCGGTGAATAAGGAGATGGAAAACTTGCGCGCCGCCAAGGCCATCGGCGGCAACCTGCAGGCGGAAGTCACCCTGTATGCCGAAGATAGCCTGATTGCCGATCTGAGCAAGTTGGGTAATGAGCTGCGCTTCGTGTTGATCACCTCCACCGCCAGCCTGGCTCCGCTCAGCAGCGCGCCGAGCGATGCCGTGGTAACCGAAGTGGCAGGGCTCAAGCTGAAAGTGCTGAAGTCCGGCCACGCCAAGTGTGCCCGCTGCTGGCACCACCGTGAGGATGTTGGCGTGAAGCCGGCACATCCGGAAATCTGCGGGCGCTGCGTGGACAATATCGAAGGCGCGGGCGAGGTTCGTCACTATGCGTAATAACGGCATGCCCAACGCCAGTCGTTTTGGGCGTTTGGCCTGGTTGTGGCTGAGCCTGCTGGTGTTTGTAGTCGATCAGGCGAGCAAGTTTTGGTTCGACAACAACCTGAGCATGTACCAGCAGATCGTGATCATTCCGGATTACTTCAGCTGGACCCTGGCCTACAACACCGGCGCGGCGTTCAGCTTCCTGGCCGATGCCGCCGGCTGGCAGCGCTGGTTCTTCGCCGCGATTGCGGTGGTGGTGAGCGGGGTGCTGGTGGTTTGGCTCAAGCGCCTCAAGCCAGGCGAAACCTGGCTTGCGGTGGCCTTGGCGTTGGTGCTCGGCGGCGCGCTGGGTAACCTGGTCGACCGCGTGGTGTTTGGCCATGTGGTCGACTTCATCCTGCTGCACTGGCATCAGCAGTGGTATTTCCCGGCCTTCAACGTGGCCGATATGGCGATTACCGGTGGTGCCATCCTGCTGGCGCTGGATATGTTCAAAAGTGAGAAGTCCGGAGAAACCGCTCATGACTGACCCACTCATCCAAGAGCTGCGAATCGGTCCGAACAAGCAAGTGACCCTGCATTTCGCCCTCAAGCTGGACAATGGCGATGTGGTCGACAGCACCTTCGATAAAAAGCCCGCCACCTTCAAGGTCGGCGACGGCAACCTGCTGCCAGGCTTTGAGCAGGCCATTTACGGACTGAAAGCGGGCGACAAACGCAGCCTGTCGATCAGCCCCGAGCAGGGCTTTGGTCAAGGCAACCCGCAGAATATCCAGATCATGCCGCGCAGCCAGTTTCAGGATATGGAGCTTTCTGAAGGCCTGCTGGTGATCTTCAATGATGCCGCCAATGCCGAGTTGCCGGGTGTGGTCAAAGCTTTTGACGACAGTCAGGTTACCATCGACTTCAACCACCCGCTGGCCGGCAAAGCGCTGAGCTTTGATGTGGAGATTATTGAGGTCAAAGCGCTCTAAGGTGTAGCCCGCTCCTGTGGGAGCGGCTTTCGCCTTGAGTGTCCCCGCGTGATCCTCGCGATCACGGCGGCTTATACAGATTGCTTCCCCAGTGCGTGCGGCCGCGCCGTACACTAGCCCGCAAGGTCTACCGTCGAGATACCCGCCATGCATATCAAACTCGCCAATCCCCGTGGCTTCTGTGCCGGCGTCGACCGCGCCATTGAAATCGTCAACCGCGCCCTGGAAGTCTTCGGCCCACCCATCTATGTGCGCCATGAAGTGGTGCACAACAAGTTTGTGGTCGAAGACCTGCGTTCGCGTGGCGCGATCTTCGTTGAAGAACTGGATCAGATTCCTGACGATGTCATCGTTATCTTTAGCGCCCATGGCGTTTCTCAAGCCGTGCGCGCGGAAGCAGGGCGCCGTGGACTGAAGATATTCGATGCCACCTGCCCGTTGGTAACCAAGGTGCATATGGAAGTGGTGCGCTACAGCCGCGAGGGACGCGAATGCATCCTGATCGGCCACGAAGGCCACCCGGAAGTTGAAGGCACCATGGGCCAGTACGATGCGAGCAACGGCGGCGCCATCTACCTGGTGGAGGACGAAACCGACGTAGCTGAGCTGCAGGTGCGTAACCCCGAAGCATTGGCTTTCGTCACTCAGACCACCCTGTCGATGGACGACACCAGCAAAGTCATCGACGCCCTACGCGGCAAGTTCCCCGCCATCGGCGGCCCGCGCAAGGATGACATCTGCTACGCCACCCAGAACCGCCAGGACGCGGTCAAACAGCTCGCCGCCGAGTGTGATGTACTGCTGGTTGTCGGCAGCCCCAACAGCTCCAACTCCAACCGCCTACGCGAACTGGCCGAGCGCATGGGTACGCCAGCCTACCTGATCGATGGGGCGGAGGATCTCAAGCAGGAGTGGTTTGCGGGTGTGGCGGGTATTGGTATTACGGCGGGCGCATCTGCCCCGGAAGTGCTGGTGCAGGGAGTAATTCAGCAGTTAAGCGATTGGGGCGCAACAGGTGCGCAAGAACTGCAGGGGCGGCCGGAGAACGTGACGTTTTCGATGCCCAAGGAGTTGCGGGTCAGACAGGTATAAGCGGAAGTGAAAAAGAAAAGGGTCTGCATCGCGCCGACCCTTTTTATGGCTTGGGTGCCTTACCAGCAGCGTTCCACGTTGGTGGCGCCTTTGGTGCCACGGCTATCCAATGTCAGGTTTCCGCATTCGTTATCCTGTAACTGAGCGCCTACACGAGCAGCCGTCAGGATCACACAGCGGGCAATAGTACTTCCTGCGCAGGCTGCGGCGCTGATGTTGTAACGGCGCTCATCGGAGGGTACCGGGTTAGCGCTATATCCTAGGTTGCCGGCGCCTGTGCCCAGGTTGGCTGTGTATGTCTGGTTCTGTGAATAGAAGCGCTCTTGTGCCTGCATTATTTCCATCAGCTTGGCCTGGCCGTCAGCCCGGCCAGAGCGTAATACATAGTTCTGATAGCTCGGGTAAGCGATGGCGGCAAGAATGCCGACAATCGCTACCACAATCATCAGTTCTATCAGGCTGAAACCTTGTTGCTTCATCAATTCTCTCTCCAGTAGGTCGCCTTGACTGCATCGCCAGCTCGGCAGATTTCGGCGCCATCCACGCAATCATTACGAAGGATTTCGGTACCAATGAGTACGGTAGGCTTGCCCTCGGAAAGAATTACCGATGGGGTTGGCGGAATACCCGAACGTTTCAAGTCAAAGCTGCGCACCGGGTTCTTGGTGCCGTCTGGGGCGGTTTCGGTATACAGGGCGCTGGCATCAATCAGGTTCAGGGCATAGGCGCGTCCGCGGCCTACGTCCGAGCCACAAGTAGAAACGGCCTGTCCGCGAGGGCTGAAGGTACTGAAGAGAACGGCGCCACGGAAGGAGATCGAGGTTGAAAGCACCTTTTCACCCTTTGGCAATTTCAGATAGAAGCCTTTGCTGGCGGCCAGCAAGTTACTGTTGGGTGTGTAGCTGTTGCCTGGAGTCAGTTTGGCGTATTCCTTATCGATTTCTCCGCGCAAGTACGGCAGGCCGTTGACGGTGCTTGCTGCATTGGCAAGGGCCTGATCAATCAGGAATTGGTAAGCATCGAAGAAAGTTGGAGTCTCCGGTGCGGTTTGCGCTTGCAATTCTGTCAGCTGCGCAGCAGAAAGCAGGGCACTTGCAGCGTTGTAGGGCAGGGCTGCAAGCGCGTCGGCTTCTCCTTGCAATGCGGCGCCGGATACAAGCAACGCAGCTTGCTCTGACAGCAAGGTTGCAATCTGATCCGTGATGGTTTGACTGTTAGTGGCTTTTCCTTTCAAGGCAGTAGCTTTCGCCGCGTCATCACGGGCCAGAAGCGCGGCATAACCAATATGGAAACCTGATGGCAGGCCGGTAATATCTGGGTCTGCCTGCATGCCCGTTAATGCTGCATCTACGGCTGCTATCACATCGGCGGTGACTGCAGACGAGTCCAGCGCAGATTTGATTGTGGCGAGCAATGTGTTCAGTTTGCTTGGCGTGCCTGTATTGAGGTTCTCCCGCAGTTGAAGGTCGGCAGCATTATTGTTGGCGTATGCTTCGCGGAGTAGCTCCAGATCAGCCTCAAGTGCAGGCAAGTTGTTGTCATCGAAATTGGGGTCTGCTTTTTGGCTGGCAATAAAGTCTTCCTGAGCTTTTACAAGTGCAAATTCTTCATCCAGTTTTCTCTGCAGCTCCGTCAGTTCTGCATACTCAAGTGCCACGCCATCACGCAGTGGAAGGAGTGCTGCAGCATTGTTGTCATTTAGCGTTGCCTCTGCATAAGCCTGGTTTGCTGCTACAAGTGCAGTCTGAGCGGCATTCTGCGCAGCCAGTTTGGTTGCTGCATCCAAGGCAGAAGCATCAGCGGTTGTCTTGGCGGCATTTGCAGTACTGCGTAGCGTAGTGGCAGTACTGGCTGTGTTCGTTTCAAGTGTCGCGGCATCACTGGCTGCGCTTGTCGCGGTAACAAGATTTGCTTGGGCTGTTGCATCTGCGGCGTTGGCTGTTGCCAATGCCGTGTTGGCTGTAGCCTCAACGGCTTGCGCATCAGTAAGTGCTGTTGTTGCAGCGTCAAGATCTGCTTGAGCTGCAGTTAGTGCTGCCTGAAAAGCGAGGTTGCTCGGGTCGCTATCAACATCAGCCTGGGCTACATTTCGGGCATTTTGCGCAGTATTTACGTCATTCTGCCTATTGGTAACGGCGGCTTGGGCGTTGGTAAGGTTTGTTGCTGCATCAGCTTTTGCCGTTGCTGTAGCGCCTGCCTCTGCGGTTGCTGTTACCAGGGCAGCGTCAGCTGCTGCTTTGGCTGTAGCTGCCGTTGCGGCAGCAGCTTCGGCCGCTACAGCATCAGTTTCCGCATTGGTCGCGATGATTGCGTCTGCATCCGCTATGGGTTGAGCGAGAGCATAGGCATCGGCTGCTGCGGTATTGGCGGCGTCAGCAGCTAAGCGCGCAGAGTCGAGCGCGGCGGCATCTGCAGAATCAGCCAGCGCCAAGGTGTCCAGATACAACTGTTGCAACTGAGCCAAGGCAATTTGTGCATTTTCCAGACTATTTTGCAGTTTGCTTTGCTGCTGAAGATTCTCGTTGTTATCAAGAATATAAGGATCGTCAGTAAGGATTTCGTCGATCTGCTTTTGTCGTTCGTTGGCATCGCTCATTGCCTGAGAGGCAGCATTTTGCTTGGTGGTATGGTTGATGCCAGCGCGGTAGTCGACAAAGTTCTGCCGGGCGCCATCAACGGCGTTATTGAGGTTCAGCATTTGCGCTTCTAGAGCTGCGATGGCTTCCAGGATAGCCGTCGTGTCCCCCGCGCTCAGGTCGAAGCCGGTGACGTTAGTCAGGTCAGATTCGGTGATGGTGGTATAGCTGCTTGGTTTGTTGAATACGTTGCTGTCACGCAGCACATAGAAGCGATCGTTGGTGTCGGTGTTGAGGGGGCTTTCGCGGAAGCCTGATCCGATGGAGATGGTGAAGTAGGTTTTGCCGCCTCGTTCACGAATCAACGCTACGTCAGGCGAACTGAAGAAGCGGCGGTTGTCCGCAATAGTAGCGCCGCCCAGTTGGGCAATTCGACCGCCAGTGGCAAAAGTAGAGGTGGGGCTGATGCCGGTGTTGGCATTGTTGATGTCAAAGCGGAACACCTGACCGCGTAGGTCGGATGCATAGATGATGTCAGCCAGGCCATCACCATTAATATCGACGATTGTTGGGTCGGCCGGCATGCTATTGGTCATGCTGGTGATCTGCAGGTTAGCTCCTGTATCGCTGTTGCTACCGGCGCGCCAGAGGAGTTTGCCTGTTTCAGCATCTGCAATGAACAACGCGTTGCCGACACCGTCAGCCTTCGGCGCATTGGTGCCGATCGTGTCGTGATCCCTATCGTAACCGCCAGTGAAAATCAGCACTTTGGTCTGCACGTTGTTGATTTTCACATCTGCTAGCTTGGGTGCAGAGAAGGTTAAGCCAAGCTTTTCATACCCCGGTGTCGGCGACGCAGCATAGGCGCCTTTGATCATCCATTTGAGGGCAGGCGCATCAATATTGCTCACGTCCAGCGCGTAGTAATTGCTACCGCCACGGCGCATGCCTGCATAAAGAATGGCTTTTTCCAATACGCGGCGTTTGGCGGCTACATCACCATTAGCCGCAGTCGCGTCACGGTATTTGGTCCAAAGATTTATCTGGCCGTCCATGCCGTACTTCTTGCTGCTGGAGCCTTTTGCATCTGTTAGATAGGCGCCAGGGTTGGGTAGAAGCTCTTTTGGAATAAAGGCAAATTTCTCATTGCCGGTCTTAGGATCGATGGCATGAATAAAGCCTTCGTTCGATCCGAAGAACATATACAGCTGTTCTGGAGATGTCAGCGGTGCATTGGTTACACGTGCAAGATCTTCGTCGGTAACGTAGGCAACCAGTTTGGGTTCGTTGTGCAGTACGTCAGCAATTGCCAGGCGGTTGGTGCCGTCAGTATTTTTACCCCGCGCCCAGTTGATAAATTGATTCTTTTGCGTGGTATTGCTGGCGCCCAGCATTGCATTTGTGAGTGCGCCATTAGCGGTTGTTAGTCTGTAGCTGGCTGCGTTGAGGTTTACGGCGTCGGTGACTCCGGTTGTAGCTGTCGCGGTTCTGTCAGTACCTGTCCAGGTGAAGATATTCCGTGTGTCCGGTGTGAGTAGGCGCCCCGCAACACCGCCTTTGGCCACATCGCTGCCATCCGGCGCGGCAGACCAGAAGCTGGACGCACTGCTGCTGAAGAATCCGGTGCTGTCGTCAATGGCCGCATTGTTATTTTGATCAACGATCAATGGGTTTCCGTCAGTGTCCTTGCCCAGTTTGTAGCGCTTGACGTTACCCGGCCAGTTAGCCCCTTCTGAGGGACGGAACAGGGCATAGTAGAGATCGTTTCGGAAGCCAAGGTTATTGAAGGCACTTACAGCCACGCTTGGTGCCGCGAAGGACGTGTTTTCAGCGGTGATATCGACAATGATCGCCTTGAGGGCTTCGGTAAGGCCAGATACGTTGTCTGATGTGTAGTAACGACCACCGCCGGCCGCAGCAGCGTTTTGCAGCAGTGGAAGATTGACTGCGAAGCCAACAAAGTGAGACGTCACCGATTGGCTGCGGTTAGTCGGGTCACTAAAAGGTGTTGGTGCAGGAAATAGGTCCTGATTAGCCATGAACTCAGCGAGGTGAGGTAGACATTGGCCGTTACTGTTACCGCAGCTAGATGCTGGATAGAGCGTGTTTTTATTTGTAACTAGTGTTTTTACTGCTGAGTTAGAGCCTTGGTCGACGGTGGGCTCACCATCTGTGACATAAATGATGTGCGACTTTTGGCAACTGTGCTCAATTGGGGATATATATTTATCGCCGCTTCTTGAAGATGCGACACTCTTATCACCCCATACTCGATTTTTGCCGGTCATATATAGGTAAGCTTCGTAATAGGTTTCCAGCATTGGTGTGTTGCCATCTGCAGGAATGTCGTCTACCACGTCTTGCATAGCGCCGGCATTGGCGGTTGTTAGGCGCTTTACTGGGCTTAATACATAACCGCCATCATTTCCATCAAACCGCATAAATCCAACGTTCACATCTTCCTTGGCTTTTAGATCATTGAGCAGGTCTTTCACAACGCCCTGCATTACAGCGTTACGGGTTCTATTTTTCTTGCTAGGCGGTATTGCGCTGTTTGCGACAGTGCTTCCCATGGAACCCGACGAGTCAAGAACAAATAGAATATTCGGACGTACCTGTTGATCAGCAGGTACATCGCGAGGTACATAAATTTCAGTGTCATCAGCTAGGGCGATATTGAAAGCCATAACCCCATAGATAAAGGCGCTGATGCAAACGGCGACTGGTCTTAGTTTAAACATGGTCTTTCTCCAGTCTTAGTACATAGAAAACTTGAGGATACGAGTTGGTGCTTGGTCGGTGACCGTAACGGCTCCGGCCCAGTCGACCTTGAGTGCCAACTCACTAATGGGGCGCAACTGGCCATTGATTTCTAGTTGGGCGCTGGGGGCGATAGTCATGCTGGTGGCCGGGCAATCTATGCAGGTGTAGGCCATAACGCGGCCGAGACCTGCATCATTTGGGCTCCAAGTGACAATCAGGCGCTCCATTTCGATGATTTGAATCAATGGCTCGGTTTCAGGTTGTTGCTGGGCAACGCTGTTGAAACTGAGCAACATGCTGAGTAAGGCGAAGCAGATACGTGTGCTCATGGTTATATGCTCACTTATTGTTCTGGAAGGTCAGGCCCTGGGCTTGCCAGGAGTAGGTGCCGCTGTCGAGCTCTGATCGAGCTTCCATGTGAAAATCAATGCAAATAAATCGTTCGACGCTGGAGCCGTCCTCGCAGGGTTTTTCCCAGACGTAACGCACAGTATTTGAGGCTGTAACTGTGCCGGTTCGTGGGGCGATGCTTTCGGCGGGACCTGCGGTTGCAGGGAGGGCGGCGTTTTCTATAGCAGCTATTTCTGCAGCATCTTTCGAATTGTTCTTATTCGCCATCGCATTAAGCAGCGGTTGGCGAAATTCGAGGTTGGTGTTAAAAGCGAGCAGCTGTGCACGAAGTTCATTCTGAGCTTGCTGGAAAACCTGATTGCGGAATTGGGTGTTACTGGCCATTCGCTCCTCAAAGGTGGAGAAGCGCATGGCAGTTACGCCAGCAATAGTCAGTACCAGCAAGAAAACCAGGGCCACGATCAGCGTGGCGCCTTTTTGTGTGCGAGAGTGTGCGAGCTGGATATGCATGATTCGCCTCAAAAGGTGTTCTTAAGCTGGATGGTGGTGCTGAATATTTGCCGCGCTCGGTTATCTGCAAAACTGAGCGGGTCTGCATCCAGCAATACAAAGTTACGCTCTGCCGGTGCGGGGCTGAGGGGGTCGATTGAGTTGGCTAAAACAGCAATACGAACTGCGCGCACATTATTCCAGTTGGTGACGCGGTCAGCTGATACGTATTGGTTGGCGCTGCGGGAATCGCCACTGGTGTTGACTCCGTAGAGAACTTGGAGGCTGTCTACTCCTGAGATCAGCTCTTGGACGGCGGGCCCAGAAGTCCAACTGCCTGTGGTGCCGTTGAACTTGTAGGCGCGACAGCCTAAGGCTGCTGGCGTTGTGGCTGTCGCGGGGATGATGGAGTAGTGGCTTATCAGCAGCATATTGTTTTCAGTGATGGTGTTGCCGAGACAGTCACGACGAACGCCATCGGTAAATGGCGGCTGGAAAACAAAGGCAACGCTATCGGATGCACTGCCGCTGCCTGTGCTGGCGCAGAGTTCTACTGGGATTGTGCCAGGGAGGCCCGTGCAGGATGGGCGAACCAATGCAAGGGGCTTGCCTCCTTCAAAAACGGGCTCTGTATAACCTGCAAGCCTCGCGCTGCGGGCAATAAATTCTAAGGCAAATCGCCCGTTTTCCTGAAGTCGCCCCATCGCCTCGTTAGCGGCATAGGTTTGCCGACTGGAGAGAAAAACTTGGATAACCCCTGTCATCAGTAACAGGCCCAGGGCCATGGCGACCATTAGTTCAACCAGTGAAAGACCGAGCTGGGTACGCCGTAGGGCAGTGAAAATGCTAATGCTCATCGGTGTACCTCAAAAGCGGGAATGCCAACTGCAAGGTTGTTTTTACCTGCACCTGCACGGCCGAGCCAGAAGCCCTGTAGAGTCAGGGTATTTTCAGTGGGGGGCTTTACCACGCTCAGGGTTATATTGCTGTCAGGTGGGGTGATGAAGTCGCGGCTGGTAAAGCGCCCATTGATGGTGTTTGACGCAAGCCCCGCATAGCTGCACTGGGCTTCCCAGCGATCAAAGGCAGCCATTTGGGCTGCGCTGCATTCCTGTGCTGTGACTTTGGCTGAGGTGGCCGGATTGTAGTAATCCGCACAGCGCTGAGCCGGTGGGTTCGCGCAGTTGGGTGCAGCAGCGTATTGAGCGGCGGTGCCGGCCGGGTTGGCGCGAATACGCTCGGCAATATCCTGCAGGATCCAAGTGGACTGGGAGCGCTGTGCGCTGTCGCTGGAGCCTTGCAGGGCATTGAGTTGCAGGGCGGCTAGGCCGAGCATGCCTACGGTAAAAATCAGCAGGGTAATCAAGACTTCGATTAGTGAACTGCCAGATTGGTATGAGCTACGAGATTGCATGAACAGTGCCATCCTTCAAGAAGTGGGGCATGCCGCATCGCGGGTGGTTTTGCGAATGGTGGCACGCCCCAAACTGTTGGTCATGATGCAGCGGGCGTCTTCAGTGGTAAGTTTTAACTTGGTCGAGCTGATCTTGAACGGTCTGCTGACGCAGTTTGGGCATGTTCCATCGCGTTGAAAAATCAGCCGGTTGGCGCCTGTCTGTAGAAAGTTGCTGTTGACCGTTACCCCTGTTTTCGCCTGGAAGTTGCGTAGGCGGTTTTCGCTGGCGCAGTTAGGCATAGTATCGGCTGGGCCGACACACCAGCCATCAGCCCAGCCGGCGGCGGCATTGACGGTTGGCAGTACAGCGATTTCACGATTCTGTTTGACGGCCTCGGAACGGGCAAAGGCCAATGCCAGCATAAGTTCACTGGCCTGGCCGCTGACCCGCTGGCGTACAGCGAAATCGCCCATGGCAGGCACCGCGAGCCCCAGAATAACGCCCAGAATGGCGACAGTGATCATCAGCTCTATGAGGGTAAATCCTTTACTTCGCAGCATGGGCGTTCTCGAAGGGAAACTTTCACCCTCATCTTGGCTGCTGCGGTTCGTCCATTCAATACAAGGGGGATAGCTGGCGGCATTTGCTGCTTGAGTGGTCAGTGTGGGCAGGTGCTATTTAAGCGTTCGCTTTTCAGGCGTCCTTGTTTGTTAAGGGTTATGCGTCTGGTCTCGTCGATATTGCGATGGCACAGAGTAAAGGTGCCGTTACTGACAAAGGTCATGCCATTGCCGCTGAAATGCAGCGAGTGTGTTGGGTTCATGCCGCGCCAGGTTAGGGTTGTGTGACTAGGCAAGGTAATGTTAGCGATGATTTCCTCGCCTGGATCGAGCGTGCGATTACCGTTGTTGTCGATAAAGTTGGTGAGGGTTCCGGACCAGGGTAGTTGGCACCGGCCATGATCCTGAAGGGGGCAGAGTGTTACTCTGCTGGTGTTACTCATGGCCTGCCAACGGGCCACAGTGATGAGTGTGGCAAGTTCGCTGTGGGTCGTTTGCAGGCGTTGTTTGGCTACTACTTGGCCCAGCGGCCCAATGCTCCAGACGAGTACAGAGACAATCGTTGTACTGATTAGTAATTCGTGCAGCGTAAAGCCCTTAATAGGTTTGGTGTTCATCCTGAACCCTCTATTGCTCCGTGTAATTGAGTTTGCGCATGTGCAGGCATATTGCGCCTGTAGTTAATCCAGTGTTGCTGTGTAAGTTTTCCTCCCGGCGGGGTGTCAGCGTGATGCGAGTCTTATCAGTGGGCGGTGGTGTAGTGGGTATGCTTGGTGCTTATCTACTCGCTCGGCAAAATGTAAATGTCGTTTTGCTTGATCGATTTCAGGCAGGTGAGGAATCCTCCTGGGCCGGCGGTGGGATCGTTTCGCCGCTCTATCCCTGGCGTTACAGTCCAGCGATAACTGCGCTGGCGCATTGGTCGCAGGATTTTTATCCGCGGCTGGGTGTGCAGTTACTGGCGCAGACGCAGATTGATCCGGAGGTATATGTCACCGGGTTGTATTGGCTTGATCTTGATGATGATGATGCGCTGGCTTGGGCGCAGCGTGAGGGGAGGCCGCTGCAGCGTGTGGATATCGCGGCGGTAGAGCGGGCGGTGCCTGCGTTGGCTAAGGGCTTTGGACGGGCGGTGCAGATGGCGGATGTGGCTAATGTACGCAACCCGCGTTTGGTCAAGGCGCTGCGGGCGGCGTTACAGCAGATGCCTAACGTCACGGTGCATGAGCACTGTGCGGTCAGTGGCTTTATTCGCGAGGGTGGGCGTATCACGGGTGTGCAGACTGCCCGTGGTGATATGCATGCCGATCAGGTGGTGCTCGCGGCTGGTGCCTGGAGCGGTGAGCTGATGAAGACTCTCGGCATCGAACTGCCGGTGGTGCCGGTTAAGGGGCAGATGATTCTGTACAAATGTGCCGAAGACTTTCTGCCTGCCATCGTGCTGGCCAAGGGGCGTTATGCGATTCCGCGGCGTGACGGTCATATTCTGATTGGCAGCACCCTTGAGCATGCGGGTTTCGATAAAACACCAACCGATGAGGCGCTGGCCAGCTTGAAGGCTTCCGCTATTGAGTTATTGCCAGCGCTGGCCGATGCCGAAGTGGTGGGGCATTGGGCAGGGCTGCGGCCTGGTTCGCCTGAGGGTATTCCGTTTATTGGGCCTGTGCCGGGGCATGATGGCCTGTGGCTGAACTGCGGGCATTACCGCAATGGACTGGTTCTGGCTCCGGCGTCCTGCCAATTGCTGGCGGACCTGATGCTAGGGCGTGAGCCGATTGTGGACCCTGCGCCCTATGCGCCTGCTGGGCGGTTGGGTTCGGCGGGTTGAGTCGATTGGTTGGGACTTCGCGGCTAAAGCCCTTCCCTCAATTGATGCTCGATTTAGTCGATGCCAAGTTTCTTCAGCCGGTAGCGCATTGAGCGAAAGCTCAAGCCTAGGCGTTGCGCGGCTGCGGTGCGGTTCCAGCGAGTTTCTTCCAGGGCCTGCATGATCAATTTGCGTTCGATGGCTTCCAGGTAGTCTTCCAGATTGTCGATCTGCGCGAGGTTGGCTTCGCCGTTTTCGCTGATGGGTACGCTGTCTGCCAGGCGCAGGTCGCTGGTGGTGATGCGATCGTCTTCGCATAGGGTGTAGGCCCGTTCGAGCATGTTCTCCAGTTCGCGCACGTTGCCCGGGAAGCGATAACTCTTGAGTTTCTCCAGCGCGTCGTCGTCTAGTTTCGCCGGGCTGAGGCCGGTACCGTCGGCCAGGCGCTTGAGCATGATGTCGGCCAGCAGTGCGATGTCTTCGCGGCGTTCACGCAGGGCGGGTACGCGCAGTTCGATCACGTTGAGGCGGTAATACAGATCCTGGCGGAAGCGTCCGGCAGCGACTTCTCCGGCCAGATCCTTGTGGGTGGCGCAGAGAATGCGTACATCGACGATCAGTTCCTGCTGGCCGCCCACGGCGCGCACTGCTTTTTCCTGAATTGCGCGCAGCAGTTTGACCTGCATCGGCAGTGGCAGATCGGCGACTTCATCAAGGAACAGAGTGCCACCGTTGGCCGCCTGAAACAGCCCTTGTTTGTCCTCAATGGCACCGGTGAAACTGCCCTTTTTGTGGCCGAAGAACTCGCTTTCCATCAACTCGGTGGGGATGGCGCCGCAGTTGACCGGAATAAAGGGTTGCTCGCCACGTGAGCCTTGCTCGTGGATCAGCCGCGCCACCAGTTCCTTGCCGCTGCCGGATTCGCCGCTGATATACACCGGCGCCTGGCTGCGGGCGAGCTTAAGGATTTGTTTGCGCATGGCCTTCATCGGCGGTGAATCGCCGAGCAGGCGGCTGTCCACCGGCAGTTCTTCACCGTCGGCGCTGCGCAGGCGTAAGGCCGCGGCGACCAGTTCACGCAGGCGCCCGAGGTCGACTGGTTTGGTCAGAAAGTCGAATGCGCCGGCTTTCAAAGCGTTGATGGCGGTATCCAGGCTGCCGTAGGCGGTGATCATCGCCACCGGTACTTGCGGGTGGCGCAGCAGAATGTGCTGCACCAACTCCAGACCGGTACCGTCGGGTAGGCGCATATCAGTCAGGCACAGGTCGAAGGGCTCCTTGGCCAGCCACTCGCGGGCTTCCTTGACGTTGCGCGCGCTGCGGGTGTCGAGCTTCATGCGCCCTAGGGTGATTTCCAGGAGTTCACGAATATCGGGTTCGTCATCGACGATCAGGGCTCTCTGGCGGGTCATGGTCAGCTCAGTTTGCGCGGGTGGGCGAAGGTGATGCGTAGGCAGCTGCCGCCACCTTCACGAAGTTTATAGTCGAGACGGGCTTGATTGCTTTCGCATAGCTCGCGGGAAATATACAGGCCCAAGCCGGTGCCTTTGTTTTCTGTGGTGTAGAAGGGTTCGAACAGGTGGTGCAGCTGCTCTTCGGATACGCCGGGGCCGTCGTCCAGCACCTCAAGTACCGGCAGCTCGCTCTCAGGGTCGCGGAACAGGTTCAGCCAGACTTGGCCATGCTTGTTCTTCTGCGCACTGTAACGCAGGCCGTTCTCCACAAGGTTGCTTAATACCTGGGTGAGCTGGTGCGGATCCATGCGGGTTTGAATGCTGCCGCCACTGGTTTCCAAATGTAGAGTCTGGCCTGGGGCGGCACTGCTGCGAAACTCACTGGCAAAACGGTGCAGCCAGTACTTCAGATCGAGCAGTTGCGGTTCGGCCTGGCGTCGTCGTGACAGTTGCAGGACGTTCTCGATCACCAGGTTCATACGCCTCGAGTGGTCCTGGATGATTTGCGCCAGGCGTAGGTCCGGGCCTTCCAGTTCTTCCGACTCCTGTAGCAGCTGTGCGGCATGGCTGATCGCCCCTAAAGGGTTGCGAATCTCATGGGCGATACCGGCAGTCAGGCGGCCCAGTGAGGCGAGCTTGAGTTGTTGCGCCTGCTGGGCGATCTGCGAGATGTCATCGAGGAAGATCAGCGTGTGTTTATGTTCGCCGCGCTGCAGGGCAATAAAGCTCGGCTGCAGCACGCGGCCATCCGGCGCGGCTTGCAAACTGGCGGGGCGCAGGCTGGGGTTGTGCGACCATTGCTGCATGCGCTTGATCAGCTCGGGGCAGTGCGGGTCGAGAATCTTGCCGGTCAGATCGGCATGCCCAAGCAGGTGGTTGGCGCCCTGGTTGGCCAGCAGCACGCGGTGCAATTCATCCAGCACCAGAATGCCAGTGCGCATACGTTGCAGGATTAGCGCGTTGAGCGCTTCCAGATTGGCCACGTCGGCGGCGCGTTGCTCGGCCAGGCTTTCACTGACTTGCAGGCGTCGGGTCAGGCCCTGTACAAACAATGCGGCGGCAAAACACAGCGCGCCAAGCGCGCCGGCCTGCACGTACTGCGCGGCAGCAGCCGGTCGGCTAAGGCTGAGGTAGAAGGTCAGGTAGATCATGCCTGTTGCGGCGACTGCGGCAATCAGCAGGCCGATACGCCCGCGTAAGAGGATATTGGCGATCGCTACGGCGACAATCAGCAGGTTGCCGATGCCGCTAGGTGTGCCGCCGGCGGCATAGAACAGGCCAGAGAGCAGAATTACATCGACCAGCGCCAGGCTGAATACCTGCGCCAGGCCCTTGGGGCTGCGCACGGTGGCGATGATTAGGACGTTAAGCGCCAGGTACAGCCAGCTGCCGTTGCGAAATAGCGTTGGGTGCATCATGTCCAGCAGTTCGCTGTCCAGATTGCTGGATACCAACAGCGCCAAGGTGATGCCGATAACCAGGCGGTACAGGTGATAGAGCCGCAGGATTCGCCTGCTTTGCTCTCCGCTCAGGGAGAAATCAGCGCTCACCGGATTGTGGGCCTTGTTCTAGGTGCGTCTGGCTGCAGAACCACTGTTCGCCCTTTGCCAGCGCATGGTCGCGGGGTACGTGGGTGCCGCAATGTTCGCAGCGCACCATGGGGGTAGGGGCTGGGCTGGCGGTGTGGTTTTTGTCGCGAGGGGCTGCTGGCCGAGTAAAGCGCCGCCATAGCCAAAATGCCGCCGCAATGATGGCAATCCAGAACAGTAAGCGGAACAGGCCCATAGCGCTCTCTTTCTATCGGTAAGCGGGCAGTTTAGCGAACCCGTCTGCATGCGCCCAGCGCTGAAGCAGCGTGTTGAGTGTTGTTACCGCCGCTTTGAGCAATAAGCAGTGCTTGGTATTTGGCTGCTGGCTTGCGGGCAGGCCTAGAGCGGCCAGTTGAGCAATAAAAAAGGGAGGCCGCTGGCCTCCCTTTTTTCACTGCGCGTTGCGGCTTAGTCGAACAGGCCAAAGGTCAGGTAGCTGAACCAGGAGCGGCTTGTTTGTTCTGCGCTGGTGCCGGCCTTGAGGTCGTCCGGAATCTGCTCTTCGGCATCTTCGTACTGACGAATCACATCCTGGCTGGCGCGGGTTTCGCCCGGTGGCAGCGGCGTATCGGTTTCGATCAGGCCCAGTGTTGCCTTGGCCATCCAAGAGCGGCTGTCGGCTTCTTCTTCGCGCGGGACGAACTGGCCGTCGACCAGGCTTGGATGATCCGGGTAGTTGAGCTTGAGGGTTTCCAGGCTGGTGGCGGCCAGGTCATCCAGGGTCAGGCGCTGGTAGGCTTCGGTCATTACTGCCAGGCCGTCGCCGACGGCTGGGGTTTCCTGGAAGTTTTCCACCACGTAACGACCACGGTTGGCGGCAGCCACGTAGGCGTTACGAGTTAGGTAGTAATGCGCCACGTGGATCTCATAGGCTGCCAGCAGGTTGCGCAGGTAGATCATGCGCTGCTTGGCGTCTGGGGCGTAGCGGCTGGTGGGGTAGCGGCTGGTGAGCTGAGCGAACTCGTTGTAAGAGTCGCGGGCGGCACCTGGGTCGCGTTTGGTCATATCCAACGGGACGAAGCGCGCGATTAGGCCGCGGTCCTGGTCGAACGAGGCGAGGCCCTTGAGGTAGTAAGCGTAATCAACGTTGGCGTGCTGCGGGTGCAGGCGGATAAAGCGGTCGGCTGCGGATTTAGCAGCTTCCGGCTCAACGTTCTTGTAGTAGGCGTAGATCAGCTCCAGCTGGGCTTGCTCGGCATAGCGGCCGAACGGATAGCGCGACTCCAGTGCCTTGAGCTTGGCGACGGCGCTGGTGTAGCTCTTGTTGTCCAGATCGGCCTGTGCCTGCTGGTAGAGTTCGGCCTCACTCAGGTTTTCGTCGACCACCGGTTTCGATGAGCAGGCGGCGGTGAGGGCGAGGATTGCGATCAGCAGCAGGTGTTTCACTTGCATGGCGGCTTGCGTCCCTGTGACGGCGGCTGTCTTGAGCAAAGCCGTCCTGTTATGATGAGCGCCCCCGGTACCCCTGGGGCAAAGACGCCGTATTTAACCACAAGCGTGTAGCCGAAACCAAAAGCTATGCCCCCTCTGTTGCCGAGCATGTCCTCTATTAATAAGCAGATCATTGAACTGAACGCCGAGGTGCCCTATGAAATGGGCGGTCAACGCCTCGATCAAGTCGCCGCACTCCTGTTCGCCGAGCACTCGCGTTCGCGTCTGTCTGCCTGGATCAAAGAGGGTCTGCTGACCGTCGATGGTGAGGTGTTGCGCCCGCGCGACATCGTCCACGGTGGTGCGCTGTTGGCGCTAAACGCCGAGCAGGAAGCCCAGGGCGAATGGATTGCCCAGGATATCGCGCTAAATATCGTCTACGAAGACGAGCAAATTCTGGTCATCGACAAGCCCGCCGGCCTGGTTGTGCATCCTGCGGCCGGCCATGCCGATGGCACCTTGCTCAACGCCTTGCTGCACCACGTGCCGGACATTATCAATGTGCCGCGTGCTGGCATTGTCCATCGTCTGGATAAGGACACCACCGGCCTGATGGTGGTGGCCAAAACCATCGAAGCGCAGACCCGTCTGGTCGACCAGCTGCAGAAACGCTCGGTCAGCCGTATCTACGAGTGCATCGTGATTGGCGTAATCACCTCCGGTGGCAAGATTAACGCGCCGATCGGTCGCAGTTCGTCGCAGCGCCAGCGCATGGCGGTGAGTGACGGCGGCAAGCCTGCGGTTAGTCACTATCGGGTGCTGGAGCGCTATCGCTCGCATACCCATGCGCGGGTCAAGCTGGAAACCGGCCGCACCCACCAGATTCGCGTACACATGAGCCATATCGGCTACCCGCTGGTAGGCGACCCTGTCTACGGCGGGCGTTTCCGCATTCCGCCGGCCGCCAACCCGAGCATGGTGCAGACCCTCAAGGAGTTCCCGCGACAGGCTTTGCATGCGCGTTTCCTTGAGCTGGACCATCCGATTAGCGGTGAGCGGATGAAATGGCAGTCGCCATTACCGGATGACTTTGTCTGGTTGCTGACGCTGCTGCGTCAGGATCGTGAAGCCTTTATCGGCTGACAAATATCTGGCTAATACGAGTGGGTACAGGGAGTTGGGTGACAGGATGCACGACTGGCTAGCGCCGCAATGGCCCGCACCGGCAAGAGTAAAAACTAGCGTTACTACTCGTTCAGGCGGCGTGAGCCATGCGCCGTTCGACAGTTGCAACCTGGGCGAGCATGTCGGCGACGACCCGCAAGCCGTGCTGAAAAACCGTCAACGCTTGGTCAGCCTGCTCGGCTGCAAGCCCGCCTGGTTGCAGCAGATGCATGGCGTTGCGGTGGTCGAAGCTGATCCAGCCCTAGTGCTTGAAGCCGACGCCAGTTGGACGAGTAAGCCAGGCGTCGCCTGTACGGTGATGACCGCCGATTGCTTGCCAGTGTTGTTCTGTGACCGCGCGGGAATCCGTGTAGCTGCAGCCCATGCCGGCTGGCGCGGCCTGGCTGCCGGGGTGCTCGAAGCCACGTTGGGGCAACTGGCAGTGCCGGCGGATCAGGTGTTGGTTTGGCTAGGGCCGGCGATTGGTCCGCAGGCCTTCGAAGTGGGCGCTGAGGTGCGTGAGGCCTTTGTCGCCCAGCATGCGCAAGCCGCAGCGGCATTTCAGCCCAGCATCAATCCGGGAAAATTTATGGCTGATATCTACCAGATGGCACGTATTCGTCTGGCCGCCTGTGGCGTTGAGGCGGTGTATGGCGGTGATTTCTGCACCTTCAACGATCCGCGTTTCTTCTCCTACCGCCGTTCGGCGCAAACTGGACGCTTTGCCAGCCTGATCTGGCTGGGCAACTGATCCTCGCGTGCCGCAGCTGCGGCACTGTTGCGGCAAATGACCCAGGTCAACGCCGCTCGGCTTGAAACCCGCACAATCGTCCTCATCTACTCTTCATCTCGCAGGCTTTCTGTTTGGGTGCGATTCAGTGCGCCGGCCTGCCACCACCACGAGGGTTGATTGTTTATGCGTATTGATCGTTTAACCAGCAAGTTGCAACTCGCGCTATCCGATGCGCAGTCCCTGGCCGTTGGTCTGGACCATTCAGCCATTGAGCCGCTGCACCTGATGCAGGCATTGCTCGAGCAGCAGGGCGGCTCGATCAAGCCGCTGCTGATGCAGGTCGGTTTTGATGTCAACAGCCTGCGCCTGGCCTTGGGCAAGGAGCTGGATCAGCTGGGCAAAATCCAGAATCCATCCGGCGACGTCAACCTGTCGCAGGATCTGGCCCGCCTGCTCAATCAGGCTGATCGCCTGTCGCAGCAGAAGGGCGACCAATTTATTTCCAGCGAGCTGGTGCTCCTCGCCGCGATGGATGAGAACACCAAGCTGGGCAAGCTGTTGCTGGGCCAGGGCGTCAGCCGCAAGGCGCTGGAAAACGCCGTGACCAACCTGCGCGGCGGCGATGCGGTAAATGACCCGAACGTCGAGGAAAACCGCCAGGCGTTGGACAAGTACACCGTCGACCTGACCAAGCGCGCCGAAGAAGGCAAGCTCGACCCGGTGATCGGCCGTGATGACGAAATCCGCCGCACCATTCAGGTGTTGCAGCGCCGCACCAAGAACAATCCGGTGCTGATCGGCGAGCCGGGCGTGGGCAAGACGGCGATTGCCGAAGGCCTGGCCCAGCGCATCGTTAACGGCGAAGTGCCGGATGGCTTGAAGGACAAGCGCCTGCTGTCGCTGGATATGGGGTCGCTCATTGCGGGCGCCAAGTTCCGCGGCGAGTTCGAGGAGCGCCTGAAAGCGGTGCTCAATGAACTGAGCAAGCAGGAAGGGCGGATCATTCTGTTTATCGATGAGCTGCACACCATGGTCGGCGCCGGCAAGGGCGAAGGTTCGATGGATGCCGGCAATATGCTTAAGCCGTCCCTGGCGCGCGGCGAGCTGCACTGCGTCGGCGCGACCACGCTCAACGAGTACCGCCAGTACATCGAGAAAGACGCGGCGCTGGAGCGGCGCTTCCAGAAAGTGCTGGTCGATGAGCCGAGCGAAGAAGACACCATCGCCATCCTGCGTGGCCTGAAAGAGCGCTATGAGGTGCACCACAAGGTGGCCATCACTGACGGTGCTATCATCGCCGCGGCCAAGCTGTCGCACCGCTATATCACCGACCGTCAGCTGCCGGACAAGGCCATCGACCTGATCGACGAAGCGGCCAGCCGCATTCGTATGGAGATCGACTCCAAGCCTGAGGTGCTCGACCGCCTTGAGCGGCGTCTGATTCAGCTCAAGGTTGAGGCTCAGGCGTTGAAGAAAGAAGACGACGAAGCGGCGATCAAGCGCCTGGCCAAGCTCAATGAAGACATTGCGCGGCTGGAGCGTGAGTACGCCGACTTGGAAGATATCTGGAAGTCGGAAAAGGCCGAGGTACAAGGCTCCGCGCAGATCCAGCAGAAGATTGAGCAGGCCCGTCAGGAGCTTGAGGCAGCGCGGCGCAAGGGCGACCTCAACCGCATGGCCGAGCTACAGTACGGGATTATTCCGGACCTGGAGCGCAGCCTGCAGATGGTCGACCAGCACGGCAAGAGCGAGAACCAGTTGCTGCGCAGCAAGGTCACCGAGGAAGAAATCGCCGAAGTGGTGTCGAAGTGGACCGGTATTCCGGTGAGCAAGATGCTCGAAGGCGAGCGCGACAAACTGCTGAAGATGGAAGGTCTGCTGCATCAGCGGGTCATTGGTCAGAACGAAGCCGTAGTCGCCGTGGCTAACGCCGTGCGGCGCTCCCGTGCTGGGCTGTCTGATCCGAATCGGCCGAGCGGTTCGTTCCTTTTCCTCGGCCCGACCGGGGTCGGCAAGACCGAGCTGTGCAAGGCGCTGGCCGAATTTCTCTTCGATACCGAAGAGGCGTTGGTGCGCATCGATATGTCCGAGTTTATGGAGAAGCACTCAGTGGCGCGGCTGATCGGTGCACCTCCGGGCTATGTCGGTTACGAGGAGGGCGGCTATCTGACCGAGGCCGTACGCCGTAAGCCCTATTCGGTGATCCTGCTGGATGAGGTGGAGAAGGCCCACCCGGATGTGTTCAACGTGCTGTTGCAGGTGCTGGAAGATGGGCGCCTGACCGATAGCCATGGCCGTACCGTGGACTTCAAGAACACCGTGATCGTGATGACCTCCAACCTTGGCTCCACGCAGATTCAGGAGCTGGTCGGTGATCGCGAGGCGCAGCGGGCGGCGGTGATGGATGCGGTGGGCACACACTTCCGTCCGGAGTTTATCAACCGGATCGACGAGGTGGTGATCTTCGAGCCGCTGGCCCGCGATCAGATTGCTGGGATTGCGCAGATCCAGCTGGGCCGTTTGCGTCAGCGTCTGGCCGAACGCGAGCTGAGCCTGGAGTTGTCCGATGAGGCTTTGGACAAGCTGATCGCCGTCGGTTACGACCCGGTCTATGGTGCTCGCCCGCTCAAGCGTGCCGTGCAGCGCTGGATTGAAAACCCCTTGGCCCAACTGATTCTGGCCGGCAAGTTTGCCCCTGGCACTAGCGTGACGGGCAGGGTCGAGGGTGATGAGATCGTCTTCGGTTAAGCGCAGCCTATAGCATTAAGGCTGCCGAATAAAAAGCACCCCGGTTCAGTTTGCGCTGACCGGGGTGTTTTTTATGGGGCTGGATTACAGATGCTTAAGCAGAATTTCCAGCGCTGCTGCCTGATCTTCGGCCAGATCAATGATGTGAAAGCCTGCCCAGCAATGCTGGCCGTCGGCGCCAGGGCGGCTCCATAGGCAGTCGGCCCCCAGGGTGATTTCGCATACGCCCTCAACCTCCTGCTCACTGACCAGGCGGCACTCCACCAGCTCGTCGGCGGTCAGCGGGGTATCGCTGAACAGCATAAAGCCATCGGCGGACAGGTCGACCACACGGCCCAGGCGCTGCCCGGTGTGTAAGTCGAAGACTTCCAGCTGCACGTCGGCGTTATGCCGGCTGTGCAGGCGACGTTCGTCATCCATAGGAGTTCCTTATTCTTGGGGCTCAGCCGTGCGCCCGGTAAAACGCTGGAGCACGCGGTAAATGGCGGTAAGGGCGCGGTCCACCAGCGGTGCACCTCGTTCAGGGGTGACGATGCGCGCCAGCCCTTGTTCCATTTCTGTGGCCAGCTGGGTGAGTGGCTTGATTGCCACGCGCTGGCCGCTCTGGTCGACAAACATATAGTTACGCGTGGTCGGACTGAACCAGGACAGCTTGAGTGTGCGCACCTGTTCGCCATTGACGAACTCGAACCAGGTGCCGAACTCGATATGCCCCAGCTCCTTGGCCAGTGTTTGCGCGCGGGCCGAGAGTGTCGATTCGCGCGGCGCGAGGGTCGCCAGTGCGGCGTCTTCGCCGAGCATGGCGCCCAATGGGCTCTCTGGCAGCGTCGGTTTGAGTTGGGCAGCCACCTGCGGCTGTTTAGCCTGTACGGCGTGCTGGCAGGCCACCAGGTCCTGTAGTAGGCGGCGGATGCCGTCCTCGTGGTAGCCGCCGAGCAGCTCCAGGCCTTTGCGCAGGTCTTCGAGCAGCGGTACGCGTAGTTTCTGCAGGCGTTCCCGACCCGCTTCGTCGAGCAGAGTGCCACTCCAGGCCAGCTGCTCGGCCGCCTCACAGGCGCGCTGCCATTCCGGGCTTTGTTCGCCGTTGCGCAGCAGCACGAATACCAGCACGTCGGCCCAGGTCAGTTCGAGGAAGTTGCGGATGATGGTCGGTGGCTGACGATTGTTCAGGCTATTGGCAATTGCTTCGACCGCGTGCTGGCGAGCGCCGAGCAGTTTGTCGCGGCCTTTGGCGGCTTCCACCGCGCGGCGTTCGCGCAGTTCGACTTTGTGCCTGAGGGTGGCAACGAACTCGTTGAACTCCTCCAGCAATCCTTCAAACAGTTGCAGGTCGCCAAAGAAGTCATGAATGACCCGCTCAACCACCCATTGCATTTTGGCTAACAGGCCGCGTTCATCGCCATCGCCGCCATACAGCACGCCGGCCTGGGCCATGGCATTGAGCAGGCGGCGGGCAGGGTGATGGTGTTGGGTGAACAGCGCTTTGTCCTGCAGCGCCACTTTCAGGTAGGGCGTGTGCAGGTGGGACAGAGTGGTCTTGCAGCTGTCCGGCAGGTTGTCGTCGTCGAGGATAAAGTCGAACAGCATGCCGACCAGGTCGATCACGTCGGCTTCCTGGTCGGAAACCTTCTGCTGGCCAGGCAGCTTGCTGTGGGCTTCCAGCTGTTGCTGTAAGTCGGCCTTGAGGCCTTCTACCTGCTGCGGGCGACTCAGGCGCTGTGACAGGTCGTTGGCCGATTGCTGCTGCATGCGGTTGAGTGCATCCAGCAGGGCCGAGGCGGTATAGGTGCTGGTCGCCTCGCGTGGGGTGAAGCTGGCAATACTACGGGTGCCGCCGAGCAGCGGAGCATCAATGTCGCGCTGGCGATGTTCGCTTAGCAGCGTCGCCAGGCTACCGAGCAATTCCTGCGGGTCGCTCGGCGGTGGGCCGCTTAGATCTGTACTGCCAGCGCTGTATGGTTGCCCTTGAGGTTGCGCGGCGGCAGTGCCGCCTGGATTTCTATTGCTTGTACTGCTCTCGCTCGGATGTTCGCCTGGTGCGGCAGCGGGCGTCGCCTTTGCAGGCGCCGGCGGGTTGTTGCGTTGTGCGGTGTACTTGAGGTTAGGCAGTACACCGGCATCGATCAGGCGTTGATTCAACGCGGCATAGATACTGTCCAGGCTCTGCATCACATGAGTATCAAACAGCGTATAGAGGATGACCTTTATACGCAGCGGAAAGGGGCAGGGCGTCAGCGCGTCACGAAAGGCCTGGGCAATCATCTGCGGGCCGAAGGGGTTGATGTCCTCGCCGAGCTTCTGGCCGTTATTCAGCAGGGCCAGGCGTTGCTCCAGGGCAAACAGCGGCTGCGCACAGCGCGCCTTGACCCGGCTGACCATATTGGTGACTTGCAGGCTTTCTTCATAATCCTCGTTCTGCACCAGGGCCATGTGTTCGGCGTCCAGCTCGCTGGCGCTGGGTGGCGGCTTGAGCTTGCCTTCGAGGAAGTCGGAGAAGTTCTGCGCGATCTGCTGGTGGTAGCTGCGTTCTATCTGTGGCCGCTGCCTGCGGATCTCGCGCATATTGTCGAAGAACAGGGTTTGCACCTGATTGTTCTCGGCTTTTTCGGCGCACTCAAACAGCGTGTCGTCGACCTGTGCGAAGACCCCGGTCAGGTGTTCGGCCAGGCGGTTCATCACCAGTTTTCGACAGCTTTGCACCAAGTCGCCGAAGCGCGGCTGGATAGCCCGGCTGGCAAGGGTCTGCACTGAGCCGGGTGGATTTGGCGGTATGCCCTGGTTACTCATGGACTTTCCTGGCTGGAGCCTTACGGCTGGTGCGTCCTGCAATGAATACAGACATAGGGAAGATATAGCAGCCGCTCACGCAGCTGCAAATCATTGTACTAAAAGCAATTTAAGGGGTTGACAGGCGCGCGCGGAAACGTAAAATGGCGCGCCTCAGACACGGGAAACGATTTAACAACCGGCTCCGGTTTCTGAGAAAGGAAGCAAGTAGTTCCGCGATAGCTCAGTCGGTAGAGCAAATGACTGTTAATCATTGGGTCCCAGGTTCGAGTCCTGGTCGCGGAGCCAATCTTTCATCGGGGTATAGCGCAGTCCGGTAGCGCGCCTGCTTTGGGAGCAGGATGTCGGGAGTTCGAATCCCCCTACCCCGACCATTTTTGGGTCGTTAGCTCAGTTGGTAGAGCAGTTGGCTTTTAACCAATTGGTCGTAGGTTCGAATCCCACACGACCCACCATTTCAAGCACGCTTGAAAGTAAAAAACCCGCCTAGCGCGGGTTTTTTATTGCCTGCGATTTTTGTTTCGCCACTAATTTGGGTTACTGCGGACAAGGCCAAGCCTTGTCCGCAGACAACTTAGTGCAACTTAAGACGTGGCTCGGTACTGCGGCCGATGCGGTCGCCGAGCATCATCAGCAGCGTGCGGGTCACGCCATACAGGGCGATCTGATGCATGCGGTAGAGCGACACGTAGAACATCCTGGCCAGCCAGCCTTCGAGCATGACACTGCCGGTCAGGTTGCCCATCAGGTTGCCGACCGCAGAGAAGGTCGATAGCGAGATCAGTGAACCGTAATCGCGGTAGCGGTATTCCGGCAGGGCTTTGCCCTCAATGCGCAGCTTCAGCGATTTGGCCAGTAACGATGCTTGCTGGTGCGCTGCTTGTGCGCGCGGCGGCACGTTGCGTCCTTCGCTGTCGGGTTGTGGGCAGGCGGCGCAGTCGCCGAAGGCAAAAATGTTGTCGTCGAGGGTGGTCTGCAGCGTCAGGCGCACCTGCAGCTGGTTGATACGATTACTTTCCAGGCCATCTAGCTCTTTAAGGAAATCAGGTGCGCGAATCCCCGCCGCCCAGACTTTCAAAGTGGCCGGAATAACCTGGCCTTGCGCGGTATGCAGCGCCTCGCGGGTCACCTGGCTGACGGCAGCGCCAGTGAGTACGGTTACGCCGAGCTTCTCCAGGGTTTTATGCACGGGCTGGCTGATGCGCTCCGGCAGGGCTGGCAGTACGCGCGGACCGGCTTCGATCAAGGTGATGCGCATATTTTCTGGGCTGATCCGATCCAGGCCATAGGCCGCCAGTTCGCGCGCGGCGTGGTGCAACTCGGCTGCCAGCTCAACGCCCGTGGCACCGGCACCGACAATGGCGATGTTGATCAGCTCGGTGGTTGCACTTTGGCTGGCGTGGGCACGCAGGTAATGGCTGAGCAACTGACGATGGAAGCGCTCGGCCTGCTCGCGGGTATCCAGAAACAGGCAGTGCTCGGCGGCGCCGGCAGTGCCGAAATCATTGGTGGTGCTGCCCACGGCGATGACCAGGCTGTCATAACTCAGCTCGCGCGCAGGCATCAGCACCTGGCCGTGGTCGTCCAGGGTGGCCGCCAGGCTGATGCGTTTTTCTGCGCGGTTGAGGTCGCACATCCGCCCCAGCTGGAATTCGAAGTGATTCCACTTGGCTTGCGCCACGTAGTTCAGCTCGTCACCCGAGGAGTTGAGCGAGCCAGCAGCCACTTCGTGCAGCAGCGGTTTCCAGATATGCGTCAGGTTGGCGTCGACCAGAGTGATCCTGGCCTGGCCGCGTTTACCCAGGGTTCTACCCAGGCGGGTAGCAAGCTCCAGTCCGCCGGCGCCGCCGCCGACAATTATGATTTGATGAGTCATCAGACACGCTCACAAGGCTTTTAAGAAAAAGTGGCGAGTCGCTGCGGGCGAGCGCTAAGCAGCTCATAGCACCAGTCGACTCAGAAGGCGGCTCAGCACGCCCAGGCCAATCGTGACCATCACGATGATCAGCAGCAGCCGCCAAACCTTGAACGGCTGGCGCTCGACCTGATGTTGCGGAGCGCTGAGGTATTGCTCGACGCGTTTTTGATCATCAGGGTTCAGGCGACTGGACATGCGTGCCTCGAATTAAGGGGCCGGTTGGCAATTGATGGGATCGATTGCAGGCTGAAGTGCTGGGCATTCTAGCCGCGCGGCTTATAAAGGCTCAACGCGCAGGGCGTCATTCAGGCGAATAATGCCCCCTTGTAACACGCGCGCGGTAATTCCGCCGTGGCCGCGCATGGCCTGAAAGGTGCCAAGCCCCAGGCGCTCTTCCAGCTTGGCGCAGGGTTGGCACCAGCCGGTGGTTTCCAGAATCGCCTGGCCGAGGCGAAAGCGCCGGCCCTTGAGGCTGAACAGGTTGATGCCGCTGATGGCGATATTGCGCCGCAGTTCCGGCGCGCTGAGTGGCTGCTCGGCAGGGCGGCCCATCAATGCGCTGATCACCGCCAGGTGTTCCCACTGGATCAGGGTGACCTGCCTGGCATTGCGTGGCCCTGGCCGGCTGTGGTCGCCGGTGAGGCCGGCTTCGCGGCGTGCTTCGACTGCCTCCAGCTCAATCATTTCCGCCCGTGCGGCGGGGCGCACACCAATCCAGCGCACGCAGCCTTGTTGCGGTACGGTCGCGAGCAGTTCGTGCAGTGGGCTCACAGGCTGATACCCACATCGAACAGCACGGAGCGGCCCAGGTTGTTGCGCAGAAAGTCTGGAGCGTCTGGATGGGCGAACAGCACGCGCGCAAAGGTCGGGCCGACCAGTGACAGCGAGCGCCAACCCTGGCGGAGAAACTCGGTCGGCGGCGGGAAGTGGCTATTGAAGTCCGGCACGGCGCGCTTCAGGTTGACGTAGGCGAGCAGATCCAACTCGCCCAGGTCGAGGCCGCGCTCTTTATAGTTGTGGGCTTTTTTGCGTAGGGTTGGCGTCAGCCGCTGTTGCAGCTCGGCAGCGGCGATGCGCCGCGGTTTGGCTTCGCGGCGTACCAGTTGGCTGAGGGAAAACGCGCTGCGGCGCCGCTCCAGTTCGGCGCGCCATTCATCATTCAGGCGGCGCCCTTCGTCGAGCACGAAGAACACCTCAAAGCTGGCCTCGCGGAACAACACGTCAGGCGGTTCATGGCCTGCGGCGCTGAATTCATCCAGGCGGTGGCTGACATTTAGCGCTTGCAGCAGGCGCTGGCAGACCCAGCGCTCGCGCTCCCACTTGCGCGCGTTGGAGAGAAAGGCGTTGGCTTGTTCGGCCTGATGCGTCAGCAGGCGCAGATAGTCTGAGTCATCCATGGGCTCAGCTTAGCCTGCGCGGTTGGGTTGTTGGTACCCCTCTGCGACGGTTGTTGCGGGCTTTTTATGTGTAGCTGGAAGTAGCAGTTGTAGACTGCGCAAGTCGGCCACGATGGCTTGGGGGTTGTTCCGCATGATTGCCGCGCACTTATTGTCTTCCACCAGTCAGATACTGGGTTGGCTGATCTATCTGCCGCTGTTGTGCTGGGCGATCTGGCGTGCGCCCTGGGTCGAGCTGTGCAGTGACCTGCGCCGCCAACATCTGCTTTGCGGCACGGCGCTGGCGCTGTTTGTACTGTGGTTGGTTCGCCGGGATTTCGACTCGGGCCTGTCCTATCACTTTATCGGCATGACGGCAGTCACCTTGCTGCTGGATTGGCCGCTGGCCATGCTGGTGGGGTTGATTGCGCAGCTGGGCTTGCTGGCGCTGGGCCGGCAGGACCTTGCTGCGCTGGGCGTCAATGGCGTGCTGCTGGTAGTGATACCCGTGTGGGTGACCGAGGCATGTGCGCTGTGGGTCGAGAAAAAGCAGCCGCGCAATCTGTTCGTCTACATCTTCTGCAGTGGCTTCTTCGCTGCGGCGCTGGCCGCCTTGCTGTGTATCGCTGCCGCTTTCACCGTGCTCTGGGTCGATGGGCTGTTCCCTATGCCGCCATGGCTGGAGGACTTTATCGGCTACCTCTGGCTGGTGATTTTCCCCGAGGCCTTTATCAACGGCATGCTGGTAACGGCGCTGGTGGTGTTCTATCCGGACTGGCTGGAAACCTTCAATCGCACGCGTTATCTGGCCGCGCCCTGGAAGGATGATGATCTGCCGCGCTGATGGCGCGCCCTTCAGCGTTTCGATTGCGTTGCGCAGGTTGATCCAGGTCAAGCTACGCGAACGGCTATGCGCGATCTTTTATCTATCAATAAGGAGGGCGTGACATGGGCGTGCATCAATGGGCAAGGCAGGTAATTGAACAGAGTTTGCAGGGTGTCGAGGCGCAGGGTTTTGATCAGGCTATGGCGCTGAGGGCATTGCTCAGTGCTGTGATTGAGCGCAGCCGGGTTGGGCGCAACGCGGCGGATTTGGCCGCAGAGCTGCAGTTTCTCGCGGACAATCTGGATGATGATCGCGATTACAGCTTTATGCGGCCCTGACTATCAGTGCTCGCGCTGCGGTAACTCGCCAGAGAACAGGTCATCTTCCAGTGGGTTGCCGGCAATTGAGTGCTCCTCCGAGGCCCAAGCGCCGAGGTCTATGAGCTTGCAGCGTTCGGAGCAAAATGGCCGGCTCGGGCTTTGCGGGCCCCACTCGACGGGTGCGTTGCAGGTAGGGCAGGCGACTAGGGTTGGCGTACTCATGCTTGGCCTCCGCGTAGGTTCAGGTAAAAGGAGTGGAGTCGTTCCACTTCGGCTCGCAGCCAGGGCAAATCTTGATCATTAAGCAGCACGTCATGGGCATGTTGCAGGCGTTCTTCACGGCTGGCCTGGGCCTTGAGAATGGCTTGTACTTGCTCGCTGGAACTCTGGTCGCGGGCCATGGTGCGCTGCATTTGCAGCTGCTCGGGGGCGTCCACCACCAGTATGCGCTGGGTCAATTTGTGTTGGCCTGACTCAACCAGCAACGGTGAAACCAGAATGGCATAGGGTGATTCTGCTCGTGCTAGGTACTGGATGATTTCCTGGCCGATAAGCGGATGCAGTAGCGCTTCGAGCCAGCGCCGCTCGTCAGCGTCGGCAAAAATTCGGCTGCGCAGCACAGCGCGATCAAGCTGGCCGTTGGCTTGCAACACATCGTTGCCGAAGTGCTCGGCGATCTTACTCAGCGCCGGCTTACCAGGCTCAACCACCCAGCGCGCCGCGTGGTCGGCATCGACCAGATGCACGCCCAGATCGATAAAGTGCTGGGCCACAGCACTCTTGCCGCTGCCAATGCCGCCGGTAAGGCCAAGAATCCAGGGTTTTGTGGTCAAGGTGCGCGCTCGTATCGGTCATCTAGGGGCGCGATTGTAGTGCAGCTGATTGGCTGCTGGCGAACGGTAGGGATGTGCCCGCGAAGTGTAGAGGCTTTCGAGGTGTCGCTGACGGGGCGCCGTAGTCCGGATGCAGTCTGGGCTACGGCGCTTTATCAGAAGCCGGCGATCTGTAGGTAACCTGAGGTGATTTGCTCACCCCAGAGCAAGGCAATCCAGCCGGCAATCGCCAAATAAGGACCGAAAGGGATAGGCGTGCTGGTTTCAGCGTTACGCAGGCGCAGCATGATCAGCCCCAACACTGCGCCAACCACTGACGACAGCAATATCGTCAGTGGCAACACCTGCCAACCACCCCAGGCTCCGAGCATGGCCAGCAGCTTGAAGTCGCCATAACCCATGCCTTCCTTGCCGGTTACCAGCTTGAACAGCCAGTACACCGACCACAGGCTCAAGTAACCGGCAATAGCGCCCCAAAGGGCATCCTCCAGGCTGGTAAACAGACCAAAGCTATTGGCAATCAAGCCGAGCCATAGCAGGGGCAGTACTAGTGAGTCCGGCAGCAACTGGTGATCAACATCTATCAGGCTCATCGCCAGCAAGCCCCAGGTCAGCAGCAGCATCGCACCAGCCTGCCAGGTAAAGCCGAAATGCCACGCGATAAAGGCCGACAACAACCCGCAGCTCAGTTCAATCAGCGGGTAGCGCATGCTGATCGGCGCTTTACAGCTTGAGCACTTACCACGCAGAAACAAGTAGCTAATAACCGGAATGTTTTCCCAAGGCTTTATTTCATGAGCGCAGTGCGGGCAGCTTGAGTTGGGTAATACTAGGTTGAACGTTTGTGCCTGGGGCTCAGTAGGCAGCTCTAATATCTCTCGAGCCTGCTCGCGCCATTCGCGCTGCATCATTTTTGGCAGGCGGTAGATCAATACATTGAGGAAGCTACCAACCAGCATGCCGATAAGCAGTGTACATAACACAAAGGCCAGCACATGGCTGGCCAAAAAGTCGATTACTGACATAGGTTAAACAACGGCGCCCAGTTGGAAGATAGGCAGGTACATGGCGATGATTAGACCGCCAACTAGGACGCCCAATACCGACATAATCAGAGGCTCCATCAAGCTGGTCAGTCCGTCGACAGCGTTATCCACCTCTGCTTCGTAGTAGCTGGCTACTTTATCCAGCATCATGTCCAGTGCTCCGGACTCCTCACCAATCGCCGTCATTTGTATAGCCATTGAGGGAAATACTGCTGTGCTACGCATGGAGAAGTTAAGTTGCATGCCGGCGCTAACATCTTGTTTTATTTTATTAACTGCGTTTTTAAATACAATGTTGCCAGTTGCCCCGGCCACTGAGTCCAATGCCTCTACCAGCGGAACGCCTGCAGCAAAGGTGGTCGCCAGGGTGCGTGCATAGCGTGCAACAGATGATTTATAAATAATGTCGCCAACAATTGGGGCTTTGAGGGCTGTACGATCAATCCAGTTTCTGAATTTTTCAGAGCGCTTTTTTGTTTCGCCTAGCGCAAAAATAGCGGCAAACATAGCAATAAGGATTATAAACCACCATTTTTGAAGCGCTTGGGATATCCCGATTACGAACTGAGTGAAGGCGGGTAGTTCTGCACCAAAGTTGGCGAAAACAGACTCAAACTGTGGTACTACTTTGATAAGAAGGATGGCCGAAACAATGATGGCTACTACAACTACCGCTATAGGATAGTTCATTGCTTTTTTAATTTTTGCTTTGAGTGCTTCTGTTTTTTCTTTGTAAGTAGCGACGCGATCTAGCAGGTCTTCAAGCGCGCCGGCTTGTTCGCCAGCGTCGACAAGGTTGCAGAACAAATCGTCGAAGTGTTCTGGGCGCGTACGCAGTGAGGCAGCAAAACTATTACCGGCAGCAACGTGCTGTTTGATGTCATCAACCAGCTTGCGCATATTGGGGTTGTCTAGGCCCTCACCGATAATTTCAAAAGACTGCAGTAGTGGCACGCCGGCTTTCATCATGGTGGCCATCTGGCGTGCAAAAAGCGCAATATCCATAGGCTTGATCTTTTTTCCTGCATTGAGCAGGGAGGCAGATTTTTTGCGTACCTTGGTCGGGTTGATGCCTTGCTTGCGCAGTTGCGCCTTTACCAGTGCAGGGTTCTGGCCGCTGGCTTCACCTTTTATCTTGGCACCTTGCTTGTTGGTGCCTTCCCACGCAAAGGTGCTGGTTTTTAATGCTTTAACGGCCATCGGTTAGTCCTTAGTTACGCGGTTCACTTCGGCGAGGCTGGTTACGCCCTGCATGGCCTTCAGCAACGCTGAGGTACGCAGGTCATTAAAGCCGTCTTTGCGCATCTGGATTGAAATATCAATAGAGTTGCCTTCCTCCATGATAATCCGTTGCAGGGCCGGCGTGTTTTTAACCACTTCATAAATCCCAACACGACCTTTGTAGCCGCCATTGCAGTTTTCGCAGCCCGCAGGCTCAAAAATCTTAAAGGTGCCAATCTTATTCTCCGGGAAGCCTTCTTCAAGCAGGGTTTCTCGGGGAATCTGTATTTCTTTCTTGCAGTTATTGCAGAGCTTGCGGGCCAAGCGTTGGGCAATGATCAGGTTGACTGAGGTGGCGATGTTGAACGAGGGCACGCCCATATTGCGCAGGCGAGTCAGGGTTTCTGCTGCGCTGTTGGTGTGTAAGGTTGACATGACCATGTGGCCAGTCTGGGCAGCTTTGATGGCGATAGAGGCGGTATCTAGGTCGCGAATCTCGCCGACCATGATGATGTCTGGGTCCTGGCGCAGGAAGGATTTGAGTGCTGCGGTAAAGTCCATGCCCTGCTTGGGGTTGACGTTGACCTGGTTGATACCTTCCAGGTTGATTTCCACAGGGTCTTCAGCGGTGGAGATGTTTACGTCGACAGTATTAAGGATGTTCAGACCTGTATATAGTGATACGGTTTTGCCGGAGCCGGTCGGGCCGGTTACTAAGATCATCCCTTGAGGTTGCTTGAGCGCGGACATGTAGAGATCTTTCTGCGATTCTTCATAGCCAAGGGCGTCGATACCCATCTGGGCACTGGCAGAGTCCAGAATTCGCATTACAATCTTCTCGCCCCATAGGGTTGGGCAGGTACTGACGCGAAAGTCGATAGATTTGCTTTTGGATATGCGCATCTTGATGCGCCCATCCTGGGGCTTTCGGCGTTCTGAAATATCTAGGCCAGCCATAACCTTCAGTCGTGCAGAAATACGTGGTGATAACTGAATGGGTGGTCGAGCTATCTCATGCAGAATGCCATCTGTGCGGAAACGTACGCGGTAGGCCTTCTCGTAGGGTTCAAAGTGCAGGTCAGATGATCCGCCTTTAATGGCATCCAGCAGCATTTTATTGACGAAGCGTACAACTGGCGCGTCGTCGGCAGCATTGCCGTCCCCCTTGTCCTGCGCATCGTCGCTTACCGCTTCAACATCTAGGCCGTCGAGATCTATATCTCCTAGGTCATCCATACCGCTTGTGGCAGAGTCGAAGAACTTTTCGATTGCTTCACCAAGTTTGTCGTCTTCTACCAGAATGGCTTCGGTGTTCATCCCGGTGCTGAACTGAATGTCGGTGACCGCTTGATGATTGGTGGGGTCGGAAACGGCAATAAATAGCTTGTTACCACGACGCCACAGTGGCAGGACGCGGTGTTGGCGAACCAATTTTTCCGTCACTAAATCTTTGGGTTGGCTTTCTTTGTCTATCGAATTCAAATCGACGAAGGATACGCCGAACTGCTCTGAGGCAAGTTCCGCAAGCACGCGACTTTTGACCAGCTTATTTTGCACTAGGTAGGTGACCAGCGAGAGTTTGTTGCGCTGGGCTTGGCTTTGCGCCTGTTGGGCGGCTTTTTCATCCAGTAGCTCTGCCAGAACCATCTGGCGGGCAAGGCCGGTAAGGGACACGCTGTCGTTCATCGCAGGCTCCATAACAATGATTGCCTTATAGCCTAGTTGATTGGGGTGTGCCAAACGCAAAGCCGTCGGGTGACAAAAAGTGGCAGTTAGTGCCCGTGTGCTCAAGTGGTTGCGCACCACGGGAGTGCTGAGCTTGCGCAGTGCTGGTGTTTTAGAGTTGGCATGAAGGATGCTTTGTTTGGGTTAGGTCGCTGACCTGAACATAACTAGGAGATGCTTTATGAAAGCTCAAATGCAAAAAGGCTTTACCCTGATTGAATTGATGATCGTTGTTGCGATTATCGGTATTCTGGCTGCTGTTGCGCTTCCGGCTTATCAGGATTATACGCGCAAGGCGAAAATGTCGGAAATTACTCTGGCGGCCAGTTCTTGCCGCACTACTGTTACTGAAAAGTATCAAACGCTGAGCAGTGGCCCTGGTGCTGGTAACTGGGGTTGTGAGAGTTCGGTAGGTACCACCCAATATGTAGGTCAAATTGCGACTACTGCAAATGGCGCTGTTCGTGTGACGATTCGAAGCCTTGACAGTAATGTCAATGGCGGTTTTGTATATCTCGAGCCAATGGCTACCGGTGGTGCGCCAATGACTGTTAATGATATTGGTGCTGCGATTAGCAGCTGGCGTTGCGGTGGTTCTACCGAAGCAGTGCAAAAAGTTCTGCCTGGTTCGTGCAATCACAACTACACTACTGCTCCTAGTGGTACCTTCTCAGCAACTCAGTAACTCTCGGCAAAAAAGGCAGCTTCGCTGCCTTTTTTCTTTCTAAGGTGGCCTAATGTTTTCTTCCGGTATTAATGTCCGGTGGCGCGGTACTGATTTTTTTTATATATTTATTTGTCTTGCCTTTTTAGTTCCCAACCACTACCAGCCTTGGTTTAACTTCTACTCCGAATATCTCGCCTTTGTCGGGATTTTTTTGTTTTGGGTCTTCTCGAAAAAAGAAAGTTTGGTTTTTGGTGCTCCGGTTTTGGGGCTTTTGTTTTTTGTTCTTGTTGTCTGGGTTCAATTATTTTTTTCTATTATTAGGTACTCTGAGTTTGCGTGGGTTTCTACTTTCTACCTGATGTCTGCCGTTCTTGCTTTTATGCTTGGTCGTCAGGATGGGGTGGTTAAGCAGGGTGCTTTATGTTTCATTTTTCTTGGGGTTTTATCCTCAGGTATTGCGCTTGGTCAATGGTTTGATATATGGGAAAGTGTTTGGTTTCTTACTTCTGGTGTTGGGCAGAGGGCTACTGCTAATGTCGGGCAAGCGAATCATCTGGTCACTCTACTTGGACTGTCTGTTGTTGCGGCGCTTTGGCTTAAGGATAGGCTGTTAATTGGTAGGGTGGTGTTTTTATTAGTCATTTTTTGGTTGGTTGTAGGGATGGTGGTGGCCGCCTCAAGAATGGCTTTTGTTCAATATTTTTTTATTGGTGTTTTTTGGTATTTATTTTCGGGCAGGCGGGATTTACGGTCGGTTTGTATATATGTATTTGGTTTTTTTGCTCTCTTGGTAGGTGGTTTCTGGCAGGCTGACCTTGCTGTCGCGTTACATTTGGTTGAGGCGGATTGGGCGGCAGGGCTTCTAGGTCGCATGGGGTCGGTGGAGCGGCTGGCTATTTGGTGGCAGCTATTACTTGCTGCGTGGGATAAAGGTGGGCTTGGTTATGGCTGGGGGCAAGTTGCGGCTGCTCAGGTTGAGTTTGCACTAATTTACCCTGTGCCAATCTTTACTCTTCATTCGCACAATATAGTTATCGATCTTCTAGTTTGGAATGGATTTCTTATTGGCTCCCTTTCGGTTGTGTTGATTGGGTTTTGGCTGGCTAAAGTTTTTTTGAGGGTGCGAGGGGCGGATCAGAGTTTTGCGATGGTTTCTGTGGGTGTTATTTTAATCCATGCTTTGCTGGAATATCCGCTTGAGTATTCCTATTTCTTATTGCCATTCTTTGTTTTTCTCGGTTATTTGGCTGGTCGTAATTTTGATTTAAGTGTTTGGGTTGCTAGGTTTTTCTCTGTAGTGTGTTTGTTGGTGCTGGTTGTTTTTTGGCGTGAATATAGAAATTTGGAGGATGATTTCCGAATGTTACGTTTTGAAATGGCTAGGGTTGGTGTTACGGAGTATTCTGTTTCTGATAAAAGTTATGTCTTTTTAAATGGTATGGAGTCTTTCATGCGCTTTATGCGCATGCAAAGCCTCGGCGGGGTCGACGAAAGATTAGTTGAGGGGCATCGTCTAGTGCATAGCTATCCTCATGTACCAACCTTTTATCGCTATGTATTGCTTCTAATAGAAAGTGGTGACTATGAGGAAGGGGTTGATGCTTTGAATAGAATGCGATCAATGCATGGGGATAGCAGTTATATGGGGGTGGTGGCTGTCCTAAAGCGGGATTCTGTAACGTCTCCTCGGCTGTTAGATTTCATTAAATTTTTGGAGAGTAGAGACGGTCTTTGATCTCGGGCGAGTGTTAATCTGTATAAATTAGTGCTCTGTTCATCGTTTTTTGATGCTTTGCGGTGCGTCGCCCACAAGCTGGCTCTTTATAGAGGCAGCCTACAGGCTCAGCCTCATGGATAAATCCACCGCCTTCAAATCTTTGGTCAATGCACCAATCGAAATGTAGTCCACCCCAGTCTCTGCTGTGGCACGCAAGGTGTTTTCGTTGATTCCGCCCGAGGCCTCCAATTTTGCTCTGCCTTGAGTTAGGGTGGTGGCTGTACGCATTTCATCCAAGCTCAGCTCATCAAGCATGACGATGTCGGCCCCGGCATCTAATGCCTGGCGCAGCTCTTCAAGACTCTCCACTTCCACTTCCACCGGCTTGCCGGGGGCGATTTTGTGTGCGGCTGCTACGGCCTGGGCGATGCCGCCGCAGGCGGCAATGTGGTTTTCCTTTATAAGGAAGGCGTCGTAGAGGCCGATGCGGTGGTTGTGGCAGCCGCCTTGGGTCACTGCGTACTTTTGTGCCAGGCGCAGGCCGGGTAGGGTTTTGCGAGTATCGAGCAGTTTGACGGTGGTGCCTTGTACCAAGTCGGCATAGTGCTGGCAGCGGGTGGCCACAGCGGAGAGTGTCTGCAGGAAGTTCAGGGCGCTGCGCTCGCCGCTGAGTAGGGTGCGGGCGGGGCCTTCAAGTTCAAACAGCACCTGGTTGGGCTCGGCGCGTTGGCCGTCCTGGATATGCCAGTGCACGGCGACCCGTGGATCGAGTTGGCGGAATACTGCATCGACCCAGGCGGTGCCGCAGATTACCGCGGACTCGCGGGTGATAACCTTGGCATGCGCCAGGCGCTCTGCTGGGATCAACTGTGCGGTGATATCGCCGCTGCCGATATCCTCTGCCAGTGCGCGGCGCACATTGGCCTCGATTTCGTGGGCGAGGTCGGCGAGGATAAGGTTAGGCATGATGGGCTCCAGTCGGCAGAATGCGCCGATTATAGGGATTGATGGCTGTTTGCGCAGTGTTTGCGGCTGTTCTCTGGCGGCTGTGGGGCTATGCTGATGGAGGTTCTTCGTTAGCTGCATGTAGTCGCTACGTATTGAGTGTTGCGTTGGTCGTGTGCAGGTAACCGTTGGGAAGCTGTGGCGCTGCATCTGTGACGCGGGTCATGTCTGGAGGAAAAGTCAGCTTGGTATGCGCGCGCGCATCCCTATAATGGCTTTACTTTTTAGAATTATTGACGCCAGGCCTTTGACGTTACGGATGACGCTCAGTTGATCGCTGTGCAGATCGGTTCGCCCAAGAGGGGCAGTCTGCAGGAGACTCGCAATGAAGACTGATGCGAATGTGGTTCACCTGAGCAAGGTGGCCTCTGAGCAATCGCCCACCTCGCCGGTAGGAAGACTGCCTGTGGCGCTGACAAATGTGCGTGACAAAGCGGCGCAACAGCTGAAGACGGCGTTGCAGGCGCTGTTCGACAACGCGGACGATACGCTGTTCGAGATGGCGGACCGTGCCACCAGCAATACCGAGCAGAATGCTTTCTTCGAGGCGATGCGCGATCTGCGCTTGAAACGCAAAAATATCGAGCGTGGTTTTCTGCAGAAGGTTTTCGAGGCCTTCGCCACCCTTAATCAATATGAGATCGGCAAGCCTGCGCCTTTGGATGCGGTGTCGTTCGATACCTTGTCTTTGGTGCAGAACGACGCGTTGGAAGAGTCGGTCGCTCTGGATTCGATGGTCGCCAAGGTGGTCAGTCGTGACGGTGCGGCGCTCAGCCACCTGACCACCCGTTTCAACGCCATGGTCAGCAAGAAGCTGGACGATAAGAGCAATCCCGTCGGTCCGACTAGCCTGTGCGAATTCTTCCTTGATGCTTGTAGCAGCCTGGGCGTCGAGATCCGGGTCAAGCTGATCATTCTTAAGCTGTTCGAGAAGTACGTACTCAGCGACCTCGATCAGTTATATGCCGAAGCCAACCAGGCATTGATCGCCGCCGGTGTATTGCCGGAGCTCAAATCCGCACCTGCCCGGCGTAATCCTTCGCGTGCCAATACAACAGCTGGCGGTGCTCGTCAGGACGCATCGCCTGAACTCTCGGCTGAATTTGCCGATGAGGGCGTGCAGGAAGTCTTCGGCGCACTGCAGGAGCTGCTTTCCCAAGCGCGCGGCACAGTGATTCCACGGCGCAACCGCCCGGCTGATGCCATGCCGATCTCCAGCAACGATCTGATGCGTCTGCTCTCGCATATGCAGCAACGTGCGCCAGCACAAGTTAGCGATGATTTTGATCTACGTGAGCAGCTTGAAGGCTTACTGACTCGCGCCAGTGCCAAGGCGGGCAAGGCGCGGGTGGTCGGTGAGGTTGATGAAGATGTGATCAACCTGGTGTCGATGCTGTTCGAATTTATTCTCGACGATCGCACCTTGCCGGACTCGCTTAAAGCACTGATTGGCCGACTGCAGATCCCGATGCTGAAAGTGGCGGTGATCGACAAGACCTTCTTCAGTCGTGGCAGTCATCCGGCCCGCCGTTTGCTCAACGAAATTGCCTCTGCCGCCCTGGGTTGGGGTGAGCAGGACGATGCGCAGCGCGACAGCCTGTATCAGAAGATCGAGCAGGTGGTGCAGCGCCTGCTCAATGACTTTGTCGATGATCCGGTGATCTTTTCCGAGCTGTTGGCGGAGTTTCTGGCCTTTACTGGCGACGAACGCCGCCGCAGCGAGCTGCTTGAGCAGCGTACTCGCGATGCCGAAGAAGGTAGCGCCAAAGCTGCATTGGCCCGCCGTGAAGTCGAACAGGCGCTGAATGAGCGCTTGCTCGGCAAGACCCTGCCAGAAGTGGTGGTGCGTTTGCTGCAGGAAGCCTGGAGCAAGGTGCTGATGCTGACCTGCCTGAAGCACGGCGTTGAGTCGGCGGAATGGCAGGCGGCGCTGGCGACCATGGATGATCTGGTCTGGAGTGTTGAGCTGCACGAAGAGCCAGAAGCGCGCATGCGTCTGCTGGAGATGGTGCCGGGGCTGCTTAAAGCGCTGCGCGAAGGCATGGCCAGTGCGGCGTTTGATCCGTTCTCAACCGGTGAATTCTTCAGCCAGCTGGAAGCTTTACATGTGCAGGCTTTTCAGCGCTTCAAGCGCAGTCTGCCGGAAGAAAATCCACAGGGTGATGTGCCACCGCTTGCTGAAATCGATGAAGAGCAGCGCGCGGCTCTGGCTGAGGCCGGTATAGAGCTACCATTGCTGGAGCTACCTGCTGCGGAAGCGGTTGAAGAGCCGGCAATGGTCGAGGTAGTCGAAGAGATCATTCTGCTTGCACCGGGCGAGCTGCGTGCCGCCGAGCCGGAAGCCAGCTTGCCGGACGACGATGAGTCGCTGCTGCAGGTCGATAACTTGCGGGTCGGCAGTTGGGTCGAGTTTCAGGAAGATGAAGAACACAAGCTGCGTTGCAAGCTGGCGGCGGTGATCAAGCCGACTGGCAAATACATCTTCGTCAACCGTACCGGTATGAAGGTGTTGGAGAAAACCCGCATGGGCTTGGCCGTGGAGTTTCGCCGCGGCGCGATTCGCCTACTCGATGATGCGCTGCTGTTTGATCGGGCGCTGGAGTCGGTGATCGGCAACCTGCGTAAGCTCAAGGGCGCCTGATCGTCTGTAATTGATGCGTCACCACAACGCCGCCGGGGGGTAATCCTAGGCGGCGTTTTTGCATCTGCGTGTTTGCTCAGGCATTCGCCCTTGGCCTTGAGCGGGTGCTGCACTAGAGTGGTTGCTCGTTCAAGGAGTCTTTATGCAGCTGGACCCTTCCAGTGGCTGGTGCGATGGCATCCAGCGCTGCCCATCGCCGAACTTCAATCAGCGGCCGCTGGGTGAAGTTTCTCTGTTGGTGATCCATAACATCAGCCTGCCGCCTGGGCAGTTCGGCACAGGCAAGGTGCAGACTTTTTTTCAGAACAGTCTGGATGCGGATGAGCACCCTTATTTCGCCAGCATCGCCAGCATGCAGGTGTCCGCGCATTTCTTTATTGAGCGTGATGGCGCCGTCACGCAGTTCGTCTCCTGTAATGAGCGCGCCTGGCATGCTGGGGTGTCGCGGTTTGCCGAGCGGGAAAACTGTAATGATTTTTCCCTAGGTATTGAACTTGAAGGTACGGATTATCTGCCGTTCACTGCCGCGCAGTATGCGGCGCTGATTGAACTGACCCGGCAGCTGCAGGCGGCTTACCCGGCGATCACCCTGGAACGCATCTGTGGCCACAGCGATATTGCACCAGGCCGTAAGACCGACCCTGGCCCTGCATTTGACTGGCAGCGCGTGCGCATGGCATTGCAGCAAGACAAGGAGCTGACATGAATTTTCTGGTGCTACTGCTGGTGCTATGGGTCGAGAAGTTCTCGTCCTGGCGTAAGCCCATTCAACACGATGGCCCTTGGCTACGTTTGTTGGCTGCGACTGAAAGTAAGCCGCAGTGGGCTGGGCGGCCCTGGCTGGCACTGGCCGTACTGGTGCTGCTGCCGTTGTTCGCTCTGGGCCTGATTCTGCTGGTGCTGGAACCTGTGGCCTATGGTTGGCTGGCGTTGCCGGTGCATCTGTTGGTGGTGATTTACAGCCTGGGTCGCGGTGATTTGTTGGCGGCACTGGGGCCGTTTCGCGACAGCTGGCGCCGTGAGGACGCCGAGGCCGCGTATCTGGTGGCGCGGCGTGATCTGGCGCTGGAGGCGGACGAAGAGGGCGAGTTGCTACAGCGCGTACAGGGGCATCTGGTGTGGCAGGCCTACCAGAGCTTCTTTGCGGTGATCTTCTGGTATGCGCTGCTGGGGCCTTTGGTGGCACTGGCGTATCGGCTGGTCGCCCTGGCCGGCGAACATGCCACTCTGCCGGCCTTGCGGGAGGCTGCCGTGCAGGTGCGTCATGGCTTCGACTGGTTGCCGGTGCGGGTGCTGGCCGCCAGCTTTGCGCTGGTAGGCAACTTTGCCGGGGTCAGCCGGGCGTTGCTGCATGAGCTGCTCAGCTGGGATATCAGTGCGGCGCAGTTGGCGATTATTACTGCGCGGGCAGCTGGCGAAACGCCGGAGCCGGTAATTGGCGAGGCTGGGGTCAGCAGCCTGGATGGGCTGTGGCAGCTGTTGGTACGTGCAGCGGTGTTCTGGTACGCGGTGTTTGCCGTCTGGACCCTGCTTATCTGAGGTCGCCGTTCCACAGCCAGGCCGCTCCGCGTACCCCGCTGGAGTCGCCGTGGCGGGCCTGCAGCAGTCGCGTGTTGACCTGATCGGAGAACACATAACGCGGCAGCAGGGGCACCACCTGGGAGTAGAGCGCGGCACTGTTGGACATGCCGCCACCCAGCACGATCACATGCGGATCAATCAGGTTGATCACCGATGCAAGGCCGCGTGCCAGTTGGTCGCAGTAGCGGGCAAAAGCCTGTTTTGCGGGTGGGTCGCCCGCTTCTGCGGCGTTCGTCAGGGCGCTTGCGTCCAGGCCAAGATTGCTGCGTGCTGCCCAGCCCGGGCCGCTGAGAAAGGTTTCGATGCAGTCATCTTGGCCGCAATAACAGCGCCGGCTCGGGCCATCCTCACTGCGTCGCCAGGGCAGGGGGTTATGTCCCCATTCTCCGGCGATGGCATTCGGCCCGCTAAGCAGGTGCTGGCGCACGACCAGCCCGCCACCGACGCCGGTGCCGAGAATAACGCCGAAAACACTCACTGCATCTTTGCCTGCGCCATCGCAGGCTTCCGAGAGAGCAAAGCAGTCGGCGTCATTGGCCAGGCGCACTGGCCGCTGTAGCCGTTGCTCAAGGTCGGCCTGCAGATCCTCGCCGATCAGGCACTGCGAGTTGGCATTTTTGATCCGCCCATGGTCGGGGGAGCGGGTGCCGGGTATGCCGACACCGACGCTGCCGCGGCTGCCCAGTTCGCGCTCGCAATCTTCAACTAAGCTGGCAATCAGGGTGACGGTTTTCTGGTAATCGCCCTGCGGTGTTGGGGCGCGGCGGCGCAAGACTTGCTGGCCGTTTTCCAGTGCGATTATTTCGACTTTGGTGCCACCCAGATCAATGCCGAGCTTCAGTGGTGTGCGCATCATTAACCTTAAGTTACAGAGGTTGGGGTCGATAAGAGGTATACATGGCGCCATGCTCGACCGTTATTTTGTGACATTGATCACATTAATCTGCCCGTATTTATCCCGTTGATGCAAATGCCACAGGTCGAGCAGCAAGGGACATACAAGCCGCCGTTTGAGATTCTGCACGGCCGTTTTGTAACCCTACACAACAATAAATAGAACTGGAGACGTCCTGTGAAGACCGTGTTGTATCCGGCCATCGCGCTAATGAATCGCCTCAGCTTCGGCATGAAATTCAGTCTGATCAGTGTTCTGTTCTTTCTGCCCATGCTGGTCACCAACTTCTATCTGGTGCGTGACTCCTACCGGCAGTTCGTCAGTACCCAGGCGGCTCTCGAGAGCATTGATCTGCTCGGTGAAAGCCTCACGCTGCGGCGTAATCTCGAAGACTTCGTCGACCTTATCGAGGTCAATGCGATGATCGGTCAGTCCGGTCAGGCGGGTGATCTTGAAGCGCGTCTGGTCAAGCTGCAAGGCAGCATCGGCGAAGCGTTGCAGGGCATGGCGGCGGTAGTGCGCGAGCCTGAGCAAATTGAAGAGTTTAACAGCAAGCGCGATCAGCTGATTACCGAGCTGGGCGCTGTGCAGGCCGAGACCTCGCTGCAGGGCAAGATCGCCCTGGCGGAAAAGCTGCTGGGCAGCTCTCAGGTGTTTATCAAACTGGTCGCCGCTCAAGCCGGCTTGAGCCAGGACCGTCAGGGCGCCGTGCGACAGATGATCGAACTGGTCACCGTGGACACGCCCAAGGTCACTGCGGCGCTTAGCGAAGGCCGTGCAGTAGGCGCCTATTCCCTGGCTCAGGGCTTTCTCAACTCATCGGCCAGTACCGCCTTCGATGAACTGCTGCTGGAGCTGGAAAAGCTGCATGGCGAGTACGGTCTGAACCTGCAGGCATCGCTCAACAGCAGCGCGCAGGCGCGTGCGGAGCTGGCCAGTCAGGCCGCGAGCAGCCTGGAAACCCTGAAAACCACAGCGGTGCTGTTTGAAGACAAGGTGGTTATCGCCGATTCGTTGGATACGCCCTGGGCGCAGTTCTACGCGGATATCAGCGGCGCCATGGAGCAGACCTATCAGCTCAATGATGCCGTACTGGTGTTCCTCGACAAGCAGCTGCAAGTGCGTCTGGAGGAAAACCGTACACAGATGGTGCTGCTGGTCGCTGCTCTGCTGGTGGTGTTCCTGCTGATTGTCTACCTGTACGGCGGCTTCTATGTGTCGATCCGCACCACCTTGAAAAAACTCGGCCAGGTGATGAATCAGGTGGCTGCGGGTGATATGACCGTTAGCTTCAAGGCGCAGAGCCAGGATGAGCTGGGCGAGCTAGGCCAGGTGTTCAATGAGACGGTGAGCAAGATCCACCAGTTGATTGAGCGCGTGGGCCAGACCGTGGTTGAGGTTGAGCGCCAGGCGGACCGTGTGCAGCAGGTCTCCGGCGAAAGTAACCAGGCGGTTGCCGGCCAGCGTGGACAGATCGACCTGATCGCCACCGCAATGAATCAGATGTCAGCCACTGCCCAGGAAGTGGCGCACAGCGCTGCCGCTGCGGTGGGCAGCGCACAGAGCGTGAATGATGAAACGGTTAGCGGCCGTGCGCTGGTCGAGTCCCAGGTTGGCAGCATTCAGCGCCTCGCTGGGGAAATCGACCAGTCGGTGGCGGTGATCAACAAACTGGCCAGTGACAGCGCCTCGATCAGCCAGGTGCTGGACGTGATCAAGGGCATTGCCGAGCAGACCAACCTGCTCGCGCTTAACGCTGCCATCGAGGCCGCGCGTGCCGGTGAGCAGGGGCGCGGCTTTGCCGTGGTGGCCGATGAGGTGCGCAACCTGGCCAAGCGCACTCAGCAGTCAACCGAGCAAATCGAGTCGATGATTGCCAAGCTGCAAAGCGGCGTCGGCGCGGCGGTCAAGGCGATGAACGCCAGCCACCAGATGGCTGATACCACGGTCAATGAGTCGGGCAAAGTGCAGCAGGCGCTGGAGAATATCCTCGGCGCGGTGGGCATGATCGTCGATCAGAACCAGCAGATCGCCACTGCCGCCGAAGAGCAGACTGCCGTCGCGCAGGATATCGACCAGAACATCGTCGAGATCAGCCAGGCTGGCGAGCGTACCGCCGAAGGCGCCAGCCAGACCGAACAGGCCAGCCGTGAGCTGTCCGGGCTGGTGGCACGCTTGAAGCAGTTGATTGGTGCATTCCGCGTCTGATCAGCAACTCGCTTGGAAAAAGCCCGCCATCATGGCGGGCTTTTTTATGAGCGTTAGCCCTGATCCCAGCCAAACAACTCGGCTGCGTTGCGGCTGCTGGCGCTGGCCAGCTCGTCGGCGCTGATGCCGCGTAGCTCGGCCAGGGCTGTGCAGATATCCGGCAGGTGTTCCGGGCTATTGCGCTGGTTCGGGTGCATGGCGGGAGCCATGTCGGGTGAGTCGGTTTCCAGCACGATGGCCTCCAGCGGCAGTTGCGCCACCACCTTGCGCTGCCGCAGCGCCTGCGGCCAGGTTGGTGCGCCGCCCAGGCCGAGTTTGAAGCCGAGCTTGAGGTATTCGCGGGCTTCTTCATAACTGCCGGCGAAGGCGTGGATGATGCCGCCGCGTAGGGGCTTGAGGCGTTTTAGCGTGGATATGATCGCCGCATGGGCGCGGCGCACGTGGAGTAGGGCGGGCAGCTCGAACTCGGTTGCCAGTTTCAGCTGCGCCTCGAACAGTTGTTGCTGTCGCTCGCGATCAAGCTGTTCGAGAAAGTAGTCCAGGCCGATCTCACCCACGGCGCAGAGCTTGGGCTGTCCGGCGTAGCGTGCCAGCCAGTCACGCAGTTCGCTTAGGTGCTCTGGGCGGTGTTCATCCAGGTAAACCGGGTGCAAGCCGAAAGCCGCGTACAGGCTGTCTTCGGCCTGTGCCAGATCCCACAGACGCTGCCAGTTGGCCTGATGCACACCCAGCACCACCAGGCGCTCGACGCCAAGATCGCGGCAGCGGGTCAGCAGTTCGGCGCGATCAGTATCGAAGTCGGGGAAGTCCAGGTGGGTATGGGTGTCGATCAGGCGCATAGCATCACGGCTAGCAGCGGTTGCCAGAGAGGTTCAGGCGGCGTGCTTCGTCGTCGCTCACGCACTTACTGTCAGCGCCTTGGACGATTCGCGGGGATTTCCCGCTGATGCTACTGGTGAAGCTGTCGACAAAGCGCTGCGCCTTGTTCGCATCGTCAAAACGGCGTGCGGCGCTCTGGTTGGAGGTGTAGCTGCCGTTGCTGGCCGCATAGCACTGTGAGTTGCCCTCGCAGGAGAGCTCGACGTACCAGTAGGATTGGCGGATTTCCACCCCGGCCAGGCTGTAGCTGGCGAACAGGCTTAATGCAGTGAAGAGCATCGTGCGCATGGAGTTACTCCCTGTAGGTTGAGGCGCCAGCCTAAGCCAGTGCCTTGCCCATGGGAAGTGTGGCGCGCCATGCGCTGAGGCAAAAGCCGCGCATCAGTGAGTGCGCGGCTTCGCTAGGGCTTAGTGATGCTCGCGGGTGGCGCGGAATTTCACATCCGGCCAGCGCTCTTCCATCAGGCTGAGGTTGACCCGGGTGGGGGCCAGGTAGGTGAGGTGGCCGCCGCCGTCCAGGGCGAGGTTTTCCACCGCCTTGTTGGAAAACTCCTCGAGCTTCTTCTTGTCGCTGCACTCGATCCAGCGCGCCGACCACACGGTGATCGGCTCGTAGGCGCATTCCACCTTGTATTCCTCTTTCAGGCGGCTGGCGACTACGTCGAACTGCAGCACGCCGACCGCGCCGAGGATGATGTCGTTGCTGCGCTCGGGGAAGAACACCTGGGTCGCGCCCTCCTCGGCCAGCTGTTGCAGGCCCTGGCGCAGTTGCTTGGATTTCAGCGGGTCTTTCAGGCGTACGCGGCGGAACAGTTCCGGGGCGAAGTGCGGGATGCCGGTAAAGCCCAGGCTCTCGCCTTCGGTAAAGGTGTCGCCGATCTGGATGGTGCCGTGGTTGTGCAGGCCGATGATGTCGCCGGCATAGGCCTCTTCCAACATTTCACGCTCGCTGGAGAAGAAGGTCAGGGCGTCGCCGATGCGCACGTCCTTGCCGGTGCGCACGTGGCGCATCTTCATGCCCTTCTCGTACTTGCCGGAGCAGATGCGCATAAAGGCAATCCTGTCCCTATGCTTCGGGTCCATATTCGCCTGAATCTTGAAGATGAAGCCGCTGAACTTCTCTTCCACCGGCTCCACGGTGCGCTCATGGGCGACCCGGGCCAGGGGCTTGGGCGCCCAATCGACCACGGCGTCGAGCACATGGTCGACGCCGAAGTTGCCCAGGGCGGTGCCGAAGAACACTGGGGTCAGCTGGCCGTTCATAAACTCGTCCTGATCGAACGCGTGACAGGCGCCCTGCACCAGTTCCAGCTGCTCGATAAAGCGCTCGTATTCGTCGCCCAGGTGGGCGCGGGCCTCGTCGGAGTCGAGTTTCTCGATGATTTTCACCTCAGTGCGCTCGTGGCCGTGGCCGGCGGTGTAGACGATGATGTAGTCGCCAGCCAGGTGGTACACGCCCTTGAAGTCCTTGTAGCAGCCGATCGGCCAGGTGATGGGCGCTGCTTTAATTTTCAGTACCGCTTCGATCTCGTCGAGCAGTTCGATGGGGTCGCGGATATCGCGGTCGAGCTTGTTGACGAAGCTGACGATGGGCGTGTCGCGCAACCGGCACACGTCCATCAGGGCGATGGTGCGGGGTTCCACGCCCTTACCGCCGTCGAGCACCATCAGCGCACTGTCCACCGCAGTCAGGGTGCGGTAGGTGTCTTCCGAGAAGTCTTCGTGGCCGGGGGTGTCGAGCAGGTTGATCATGTGCTCGCGGTAGGGGAACTGCATCACCGAGGTGGTGATGGAGATACCGCGCTGCTTTTCCATTTCCATCCAGTCGGAGGTGGCATGGCGGTCGGACTTGCGCGACTTCACCGTGCCGGCCACGGCAATCGCCTTGCCCATCAGCAGCAGCTTCTCGGTAATGGTGGTCTTACCGGCGTCGGGGTGAGAGATGATCGCGAATGTACGGCGTTTGCCGACTTCGGTGGCCTGGATGGTCATTGTGCGGGAACCCGTCGACTGAATAGTCGGTCTGTCAAAAAAGGCGGCGATTATAACGGTAAACGTCGCCCAGCGCGGCGACCTATGGTCTGGGGATAAAACCAAGCTTTTCCCGCCCTTTGTGCAGCATTCCATGACGTTTTGTTTTGAATATAAAACGATCAACTGCGGAGGTGAAAAAGAGCGGCAAAAGCACGGCATTTTTGATTGATCTCAGCCCCCCATGGCCCTAAAGTTCGCGCCCGAACGTCCATGCTGGCAACGATCCATCCGGCTCAAGTACTGACGACGAGAGACCCGCAGGGTACTCGGCGACATGCCTTGGGAAGTAGGCGAACCAAAGTGGGGAAACTGATCAGGCGTTCGGCTCGCGTGGTTTAACCGCCGAGCATCCCTAAATGGTGGGCAAGTTACTGCTGTGCAGCACTTGCCTGACTGAAAGCGTTTTAACTGGTTCCGCCAACTGGAGTCCCAAGCATGTCGATCAAGGTCGAAGACTACTACGCACCCGCTACTTTTCAGCGCATGAAGGCGTTCGCCGACACCCAGGAAACCCCGTTCGTGGTGATCGATACCGCGATCATCAGCCAGGCCTACGATGACCTGCGCGCCGGTTTCGACTTCGCCAAGATCTACTACGCGGTCAAGGCCAACCCGGCGGTCGAGATCATCGACCTGCTCAAGGAAAAAGGCTCCAGCTTCGATATCGCCTCGATCTACGAGCTGGACAAGGTGATGGATCGCGGCGTCAGTGCCGACCGTATCAGCTACGGCAACACCATCAAGAAATCCAAGGACATCCGCTACTTCTACGAGAAGGGCGTGCGTCTGTTCTCCACCGACTCGGAAGCCGACCTGCGCAATATCGCCAAGGCCGCGCCGGGTTCGAAAGTCTATGTGCGCATCCTTACTGAAGGCTCGACCACTGCCGATTGGCCGTTGTCACGCAAGTTCGGCTGCCAGACCGATATGGCCATGGATCTGCTGATCCTCGCTCGTGACCTGGGCCTGGTGCCATACGGCATCTCCTTCCACGTCGGCTCGCAGCAGCGCGACATCTCGGTGTGGGATGCGGCGATTGCCAAGGTCAAGGTGATCTTCGAGCGCTTGAAAGAAGAAGACGGCATCGTCCTCAAGCTGATCAACATGGGTGGCGGTTTCCCGGCCAACTACATCACCCGGACCAACAGTCTGGAAACCTATGCCGAGGAAATCATCCGCTTCCTTAAAGAAGACTTCGGCGACGACCTGCCGGAAATCATCCTGGAGCCGGGCCGCTCGCTGATCGCCAACGCTGGCATCCTGGTCAGCGAAGTGGTGCTGGTCGCGCGTAAGTCGCGTACCGCCGTCGAGCGTTGGGTTTACGTGGACGTTGGCAAGTTCAGCGGCCTGATCGAAACCATGGACGAGTCGATCAAGTTCCCGATCTGGACCGAGAAGAAAGGCGAAGTGGAAGAGGTGGTGATTGCCGGCCCAACCTGCGACAGCGCCGACATCATGTACGAGAACTACAAATACGGCCTGCCGCTCAACCTGGCTATCGGCGACCGCCTGTACTGGCTGTCCACCGGCGCCTATACCACCAGCTACAGCGCGGTGGAATTCAACGGCTTCCCGCCGCTGAAGTCGTTTTACCTGTAACGCCTGGCCTAGCGCTGGGCAAAAAGGCACGGGCTGACCCCGTGCCTTTTTTGTGCCTGCAACATTTTTCCTGCGCGTTACATGCCAGCCAATGCGCCGGCTCCAGTCGCTATTGCTTGCACTAGAGCCTTTGCGTCATTCCGCTAGTGATAGCCCCGTATGTGCTCGGCGGTGAAGGCTGACAATTTTGTTACAAAGGAGTTTATGTAAACGAGATGTAAAGATTGATTGAGAGTGCTTACTAATTAGAATCGCGCCAGTTTTTAAAGCCTGAGCGATTCTCATGAACAACTACGATAAAAAGCGCAGAAATCTCCCACAACGCCGCCTGTTGGCCAGTGCAATCGGCTTTGCCATTGCTTCGTGCGCCAGCCACAGCTTTGCCGCCGAAGCCGAGAAAGCTCCGGTAGAGCTGGGCAGCGTTACGGTCAAAGGTCAGCAGGACACAGGCTACAAGGTCGATAAGGCCTCCTCGCCGAAGCAGACCGCGCCACTGTTGGATACGCCGCAAACCTTCAGCGTGATCCCTGAAGCGCTGTTCAAGGAGCAAGGCGCGCGCAACCTGACGGACGTGCTGAGCAACACTCCGGGTATCAGCTTCAATGCCGGGGAAAACGGCTTTGCCAGCGGCACCAACAATTTCAGCCTGCGTGGTTTCGACACCAGCGGCAGCATCTTTATCGACGGTGCGCGCGACAACGGCAGCTACACCCGCGACGTGTTCAACGTTGAGTCGGTCGAAGTAGCCAAGGGCCCGGCCGCCGATAACGGCCGTGGCGGTGCTGGTGGTTATATCAATCTGGTGACCAAGACGCCGACCCTGGAAGAGTTTATTGGTGGCGGCATCAGCTATGCCTTCGACCAGTACGATTCCGAGGCACTCAAGCGCATGACCCTGGATACCAACCAGGTGATCAACGAGACTACTGCCGCGCGCCTCAACCTGCTGCTGGAAGACAGCGGCGTGGCCGGCCGCGAGCACGCGGAGAACAACAGCTGGGGCGTTGCACCGTCGGTGGCTTTTGGCCTGGGCACCGATACCCGCGCGATCTTTGCCTATGAGCATGTGCAGATGAGTGATCGCCCGGACTGGGGCGTGTCCGGCTCGTCGGTCAAGGGGCTCAAGGCTGTTTATGATCCGTCGCTATCGTCGGTAGATCGCGACAAGTTCTATGGCCTCAAGTCCGATTATGACGACACCACCAGCGATGCCTTCCTGGCGCGTGTCGAGCACGATTTGTCCACTGGCCTGACCCTGAGCAACCAGACTCGCTGGGCGCGGGTTGACCGTGATGCGCGTTACACCGTGCCATTTCAGTTCTTGGGCGGTGACCAGCTGCGTACCGATACACAGTTTTATGATCGGGTTAACACCAGCCTGTCCAACCAGACCAACCTGTCTGCGCAGTTTGCTACCGGTAGCTTGCAGCACAATCTGGCGACCGGTCTGGAGCTGACTCGCGAAAAGTCCGAAGGCGCGACCTACGCTGCGATCAATCCGGGTAATGCAAATATCTTTGATCCGGATTACAACCGTGCCGGGCCTGCCGCCGAACGTGCTGCCGAGCGCAATGAGGTGACGGTCGATACGGTTGCCCTGTACGTGTACGACACCATCGAGCTGAACAAGCAGTGGCAAGTCACCGGCGGCCTGCGCCTGGAGAACTACCAGGTCGATATCAGCAGCAAGACCGTTGCCGGCGCACCTGTAGGGCCGGATGGCTACGATGACACCGAGTTCACCGTGGCCGGCAAGCTGGGCCTGGTTTACAAACCGGTGGAATACGGCAGCATCTACGCCGCTTATGGCCGCTCGGTGCAGCCAGCAGGTTCTTTCCTGTCGAACGCTGACATTTCCCGCGTCGCTGGTCAGGCTATGCCAGGGCTGGTGGATGGCGCCGGTCCGGTTAAGGCCGACAGCTACGAGCTGGGTACCAAGTGGGACTTCTTCGACAAGCGTCTTTCGACGGCCGCAGCGCTGTTCTACACCGTGAAAAAGGACGTGCCGATTACCGGGCTTGATGCGGGGCAGGCAGCGCCAGCTACCCTCAAGGGTTACGGCAAGCAGATCGTCAAAGGTCTGGAGCTAAGTGCCACAGGCAAAATTACTGACGACTGGAATGTGTTTGCCGGCATCGTCTTTATGGACAGCGAGCGTAAGCACAGTGCCTACCTAGATGACGTGCGCAAGCGTGCCAACGCCGCTGACTACGGCACAGTGGACCGCACCAGTGGTGATGAGTTGGCCTTTACCCCGCGCGTTTCGGGCAGCCTGTGGACCACCTACCGTCTGCCTGTTGGCGTGACCATCGGTGCGGGTGCCAAGCATGTGGGTTCGTCCTACCTGGGCCGTCCGGATGATGCCGAGCGCATTATCCCCAACGGCGCAGTGGGTAAGCTGCCGAGCTACACCACCTTCAATGCGATGGCGTCCTACGAGGTCACCCCGAACCTGGATGTACGGGTCAACCTGGATAACCTGACCGATGAGGAGTACGCCATTTCCACCAACTGGAATGGTCGTCGCGCCATGCTCGGCGATCCACGCACCCTGACCCTGAGCACCGACTTCCGCTTCTAAGTCGCTCAGGCAGTAAAACGCGCCCCGGATGCTTTGGCCTCCGGGGCGTTTTTTATGCTGTGCCGCTAGCCGGCGGGCCAGTGCATCGGCTCAATTTATTGGGCTGGATCAACGGTCCCGGCGTGCGGCGCTGTCATAGTGCGCTCCAGCTATTTAGAATCATTTGCAACTGTTTGGTGGCGGGCGCTTGAGGCGGCCGTTGAGGAGAGCGAATCATGATGTTGAGCATTGCCGATGTGCTGACGCCTGAGCAGGTGCGTGAGTGCCGTCAGGCCTTTGAGCAGGCCAGTTGGCAGGATGGTCGGCTGACGGCGGGTCACCAGGCGGTCAAGGCCAAGGCTAATCAGCAATTGGCTCAGGATGACCCGCTGGTGGTGCAGATTGGCGATTTTATTGTTCAGCGCCTGGGTAATCATCCGCAGTTTGTCTCGGCGGCTTTGCCGCTGAAGGTGTTGCCACCGCGCTTCAACCGTTACAGCGGTGGTGGCACCTATGGCAACCATATCGACAATGCGATTTTCAGCGTGCCGGGCACGCCGCATCGGGTACGCAGCGATCTGTCGGCCACGCTGTTTTTCAGTGATCCGGATGAGTACGATGGTGGCGAGCTGGTGGTCGAGGACAGCTACGGCAGCCACAGCGTCAAGTTGCCGGCCGGCCATCTGGTCTTGTATCCCGGCAGCAGCCTGCACCGGGTCAATCCGGTGACCCGTGGCACGCGCTATGCGGCGTTCTTCTGGATTCAGAGCCTGGTGCGCGATGACACTCAGCGCAGCCTGTTGCTGGAGCTGGATCGGGCGGTGCAGGCGCTGACCCTTGAGGTGCCGGAGAGTGCCGAGTTGGCGCGTTTGACCGGGGTTTATCACAACCTGCTGCGCCAATGGGCCAATACATGACCGACATGCCGTTGCCGAAATTGACGCAGATTCCGCCGAGCATCGCAGCCGTGGCGGACTATGAGCCCCTGGCCCGCGAGCGCATGAGCGCTCAGGCCTGGGCCTATATCGCGGGCGGTGCGGCCGATGAGCTGACCCTGGCGGAGAATCAGGCAGCGTTTCAGCGCATTCGCCTGCGCACACGGGTGTTGGCCGACCTGAGCTGCGGCAATACCCATCTGCAGCTGTTCGGTCAGACTTTTGCCCACCCGATTTTCCTCGCGCCTGTGGCCTATCAACGCTTGGCTCATGCCGATGGCGAGTTGGCCACGGTGCTGGCCGCGTCGGCGGTACAAGCCGGCATGGTGCTCAGCACCCAGGCCAGTGTGTCCCTCGAAGACGTGGCCGAGCAGGCGCACAATCCGTTGTGGTTTCAGCTGTATATCCAGCCGGATCGGGCCTTTACCGAGGCGCTGGTCAAGCGCGCTGAGGCTGCGGGTTATCAGGCGCTGGTGCTGACGGTGGATGCGCCGGTCAATGGCATGCGCAATCGCGAACAGCGCGCGGGTTTCTTTCTGCCCGAGGGCGTCGAGGCGGTCAATCTGCGTGGCATGCAGCCGTTGCATGAGAGTGCTCCGCCAAGCGGTGGCCTGTTGCTCGGTGGCGCGTTAATGGCGGCAGCGCCTGGTTGGGCGGATGTGCAGTGGCTGCGCTCATTGACGCGCCTGCCGATCCTGCTCAAGGGCGTGATGACTGCCGAAGATGCGCAGCGGGCAGTGGCCGATGGCGTCGACGGTATCATCGTCTCCAACCATGGCGGGCGCACCTTGGATGGCCAGCCTGCAACCATCGAGGTGTTAGCGGAAATCGCCGCTGCGGTGCAGGGGCGGGTGCCGTTGTTGCTCGATGGCGGTATTCGTCGCGGTACGGATGTGTTCAAGGCCCTGGCCCTGGGCGCCGATGCCGTATTGGTCGGGCGACCTTATGTTTACGGTCTGGCCACTGCTGGGGCCAGTGGGGTGGCGCATGTGGTGCAACTGCTGCGTGCTGAGCTGGAAGTGGCCATGGCGCTGACTGGCTGCCGTGACCTGGCCAGCATTGGTGACCATTGTCTGCTGGATAAAACCCTAGGCTGAACGGAACTAAGTGCGAATAAAAGTGTAAATCTCTATTGATTGATATTGATTATCAAATAGAATCACGCCTCGTTTTGATCTGGGGGTGGTTCTCATGGGTATGGGCAAAAAAGCCGGCAGCCTGCCGCAGCGTCGTCTTCTGGCTTCGGCTATTGGTCTGGTAATCGCGTCCTGGGCGGGCGCTGGTGTGGCCGCTGAACAAGCGCCACAAAAGGCAAGGACGCCGGTTGAGTTGGGTAGCGTAACGGTCAAAGGCCAGCAGGCCGAAGACTACAAGACCGAAACCTCGTCCTCGGCCAAGTACGCCGTGCCGCTGCTCGATACCCCGCAAACCATCACCGTGGTGCCACAGGCCCTGCTCAAAGAGCAGAAAGCCCTGAGCATGAAAGAAGTGCTGGCCAACGTATCCGGCATCACCTTCAACGCCGGCGAGGGCGGTGGCGGCTCGGGCGACAGCATCAACATCCGTGGCTTCAGCGCCAACGCCAATATGCAGATCGACGGCCTGCGCGACAGCTCGCAGAACAACCGTACTGACACTTTCAATATCGAAGCCGTTGAAGTCATCAAGGGCCCCAACTCGGTATTTGGCGGCTCCGGTACCACTGGCGGCAGCATCAACCAGGTCAGCAAGCAACCACGTCAGCGTGACTTCACCGAAGTCGGTGCCAGCCTGGGCACTGACAACTATCACCGCCTGACCCTGGACACCAACCAGACCCTGGAAGGCGTAGGCACCGGCAGTGCAGTGCGCCTCAACCTGATGGCCCATGAGAACGATGTACCCGGTCGTGACGAGATCGACCGTCAACGCTGGGGTATTGCGCCTTCGCTGCTGCTGGGTCTGAGCGATTCGACGCGTTTGACCCTGAGCTACCTGCACCAGAATGACGACAATATGCCGGACTACGGCGTGCCCGCCTTCGATGGCAAGCGCTTGGCGGGTGTAGATCGCGATGCGTTTTTCGGCTGGAAGAACATCGACAAGGAAGAGATCCAGACCGATGCCTTCACAGTCAAATTCGAGCACGATTTCAGCGACAGCCTGCGCCTGCAGAACCTCAGCCGTTACAGCCAGGTCAAGCGTGATACGGTCATTTCGGCATCCCACGTCAACCTGGCCGTCGCCCCGCCTGGTCGCTATCGTCCGGCAGGCCCGCAGGGTTATGGCCGTGATGTGACCAGCGAGATGTGGATCAACCAGACCAACTTGACTGCGTATTTCGACACCTTCGGCCTGGGCCACACCCTGGTTACTGGCGTTGAGGTTTCGCGTGAGGATTACGATCGCAACACCTACAGCTATGGCTTGGATTTCGCCGGTCAGAGCTTCGATCTGGGCAATCCGCCGGGTCACTACAGTGGGCCGACCAACAAAGCCCGCTCCGCTGAAACCTCCACTCAGCTGGAAAACGAAGCGATCTATGCGTTCGACACCATCGCCCTGAATGAGCAGTGGGACCTGAGTCTGGGTCTGCGTTATGACTGGATCAAAGGTGATTCGAAGAACGTAGCGCTGCCAGCTGGCACTGTGACGCGCCTGGACTCGCGTGATAAGGAACTCAGCGGGCGTGCCGGTGTGGTGTACAAACCAGCCGAAAATGGCCGCATCTACCTGGCTTACGGCACCTCCTTCAACCCGGCCGCCGAAGCGCTGGCGTCCTCCGGTGCTCTGAACGCCGCTGCTGCTGAGCTGGACCCAGAAGAGAACGAAACCTGGGAGCTGGGCACTAAGTGGGAGCTGCTCAACAGCCGCTTGCAACTCGATGCCGCAGTGTTCCGCGTGGAGAAGACCAACGCCCGCGAAACCATGGTCGATGGCTCTACCCAGCTGGCTGGTGAGCAGCGTGTGCAGGGCGTCGAATTTGGTGTGACCGGTCGTATTACCGATCAGTGGAACGTCTACGCCAACTACACCTTCCTCGACAGCGAAACCCTCAAGGCCGCAGATACTGCTGCCGGTATCGCCCGTGAAGGTCAGGCGCTGGGCAACACCCCGCCACGCTCGTTCAACCTGTGGACCACCTACGAGCTGCCAGCCGGCTGGCGCGTCGGCTACGGTGCGCGTTACGCCAGCGAGCGCAACGTGACCTCCAGCGATAACGCCAAACTGGATGCCTACTGGGTGCACAACGCCATGCTCGGCTACAAGGTCAACAAGGAACTCGACCTGCAGCTGAATATGAACAACCTGTTCGACAAGGACTATGTGCAGAGCGTGCGCCAGAACGTCGGCCTCAATACCCGCTCTTCGGCTATCGAATACGGTGATGCGCGTTCGGCAGTGCTGTCGGCGACTTACGCCTTCTAAGCCTGCATATGCTGCTACCTGCCGGATCTGCGGGTAGGTGGCAGCAAGCTATAGATTCACTCGAAACCCCGGTCACTGCCTGCAGTGACCGGGGTTTTGCTTTGTGTGACTTTTAAAATGGGGAGCGGAGCGTTGCAGGGGTGGCTCTCGTAGGGGCGGGCTTACCCGCGAATCGAAAGGATCGCGACCAGGGGCTTTTCTACGAGTTGCGCAGAGCCCATCGGCGCTGCGGGTACAGGTTTAATACGTAGGATGGTGCGCATAACCGTAAGGGTATTAACCGCAGCGTAATCAATTGCGCCGTAACCCATCAGATGGGGGGCGTAAGGTCGCCCTCAGTACAAATCCCGCCGATAACGGCCGCTCTGGCTCAGTTGTTCCAGCTGCTCATCACCCAGCAACTGATGTAGGCAAGCGTCGATGTCGCGGCCCATGCCTTCGAGGCTGCCGCATAGGTAGATGGCCGCGCCATCGGCAAGCCAGGTGTGCAGAGTGGGTGCGGCATCGCGCAGGGCGTCTTGCACATAGCGCTGCGGGTGGCCGTCGCGCGAATAGGTGAGGTCGAGGCGTTCGAGGTGGCCGCTGTGTTGCCAGGCGCGTAGTTCGTCGATCAGCAGGGCGTCGCGGGCGGCGTGGCGTTCGCCAAACAGCAGCCAGTTGCGTGAGTGTGGATCGGCGGCGCGCTCCTGCAGGTGCGCGCGCAGGCCGGCGAGGCCGCTGCCGCTGCCGATCAGAATCAGCGGCGTAGCGGACTCCGGGCCATGGAAGCCGGGGTTGCGGCGGACGCGCAGATCAAGCGTACCGCCTACTGCAGCATGCTGGCATAACCAGCCCGAGCCCAGGCCGGGGCTGCCATCGGCCTGGTATTGCAGGCGCACCAGCAGATCAAGCGAGCCGCCGTAGCTGGAGGCAATCGAATATTCGCGGTGCGGCAGGGGCGTTAGCTCGGCTAGCCACTGTTCTATGGCGTTTTTCTCTGGCCTGGTTGTGGGCAGATGGAGTTTGCTCAGGGCATCGCTTAGCAACTGGCCGTTAGCTAGGCGAATGTGCGGTTCAAGGCCGAGTTGCTGCAGGCAGTCGATAACCCGTTGCGGGGCATGCCGTGGGCCGATTTCGGCAATATCGCCTGCGCGCCAGTCGACTGCTTCAGTACTGCTCAGGCTCAGCTGGAAGATCGGCGCACCAACGCTTTCGCGGTTTAGGCAGTTGCGCCGCTCCAGCCGCCAGGGGTGATAGTGCGCCGGTTGCCAGTCGACAAAGTCGCTGTTGCCGCTGAGGTGGCCGAGCTGTTGCTGCCAGTGGCGCAGGGTGCCGGCATCCAGGCAATCGACGCTGAGCAGGTCGAACATTGGCTGCGCCTTGAGTGCCTGCAAGCGCTGTTGCAGGCGTTGGCCGAAGGCGCAGAACTGCGGGTATCCGCTGTCGCCCAGGGCGAGGATGGCGAAGCGCAGTTGCGGCAGTGCTGGCCGGCTTTGCAGCGCGCGTTCGAAGCGCGCGCCGTTGTCCGGCGCTTCGCCGTCGCCGTAGGTGCTGACCACCAGTAGCAGACGTTCGAGACTTGTCAGCTGCGTGCTGCTCAACTGATTCAGGGCGATACAACGCGCAGGCATACCGCTGGCGAGCAGTTGCGCGCAGCTACGCTCGGCCAAACGCTGGGCTTTGCCGCCCTGGCTGGCGTAGGCAATCAGCAGTTCGTCGGTCTGGCCGGATGGAATTCGGCGCTGCGGCCAGCAGTAGTGCAGGCACAGCGCGAGATAGGTGACGCTGATCAGTCCAGCACTGAGTTCGCGCGCCGGTTGCAGCCATAGCAGCAGGCCGGCCAGTAACAGGCAGGTCGGCAGAGGCCAGTGGCTCAGGGCGTGAAGTCGCGGGGTGGTGATCAAGTCGATTATTCAGCTAATGAGGTAGGAAGCGCTGTCGCCGGGCGGCGACAGCGTTCGGGCTGGCATCAGGGCGCCAGAACTTCCAGAGTCGCGCTGTAGGAGGCGCGGCGTTCGGTGGCTGGGGCGCTGACGCCTTCTTTGCTGCTCAGCTTGGCTTCCAGCCAGTACATGCCGGCGTTCGGCCAGGTGATGCTGATCTTGCCGTTGGCATCGCTGGTGGTTTTGATCTCGCCCAGCTCGTCGCGGTAGCGGTTGCCGCCAGGGATTACGCTGACTTCCACGCCGGCAGCCGGCTTGCCATCGAGCAGCAGGCTGAACTCGGCGGCTTCACCGGCGAACAGGTCGTTGGGGTGGGTGATCGGTGCCAGCTCCAGGCCCACACCGGTGGTTTTCAGCACGCTGGTGGTCGGGTTGCCGGAGGTGACGAAGACCTCCATACGGCTGCTGTTCTGCGCCACTTTCAGCTCGGCGGCGTTGGCCGGCACCTGCTTGGCGAAATCTTCGGCCTTGCCCATCCAACGCTTGTTTTCCTGGCCTTCTTTCCAGCTGGCGAACAGGCCGCTGTTGGCAATGGCCAGTTTGTAGGTGCCTTTCTGGGTCAGGTGCAGGTCGAAGGTGCTGCGGTAGCGGCCGATGCTGCCGTTCTCGGCTTTGGCGGCGCTGCCATCCGGGGCGAACAGTTGCAGCACGGCCGCCGGGCGTGGGCGCATGCCTGGTGGGCCGCCGGCTGGAGTGGTGTCGAGGTTGCCGATGCCCTGAATGCGCAGCGGGAAATGCTCGAAGTAGAACAGGTCGTTGGATACGGCCGCATCTACGGTCACCCAAGGGTCTTCACCGGACAACACGGTGGCCGACGGCAGCATCCAGGCGCGGTGGGCCTGGGCGGACAGCGGCAGGCAGATAGCCAGGGTCAGGGCGGTCCATTTTACCAGTGGGTGCATGGCGGTCTTCCTTAATAAGTGGGGGCTGAAGTTCAAGGCTTGAGTTGCAGGTTGATCTGGCCCAGCTCGCTACTGCCCTGGGCGCTGTGATTGGCGGCTTGCTGTGGTGGCCAGGTGAACGGCAGGCGCAGCAGTTCGCGGCCGCCGACTTCGCGGGCGGCTTCCACTACCAGGCGATACTCGCCAGGTGCCAGCTGCTTGAGCGGCGCATCGGTACTGTTGAAACTCAGGCTCTGCTTGCCCACTGCGCGGGTTGCACCGCTGACGCCATCGACCGGCATCTCCAGGCTACGGCCGCTGCGCCGCCACCATTGGCGCATGTCCTTGAGCCACTTCTCGCCCTCCTTGTCCTTGAGCTTCTGGTCGTACCACACGGCCAGGTTGGCGACGTGCTTCTGGTCCGGTTGCTCCAGCCAGATGGCGACGTAGGGGCGGTGATACTCGGCCACCTGCATGCGCGGGATTTCCACCTCAAGCTGCAACTCGGCAGCCAGAACGGGCGTGCTCAACAGGGCGCACAGGGGCAACAGCAAGCGTTTCGGCATAAGGATGTCCTTAGTGAATAAACAGCAGAGCCAGCAGAACAGGGAGCGCCAGGCCCAGGCCGAGCATCGGCCAGGTGCTGGGGCGGTTGCCGGCGTAGCGTTGCAACAGCAACAGACCGCTGAGGCAGAACACCACGCTCAGTACGGCGAATGCATCGATAAACCAGGACCAGGCGCTGCCGGTATTGCGGCCCTTGTGCAGGTCATTCAGGTAAGCGGTCCAGCCGCGGTCGGTGGACTCGAACTCCAGCGCGCCGGATTCGATATCCAGGCTTAGCCAGGCATCGCCGCCGGGGCGCGGCAGGCCGATATACAACTCGCCATCCGACCACTCGGCGTCGCGGCCATCCAGGCGAATCGCCAGTTCCGCTTCCAGCCACTGACGCAGATCCAGCGGCAGTCCCTGGCTTGGCTGCTTGTCTTGCAGCGCAGCCTGCAGCGCCTCGGGCAATTGCGCCTGATGGCTGATCACCTGGGGTTTCGCTTCGATCTGCGCGGCATGGTTGAGGGTGATGCCGGTCACGGCAAACAACAGCATGCCGACCAAACACAGCGCCGAGCTGATCCAGTGCCATTGGCGCAAGGTGCCGAGCCAGGGGAGAGCGTTCATAGGCTTCGCGAGGTCAGGAAAGAAGGGCGATTCTATAAAGGCTTGGATGCAAATACTAAATATTTACAAAGGCTATACATTCTCGATAACTCGTCGCCCATACCGCGCTCCGCATTTGCCACGGTTAGAGCGAGAGTTGAGGTGTCTCGCGCTTTTATCGTGGTTGCGAACCGAGAGCGGTGGCTCGGCGTATCACGCGCGTTGATAGCTTGATACAAGCGCTAATGCAAGCTATTCGTATTTGATGTATTGTGCGCGCCCCTGATGCGTTCCCTGCGCAATTCCTTCAAGAGGCCGCCCCTGTGTTCTACCGTTCTCCCCTCTGTCTGAGCATTTCCCTGGCCTGTCTCGCCTTGCCGAGTATTTCTGTATTTGCGCAAGAGGCGGTCGAGCTGGAGGCGGTGACCATCAGTGCCACTCGGGCCAAGAGTGAGGCAGGCAAGACGCCGCAGAAGATCACGGTAATCACTCGTGAGCAGATCGAGCAGCAACTGGCGATCACTTCCGATCACGGGCAGATCCTCAGCAACCTGATTCCGTCCTATTCGCCGAGCCGGCAGAAGATGAGCAGCGCCGGCGAGACTTTCCGTGGCCGCTCGGCGTTGGTGCTGATTGATGGCGTGCCGCAGTCCACGCCGCTGCGCGACAGCGCCCGCGATGGCTACACCATTGATATGGCGATGGTCGAACGCATCGAAGTGATCCACGGTGCCAGCGCCGAGCACGGCCTAGGCGCCACTGGCGGGATCATCAACTACGTCACCCGTCGTCCCCAGGGCGGTACGCTCAAGCAGCATGCCGGAGTCAGCTTTGACGCGCCGACTGACTATGAGTCCGCCGGACTGGGCTACAAGCTGGACTACCGGGTTGAAGGCAACGAGGGCAGCTGGGACTACCTGGCCGCCGCCAGCTGGCAGACCCGCGGCATGTCCTACGATGCCGACGGCACGCTGATCGGCGTCGACGATACCCAGGGCGACATCATGAACTCGGACAGCAGCGACCTGCTGCTCAAGCTCGGTTACTGGTTCGACGCCGACCAGAACCTGGAACTGATGGTCAATCGCTTCGAGATCGAGGGCGAGCACGAATACGTCAATGTGCCAGGCAATCGCGCGGCGGGTACTCCGGCCACCTCGCGTAAGGGCAGCCCACCCGGCGAGGCGCCGCAGAACGAGGTGCTGGCCACCAGCCTGAGCTACAAACATGACGACCTGTACGGCAATCGCCTGAGCGCGCAGCTCTACAGTCAGCGCTTCCGCGCGCGTTTTGGCGGCAACAGCCTGGCGTCTTTCCAGGATGCCTCGATTGCGCCGGTCGGCACCCTGTTCGATCAGTCGCAGAACGAGTCGGACAAGTACGGCGGCAAGTTCACCCTGAGCCGCGATGGCCTGTTTGATAACCATCTGATGCTTACCGGCGGCCTCGACGTGCTGCAGGACACCACCAGCCAGATGCTGATTGCCACCGACCGTGAGTGGGTGCCGGAAACCCAATTTCGCAACCTGGCGCCTTTTCTCCAGGCGGAAATTCGCGCTCACGAGCGTCTCACCCTGCACGCCGGGGTGCGCCACGAGTATGCCGAGCTGGAGGTTGGCAGCTTCCGCACCATCGCCTCGACCACCACGCCGCGCGGTGGGGTAAGCGTCGAGGGCGGTAGCCCGACGTTCGAGGAAACCCTGTTCAACACCGGTCTGGTGTTTGAACTCACCGACTGGGCGCAGCTTTACGCCAACTACTCCGAAGGTTTTGGCATGCCGGATGTGGGCCGCGTGCTGCGTGCGATCAATCAGCCGGGCATGAGCGTCGACAGCTTTCTTGATTTGCAGCCGATCGTCACCGACAACCGCGAGGTTGGCCTGCGTTTCAACCATGGTCCGTTCGATGCGGAAATCGGTTATTACGAATCCAATGCCGACCTGGGTGCGCGTCTGGAGAATGTCGGCGGTGCCTTCCAGGTTCGCCGCGAGCGCAGCGAAATCGACGGCATTGAGACCACGGCCGGCTGGCAGGTCAACCCGGTGCATCGCGTGCAGGCCACCTATGCCCAGATCAATGGTCAGTCCGATACCGACGGCGACGGCAAGGTCGATACCGATCTGGACGGTGCCAACATCTCTCCGGACCGTTACGGCGTCAGCTGGCAGGCCAACTGGACCGACAAGCTGAATACCCGTGTGCAGGCCAATCACTACGTCAGCCGTGGCTTTGACGACCCGGATCTGGACTTCGACGGCTACAGCCTGGTCGACGCCTCGCTCGGTTATCGCCTGCCGGTCGGTGAGGCCAGCCTGGGTATCGAGAACCTGTTGAACAAGGAATACCTGAGCTACTACGCCCAGGCTGCCAGCAAGCGTGACGATCAGATGTTTATGGGGCGCGGGCGCACCGTGACATTGGGTTATCGACTCAGTTTCTAAACAGCCGCTTTTAAACCATCGCGAGCCCAAACCGGGCAGTTACTGAGTCGGAAAAATGCTGAAGAAAATCCTCTTCCAACTGCACTGGTTTTTCGGCATCACGGCCGGGCTGGTGCTGGCGCTGATGGGCGTGACCGGCGCGGCGTATTCGTTTCAGGACGAATTGCTGCGCGCGTTTAACCCCGAGGTATTGCAGGTTGAAGTGCGCGCCAGCGGCGTGCTGTCGCCTGACGTGCTGGTGCCGCGTATCGAGGCCGCCAGCCAGCAGCGCGTGGTGCGCCTGAATGTGGAAGCGGATGCCGAGCACGCCGGGCGAGTAGGCTTTGCACCGCCAGCGGGCGAGCGCCGTGGTGAGTCGCGCTACTTCGATCCCTACACGGGCGAGCTGTTGGGCGAGCCGAGTGGCCAGGGCTTTTTCGACCTGATGGTGGATCTGCACCGCTTTCTCGCCATGGGCGAGTACGGCAAGCAGATCACCGCTGCCAGCACCCTGGCGCTGATCTTCTTCTGCCTCTCCGGGTTGTACCTGCGCTGGCCGCGTCAGGCCTTGAACTGGCGCGTCTGGCTAAGCCTGGACTGGGCCAAGCGCGGCCGCGCGTTCAATTGGGATCTGCATGCAGTGGCCGGCACCTGGTGCCTGGCGTTCTATCTGTGCGCGGCGCTGACCGGGCTGTATTGGTCCTACGACTGGTACCGCGAAGGGCTGACCGCGCTGCTCACCAGCGAGCCTGCTGGCGAGCAGCGCAATCGCGGCGGCCGGCCAGCTGCCGGAACAGTGCCAGAGGTGAATTACCCGGCGCTCTGGGCTGGCCTGCAGCAAGCCGCCGGGCCGCAGCTGAGCGGCTACAGCCTGCGCTTGCCGGCCGCTGCCAAGCAGCCGGTGACGGTGTTCTATATGCGTGAGGATGCGCCCCATGAGCGCGCCTTCAACTCGCTCAGCCTGGATGCACAAAGCGGCGCGGTGAAGCAGCACAAGCGCTATGACCAGCAGGCGTTTGGTGATCAGCTGCTGACCAGCATGTATGCCCTGCACGTGGGCAGTTACTTCGGCCTGCCCGGGCGCATCCTGATGATGCTCGCCAGCCTGAGCATGCCGCTGTTCGCTATCACCGGCTGGTTGCTGTACCTCGACCGCCGGCGCAAGAAGCGCGCAATGCTGCAGGCGCGTGGCGCGCTGCAGCCGAGCGCAGGGTCGGGCGAGGGCTGGTTGATCGGTTTTGCCAGCCAGAGCGGCTTTGCCGAACAGCTGGCCTGGCAAACCGCCGGCCAGTTGCAGTCCGCCGGCCTGGTCGTCAGCGTGCAGCCCTTGGCCAAACTCAACGAACAGGTGCTGCGTCAGGCGCACAACGCGCTGTTTGTGCTCAGCACCTTTGGCGATGGCGAGGCGCCGGACAGCGCGCGCGGCTTCGAGCGTAAGTTGCTCGGCCAGGCCCTGGATCTACCGCATCTGCGTTACGCCATGCTCGCCCTTGGTGATCGCCAGTATCAGCACTTCTGCGGTTTTGCCCTGCGCGTGCAGGACTGGCTGGTGCGGCAGGGCGCGCGCAGCCTGTTCGATGCGGTGCAGGTAGACGCCGCCGACACCACGGCACTGGCCAGCTGGCAGCGTCAGCTCGGCGAACTGACCGGTGCCCAGCCACTGCAGCAGGGCGAAACGCCGCACGGGCTGTGGACGCTGACGCGCCGCGAACTGCTCAACCCTGGCAGCCAGGGCGCGCCGACCTATCTGCTGGCGCTGCGTGCCGAACAGCCGACTAACTGGAGTGCCGGCGATATTCTCGAAGTGCCGCCGCGCCACACTGATGCCACCGTGCAGGCCTGGTTGCAGGCCCATGCGCTGGACGGCAGTCAGACGGTCAGCCTCGACGGCCTAACGCAATCTCTGCAGCAGGCGCTGCGCGGCAAGCAGCTACCCGAGCAGTTCACCCACCTGGTCGGCTTGCACGCCCAGGCCGTGCTGGATGCGCTGGTGCCGCTGGCCGCGCGCGAATACTCCATCGCCTCCTTACCCAGCGACGGCGAACTGGAACTGATCGTGCGTCAGGAACGGCATGCCGACGGCTCGCTGGGCCTCGGCTCCGGCTGGCTGACCGAAGGTGCAGTGCTGCACGGCCAGTTGCTGGCGCGGGTGCGGCGTAACAGCGCCTTCCATGCACCGGACGATGCGCGGCCGCTGATCCTGATCGGCAACGGCACCGGCCTGGCCGGGCTGCGCAGCCTGCTCAAGGCACGGATCGTCGCGGGCCATACGGCTAACTGGCTGATGTTCGGCGAACGCAATGCGGCGCATGACTTCTATTGCCAGGCGCAGCTGCAGGGCTGGCTGGCCACCGGCGACCTGGCGTGGCTGGATCTGGCCTTCTCCCGCGATCAGGCCGCCAAGGTCTACGTGCAGGATCGTCTGCGTGAGTCCGCCGAGCAGCTGCGCGAGTGGCTGGATGACGGCGCAGCGATCTATGTCTGCGGCAGCCTGGAGGGCATGGCCGCAGGGGTGGATAAGGTGCTGCATGAGCTGCTGGGCGAGGCCGCAGTTAGCGCGCTGCGTGAAGAGGGGCGTTATCGTCGCGACGTTTACTGAGTGGCGTGACGTGCTGCGGTTTTTTGCGTGCAACAACAGGATGTTTTAAATCAATCAATGGAGCGTTTTGCATGAAAGTAGCAGTCACGATGACCCTGAGCGCCGTTCTTCTTTCTGGCTGCGCAAGCCATTCGGTAAGCCCTGAGCCTGCCGCCGAGTTGGCCCGACAAGGCCACAAGTTGGCCGAGCAGGGCCGCACCCAGGCTGCGGCCAAGGTGCTCAATCAGGCCTTGGCGCTTGATCCGCAACATACCGGCGCGCGTTTCGACCGGGGGCAGATTCTGCTGAGCCAGGGGCAGGTGCAGCAGGCCCTAGTCGATCTCGATCACGCCGTAGCGCGGCAGCCAAATAATCCACGCTATCTCGGTGCGCGCTGTGTCGCTCGGGTTGTTGCTGCCCCCGCCAGTGCGGACTTGGCCGATTGCAGCAAGGCACTGGCACAGCCCGGCAAGCAGGGCAGTGCGCTGGTAGCGCGGGGGCAAGCGTATCTAGCGCTGCAGCGCAATCAGGACGCCTTGGTGGATTTTGAGGCTGCATTGACGGAGAACCCGATAAATATGCGCGCGTTGTACGGGCGTGGCGTGGCACGCCAGCGTCTGGGCGACAATCAGGGGTTGGATGATCGGCAGCTGGCCATGTCTCGCCTGCCGGGAGCGGGTCGGGAGTATGGCGTTCCTGCATTGCAGTGAGGGGGATTGCCCTGCCGATCTTTACTCGCTGTGCGCAGAAGCGCAGCGTGTGACGCTCCGCGTAGCCTTCAATCGAGCGCCTGATCATGCCCTGGCATAACACTTAGGCGACTTTAGGCAGCAACCGCGACCTAGAGGAAATCACAGGCCAAACGGCACCCGGGCTGGTGCCGTTTGGTCTCCGGCTCTAAGCTGATGGGCATGAAAAGAATCCTGCTGAACTGCGATATGGGTGAAAGCTTCGGCGTATGGAGCATGGGCGATGATGTGCATGCCATGCCGCTGGTTGATCAGGCCAACTTGGCTTGCGGCTTTCATGCTTCCGACCCGATGACCATGCAACGCACCGTCGCCCTGGCGGTGCAACATGGGGTGAGCATTGGTGCGCACCCGGCCTATCCGGATCTGCTCGGTTTTGGCCGTCGGCATATCGCCTGCTCGCCGGAGGAGGTCACCGCGCTGGTGCTGTATCAACTCGGCGCGTTGGATGCCTTTTGCCGCGCGGCCGGTACTCAGTTGGCCTACGTCAAATCGCATGGTGCGCTGTACAACGATCTGGTGCGTGACGATGCGCTGTTCAACGCGGTGCTTGAGGCCTGCGCCAGTTACCGCAAGGACTTGCCGCTGATGGTGCTGGCGCTGGCCGATAACAGCCGCGAGCTGCGTCTGGCCGATGCCGCCGATGTGCCGTTGATGTTCGAGGCCTTTGCTGACCGCGCCTACCTGGCCGATGGTCAGTTGGCGCCGAGGCGTTTGAGCGGCGCGGTGCACCATGATCCGCAGCGGATTTTTCAGCAGGCCCTGGCGATTGCTCAGGGCGAGCCATTTGCCGATATCGATGGCAAGCCGCTGCAGCTGCGCGCTGACAGCCTGTGCGTGCATGGCGATAACGCCGACTCCCTGGCCGTGCTGCGGCGTTTGCGGGCCAGCCTGGACGCTCTATGATCCGCCTCGAACCGGCCGGTGCCGAAGCGCTGCTGCTGGTGCTGGCCGAGCAGCCGGATGCGCAGCTGCCGCAGCGTATCGCCCTGCTGGCCGAGCGCATCCGTGGCGAGTTGGGTGAAGTGCTTACCGATCTGGTGCCGGGTTGGACCAGCCTGCTACTGCACTACGACCTGATGCGCACCGATCACCTGGAGCTGGCCGAGCGGCTCAAACCGCTGCTGGAGCGCTGGCTGGGCGAGCCTTTTGTCGCGCAGGCCGGGCGGCTGCATGAAATCCCCATTTGGTATAACGGTGAAGACCTCGCGGAAGTTGCTCAGCTGTGCCAGCTGAGTAGCGCCCAGGTGATCGAACTGCATGCCGCAACCGAGTACCGCGTTGGCGCGATTGGTTTTGCCCCAGGCTTTGCCTACCTCGGTGAGCTGGACGCGCGCCTGGCGTTGCCGCGCCGCGCCACCCCGCGCATTGCCGTGCCGGCCGGTAGCCTGGCGATTGCCGAGCGGCAAACGGCGATCTATCCACACAGCTCGCCCGGCGGCTGGCACCTGATTGGCCGTTGCCCCTGGTCGCTGTTCGATGCCGCGCGAACGCCGCCATGCCCGCTGGCGCTGGGGGATCGGGTGCGTTTTCGCAGTATTGATGAGCGCGACTTTACCCGCGAAGGCGGTCAGTTATGAGCGGCCTGCGGGTGCTCAAACCAGGGCCGCAGAGCCTGCTGCAGGATGCCGGGCGGTTGGGCTGGCAACACCTGGGCGTATCGCCGGCCGGCCCGCTGGATTGGCATGGCGCGGCCTGGGCCAATCATCTGCTGAACAATCCCTGGGGCACGCCGCTGCTGGAAATCGCCCTGGGCGGCGTCGAGTTGCAGGCCGAGGTCGACACCTGGGTGGCGGTGTGCGGCGCCCAGGTGCCGTGGAGCCTGGATGATCAGCCGCAGCCGTTGTGGACACGCTTGCCGCTGCGCAAAGGCCAGCTGCTGCGTTTGGGCTTTGCCCGCAGTGGTCAGCGCGCCTATCTGGCGGTGGCGGGTGGCTTTATCGCCGCACCGGTGTTGGGCAGCGTCAGCGTGCAGCTGCGCGAAGGGCTGGGGCAGGCGTTGCAGGCCGGGGATCTGCTGGCCTGTCGGTCCGCACATTTCACCCGCGGCGTCAGCGTGCCCTGGCCCTATCTGCCGGATTACGCCTGTAAACCCTTGCTGCGGGTGATTACCGGCGGCGATGCGGCGAGTTTCGAGGAAGACCAGTTGCAGGGCTTTTTCGCTCAGACCTGGCAGCTCAGCCCGCACTCCGACCGCATGGGCGCGCGGCTGCTCGGTGAGGCCGTGCAGCCGCCCGTGCGGCAGTGGTCATTGGGGGTTGGTCGTGGGGCGATTCAGGTGCCGCCGGATGGCCAGCCGATCATCCTGCAGGCCGACCACCAGAGCATGGGCGGTTACCCGCTGCTCGGTTGGCTGCATCCGCTCGATCAGGGGCGCCTGGCGCAATGCCCGGCGCACCATCCGCTGCGCTTCACTCCGGTCAGCATTGGCGACGCGCAGGCTGAGCTGCGCGAGTTCTACCGGTTCTTTCGCCGTTAAAGCGTTTTGGCCATACGGCTGGCCAGCAGCGCCCAGGCAAATAGCAGCAGACAGATAATCAGCATCGGCCAGCCGCGCCAGTACAGGTAAGGCGTAAGCCCCTGCATCGGTTGCACCTGGCCATAGAGCACCGCCTGTTCGAACTGCGGCAGTTGCGTGGTGATCTGACCTTGCGGGTCGATCAGCGCGGTGACGCCGTTGTTGGTCGCGCGGATCATCCAGCGGCCGGCTTCCAGCGCGCGCATTTGCGCCATCTGCAGGTGCTGCAGCGGGCCGATAGAGCGGCCAAACCAGGTGTCGTTGCTGATGGTCAGCAGCAGGTCGCTCTGCGCCGCCAGGCCGGCGGAAAACTCCGGGTAGACCACTTCGTAGCAGATAAACGCGGCAATCGAATGGCCCTTGGCCTGCAGCAGGCTTTGCTCGGCGGAGCCACGGGCGAAGTCGGACATCGGCAGGTCGAAGAAGGCGATCAGCCCGCGCAGCACTTCCTGAAGCGGCACGTATTCACCAAACGGCACCAGTTTCTGCTTGAGGTAGTCGCCGCTGCCCTGGCCGACCACGCTGATGCCGTTGTAGTAGCGTTGTTCGCCGCGCTCGTTGCTCTGGCGAATCGGCACTCCGGTAATCAGCGCCGCATTCCGCTCATTGGCGAAGCGATTGATCATGCCCAGATAGCCTTGGGCGCGGTCCTTGAGCACCGGAATGGCGGTTTCCGGCCAGACGATCAGATCGGTTGGCTTGGCGCTGAAGGTCATATCGCGGTACAGCGCGAGCTGCGCGTTGAGCTGCTCGGGGTCCCATTTCATGTTCTGTTCGATATTGCCCTGCATGGCCGAGACGCTCAGCGGCTCGCCCAGCGGTTGGGTCCAGGAGTGGTTCTTGAGAGCGATACCGGCGATCCACGGGGCGATTAACAGCACAACGCCGATGACGAGAAACGCCTTGCGCGTGCGCAGTTGCGCCAGGTTCACCAGTAGCGCGGCGCTCAGCGCCAAGGCAAACGACAGCAGCCACACGCCGCCCACCGGGGCCAGCCCGGCCAGCGGACCGTCGAGCTGGCTGTAACCGGCATACAGCCAAGGGAAACCGGTGAGAAACCAGCTGCGGAAGGCTTCCTGCGCCAGCCACAGGGCAGCGAAGGCCAGGGCATCGGCCAGCGGCGCTTCGACCCGGCGCAGCCAGCGCGTCCAGACCCAGGCGCTAAGGGCGAACAGCAGGCCGAGGCCGCCGACAAACAGCAGGGTCAGAAAGACCGCCAGGGGCGGCGAGGCCGCGCCGTAATCGTGGATGCTCACATACACCCAGCTGGTGCCGGCGGCGAACATGCCAAAGCCATAACTCCAGCCACGCAGCACCGCCTGACGTGGCGTGAGGTCACGCAGGCCGAGGTAGAACAGGGCGATGGAGAGAATGGCCAGCGGCCACAGGTCATAAGGCGCCAGCGCCAGGGGCGTGATAGCGCCAGCGAGCAGGGCGATCAGGTTGCCGGGCCAGCCAGGTCGGGTTATCCAGTGCATTGCATGCAGGTCCTTGGATTGAGGTGGCGCAAGGGTAAAGCGGGAGGGCAGACGGGGGGAAGTGTTGCGAACCGGCCACCCTTGGAGGTGGCCGGTTATGGGTCAGTTGCTAACCGGGCTCAACCGCAGCAGGTGGATGCGGCGGCTGTCGGCGTTGAGTACGCGGAAGCGGAATTCGCCGATCTGGGTGACTTCATTGCGCTTGGGCAGGTGGCCGAAGGCGCTCATCACTAGGCCGCCGACGGTGTCGAATTCGTCATCGGAGAATTCGGTGTCGAAGGCTTCGTTGAAGCTTTCGATCGGCGTCAGCGCCTTGACCAGGAAGTCGCCGGAGGGCAACGGTTTGACGTAGCTGTCTTCTTCCACGTCGTGCTCGTCTTCGATATCGCCGACGATCTGCTCAAGCACGTCCTCGATGGTTACCAGGCCAGCGACGCCGCCGTATTCATCGATCACCACGGCCATGTGGTTGTGATTGGCGCGGAACTCGCGCAGCAGCACGTTGAGGCGCTTGGACTCGGGCACGAAGGTGGCCGGGCGCAGCAGGTCCTTGATATTGAAGTTGGGCTGTTCGCCCGAGAGGATCAGCGGCAGCAGATCCTTGGCCAGGAGGATGCCGATGACATCGTCGAGGCTCTCGCCAACCACCGGGTAGCGCGAGTGCGCGGCTTCGATGATCGAGGGCAGAAATTCTTTGGGCGACTGGTTGGCCTTGATGCTCATCATCTGTGAGCGCGGCACCATAATGTCGCGAACCTGCAGGTCGGCGACCTGAATTGCACCTTCGACGATGGCCAGTGCTTCGCTGTCGAGCAGCTTGTTCTGATGCGCTTCGCGCAGCACTTCCAGCAATTCCTTGCGGTTTTTCGGCTCATGAGCAAAAGCCTGGGTCAGTCTGTTAAACCAGGACTTCTGCTCGTTGCTCGATCGGTCTTCGCTCATGGTGGTTACTCAGGAACCTTTTGTATTTTCGTTGAGGGGATTATTCGTGGTCGGCGTAAGGGTCGGGGTGACCCAACTCAGCCAGCAATTCTCGTTCCAGCGCTTCCATCTCTTCGGCTTCCTCATCGTCGATGTGGTCGTAGCCGAGCAGGTGCAAGCAGCCGTGGATCACCAGGTGCGCCCAATGCGCCTCGCTGGTTTTAGCTTGTTCCTGGGCTTCGCGCTCAACCACCGGCACGCAGATCACCAGATCACCGAGCAGCGGTATATCCAGCATCTCGTCCGGTACATCGGCAGGGAAGGATAGTACGTTGGTGGCGTAATCCTTATGACGCCAGGTGTGATTGAGCTCGCGGCCCTCGGCTTCATCGACCAGGCGAATGGTCAGCTCGGAGTCGGCGCTGCGCTGGCGCAGGGCAATCTCGCACCAGGCGCGAAACTGCGCCTCGCTCGGCAGGGCGGCGGCGTCGCTGGCGATCTGCAGGTCAAGCTCAAGCATTGCGCTCATCCTGCTCGTCATCCAGCTTGCCGTGCATGCGGTTGTCGTAGCGCTCGTAGGCTTCGACGATGCGTTGCACCAGTGGGTGGCGCACCACGTCCTTGGGCTTGAAGTGGGTAAAGCTGATGCCCGGGATGTCACGCAGCACGTCGATGACGTGGGTCAGGCCGCTTTTGGTGCCGCGCGGCAGGTCGACCTGGGTAATGTCGCCGGTAATGACTGCGGTGGAACCGAAGCCGATGCGGGTGAGGAACATCTTCATCTGTTCCAGGGTGGTGTTCTGGCTTTCGTCGAGGATGATAAAGCTGTTGTTCAGCGTGCGGCCGCGCATATAGGCCAGCGGCGCGACTTCAATCACCTGTTTCTCGATCAGCTTGGCCACCTGTTCAAAGCCGAGCATCTCGTAGAGTGCGTCGTAGAGCGGGCGCAGATAGGGGTCGATCTTCTGCGACAGGTCGCCGGGGAGGAAGCCGAGCTTCTCGCCAGCTTCTACCGCCGGGCGCACCAGCAGGATGCGGCGAATCTGCTCGCGCTCCAGGGCATCTACGGCGCAGGCCACGGCCAGGTAGGTTTTGCCGGTACCGGCCGGGCCGACGCCGAAATTGATGTCGTGGTCGAGAATGGCTTTGACGTAGCGCTGCTGATTGGCCCCGCGTGGGCGAATCATGCCCTTACGGGTGCGCAGGGCGACGCTGGCTTCGACGGTCGGGTTGCTCATTTCCTCGATGCCGGACTCCTGCAGAAACAGGTGCACCAGGTCGGGCGACAGTTCGGTGTTTTCGGCTTCGCGGTAGAGGCGGCGCAGCAGCTGCTCGGCTGCGCGGGTCTGACCAGCGGTGCCGACCAGTTCGAACTGGTTGCCGCGGTTGCGCAATTCGATGCTCAGGCGCTGTTCGATCAGGCGCAGGTGCTCATCAAATTGGCCGCACAGGTTAGCGAAGCGGCGAGCCTCAAAGGGTTCAAGGATAAAGCGGAGTGGTTCTATGGGTGCGTTCAAGGTCGTGTGATGGCCGCCAGTCGGCTGGGGTAGTGAAGCGAAGAATAGCGCTAGCGGCCGCGAGGGGGAAGCTCGGGCCGCTGCGGCTTTAGTTGCAGACGGTTTCGTTGATCAGCGTGCCGCGCAGCGAGTTGGGCATGGCTTCGTCGATATGCACGTCGACAAACTGGCCGATCAGGCGCGGGTTATCGCTGCGGAAGTTGACCACCCGATTGCTCTCGGTGCGGCCCTGGAGCATGCCGGGGTCCTTCTTCGAGTAATCGTTGACCAGGATGCGCTGCACAGTGCCCGCCATTCGTCGGCTATTTTCGAAACCCTGTTGGGTGATGCGGTGTTGCAGCAGTGCCAGGCGCTGTTTTTTCAGCTCCAGCGGGGTGTCATCGGGCAGGTCAGCCGCCGGGGTGCCGGGGCGCGAGCTGTAGACGAAGGAGTAGCAGAAGTCGAAACCGACATCCTCGACCAGCTTCATGGTCTGCTCGAAGTCCTTCTCGGTTTCACCGGGGAAACCGACGATAAAGTCCGAGCTGATCAGGATGTCCGGCACTGCGGCGCGTAGCTTGCGGATGCGCGACTTGTATTCCAGTGCGGTGTGGTTGCGCTTCATCGCCGCGAGAATGCGGTCGGAGCCCGATTGCACCGGCAGGTGCAGGTATTTCACCAGCTCGGGGATCTCGGCGTGGGCCCGGATCAGCGCGTCGGAGAATTCCAGCGGGTGACTGGTGGTGTAGCGAATACGGTCGATGCCGTCGATGGCGGCCACGGCGTAGAGCAGTTCGGCGAAGTCGGCGATCTGCCCGTTCTGGGTCGCGCCGCGGTAGCCGTTGACGTTCTGCCCGAGCAGGGTGATCTCACGCACGCCGTGTTCGGCCAGGTGGATGATCTCGCCTAGCACATCGGCCATGGGTCTGCTGACTTCTTCGCCACGGGTGTAGGGCACCACGCAGAAGGTGCAGTACTTGCTGCAGCCTTCCATCACCGACACGTAGGCGCTGGGGCCATCGACGCGCGGCTCGGGCAGGCGGTCGAATTTCTCGATCTCGGGGAAGCTGATGTCGACCTGGGCGATCTTGGTGGTGCGCGCGGCGTCGATCATTTCCGGCAGGCGGTGCAGGGTCTGCGGGCCGAAGACCACGTCGACGTAGGGCGCGCGATCACGAATCGCCGCGCCTTCCTGGCTGGCCACACAGCCGCCGACACCGATCACCAGGTCGGGGTTGGCAATCTTCAGTTTTTGCCAGCGGCCGAGTTGCGAGAACACCTTGTCCTGGGCTTTTTCACGGATCGAGCAGGTGTTGAGCAGGATGATGTCAGCGTCTGCGGCCTTCTCGGTGACTTCCAGGGCTTGATGTTCGCCCAGCAGGTCGATCATGCGCGAGCTGTCGTACTCGTTCATCTGGCAACCGTGGGTTTCGATATAAAGCTTCTTGGTCATGCGCGCTCAAAAAGGGTGATTCGAAGAACCGCGCATTATAGGGAGCTAGTGCTCGGGTTCCTAGCGTTGGCTGCTAGGCGGCTATGCCATGATCCGCGCCCTTTCAATTAACCCTCGGTACGAACTGCATAGCCATGAGCAAGCGCGAACCCATCTACAAGGTGATTTTCCTCAACCAGGGTCAGGTGTACGAGATGTACGCCAAGCAGATCTTTCAAAGCGATCTGTGGGGCTTTTTGGAAGTGGAGGAGTTCGTCTTCGGCGAACGCACCCAGGTGGTCGTCGACCCTAGCGAGGAAAAGCTCAAGGCGCAGTTTGACGGTGTGGTGCGCAGCTTTATCCCCATGCACGCGATCATCCGCATCGATGAAGTCGAGCGCCTGGGCACGCCGAAGATCAGCGAAGCTAAGGGCGGTGGCAATGTCATGCCGTTCCCTATGCCCATGCCGGAGAAGTGAAGCTACTGCGCTCGACCATGCGGCGTTAAAAACTGGCTCGGCATGCTCATTTACACCAGTAAACTCCGCTGCCTCGCCAGTTTTTGCCTTGCCTGCTCTTCGCTCGCTACGCTTCACGCCAAAACGGTTTGACTACGGCAGTGGCGCGAAGGGCGATGTAAGGGTATCGGCGTTCTGCAACTCCAGCAGGTAGTTGCGGAAGATCTGCCCGAGCACCTGACTGGCGATTTCCAGTTCATCGCGGGGCATCTGCGCGGCAATCAGGTCGGCGCTGTCCATGGCTTCGTCCGAGCCGTTCACTGCCGCCATCTTCAGCACGATATAGGCCTGCACCGCGTTTGCCGGCACGCCTTCACCGCGGAAGAACATCATGCCCAGACGGTACTGCGATTGTGCATGGCCTTGTAGCGAGGCCTGCTCGAACCATTTCAGCGCCTGGCTGAGATCGCGTTCGACGCGCTTGCCGTCGTAATAGAACTCGCCCAGCTCGAACTCCGCCTGCAGGTCACCATTGAGCGCAGCCTGCTCGCAGGCCTCAAGGGCGGCGGGCAGTTCTTCGGGGGCGGTGTTGAGTGAGCAGCTGCCAAGCGCGGGGATCAGCAAGGAGTTGCCGCTCGCCGAGGCGAGCAGTGGCAGCAGGAGCAACAGGCAGCCCAGGGACAGGGTGCGGCCGGTGCGTTTCATGAAAATCCGTTTACCTCGGGATGCAAAGCGAGCGATGTGCCCGGCCGCCGGAACGCGGTGGCCGTCACATTATGAAATAAGCAGCGGCGTTCTTACAAAGTCTTTACCGGGTTTTCTTCTGTGCGGCCAAGTTTTGCGCTACCAGGTAGGCTCAGCAGCAGCCAGGCCAGCAGCGGATAGGCTGGTGTCAGCAGGGCGTGGAACAAGTCGACTCGGCGTAAAGAACCGATAAAGCCCTCGGTGCCGACGGCCAAGCCGGCCAGCAGAAACAACCCTACTACCGCAATCGCCGCAGCCAGGGGGCCGCGTTTGGGCCATTGCACGGCGCCGGCATAGATAATCAGCAGCAGGGTCGCCAGGTTGAGCAGCAGGCGATAATCCTCCAGCTGGTTCATCTGCCGGAACAGCTCGAAGAAAGCACATAGCCCCAGCAGGATGCGCCCCCAGTTGGCGCGGCTCCACTGCCAGCCGCGGCCCAGTGCCAACGCTGCGGCGCCGAGCAGCGGCAGGCCGAGAAAGCTGCTGGCCTGGCTTAGCCACAAATGCGCGGCCTGCGCGCTGGGGTCGATGCCAAAGCGAATAACCCCCACAGCTGCCGCCGCAGCCGGCAGGAGAAACCCCAGCAAGGCGCAGAACATTGCTGGCTGATCGGCCTCGCCATAGTGCTTGCGGGCTTTGCCGATGGCGATTGCGCAGGCCAGGCAGGCCAGGGCCAGGATCGCGTCGCTAAAGGCGGTGCTGTACTGCATCAGGCTTTCTTCATCTCAGCCAAGGCGCGCTCGGCGGCGTCCAGGGTGATGGCCAGTTCGGCATCGCCATGGGCGATGGAGGTGAAACCCGCCTCGAAGGCGCTTGGTGCCAGGTACACGCCGCCGGCCAGCATCAGGTGGAAGAAGCGTTTGAAACGCTCGACATCGCTGGCCATCACATCGTCAAAGGTGACGATGTCGTCGGCGCCGCTGAAATACAGGCCGAACATGCCGCCCGCCTGGGTGGTGACGAACGGAATGCCAGCTGCATCGGCGCGGTCCTGCAGGCCTTGCAGCATGCGGCTGGTGTAGTCGGTCAGCTCGGCGTGAAAGCCTGGGCGTTTGATCAGGCGCAAGGTGGTCAGGCCGGCGGCCATGGCCAGCGGGTTACCCGACAGTGTGCCGGCCTGGTAGACCGGGCCGAGCGGGGCGATGCAATGCATGATTTCGCGCTTGCCGCCGAAACAGCCGACCGGCATGCCGCCGCCGATGATCTTGCCGAAGGTGGTCAAGTCCGGGGTCACGCCGTAATACGCCTGGGCGCCGCCGAGGGCAACGCGGAATCCGGTCATCACTTCGTCGAAAATCAGCACCACGCCGTGTTTGTCGCACTGCTCGCGCAGGCCCTGCAGGTAGCCCGGAGCAGGCGGTACGCAGTTCATATTGCCGGCCACCGGTTCGACGATGATGCAGGCGACGGTCGAGCCGACTTCGCTGAGCATCTGCTCGACCGCTGCCAGGTCGTTGAACGGCAGGGTCAGGGTGTGTTTGGCGAAGTCCGCCGGCACACCGGCGGAGCTCGGCACGCCCTGGGTCAGCAGGCCGGAGCCGGCTTTCACCAGCAGGCTGTCGGAATGGCCGTGGTAGCAGCCTTCGAATTTGATGATGTTGTCGCGGCCGGTGTAGCCACGGGCCAGGCGGATGGCGCTCATGGTCGCTTCGGTGCCGGAGCTGACCATGCGCACCATTTCCATCGACGGCACCAGGCTGCACACGAGGTCTGCCATCTCGGTTTCCATGGCGGTCGGTGCGCCGTAGGACAGGCCGTGCTGCAACTGGTTGCGCACCGCGTCGAGGACTTCCGGGTGGCTGTGGCCGAGGATCATCGGGCCCCAGGAGCCGACGTAGTCGACGTAGCGCTTGTCGTCTTCATCGGTGACGTACGCACCTTCGGCGTGCTTGAAGAACAGCGGAGTGCCGCCGACGCTTTTGAAGGCGCGCACTGGCGAGTTGACGCCGCCGGGGATGTGCTTTTGCGCGTTGGCGAAGAGGGTTTCGGAGCGGGACATGGCAGGGCCTCTCAAGCGGGGAGTTGGGGCGAGCCGGGCTGCCCCTGACAAGGATTAATTATGGCCTGCCATCCCTGGCGGCCACCCTTCGGGTCGTCGCTGTGCGACGTTAATAATGGCTCCAGGCCTTTATTTCTGGGTGAACAGGGCGCTAAAGGCGCGGGCGCGGCGCTCGACTTCAGCAGCCGATTCGGCGCCGAACAGGCCGTGCACCACCGCGACCATGCTGGCGCCGTGGGCAATCAGCTCTGGTGCGTTATCCAGGGTCACGCCGCCGATGGCGACAATCGGCAGGTTGACCTTGGCTTTCGCCGCAGCCAGCAACGCGACATCGGCAGCCGGCGCGCCGGGCTTAGTGTTGGAATTGAAGAAGCGGCCGAAGGCGACATAGCTGGCGCCTTCCTTGGCAGCGGCTTCCGCCAATTCAATCTGGGCGTGGCAGGTGCCGCCGATAATCGCCTGGCGGCCGAGCAGGGCGCGGGCGGCGGACAGCGAGCCGTCGCCTTGGCCCAGATGCAGGCCGACACCCAAACGGGCGGCCAATTCTGCGTCGTCATTGATGATCAGCGCGGCGCCATAGCGGTTGCACAGCTCGCGCAGGGCCTCGGCTTCGCGCAGGCGGCGGGCGTCATCGGTGGATTTGTCGCGGTACTGCAGCAGCGTCGCGCCGCCCTTGAGCGCAGCTTCGACGTAGGGCAGCAGCTTGCCCTTGAGCAATTCGCTGTCGGTGATGGCATACAGGCCACGCAGTTTCATCGCAAACGCTCCATCAAGAGAAGTCTAGCGGCAGGCGGCGCGGAATAAACTGGCCGTGGCCAGGTTGTTCGGCATCGCGCAGGGTGCGCCAGGTGTAGTCGAGGGCAAATTGCACGGCGCTGACCAGCTCCTGGCCCAGTGCCAGGCGACCGGCCAGGGTGCTGGCCAGGGTGCAGCCGGAACCATGGTAGCTGCCGGGCAGGCGCTGGCAGGTAAAGGTGTGGCAGCTGCCGTCGCGGCTATAGAGGCGATTGTGCACTTCGTGCTCATCGCCATGGCCGCCGGTGATCAGCAGGTGCTGGATATACGGCAGCAGCTTCTCGGCGCATTCATCCGCGCTGCCGTCCGGCAGTTCTGCGAGGATGCGCGCTTCCGGCAGATTCGGTGTGGCGATAGTGGCAATGGGTAGCAGGCGCTCACGCATGGCGTAGCCGACTTCATCCTTGCCCAGCGCACCGCCGCCGCCGGCACGCAGCACCGGGTCGCAGACCAGCGGGATACCCGGCAGGCGCAGCATGATCTCCAGCACGGTTTCGACCATCTCGACCGAGCCGAGCATGCCGAGCTTTACCGCTTCGACCGGCAGGTCATTGATCACTGCATTGGCCTGGGCCAAGACCCATTCGCGGTCGAGCACACGGAAGTCGGAAACGTTGACTGTGTCCTGCACGGTCAGCGCGGTCACGGTTGGAGCGGCGTGACAGCCTTGGGCGAGCAGGGCTTCGATATCGGCTTGCAGGCCGGCACCACCACTGGGGTCATGACCGGACAGGCAGAGCACTACGGGGCGAGAGGTAGGCGTTTTCATGGTGCGCGAGCTTACCACCAAACCACGGCTTGCAGACCCCGCCGCGGCAGGAAAGCCTGCCTAGCGGACGATCTGTCGCATGCCGAAATAGAGCAGCTGCCTCAGCCGGCGAAGGTCAAAAAACTCCATACAGTTCAGGTTTTTCCTGGGGCTCTGGCGCAAGGGCCTATGCTAGAGTGCCAGCATCCAATTACACCGCTTCCAGCGGCGCACCGTGGCGCTGCTGGCTTACTCTGGCTGAGTTGCATGCACTACATCCTTCTCTGTTTCTTCATGCTGGTGCCAGGGTTGGCCGGGGCATTGGTTTTTGACGAAAACACCCGCAGCCTGCCGCTCGGCAAGGCCATGTCGGTATTCGAGGATGTACGCGGCGATGCCAGCATCGAGGACATCACCTCGCCGGCCCTGCAGGCCAGTTTCCGTCAGCACGACAAGGGTGTACTGAACGCCGGCTATTCGCGCTCGGTGTTCTGGCTTCGTCTGGATCTGGAATACCGCCCGCAGCAAGCGACAGGCGCACAGCCCTGGTTGCTGGAGCTGGCCTATCCGCCGCTCGACGATGTGCAGCTGTATCTGCACGATGGGCAAGGGCGTTATCAGTTGCGCCAGCACACCGGTGATGCCTTGCCGTTCTCCAGCCGCGAGATCAAACAGCACAACTATGTATTCGAGCTGCAATTGCCACCGGCGCAGCAGCAAAGCGTCTATTTGCGCCTGGAAAGTCAGGGCTCGATTCAGGCGCCGCTGACCCTCTGGGCGCCCAACGCCTACCTGGAAGAACAGCCGGCGCGCATCTATGTGCTGGGCATCATCTACGGCGTGCTGCTGGTGATGCTGATCTACAACCTGTTTATCTTCCTCAGCGTGCGCGACACCAGCTACCTGTATTACATCCTCTATATCGCCTCGTTCGGTTTTTATCAGCTGTCGGTCAATGGCGCCGCCATCGAATACTTCTGGCCGAACAGCCCCTGGTGGGCGAACGCCGCCACGCCGTTTCTGATTGGCGCGGCCGCGTTGTTTGGTTGTCAGTTCGCCCGCAGCTTTTTGCATACCGCCGAGCACAGCCCCTGGGTCGATCGCGCCCTGTTGCTGATGATGGCCTCGGGCGTGCTGGTGATGACCCTGGCGCTGACGGCCAGCTATGCCCTGTCACTGCGTCTGGCCACCTACCTGGCGCTGGGCTTTACCGTGGTGATCTTCAGTGCCGGCATCCTCGCCTGGATGCGCGGCATGCGCGTGGCGCGTTATTTCATCATCGCCTGGACTGCCTTTCTCGCCGGCGGAATGATCAATACCCTGATGGTGCTGGGCTATTTGCCGAATATGTTCCTCACCATGTACGCCAGCCAGATCGGCTCGGCGCTGGAAGTGGGTCTGCTCTCGCTGGCCCTGGCCGACCGCATCAATGCGATGAAGGAAGAGCGCACGCGCATCCTCCAGGAGGCGGGGCTCAAGCTTGAAGCCTTCAACCAGGAACTGGCCAACAGCAACCGCTTGAAGGATGAATTCCTCGCCACCGTCACCCACGAGCTGCGCACGCCGATGAACGGGGTGATTGGTTCGCTGGAGCTGATGCAGATGCTCGAGATCGACGGCGAGCTGGCGCATTACCAGCGCACGGCTGCGAGCTCCGCCCGCGACATGATGCGCATGGTCAATGACATCCTCGCCCTGACCGAACTGCAGGCCGGGCGCCTGTATCCACGGCGTGAGCCGTTCAGCCTGCGCGGCCTGTTCGACGGTTTGCGTGCGCAGTACGCGCCGCGCGCCGAAGAAAAGGGTCTGCGCTTTATTCTGGAACTGGACGACAGCCTGCCGGACACCCTCGAAGGCGACGCCAACAAGCTGGTGCAGAGCCTCAATTGCCTGCTGGATAACGCCATCAAGTTCACCCAGCATGGCGAAGTTCGGTTGCGGGTCAGCCGTGGCGGCACGGCCAGCGATATTCTGCCGCTGCGCATCGAGGTGATCGACAGCGGCGTCGGTTTCGCGATACCGGCCGACGGCAAGCTGTATCAGCGCTTCCAGCAGCTGGACGGTTCCATGACCCGCGAGTACGGCGGCTTGGGAATTGGCCTGGCGATCTGCCGGCAACTGGTCGACCTGCTCGGGGGCGACCTCAGCCATGAATCCCATCCGGGGCAGGGCAGCTGTTTCCGCCTGGAACTGCCGCTGGCCTTGCCGGTGCAGATGACCTCCCCAGCCGCCGTTGTGCTGCGCGCCACCGGCCCGGCGCTGCGCGCGCCTGAGCAGTGCACGGTATTGATCGTCGAGGACAACGCGATCAACCAGTTGGTAACCCGCGGCATGTTGCTCAAGCTCGGTTATCAGGTGCGCACCGCCGATAACGGCGCCGAAGCCCTTGAAGTGCTGCGCAACGAAACCATCGACGCGGTGCTGCTGGATTGCCAGATGCCGGTGATGGACGGTTTCGCCACCTGCCGGGCGCTGCGCAACCTGCCCGGCTGTCAGCTGCTGCCGGTGCTGGCGATCACCGCCCACAGCCACAGCGGAGACCGCGAGCGCTGCCTGGCCGCCGGTATGAGCGACTACCTGGCCAAGCCGGTGAAGTTCGAGCAGCTGCGCAATCTCTTGCACGACTGGGTGCTCTGCCGCGAGTCCTGATCTTACGATCTGCTGCGCGTCGGCCCTACTGCGTTAAAGGCTCAAGCTCGCGAGATCGTAAATTCATTATTGAGTTGTATGCGCCAGCAGCTGGCCAATATGCCCGCTGTTGTGCCCGGAATCGCCCTTTAGCCAAGCTCTGAATCCTGATTCACTTGAGCAATAGTGAATCAGGATTCAGACCATGGCTTATCGCACCACCGCCCTGCGTATCGATCGCGATCAAGCATTGCGTGAGCGCATCATCAGCGCTGCACTGGTGCGGGTTGCTGAGGGGGGGTTTGCCGCCTTGACCATGCAGGCGTTGGCCGAGGATGTCGGGATTGCCACCGGTAGCCTGTACCGCCACTTCAGCAGCAAGGGCAGCCTAGCGGCCGAGGTGTTTGCCGTGGCCAGCCAACGTGAGGTCGATGCACTAGCGGCTACCGTGCGCGGCCCTGGCAGCCCGGTGCAGCGTCTGGCCGCAGGGCTTGAGCGCTTTGCCGCGCGGGCCTGGGACAGCCGCCGTTTGGCCTTCGCCCTGATTGCCGAGCCGGTTGACCCGGAAGTCGACGAGCAGCGCCTGCTCTACCGCGAAGCCTATGCCGACCTGTTCGTCGAGTTGCTGCAGGACGGTGCTGCGCAAGGCGTGTTCCGTGTGCAGCAGATCAATCTGGTCGCCGCCTGCCTGGTCGGCGCCATCGCCGAAGCCCTGGTCGGCCCCTTGTCGCCGCCCGCCCGCGCTGCCCGCGAAGCCGGTTATCCCGCCCCCAGCCTGGCTGAAGTTAGTCAGGCCCTGGTCACCTTTTGTCTACGCGCCGTGGGCGCCCCATTGCCCGCAGAGGAGCCTCAGCCATGAATGCCAGCCAGCACGCCGAAACCCATGAAGTGTTCAACCAGGTGCCGCCGCTGGATGGCGCCAACCTGTACCGCGTCGACCTGCCGCTGCAGGAGTGGAGCAAGCGCTTCGGCGGCGGCTGGGCCGAGCAGCGCCTGGATGTGTATGGCGCGTTGGCCGGTGGTGAGCTGATGGCCGCCGGTTTTCTCGCCAACGAAAACAAGCCGGTGTTCAAAAGCCATGACCGCTATGGCCATCGCGCCGATCTGGTGGAGTTTCACCCGGCCTATCACCAGTTGATGAGCGCGGCCATCGAGCATGGTCTGCCGTCCATGCCCTGGACCGACCCGCGTGCCGGCGCTCAGGTGGCGCGCGCCGCCATGAGCTACCTGCACAGCCAGGCCGAAGCCGGCAGTGGTTGCCCGCTGACCATGACCTTCGCCAGCGTGCCCGCGCTCAAGCTGCAGGCCGATGTGGCTGAAAAGTGGCTGCCGAAAATCCTTTCGACTCAGTACGACCCGCGCAATCTGCCGATTGAGCAGAAAACCGGCGCCACCATCGGCATGGCCATGACCGAAAAGCAGGGCGGCACCGATGTGCGTGCCAACACCACCCGCGCCTACCCTGTGGGCCTCGGTGGCCCGGGCCAGGCCTACGAGCTGGTCGGCCACAAATGGTTCTGCTCGGCGCCGATGTGCGATGCCTTCCTGACCCTGGCATACACCACCAAGGGCCTGACCTGCTTTCTGCTGCCGCGCCACCGCCCGGACGGCACGCGTAACGAGTTCTATATCCAGCGCCTGAAAAACAAGCTGGGTAACTGGTCGAACGCCTCCAGTGAAGTGGAGTTTCGCGGCGCCCTGGCCTGGATGGTTGGCGAAGAAGGCCGTGGCGTGCCGACGATTATCGAGATGGTCGCGCTGACCCGCTTCGACTGCATGATCGGCTCCAGCGCCCTGATGCGTCAGGCCCTGACCCAGGCCGCGCACCACTGCGCCCATCGCCAGGTTGGCGGCCGCGTACTGAGCGAACAGCCGCTGATGCAGAACGTATTGGCCGATCTGGCCCTGGAGAGCGAAGCGGCCCTGGCACTGACCATGCGCATGGGCAAGGCGCTGGATAATCCGCATGACGAGCAGGAAGATAAGTTCGCCCGGCTGGTCACTGCCGTGGGCAAGTATTGGATCTGCAAACGAGCGCCGGCAATGATCAACGAGGCCGCCGAATGCATGGGCGGCGCCGGTTATGTCGAGGACACCATCCTGCCGCGGCTGTACCGTGAAGCGCCGGTCAACTCGACCTGGGAAGGCTCGGGCAACGTGCAATGCTTGGACGTGCTGCGCGCGCTGTCCAAGGAGCCGGGCGTGCTCGATGCGTTGTTCGCCGAGTTGGGCGACGGCCATGGTGATGCGCTTTTGAAAGCCCATATCGTCAAGCTGCAGGCGGATTTCCGCGACACTGCCGATATCCAGTACCGCGCCCGCCAGCTCACCGAAGACGTGGCCCTGGCGCTGCAAGCTAAGCTGCTGCTGGAAGCCGGCAATGCGTCGGTGTCCGATGCCTTTATCGCCAGTCGCCTGGGCGGTCAGGGTGGCCGGGTCTACGGCACTTTGCCGCGCGGGTTGGACGTCGAAGCGCTGGTGGCCCGCAGTACGCCGCATCTGATCTAAGGCGTTTGCCTTGCTGACAGGCGCTGGCTGACTTCCTTAGCGTTTTCATCTTGAGCCCGGCCTCTGCGCCGGGCTCTGTCATTTCTCTCTGCCGCCGGGTAAGGTGGCCGCCGATGGTTCCAGCTCGTGCTACGCGACTGGATGAAAAGGGAACATGGAAAGCACCACAACCGGTGCCGAAGCCATGGCTGCCCCCGCAACTGTAAACGGTGAATGACGCCCACATGCCACTGGCCACAAGGTCGGGAAGGCGGGCGAAGTGTCAAACCGTGAGCCAGGAGACCTGCCATCGAAGCCGGGCGCTTATGCCCAATCCCTCAATCCAGATCATCGCGCGGTGGGCGCGGTACAGGAATCTCTATGCACATCGAACCAGAAGTCGTCACTGGCGCCAAACTCTTCCTCAGTTATGCAACCGCCGCAGGTGCCTTTGGCCTCACGGCCAAGCTTGCCCTCGACAGCGTACGCAGCAACGGTGGCGCCGCCGCCCTGGCGCTGCGTAGCCTGCTGACCACTGCCTTGGTGTTCTGCTTCTTCGAGGTCTTTCCGCATCATGCGGTCGGGGTTTCCGAGGTACACCTGATTCTCGGTTCGACCCTGTTGCTGCTGTTCGGTGCGGGTGCCACGGCGATCGGTCTGGCGCTCGGCTTGCTACTGCAGGGGCTGCTGTTCGCTCAATTTGACCTGCCGCAGTACGGCATGAACGTCACCACGCTGCTGGTGCCACTGTGGGCTATCAGCCTGCTGGCCAAGCGCATCATTGCGCCAGGCACCGCCTATGTTGACCTCTCCTACAAGCAGGCGTTGGCGCTGTCGACTGCCTATCAGGGCGGTATCGTCGCCTGGGTCGGCTTCTGGGCGTTTTACGGCAACGGTTTCTCCGGCGAGAACCTGATGGCCGTGGGCAGTTTTGGCCTGGCGTATATGAGCGTGATCCTGATCGAGCCGCTGGTTGATCTGGGTGTGCTGGCCACTGCCAAGGCGCTGTCCGCTTATAGTCGTGGGCCGCTGTTCAATTCGCGTCTGCACCAGCCGGCCTGATCGGTCACTGGCGACGCTGCCAGATCAGCTTGCCAGTATTGCTCTCAGTGACCAGGTACTGGTCACTGAAGCGATAGTAGGCGGCGGGCTGATAGTCATTGCGGCCCTGCATCTGTACTTCCAACAAGCCATTGTTACTCTGCCAGCGACCGCTGTACTGCAGCTCGCCAGGGCTGTCGTAGTTCCAGTCCGCACCGCCTGCCACGCTGCGCGTCCATTGCGAAACGCTGCCGTCACCCTGCAGTTGCAGGATCATCTGGGTGGTCATGGAGGCGAAATTGCCGCCGCCGCTGTTGATGATCTTCTCGTGTACCCAGGTGCCGATCAGCGCTGGGTCGCGTGTTGCGCTGCTGCTCGGGCTGCTACTTTGCGCGGCGGCAGCAGCGCTAAGGTTCTGCCGGTGGAACAGCGCCTTGCGTTCCAGGGTTGCCCCTGTCGTTGGATTGCGTGCGGCGATATGGGTGTTGAGCACGCCATTGGCGTAGGTGGCATTCATATTGGCAATCACTTGCCCGGACTTCGGTTCGCTGATCTGCGCACTGAGCAGTTGGCCGTCAAAGTTGCCCGTTATCTGCAGGCGCAGCGTCGCGCCCTCTACATATTCCCCCGTAACTTGCTGGCCCTGGCTGCGCAGGTGCATTTCGGCTGGCTGGCCGTCCAGCGTCGTCAGGTAGTGGCCGTCCAGGGTGTCGGCCAGCAGAAAACTGGGTAACAGACAGAGTACAAGTGTGAGCAGGGCGCGCGGCATGAGTTTTCCTTAGAAGATGAGCTGACAGAAGATTAGCAACGGATGCTTGACCTGGGGGCCGCCCCGCACTTGCAAACTGGCGCCGCAGCTTAACTAGGAGCGTTACCATGACCCGTGAACAAGCCTTCTGGCAGGAATACCAACTGGCCCGCGCCCTGCGCGGCACTGATCCCGCTGCCGAGCTGCGCCATCTGGAGCGGGCGCATATTCTCGGTCAGCGTTATTTCAGCGAGCACCTGCGCAGCCATTTATGGATGCTCGCCTGGGCCTGGCGCCAGCGTGATTGGGCCGAGGGCCTGGCGCAATTGCTGCGCATCCCCGGTAGCCTGGGTTCGCTGCTGGGGCTGTTTCCCTTAGGGAATCCGGGCACCCGGCGCGTCGGCCCGCTGACCCCGCAGGCGCTGCCCGAGGATCTGCAAACGCTGCTCAAGTAGCCTGCGCGGGCAACGTCGCGCTATCGCAAGCGCGGCGGATCAGGGCAAGATAGAGCCATTGAGATCAGCCAGGAAGGTGCCTTGTGAACCCTTGTTCCGATGACTTTATTGTCGCCAACACCGCTGAAGAAGCGGTGGATCGTCTGGCCGCCTTGCACCTGCAGGCGACTACGGGCTTGAGCCAGGCGCTCAAGCGCTATCTCAAGGAACGTATCAAGCCGGATGCCGAGGAGCAGTCGCGTTTTCGCTACCCGGAGCTGCGCCTGATCTATCTATGCCAGGGCGAAGTGCCGACCACCGTGCGCGCCTATGCCAAGGTGCAGGTGCCGGGCACATACAGTGTCACTGTCACCCACCCGGCGGCGTTCCGCAAATACCTGCTGGAGCAGCTGCGCCCGTTGATGAGCGACTTCACCGTGCGCGTGGAAGTGGGCATCAGCCAGCAGAATATTCCCTATCCCTACGTGGTCGAGCAGGGCGATGAGCTGGCCGGCTCCGGGGTAACCGCCGCTGAGTTGGCGCGGGTCTTCCCCAGCACCGATCTGTCCGCCGCCACTGACGGCACGGCCGATGGCCTGTACGACTGGGAAAACACCGATCCGCTGCCGTTGGCGTTGTTCGATGCGGCGCGGGTGGATTTCTCCCTGCGCCGCTTGGTGCATTACACCGGCAGCGACTGGCGGCATGTGCAGCCGTGGATTCTGCTGACCAACTACCACCGCTACGTCGACCAATTTATCCGCCATGGCCTGGACATGCTGGTGGGCGAGTCGCGCTTCAACCGCATGGTGCTGCCGGGCAATGTGGTGATCGAGCGCGGCATGGCCGAAGGCGAGATGCAGGCGATTATCGAGAACGTCATCTGGCACCGTTACCAGATGCCCGCCTACCACCTGCAGGCCGAGGACGGCCACGGCATTACCCTGGTGAATATTGGTGTCGGCCCGTCCAACGCGAAGAACATCACCGATCACCTGGCCGTGTTGCGTCCGCACTGCTGGCTGATGATCGGCCACTGCGGCGGCCTGCGCCAATCGCAGACCATCGGCGACTACGTGCTGGCCCACGCCTATATGCGTCGCGATGGCATTCTCGATCGCGTGCTGCCGCCGCATATCCCGCTGCCGGCCCTGGCTGAGGTGCAGCAGGCGTTGCAGGAGGCCGCCAAGCTGGTCACCGGTGAAGAGGGCGATGAGCTGAAGAAGCGCCTGCGTACCGGCACCGTGCTGACCTACGACGACCGCAACTGGGAACTGCGCTGGGCCCAGGAGCGACCACTGATCAACCTGTCGCGCGCCGTGGCTGTGGACATGGAAAGCGGCACCATCGCCGCGCAAGGCTACCGCCTGCGGGTGCCCTACGGCACGCTGCTGTGCGTTTCGGACAAACCGCTGCACAGCGAGATCAAACTGCCAGGCGCGGCGGGTGCGTTCTATGAGCGAGCGGTAACCCAGCACCTGCATATCGGCATCACCGCATTGGATTTGCTGCGCAACCAACTCAACTCGCTGCACTCGCGCAAGCTGCGCAGCTTCGACGAGCCGCCATTCCGCTAGCGCTTCGTGTTGCATAAAAAAGCCCGAGGTTTGTGCCTCGGGCTTTTTTATTTCAGCTCAGTTTATTTGCTGGCATCCAGCACCACGCGGTAGCGCGCTTTGCCGGCGCGCAGGTGGTCGATAGCCTCGTTGACTTTGCTCATGGGGAAGTGTTCGACCTGCGGCAGGATCTGATGGCGTGCGCAGAACTCGAGCATTTTCACCATATTGGCGGGCGAACCGACGGGCGAGCCGGACAGGCTCTTCTGTTTCGGGATCAGGTTGAATACATGCACCGGGATGGCGCTCGGCACGATACCGACAAAATGCAGGCGGCCCTTGCCGCGCAGGGTGCCGAGCATGGCGTTCCAGTCCAGGTCAGCGCTGGCGGTCACTAGGAGGAAATCCAGGCTGCCGGCAATTGCCTTCAATGCCGCGCTGTCGGTGGAGGCCACCACCTTGTGTGCGCCCAGGCGTTTGGCTTCTTCCTGTTTGCTCAGCGATGAGGTGAAGGCGGTGACTTCGCAGCCCCAGGCATTGAGGAAGCCCAGCGCCAGGTGACCAAGGCCGCCGATGCCGACCACGCCGACCTTGTCAGTGGGTTTCACGTTGAAATCCAGCAACGGGCTAAACACCGTGGACCCTGCGCAGAACAGTGGGCCGACCAGTGCCGGATCGAGGCCATCCGGCAGCGGCACGGCCCAGGCCCAATGGCTGCGCAGGCGGTCGGCGAAACCACCGTTGCTGCCAACAATCGTGGGTTTTACCGTGCCGCACAGTTGATGCGAGCCTTCCATGCAGGAGCTGCAATGCATGCAGCTGCCCTTGTACCAGCCGATGCCCACCCGCTGGCCGAGTTTCAGGCCGCGCGCCTGCGGGCCGAGGCGCACCACGGTGCCGACCACTTCATGACCGGGGATAAAGGGGTAGCGCGCGTTGCCCCATTCGTTGTCGATCATCGACTGATCAGAGTGGCAGATGCCGCAGTATTCCACCGCCACTTCGACGTCTTCGGCGCCGAGCGGGCCGGGGTCATAACTGTGCGGTTCGAGGGGCGCGCCGGGGGCTTTGGCGGCCCAGCCGGTAAAGGTATCGACGATGGATTCGGACGAACTCATAACAATGGCCTCGGGACGGGAAACACAACCTTGCCAGCATAGCCCGCTACACCGGCCAAGGCTGCGCGGATCACTCAGCCTGATAGTCCAACCGTGGCCTCGGTTACACTGGCCGCCTCGTAACCTGTTGCTGGATCCCCTATGTCGCGCCCACCTCGCCCTGCGTCCTCTCGTCCGCACAGCGGCAAACCTGCCGTGCGCCGCGTGGCCAAGGCGCCACCCGCCGAACCGCGTTTGATGGTGCTGAACAAGCCGTTCGATGTGCTGACCCAGTTCAACGACGAGCAGGGCCGCGCCACCCTCAAGGATTTTGTCGATGTGCCTGGCGTCTATCCGGCAGGCCGGCTGGACCGTGACAGCGAAGGCCTGTTGCTGCTGACCAACGATGGTGCTCTGCAGGCGCGCATCGCCGACCCCAAGCACAAGCTGGCGAAAACCTATTGGGTGCAGGTTGAGGGCGAGCCGAGCGAAGCCCAGCTGCAGCAGCTGCGTGATGGTGTGCAATTGAATGACGGCCCGACCCTGCCGGCCGAAGCACGGTTACTGGGTGAACCGCAGTTGTGGGAACGCAACCCGCCGGTGCGCTTTCGCAAAAGCATCCCGACGGCCTGGCTGGAGCTGGTGATTCGTGAGGGGCGCAACCGTCAGGTGCGGCGTATGACCGCTGCCGTCGGCCTGCCGACGCTGCGCTTGGTGCGGGTGCGTATCGGCCCGTTCAGCCTGGACGGCTTGCAGCCTGGGCAGTGGCGCGAAGTGCCGGCCCGGCTGGATTGATCAGTAACCGGCCTTGATAACCGCGATGCCTTTATCCAGCACCTCATTCCAGGCGCTACGGGTTTCGCTGCAGTACTGCTGATCATGCTCGCCGATGGTCTGCAGCAACGCTTGCTGCCACAGCACATACAGCTCTGGGCGAATGTCCATGGCGGCGCGGGAGTGGCTGCAGCCCAGGGCGCGCAGCTTGGTGTCGGGCATGCCGCGCGCATGCATCACCAGGTTGAGAATGCCCTGACGCAGCAGCAGCTTTTGCCCGTTCATCTCGGTATTGGCGAACTTCTCGCGCACCTCGGGTGAGCTGGCGAGGAAGTGCTGGTAGAAATTGTCGAAGAAATCAGGGCTGGCGCAGCAGCGGCCATAGCTCTGCATCACCCGGTCGGTGGGGGACATGAATACTCCTGGGAAACGGCGGAAAGCCGCATTCTAGCGCGGTTGGATGCGGCTGGACGTGCAGTAGTCGGCGCGCGGTAGCTTTCTAGCCGTGGATGCCGCGACTCGCTTCGATGATGTAGGTGATGATCGGCTTGGCCAGGAAGGCAAACAGGCACAGGCCCAGGCCGAGGAACAGGATCGCCGTACCCAGGCGGCCGGCTTTGGAGGTTTTCGCCAGGTCCCAGATGATGAAGAACATAAACACCATCAGCCCGCCGACCAGCGCGTACATCATCAGCGATTCGAACTGTTCGGTTTCCATTCGGGCCTCGTGAACCTGCAGGTGCTCGGCTGGGTGCCGAAAATCGATGCGTAGGCGGGCGCGGTGACGCTCGCCAGAGGGGCGCGATTATACGCGCCGGGGGCGGCCCTGGCAGCCGCGCATGACGAGGGTGCGGCGATCAGCCGCGCAGGTGCTGCAGCGGCAGTTGGGTGCTGGAGAGGATCTGCTGCAGCACAAAGCTGGAACGCACGCTGGAAACCCCCTCGATACGGGTCAGGGTTCCCAGCAGCAGTTTCTGGTAGTGATCCATGTCCGGCACCACCACCTTAAGCTGATAGTCGGCGTCCATTCCGGTGACCAGGCAGCATTCGAGCACTTGCGGGCATTTGCGGATTTCTTCCTGAAAATGCTCGAAACGCTCAGGGGTGTGCTTGTCCATGCCGATCAGCACATAGGCGGTCAGCGTCAGGCCGAGCTGCTTGCGGTCGAGCAGGGCGACCTGGCCGAGGATATAGCCATCATCTTCCAGCTGTTTGACCCGCCGCGAGCAGGGCGAGGGCGACAGGCCGATGCGTTCGGCCAGCTCCTGGTTGGACAGGGTGGCGTCGCGCTGCAATTCGGCGAGGATATTCAGGTCGTAACGATCAAGTCTGTTCATCTTTGCCATTCTTTCGTTATTTTGTTGTGCATGATGATGCGCTTATGGTCATTAATTGCGCAAGTGGTGGGTATTTCAGCAATGTTCGCAATCTTTCACTGCGCTTGCGGGCGTAAGCTTTACCTCAACTTCAAGGCCCGGACGACACGTCCAGCCGCCTCGCCCAATCAGGTGAGCGGTCGCCGCCGATCCCACCGGATCGTCACGGCACCCGGGTCCGCTCTGCCCAACCAGGTAGGCGAAGAAAAGGCGTTACCATCGCCACAATGACGGACACGCAAAAAAGGGGAAGGCCTGCAGGCCTTCCCCTTTTTTGTGTCCGCGATCCTTGGCGGACACCCTGCGGGCCGTCGCTGCGCGACGTCAAAAAGTGCTCCAGGCAATTTTTTGTTGCGCGCTAGTGGTCTGCGGGGGCTGGGGCGTGCTTTACCACGCTGCTGGGGTCGGCATGCACCAGTACCTCGGCGCGGGGGAATTCGCTGCGGATCGCCGCTTCAACCTGATCGCACAGGCCGTGGGCATGCTGCAGGCTCAACTCGCCCGGCAGCTCCACATGCAACTGGACGAACCAGTGGGTGCCGGAGAGGCGCGTGCGCAGGTCATGCACGCCCAGCACGCCGGGCACGGCGCAGGCCAGGCTGTGCATCTGCGTGCTGATCTGCGGGTCGAGTTCCTGGTCCATCAGTACGGTGGCCGCTTCGCGGACGATGCTGATGGCGCTCCAGAAGATATACAGCGCAATGCCGATACCGAAGATGGCGTCCAGTTGCGGCCAGCCGTAACTGGCCAGCAGCAATGCCAGGAGGATGCTGCTGTTGAGCAGCAGGTCCGAGCGATAGTGCAGCGAGTCGGCGCGAATCGCTGTGGAGCCGGTCAGCTTCACCACATGGCCCTGGAATAGCAGCAGGGCGATGGTCACCGCCAGCGACAGCAGCATCACCGCAACGCCTAAGGCCGGTGCGCCAAGCGGTTCGGGATTAAGCAGACGGTCGATGGCGTGACTGCCCACCAGCAGCGCGCTGGCGCCGATAAACAGCGCCTGGCCCAGCCCAGCCAGGGCTTCGGCCTTGCCGTGACCGTAGCGGTGATCCTCATCCGCCGGGCGCAGGGCGTAGTGCACAGCGATTAGGTTGAGCAGCGAGGCAGCGCCGTCGAGCAGCGAGTCAGTCAGCCCCGCCAACAGGCTGACCGAGCCGCTGAGCCACCAGGCAATGGCTTTGGCCAGCGCCAGAGTGAGCGCAGCCGCCAGCGCAGCGAAGGTCGCCAGGCGCATCAGGCGGGCGTGTTGCGGCTGTATGTTCACGGGCTATCCAGAAGGTGCCTGTAAAAGGGCGGAGCCTGTTCCCGATCTTGCGAGCTAGAGCCCGGCAAGGCAAAAACAGGCGAGGAACGCTCGGAGTCGCGGGCGACTGTACTGTTGTACATGAGCATTACTCGTTTCACTCGCCCTTCGGGTCGCGCTGAAGCGCGTTAGCCGCGCGCGGCCTGCCGAGCCTGTTTTTAACGCAGCAGGGTCGACGCGCAGCTGATCGTCAGTAGGTCAGTAGGTCAGTAGGTTACTAGGCTGCTGGGCGCAGGCCATAGGCCGCCAACTGCTCGGCACTGCCGCTGTGCTGGATCAGGCGTGGGTCATCCAGTGGAAGGCTGTGGCCCGTTTGCACTTCGATCAATGCCTTGAGCTTGGCGGCGTCAATCTTGCCGTCAGCATCCACCACATTCTGCAGATCTTGCGGGTCAACCTGTGAGGTCAGGCCGCCGGGCAGGTAAATCGCACCGGTGGCGAAGTCGATACCAAAGGCGATCAGCCCCGGAATCACATAGAAAAGGATGCCGATTGCGTTGAGCCCGGCCACCATGGGGTCGATGCGGCCTTCGATCTGGCCGCGGCGATCCGGGAAGAACAGGGTGCCGCAGGCGGTCAGTTGAGTGAGCAGCGCGGCGACGATAAGGCCACCGATAACGCGGGTTTGGGTGCGCATTGAACATCTCCATGGAAAAAGTGGCGCAACTATACCAATGCCTGTATTGCAATGCCGCTGCGTCAGGCGCTGCCAGCGTTATTTCGCGCAGTCATGCCTAACAGTCAGACAGCGCCAATGCTCTACAGGTTCGCCGTTATAATCCTGCGCCTTGAATGGAGCCCGCATGAATTCCCTGCCAATCGATGTGCTGCTGCCTGAGCTGTGTCAGGCCCTTGCCCTGCGTGATGAGGCGGTGCTGGAAGCGCCGCCCGGTGCCGGCAAGACCACCCGTGTGCCGCTGGCGCTGCTGACCCAGCCTTGGCTGGCCGGGCAGACCATCATCATGCTTGAGCCACGGCGGCTGGCGGCGCGGGCGGCGGCCGAGCGACTGGCCAGCGAGCTGGGTGAGGCGGTGGGGGAAACCGTCGGCTATCGCATTCGCCTGGACAGCAAGGTCGGCCCGCGCACCCGTATCGAAGTAGTCACCGAAGGTATTCTGGCGCGGCGGCTGCAGGATGACCCGGCGCTGGAGGGCGTCGGCCTGGTCATCTTTGATGAGTACCACGAGCGTAGCCTGGATGCTGATCTGGCGCTGGCGCTGTGCCTGAATGGCCGGGCGATGTTTCGCGGTGCGGACTCTGGCGAGTTGCCGCTGAAGGTGCTGCTGATGTCAGCAACCCTGGAGGGCGAGCGGCTGGCAGGTTTGCTGGGTGATGCGCCGGTGCTGCGCAGCGAAGGACGGATGTTCCCGGTGGATATCCGCTGGGGCGCGCCCTGGCAGGCGGGCGAGTGGCTGGAGCCGAAAGTGCTGCAGTGCGTATTGCAGGCGCTGGCCGATGAGCCGGGCAGCCTGCTGGTGTTTCTGCCGGGGCAGGCGGAGATTCGCCGGGTCAATGAACAACTGGCCGAGTCCCTGGCCGGTCGTCGCGATATGCTGCTCTGCCCGTTGCATGGCGAGCTGGACCTCAGCGCCCAGCGCGCCGCCATCGAACCCGCACCGCCGGGCCTGCGCAAGGTGGTGCTGGCGACCAATATCGCCGAAACCAGCCTGACCATCGACGGTGTACGCGTGGTAATCGATGCCGGCCTGGCGCGAGTGCCCCGTTTTGACCCGAACAGCGGCATGACCCGCCTGGACACCCAGCGCATTTCCCGCGCCTCTGCCACCCAGCGCAGCGGGCGAGCCGGGCGCTTGCAGCCGGGCGTCTGTTATCGCCTGTGGTCGCAGGCGCAGCATGAGCAATTGGCGGCTTACGGCACGGCGGAAATGCTCCAGGCCGACCTCGCCGGCCTGGCCTTGCAACTGGTGCGCTGGGGTGTGCAGCCGGCCGAGTTGGCCTGGCTTGATCCGCCACCGGCGGCGGCCTATGCCCAGGCTTTGGAGCTGCTGGCGCGCCTGGGCGCGGTGGATGCTCAGGGCGTGCTGACCAGTCACGGCAAGGCCATGGCCGAGCTGCCTACTCATCCACGCATCGCCCATCTGCTGCTGCGCGGTCAGGAACTGGGCCTGGGGCCATTGGCCTGCGATCTGGCGGCCTTGCTTGGCGAGCGCGACATTCTGCGTGGTGCGGGCGCCGATCTGCACAGCCGCCTGGCTTTGCTGGCGGGTGAGTCGCGTGCCGCCCGTGGTGCCCAGCGGAACGCCGCCCGAGGTGGGGTGCAGCGCGCCCGGCAACTGGCCAGGCAGTTTCAGGGTTACCTCAAACGCAGGCCCAGCCCGCAGGCGGTCAGTGATCCCGAGCATCCGCGCTGGTTGGGCGCGTTGCTGGCTTTCGCCTACCCGGATCGCATCGCTCAGCAGCGGCGTGACGGTGGCGCGGAATACCGATTGGCCAACGGTCGGGCGGCGCTATTTGCCGAGGTCGATGGCCTGATGAAACACAGTTGGCTGGTGGTGGCTGACCTGGGCAGCCGCCAGGGCCAGCGTGAAGAACGCATCTACCTGGCCGCCGAGCTGGAGCCGCAGCTATTCGAAGGCGTGCTGGCCGAGCAGGTCAGCAACCTAGACGTGCTGGATTGGGATGAGCGCGAAGGCGCCCTGCGCGCCGAACGCCAGCGCAAGGTCGGTGAGCTGGTGCTGTCGCGTGAGGCACTGACCGGGCTCGATGCGCAACAACGCAGCCGCGCCATGCTCGGCCTGGTGCGGCGCAAGGGCCTGGCGCTGCTGCCCTGGACGCCGGAGTTGCGCCAGTGGCAGGCGCGGGTGGCGTTGCTGCGCACGCTGGACTTGGCCAGCAAAGACGCCAGCGAATGGCCGGATGTCAGTGATGCCACCTTGCTGGCGACGCTGGAGAACTGGCTGCAGCCCTATCTGGATAACGTCACCCGGCTCAGCCATTTCGCCAACCTGGATTTACCCAGCCTGCTGCTCAATCTGCTGCCCTGGCCGTTGCCGCAGCGCCTGGATGAGCTGGCGCCACGCAGCGTGCAGGTGCCGTCCGGTTCGCGTATCAGTCTGGATTACAGCGAGCAGCCGCCGGTGTTGGCGGTGCGCCTGCAGGAGTTGTTCGGCTTGGCCGATACGCCGCGCATTGCCGGCGGCCGCCAAGTGGTCAAGCTGCACCTGCTGTCGCCAGCGCGGCGGCCGGTGCAGGTGACCCAGGACCTGGCCAATTTCTGGCGCAGTACCTACGCCGAGGTGAAAAAAGACCTCAAGGGCAGGTACCCGAAGCACTACTGGCCGGATGATCCGCTGATCGCCGAACCGACGGCGCGGGCCAAGCCGCGCAAGTAGGCGTTAGGGCAGGCGCAGATCCTCGCCGGCCGCGGTAAGTTCCGCATAGGCCCGATCCAGCGCATCGCGCAGTGCTTCGGCGCCGGGCGCATGGCTGGAGACGATCAGCTTTAGCGGGATGCGTTGCAGTTCCAAATACGGTAGCTCGGACATGCCCAGGCGTTTGCGCGCCTGTTCCACCGGGGTCTGGTAGTCGAGGAGAAAATCACCGCGGCGGCGCTGGAGCATTTCCAATGCGGCGGTGTGGGTGCCGGTACGGTGTTGCTCTACGGCCAGCTGCGGGTCGTTGAGCATTTCATTGACCGGCTGCCAGTAGGTGTAGCCGCTGATCATGATCACCCCGCGGCCCTTAAGGTCTTCGGGCAGGCGCGGCATCAGGGTGTCGCGGCGGAAATACAGGTTAAGCACGATCTCGCCGAGCCGGGTGTGGGTTTCCAGGGTGTGCTCGCGCAATTCCACCTTGCCCGGCGCGCCGGGCCAGATTTGCACGCTGCCATCCTGCAGGCCGTTATACAGCCGCGCGCTGGGGTAGGAGCGCAGCTCGGCGCGGTAGCCGGCGTGCTCCAGCAGGCGCTTGCTCAATTGCAGGATGGCGCCTTTGGGGCGGCCCCGACTGTCGGTGTAGGAGTAGGGCGGAAACTCGTAATAACCCACCTGCACCAATGGTCGTGGATCATTGGCGGGGGCAGCGAAGCTGGCGCTGCAGTAGAAGGCTGCAGCCAGCGCGAGGCAGAGAAATCGTGGCATCAAATGGGCACGTACTGCGGCTATCTGCCGTCTTTTCGTTATGAAAGTGTCACATTGAGCGAGCATGGCTAACTGCCAGCAGCTTTGTCCAGTGGCTTACTGAAAAAGCTTAGTCCAGCGTCGGCAGCAGCAGGCGGGCGAGTACCGGCAGGTGGTCGGAAATCCCTAGGCTGTCGTGCTGACGCACCTGGCTGTCGAGTAGCGTCAGCTGTGGGCTGTGGAACAGGTAGTCGAGGGTGCGATCCGGCCCGGGCACCGTTGGGTCGTTGGGGTAATGGGTATACCAGTGCGCCTGGTCGATGCCGTTGGCTTGCTCCAGGCTGGGCACCATCGGGTAGCGCTCGGCCAGTTGTTGCAGCTCACTAGCCGGGCTGTACCAGCTGCGCTGGTTCTCGGGCAGACGCTGGTATTGACCGGGCGGCAGCAGATTGAAGTCGCCGCCGATAACCCATGGCGTGCCGTCGGCCTGTAGCTGATCAAGCAGGCTGGCGGTCATGGCCACTTGGCGCTGCATGGTGTCATTGCCCTGGGCGAAGGCATCCAGATGAGTGTTGATGGCGACCAGCTCGCCACCGCCACGCATGGGCAGGTGGCTAACCAGCAGGGCGCGCTTGAGGTTGAACTGGCGGCTGATCGGGTTGGCGGGCATCAGCGGCAGTTGCAGGCGTTCGGCGCGGGCGATATGAAAGCGGCTGAGGGTGCCCAGTTGCATGCCGACGCTGCCGAGAATCTGCGGGTGCGGCACAAATGCGGCCTTCCAGTAATAGGCCTGGGTGCTGCACGGGTAAATGTCGCTCAAGCGTTCATGCAGCAGTGCCAGCTGGTTCTGGTAGTCGGTGGCCTTGGCACCGTTGTGCAGCTCCTGCAGCAGAACAATATCCGGTTGCTCGTCACGCAGGATGCGCGCCACTTCATCGAGGGTAAATGCCAGGTCTTCTGTGCTGGGGCGCTGGTCGGGGCCGCTGCCGTCTGCCAGGTCGTACCAGAACACATAGCGCTTGCCGGCCAGGTATTGAATGTTCCAGGTCATCACTTTCAAGGCCTGACCCGGTTGCAGCTGCGGCGCATTGGTCTGGCAGCTCACGGGTACGGCTTCGCGGGCAGCTGGGTGCCAGGTCAGGCTGTAAATCAGCGCGCCCAGCACGCAGAACAGGCTGGCCAGGCTGAGCAGGGAAAGGCGCAGGAGTCGGGGCAGGGGCATAAACAGGGTCGCCGGCGGGTGAACTATGCTGAGGGAGCATACCGGAGATGCGTGGCGATGCCGATGTTGCAGCGCCTTGCGCGGGTGCTTCAGGAGGTCATATGAATAGCCCAACGATTGCCCAGCGCAGCCCCTATGCGGTTGCGGTCACGGCCGGCAACGACTACTTCTGGTGCCGCTGCGGACGCAGCGCCGCACAGCCCTTCTGTGATGGGCAGCATAAAGGCAGCGGTTTTACCCCGTTGAAATACCACGCAGACAAGGACGCTACCCTGTACTTCTGTGGCTGCAAGCACACGCAGACGCCGCCCTGTTGCGATGGCAGCCATAACAGGTTGTAGTAACGGCTTTTGCAGTAACTGGGTCGGGGACAGGTTATGTACCGCAAGGTGTTTGCCAACAAGGTATTCGACCGCAAGGTTGTGGTGATTACGGGCGGCTGCGCCGGCATCGGCCGGGCGCTGGCCATGCGTTTGGCGCAAGCGGGGGCGCGGTTGGTGATCTTCGATCTGCAGCAGCAGGCGCTCGACAGCCTGGTGCAGCACCTGGCCGATCACCACAACGCCGAGGCCCTGGGTGTGCTCTGCGATGTGGCCGATGCCGCAGCGGTGGAGCGGGCGATGGCGCTGACCGTCGAACGCTTTGGCGGTATCGATGTGCTGGTCAATAACGCCGGCATTACCCACCGCAGCAGTTTTGCCGACACTGAGCTGGCGGTGTTCCAGCGGATCATGGCGGTCAACTATTTTGGCGCACTGCATTGCACCAAGGCCGCGCTGCCCAGCCTGATCGCTCGCAGTGGGCAGATCATCGTGCTCAGCTCGCTGTCAGGCTTTGCGCCGCTGCTCTACCGCAGCGCCTACAACTCCAGCAAGCATGCCCTGCATGGGTTGTTTGAAACTCTGCGTTATGAGCTGAAAGGCTCCGGGGTCAATGTGATGCTGGTGTGCCCCGGCTTTACCGCCACTGACCTGCGCAAGAATGCCCTGGTGGGCGATGGCTCGGTGGCCGCGCAGCCGCCATTGGCGATGGGCAAGGTGGCCTCGCCGCAGGATGTCGCCGAGGCGATTTACCACGGCGCCTTGAAACGCCGTCGGCTGCTGGTGCTATCGAATGTCGACTGGCGCGCGCGGGTGCTGGCGCGGTTTTTCCCGAGGCTGTTCGAGCGGGTGCTGCTGCCGCGTTTGTCCGGCTTGAAGCCGTAGCGTGCGGGACGTTCCTGATGCGCCACACATGGCTCGGTCTGCTGCTGTTGCTCGGGATGCCGCTGCAGGCCGAGGAGCCGCCTGCGTTGTTGGTGATGACCGATATCTGGCCGCCTTTTCGTATGCAAGAGGGCGATGGGGCGCTGAGCGGGTTGGATATCGACTTGCTCGATCAGCTCAGTCAGCGCACCGGGCTGCGCTTCGAGGTGCAGCGTGCTCCCTGGGCGCGCGGTCTGGCGGCACTGCAGAGTGGCAAGGCCGATTTGATGACCGGTCTGGCGAAAACCCCCGAGCGGGAAGGCTATATTCACTACCTGCAGCAGCCTTACTACGCCTGTGCACCGCGTTTCTATGCGGCCCCCGCACAGGCCAAGGCACTGCAAAGCTATAGCCAGTTGGCCAGCCTGACGATTGGCCATGTACTGGAGTCGGCGTACTTCGAGCCGTTTGATTCGGATCAGCAGCTGCGCAAAACCGCGGTCAATACGGAGAACCAGTTGCTGGAAATGCTGGTGCGTGGCCGCCTGCAAACGGTGATCGGCACCGATTGCCAGGTCGACTATGAATTGCGCGATGCACGCTGGAATGGCCGTATCGCCAAGGCGGCGTTTCAGCCCGAGGCGCGTACCGATTTGTATATCGGCTTCTCCCGCCAGCGCGGCTTGCAGGCGCAGTATCAGCGGGTAAGCGAAGCACTGGCGCAGATGCAGGCCGAGGGCTGGATTGCCAAGGCGGCGCAGCGTTATCAGTCCGCCGCGCCCTGAGTTTCACCGACTTCAGCCATCAGTGCTCGTGCGGCTCGATATACACCTCGTAGATCATTTCCAGATCCCAGAACGCCGCCTCGATCTTGTGTCCGTCGAGGTCGCGGACAAAGCAGCCGTAATAGGGTTCGCCATATTCTGCGCGTGGGCCGGGGGCGCCTTCATCGCTGGCTCCAGCTTCCAGGGCAGCCTGGTAGAAGTCGTGCACGGCGGCCTTGTTCGACGCGACAAAACCGAAGTGGCTGCCATTGCCGATACTCGCCGGTTTGCCGTTGATCGGCGTCTGTACCCAGAACTCCGGGTATTCGCGGCCGTAGGCTACGGCGCCAGGGTGGGCGAGTACGCGCTTGCAGCCGAGGGTGGCGAGGACCTGATCGTAGAAGGCGGTGGCCTTATCGAACTGGTTGGTGCCGATGGAGATATGCGAAAGGATGCTGGGGTTGGCGTCAGCCATGGGCCTGTCCTCCTTGGGTGGTCGCTGGCGTTCACTCGACTTCGGGCTGGGCGCTGCGCAGCATAAATAGACGAAACAGCACTACGCTTGAGAATAGTTGTAAAAAGCGACTTGCGCAGTCCAGCAGTAGGCTGGCCAGGGCGTTGTCGGCGAAGGTTTCGCTGGAGTGGCTCCAGCCGTCGAGCAGCCACAGCGGCAGCATGACAATCAGGATGCAACCGAGCATGGGCCAGAAGTAACCGCTGCTCAGTTGGAAGCTCTCGTGCAGCGCCTTCATCGGGCTCAGGCCGCGCAACACCAGCAGGTATTCGGCAAACGCCAGTTTGACCATCAGCCAGATTCCCGGTAGCACGAACAGCGATGCGCCGAGCAGAATCGCCAACGTATTGAGCCCCGCCAGCAGAGCAAAACTTGGCCACAGCCGTAGGCTGGCGGCCAGCAGGTCGCGGGCGCGCGGCTGCAGGCCCTGGCTGCGTGCATCGAGAAACAGGATCAGCGCGGCGCTATACAACGGGTAGAACAGCAGGCCGGCGAGCAAGCGCCAGAGGGTGGCGGATTCGGCGGCCACCAGGCTGGTGACCTGCTGTAGCAGCAGACCTTCGAGGACGATCAGCGGCAGGCACAGGCGGGCAATCGCCGCCAGGTTGTGGCTGAAGAAATACCAGGAGTCGCGCAGGGCGGAGAGCATATTCATGGGGCAGGTCGTACTCGAATTCAGGCTCGCACTCTAGCTGATCCTGCCTGCCGCACCCAGTAACGCGGCAAGCAGATCCGCGCTGGTAAGCACGTCGGCATATTCATCGCGCAAGTTAGCCATGGCCATGGCGTGCACCTCATCGGCACTGCGTAGCTGCCCGTAGTAGTCGGTCTTGGCGAAGGTGTAGCAGGCATCCGCCACCACTTGGGTGATAAAACCCAGATTGCTGGCGCTGCGTGCGGTGGCTTCGACCGAATTCTCACTGGCCACCCCGACTATCACCAGGCGGCGGATAGCGCGGGCATGTAGCCAACGCTCAAGGCCGCTATGGGTAAAGGCGTCGGTCACGTTCTTTTCGAACACCTGCTCGGTAGCCCGTGGCGCCAGTGCGGGTTGGAACAGCGCGCCATTTTGCCCGGGCGCAAACACCGAGTCGGCCTGGCGGGAAATATGGCGGATATGCACCAGCGGCAGGCCCGCACTCCGCCAGTACTCAAGCAACTGGGCGATGCAGGCTTCGGCGCCCGGGTTGTTGCGCGGCGTGCTAACGCGCTGGATGCCTTGCTGCATATCGATAATCAGCAGTGCTGGGGTTTCTGGCGTATTGGTGGGGCGTGGATGCATTTCGACCGTCCATGGCTGTTGGCTGGCATACTGCGCGCTGACTTTAACCTGAGGGCTTTCTGCCCGTCAGCCGCATGATGAGGATTACCGGTGAAGAAGATCGCCGTATTCGCCGATGTACAGAACCTCTATTACACCGTGCGCCAGGCCTATGGTTGCCATTTCAACTACGCCGCGCTGTGGGCCGATATCAGCCAGCATGGGCAGATTGTCGAAGCCTACGCCTATGCCATCGATCGCGGTGACCAGAAGCAGCAGCAGTTTCAGCAGATCCTGCGCAACCTCGGTTTTACCGTGAAGCTCAAACCCTTTATCCAGCGCAGCGACGGCTCGGCCAAGGGCGATTGGGATGTCGGCATCACTATCGACATCATGGACGCCGCGCCGCGCGTCGACGAAGTGGTGCTGGCCTCCGGCGATGGCGACTTCGACCTGCTGCTGGACAAGATTCGCGGCAGCTACGGCGTCGAGGCCGTGGCCTATGGCGTGCCGGGGCTGACTGCGCAATCGCTGGTGCGTGCGGCCAGTCGCTATGTGCCGATCGACGGCGCACTGCTGCTGAGAAACTGATCGATGCTTGCCGATTCCATCGCCGTACTCGACTTTGAAACCACTGGCATGTCGCCGGCCCAGCAAGCGCGCGCCACCGAAATCGGGGTGGTGATCGTCGAGGATGGGCGGATCGTCGCGCGCTACCAGAGCCTGATGAACAGCGGCGCCTGGGTGCCGCCGTTTATCGAGCAGCTCACCGGTATCAGCAACGCCATGCTGCGCACCGCACCACCTGCCGCGCAGGTGATGCAGGAAGTGGCAGAGTTTGTCGGCGATCGTCCGCTGCTGGCGCACAACGCCAGCTTCGATCAGAAGTTCTGGGATGCCGAGCTGGCGCTGATCCGCCGTCGCCGCGTGCAACCGTTTGCCTGCTCGCTGCTGTTGTCGCGCCGCCTGTTGCCCATGGCGCCTAGCCACAAACTGGGCAACCTCAACCGCTGGGCCGGCCTGCCGGACACCGGTAAGGCGCACCGGGCTTTGGCCGATGCGGAGATGGCGGCCAATCTGACCTGCTTTATGGCGGCGTTGCTGCGTGAGCGGCATGGCATTGCCGATATCTCTCATGAACTGCTGTGCAACCTGCAGCGGGTACCGGCGGCGAAGATGTCGCTGGCGCTGCAGAAGATCCGCGATCACGCGTTTAGCTAGCGCTCTCACACCGCCATAAAAAAGGCTGCCCGCAGGCGGCCTTTTTGCGTTTCAGGCGTACTCAGTTCTGCGCCAGCTTCTGCTCGTACTGGGCGAGCATCTTCTGTGCGTGGGCCACTTCCAGAGCCTCCATGGCGTTGATCGGTTTGATCGCCACGGCGCGTTTTAGGTGCTGCAGGGCCTTGGCCTGTTCGTCGTCGCCGTACACGTAGGTCAGGGCGTTGGCGTATTCGTAGTGGCCGATGGGCAGGTTGTCCTGGGCTTTGAAGCTGCGGCTGAAATACTTCTCCATATTGTCGGCGCTGACGCCGTAAGTCATGCGGCCGACCATCTTGCCGACCTTGCGGATCACCCCAGCCTCATAGCCGCCATACAGGGCCAGGGCGAACGGCTGTTGCGGGTGTTTGGCCAGCAGGGCTTTGAGTTCGTTGGGGATCTGCGAGGTGTAGCCGCGCTTGAGTACCACCGGCACCGACAGTTCTTCGCCCAGGCGCGCCTTGGCGTACACCCGGCCGAATTGCGCCACGGTATCGGCCTGTACCAGCTCGCCAGCCTGATCGGTGTAGGTGATCACTTCTTCCAGCAGCTTGTGCTTCTCGGCCTGGTCGGGCACCAGGAACATGGCGTAGACCACCTGGGCGAACATGGCTGGGATTTGCCCGCCAACACCCAGGGCCAGGCCTTGTTGCTTCGCCTCGGCGAAATCTCCACGGAACATCAACCGCCAGACGTCCTGCAGCTTGGCCGCGTAAACCTCGGCTTCTTCCGGCTTGCCAGTGAAACCGGTATTGGCCAGTACGGTTTTTTCCAGCGCCTGTGGGTGGGTCGTGGCCATGGTCACCACCCAGTCTGCGTCGGGGAAGGGGTAGTCGGCACCGAAGCCGCGAGTCAGCTGCGGCCAGGCCTGGCGCAGTTTGTCGCCCGAGTAGTCATAGGCGCTTTGGTCGTAGGGGAAGGGCTTCCAGTTGTCGGCGGCGACAGCGCTGAAACTGCAGGCGGCAAGTAGGGCAATAAGTGTGCGGCGCATGGCGATGACCTGATTGTTGTAAGTATTCGTCGATCATAGAGCGCTGCTGTCCGCGCCCCACCCATCCAAGGATGAGTTGCACGGGTTTTCAGTGCGCCGGGTGCGCGCCCGCGCCGATCTTAAGCATGGCTGTCCTTGTGCTGGAACTGCCGGCGGTACTGGTTGGGTGACAGTTCCGTGTGCTGACGAAACAGCCGGGCAAAGAAGCTGGCGTCGTCGTAACCCACTTCATAGCTGATGGTCTTGATGCTTTTGCGGGTGGCGCTGAGCAGCCCCTTGGCGGTTTCAATGCGCAGGCGTTGCAGGTAGTGCAGCGGCTTGTCGCCGGTGGCGGTCTGGAAACGGCGCATAAAGTTACGGATGCTCATGCCGTGTTCGCGGGCGACATCCTCAAAGCGAAACTTGTCGGCGAAGTGATCTTCCAGCCATTGTTGGATCTGCAGGATGGTCATGTCGTGGTGCAGCTTCTGCCCGCCAAAGCCGATGCGCCCCGGGGCGTAGTTGCGCTGCACTTCATAAAGAATGTCGCGGGCCACGCCCTGGGCCACGCTGGCGCCGCAGAAACGCTCGATCAGGTAGATGTAAAGATCGCAGGCCGAGGTAACACCGCCTGCGCAATACAGGTTATCGGCATCCGACAGGTGCTTTTCCTGATTGAGCAGCACCTTGGGAAAGCGCTCGGCGAACTCGTTGAAAAAGCGCCAGTAGGTGGTCGCCTCCTTGCCATCAAGGAGGCCGGCCTGGGCCATCCAGAACACCCCGGTGGCCTCGCCGCAGATCGCGCTACCGGCGGCGTGGCGCTGCTTCAGCCAGCTGAGCACCTGCGGGTGGCGTTGGCACAGCGCGTCGAAGTCATCCCAGAAGGCCGGCAGAATGATCACGTCGGCATCTTCCAGCGCGCCATCGACCGGAATCAGCACATCGCTGAAGCTGCGCACCGGCTTTCCATCGGGGCTGACCAGGTGGATTTCGAAGGTCGGGGTCAGGCCCAAACCTTGCTGTTTGCCGTAGCGCAGGCTGGCCATGTGGAAGAAGTCCTTGGCCTGCATCAGGGTCGAGGCGAACACGCCTTCGGTTGCAAGAATGCTGACGCGGTGCAGCGGCGCTGGTGACTGAATAGGCATAGATATTGTTCTTATTAAGGCTAAGTGGTCATGAGCTGGCTGGATCGTCTTATTTTTTGGCGCTTGTGTCCAGTGTGACCAAGCGTTTGCTTGGCTAAAGTCGAGGCCACTTTAAAACCGCTCTATCAAGCAGGTGTTGCCATGATCCCCAGAACGATTTTCAGCTCCGAACACGAACAGTTTCGCGACAGCGTGCGCAAGTTCCTTGAGCAGGAAGCCGTGCCTTTCCATCAGCAGTGGGAGAAGGATGGCCACATCGACCGCGCGCTGTGGAACAAGGCGGGGGAGGCCGGCATGCTCTGCTCTCATATCCCGGAAGAATACGGCGGCATGGCGGCGGACTTCCTTTACAGCACCGTGGTGATCGAGGAGGTCGGTCGTCTGGGGCTGACCGGTATCGGTTTCTCCCTGCACTCGGATATCGTCGCGCCTTACATCCTGCATTACGGCAGCGAGGCGCAGAAGCAGCATTACCTCCCCAAACTGGTGTCTGGCGAGATGGTCACTGCCATCGCCATGACCGAGCCAGGCGCGGGCTCCGATCTGCAGGGCGTAAAAACCACCGCCGTGCTGGATGGTGATGAGTACGTGATCAACGGCTCGAAGACTTTTATCACCAACGGCTTTCTCGCTGACCTAGTGATCGTGGTGGCCAAGACCGATCCGAAAGCTGGCGCCAAGGGCACCAGCCTGTTTCTGGTTGAAGCCAATACGCCCGGCTTCTCCAAGGGCAAGCGTCTGGAAAAGGTCGGCATGAAAGCCCAGGACACCTCCGAGCTGTTCTTCCAGGACGTGCGCGTGCCCAAGGAAAACCTGCTGGGCCAGGCCGGCATGGGCTTTGCCTACCTGATGCAGGAACTGCCGCAGGAGCGTTTGACTGTCGGTATCGGTGCCTTGTCCTCGGCCGAGGCGGCGCTGCAGTGGACCCTGGAGTACACCCGCGAGCGCAAGGCATTTGGCAAGCCGATTGGTGATTTTCAGAACACCCGCTTCAAGCTGGCAGAAATGGCCACGGAAATTCAGATCGGCCGGGTGTTTGTCGACCGCTGCCTGGAGCTGCATCTGCAGGGCAAGCTGGATGTGCCGACTGCGGCCATGCTCAAGTACTGGGGCACTGATCTGCAGTGCAAGGTGCTGGATGAGTGCGTGCAGCTGCACGGCGGCTACGGCTATATGTGGGAATACCCGGTGGCGCGCGCCTGGGCCGATGCGCGGGTGCAGCGCATCTACGCTGGCACCAACGAGATCATGAAAGAGATCATCGCCCGCTCGCTGTGATCGAGCGCTGAATAAAAAAGCCCGGCAATAGCCGGGCTTTTTTATGTCTCATGTAGCGATCAGGGGGCTGGGTTGGGCTGGGTTTTGTGAATCGCCTCGATACCAGTCAGTACCTCGACAGAGAGTTTCAGTTCGCTGCTGGTCAGGTTGCTGTCCAGTTGCTCCAGGCTGGTCGCACCGATGATATTGCTGGTGACGAAGGGTTGCGCGGTGACAAAGGCCAAGGCCATCTGCGCCGGATCCAGGCCATGCTCTCGCGCCAGAGCGACGTAACTTGCGCAGGCGCTTTCCGACTCCGGGTTGGTGTAGCGGGTGAAGCGGCTAAACAGGCTGATTCGCGCATTGGCCGGGCGGGCTCCGTCAGCGTACTTGCCGGAGAGCATGCCGAAGGCCAGGGGCGAGTAGGCCAACAGGCCGCATTGTTCGCGGATGGCGATTTCCGCCAGGCCTACTTCGAAGCTGCGGTTGAGCAGGTTGTAGGGGTTCTGGATCGATACGCTGCGCGGCCAGCCGCGTTGTTCGGCCAGTTGCAGGAATTTCATGGTGCCCCAGGGCGTTTCATTGGACAGGCCGATATGGCGGATCTTGCCGGCCTTGACCTGCTCGTCGAGGGCTTCCAGGGTTTCCTCCAGTGGCGTGAAATCACTGTCCTGGTGGCGATAGCCGAGCTGACCGAAGTAGTTGGTCGGGCGTTCCGGCCAGTGCAGCTGGTACAGGTCGATCCAGTCGGTCTGCAGGCGCTTGAGGCTGGCATCCAGCGCTTGGGCGATATGCGCGCGGTTGTGTTTGAGCTGGCCATCGCGGATATAGCCGATACCATTGCCAGGGCCGGCGATCTTGCTGGCCAGCACCCAGTCAGCACGATCACCGCGCTGTTTGAAGTAGTCACCGATGATTTGTTCGGTCTTGCTGTAGGTTTCGGCGCGCGGCGGTACCGGGTACATCTCGGCGGTATCGATGAAATTTACCCCGTAGGCCTTGGCGCGTTCGATCTGGGCGAAGCCCTCGCTAGAGCTGTTCTGTTCGCCCCAGGTCATGGTGCCCAGGCACAGGCTGCTGACCTTGAGATCGGTGCGACCGAGTTGACGGTAATCCATTGCTAGCTCCTTGAAAAAGCGGATTGGCATAATCGTGTTGAAATTCTCCGCGCAATCTGCATAATTGCGCACCTCTTTCTGCAGTGGAAGTGATGCGCCGCCTGCCGAAGAATCTTGCCGTATTACGGACGCGCTGACCCGAGCCCCCGATAGCGCCTGTTTTCGGCTGCCTTTGACTTGTCAAAGTACGCACTATTCAGTAAGATCCGCCGTCTTATTTATCAGGGCGGCCCCTGAGGCTATAAAGAATGAAAACTTTTACTGCTAAACCGGAAACAGTTAAGCGCGACTGGTTTGTCGTCGACGCTGCAGGTCAGACCCTGGGTCGTCTGGCTACCGAAGTTGCAAGCCGTCTGCGTGGCAAGCACAAGCCTGAATACACTCCGCACGTTGATACCGGCGACTATATCGTCATCATCAACGCTGAGCAGATTCGCGTTACCGGTGCCAAGACCACTGACAAGATGTACTACTCCCACTCCGGTTTCCCGGGCGGCATCAAGTCGATCAACTTCGAAAAGTTGATCGCTAAAGCCCCTGAGCGCGTGATCGAGACCGCGGTTAAAGGCATGCTGCCGAAGAACCCGCTGGGTCGCGACATGTATCGTAAGCTGAAAGTGTATGCGGGCGCTGCTCACCCCCACACTGCTCAGCAGCCCCAAGAACTGAAGTTTTAACGGAATAGTTCATTATGTCGGCGACTCAAAATTACGGCACTGGCCGTCGCAAGACTGCAACCGCTCGCGTTTTCCTGCGTGCGGGTACTGGCAAAATCTCCATCAACAATCGCACTCTTGATGGTTTCTTCGGTCGCGAAACTGCCCGCATGGTAGTTCGTCAGCCGCTGGAACTGGTTGAGATGACCGAGAAGTTCGATATCTTCGTTACCGTTATCGGTGGCGGCGTAAGTGGCCAGGCTGGCGCAATCCGCCACGGCATCACCCGCGCCCTGATGGACTACGACGAAGCTCTGCGTCCTGCACTGCGTAAAGCTGGCTTCGTGACTCGCGATGCCCGTGAAGTTGAACGTAAGAAGGTTGGTCTGCGTAAAGCGCGTAAGCGTCCGCAGTACTCCAAGCGTTAATTCGCTACCTGCGTTCCAAAAAACGCCCAGTTTCCTTTCGGAACTGGGCGTTTTTTATGGGGGATGATTTAGTCTGCGGCATCATGCCGCAGCGGTGAGTGCCGTGATTTGCAAGGCGTTGCGTCCCTTATGGCTGGGTAATTACCTTGTCAGTAAAGGGGCTTTTCTTTACCATTCGGCAACTTTTTGTGCGATCTGAAACTTACCGAGTATAGGCCTGCTTAAAAGGCCATAAAGCTGATGGGAGACGACTGAATGAGCAATGACGGCGTGAATGCAGGCCGGCGTCGCTTTCTGGTAGCGGCCACCTCTGTGGTGGGCGCTGCAGGAGCGGTGGGTGCCGCGGTCCCGTTCGTAGGGTCCTGGTTCCCAAGCGCCAAGGCTAAAGCTGCCGGAGCACCCGTTAAGGTGAACGTCAGCAAAATTGAGCCGGGCCAGCAGATGGTTGCTGAATGGCGGGGGCAGCCGGTGTTTATCGTGCGCCGTACCGAGGAGATCCTCAGCAACCTGGTCAAGCTTGAGCCGCAACTGGCCGACTTTGACTCCAAGGCGTCTGAGCAGCCGAGCTATGTCGATCCGAAAACCCGTTCGATCAAGCCGGAATTGCTGCTGCTGGTAGGTCTGTGCACCCACCTGGGTTGCGCGCCGTCCTTCCGTCCGGAAGTGGCGCCTGCTGACCTGGGTGCTGAATGGGTTGGTGGTTACTTCTGCCCATGCCACGGTTCGCGTTACGACCTCGCAGGTCGCGTGTACAAGGCCCAGCCTGCACCCTTGAATCTGCCGGTGCCGCCGCACACGTACGAGACGGATGATGTGATCATCATCGGTGTGGATCAGGAGCAAGCATGATGAGTAAATTCATGGAATGGGTCGATGCACGCTTTCCCGCGACCAAGATGTGGGAAGACCATCTATCCAAGTACTACGCCCCAAAGAACTTCAACTTCTTCTACTTCTTCGGCTCCCTGGCACTGCTGGTGCTGGTCAATCAGATCGTTACCGGTATCTGGCTGACCATGAGCTACACCCCGTCGGCTGAACAGGCGTTTGCCTCGGTCGAATACATCATGCGTGATGTGGAGTACGGCTGGATCCTGCGCTACCTGCACTCCACCGGTGCTTCGGCGTTCTTCGTCGTGGTCTACCTGCACATGTTCCGCGGTCTGCTCTACGGCTCTTATCAGAAGCCGCGTGAGCTGGTGTGGATCTTCGGCATGCTGATCTACCTGATGCTGATGGCAGAAGCCTTTATGGGTTACCTGCTGCCGTGGGGCCAGATGTCCTACTGGGGCGCCCAGGTGATCATCTCGCTGTTCGGTGCCATTCCGGTGATCGGCGCGGACCTTACTCAGTGGATCCGTGGTGACTACCTGATTTCCGGGATTACCCTGAACCGCTTCTTCGCCCTGCACGTTGTGGCCCTGCCGATCGTGATTCTCGGTCTGGTGGTGTTGCACATCCTGGCGCTGCATGAAGTCGGCTCGAACAACCCGGACGGCGTCGACATCAAGAAGAAGAAAGACGAGAACGGCATTCCGCTCGACGGCATCGCCTTCCACCCGTACTACACCGTGAAAGATATCGTCGGTGTCGTGGTGTTCCTGTTTGTCTTCTGCTTCGTGATCTTCTTCTTCCCGGAAATGGGCGGTTATTTCCTCGAGAAGCCGAACTTCGAAGCGGCCAACCCGTTCAAGACCCCTGAGCACATTGCCCCGGTTTGGTACTTCACTCCGTTCTACGCAATTCTGCGTGCGGTGCCGGACAAGCTGCTCGGTGTAATCGCCATGGGCGGCGCTATCGCGGTGCTGTTCGTGCTGCCGTGGCTGGATCGTAGCCCTGTCAAATCCATGCGTTACAAGGGTTGGATGAGCAAGGTCTGGTTGCTGATCTTCTGCGTATCCTTCGTGATTCTCGGCGTGTTGGGCGTGTTGTCGCCAACCCCAGGTCGTACGCTGCTGTCGCAGGTGTGTACCTTCCTGTACTTCGCGTACTTCATCCTGATGCCGTTCTATACCAAACTCGAGAAGACCAAACCGGTTCCGGAAAGGGTGACTGGCTGATGAAGAAGCTATTTGCTGCACTCGTAATTGCTGCAATGCCGGCGCTGGCTTTGGGCGCTGGTAGTGGCTACCCACTGGATAAAGTGGATATCGATCTGGCTGATAAAGCGGCTCTGCAGGATGGCGCGCGTACGTTCGCCAACTACTGCATGGGTTGCCACTCGGCTCAGTATCAGCGCTATGAGCGTGTTGCTGATGACATTGGTGTTCCGCATGAAGTCATGCTGGATAACTTGGTGTTCACTGGCGCGAAGATTGGCGAGCACATGAACATCGGTATGAAGCCGGCTGACGCCAAGGCCTGGTTTGGTGCTGCGCCGCCCGACCTGACTTTGGTTGCCCGTGTGCGTGGTAACGACTGGCTGTACACCTACCTGCGTACCTTCTATGACGATCCAACTCGTCCGCTGGGTGCCAACAACAAGGTCTTCCCGAACGTCGGCATGCCGAACGTTTTGGTCGGCCTGCAGGGTAAGCAGGTGATTGGTTGCAAGCAGGTGCAAGTGGTTGAGGATGGCAAGAAGCTGTTCGATCCGCTGACCGGTACGCCAATCACTCACGAAGCCTGTGACCAGCTGACTGTTGAGCCGAAGACCGGCACGCTGAGCACTGAAGAGTTCGACGAGAAGATCCAGAACCTGGTGACTTTCCTCGCGTACTCGGCTAACCCGGTCAAGTTGAAAAGTCAGCGCATCGGTACCTACGTTCTGCTGTATCTTGCCTTCTTCTTCGTATTCGCCTATCTGCTCAAGCGCGAGTACTGGAAGGACGTGCATTAATCCGTTGCATCTCCGCTGTTGACCTGCGCGCCCCTTTGGGCGCGCAGGTCTTTCTGCTTCACATAACTTTATAAGCGAGGAGGACCGCCATGGGCGTGACCAATCGGTTGGCCTGTTACTCCGACCCCGCCGACCACTATTCCCACCGCGTACGCATTGTGCTCGCCGAGAAGGGTGTCAGCGCCGAGATCATCAGTGTCGAAAAGGGCCGCTATCCGGCCAAGCTGCTGGAGGTTAACCCCTACGCCAGCCTGCCGACCTTGGTGGATCGCGATTTGGCTCTGTATGAGTCGACTGTGGTGATGGAATACCTGGATGAGCGTTATCCGCATCCGCCGCTGTTGCCGGTGTACCCGGTGGCTCGGGCCAATAGCCGTCTGCTGATTCATCGCATCCAGCGTGACTGGTGTGCGCAGGTGGACCTGATTCTCGACCCGCGCAGCAAAGAGCCGGCCCGTGCCCTGGCGCGCAAAGAGCTGCGCGAGAGCCTGACGGGCGTGTCGCCGCTGTTTGCCGACAAGGCGTATTTTCTCAGTGAGGAATTGAGTTTGGTCGACTGCTGCCTGCTGCCGATTCTTTGGCGTTTGCCGATTCTGGGGATAGAGTTGCCAAAGCCGGCCAAGCCGTTGCTGGACTACATGGATCGTCAGTTTGCTCGTGAAGCGTTCCAGGCCAGTCTGTCGCCTGTCGAACGTGATATGCGTTAACCCGAGGAGGTAGTGATGAAGTCGAGTCGTCCTTATCTGGTTCGTGCCCTCTATGAGTGGATCGTGGACAACGACTGCACCCCGCACTTGCTGGTCAACGCCGAGTTTGCAGGTGTGCAGGTGCCTGCCGGGTTTGCCAGTGATGGCCAGATCGTCCTGAATGTCTCGCCGACAGCCGTGCGTCATCTGCATATGGACAACGAGGCGGTGAGCTTCGAAGGGCGTTTTGCCGGGGTGCCGCAAAGCCTGTATATCCCTGCAGCTGCCGTGCTGGCGATCTATGCGCGGGAGAATGGCCAGGGCATGGTGTTTGATGCGGAGTCGTCGATGCTCGATGGTGATGAGATCGAAGATCCGGATGAGCAAAGCCCGCCGGATGATGAGCCGCCACGCCCCAGTGGCAGGCCCAGTCTGAAAGTGGTCAAGTAAACATAAAAAAGGCGATCCGAGGATCGCCTTTTTTATTGCCTGCCATTTTCTGTTATCTGCGGTGAATCAGTTGCTGTACTGAAACAGCTTTACCACTTTCTGCACGCCGGAGACGCTTTGCACTAGGTTGGTGGCGTGAGTGGCTTCGGCTTGCGAGACCACACCGAGCATATAAACGATGCCGTTCTCGGTGATCACCTTGATGCGCGAGCCGGGCACGCTGCTGTCGGCGAGCATCTGGGTCTTGATGCGGCTGGTCAGTAGCGAATCGTTGCTGCGCACCAGTAGCGAGGTGGGCTTCAGCACCTGCAGTTCGTTATGCACCTTCTTCACGTTGTTGACCTTGCGCGCGGCCTGCTCGGCCATGGCCTTGAGGTCGCTGCGTGGCGTTTGGCCGGCGAGCAACACCACGCCGTTGTAGCTGGTAACCACGATGCGCGAAGTTGGGCTGGTCAGGTCGATATGCGCGCGGGCCACGCTGGAGCTGACCTCGGACGGGATGAACTGGTCGTCGATCTTGTTGCCGACACTGCGGTTACCGCAGCCCGCGAGGGCGAGGGTCAGCGCCAGGGCGGCGAGGATCAGTGGTGAACGGGTCATTCTTCACTCCCAAACAGTTGGCTGTCGATCAGGTCGCACAGGCAGTGGATGGCCAGCAGGTGGACTTCCTGAATCCGTGCGGTGACTTTCGAGGGGACGCGGATTTCCACGTCTTCCGGCAGTAACAGTGAAGCCATGCCGCCGCCATCGCGGCCGGTAAGGGCGACCACGGTCATCTCGCGGTCGTGGGCGGCCTGGATAGCCTGGATCACGTTGGCGGAGTTGCCGCTGGTGGAAATCGCCAGCAGCACGTCGCCGGGCTGACCGAGCGCGCGAATTTGTTTAGAAAAGATCTCGTTGTAGCTGTAGTCGTTGGCGATCGAGGTGATGGTCGAGCTGTCGGTGGTCAGGGCGATTGCCGGCAGGCTCGGGCGCTCGCGCTCGAAGCGGTTGAGCAGCTCGGAGGAAAAATGCTGGGCATCGCCAGCTGAGCCGCCATTGCCGCACGTGAGGATCTTGCCCTCGCTGAGCAGTGCCTGAACCATGGCCAGGCTGCCTTGCTCGATAAAGGGGATGAGCACTTCCATGGCCTGCTGCTTGGTTTCAATGCTGGCTTGGAACAGGTGGCGAATACGGGCTTGCATGTCCATTGGAGATATAACCTTCAGTGTGGCTTCTGTTCAGGTATCAAAGGCGTTTTGAATCCAGTCCAGTTGCGCGGGGGCTTGGCTGTCGGCGTTTATGGCAATCACATCAAAACGGCATGGGTACTTGGCCCAGCGTGATTCTTGTTGCAGGAAGTGCTGAGCGGCGCGGCTGAGTTTCTCACGTTTACGTGCATCCACGCTCTCTGCTGCGCCGCCCCAGGCGCTATGGCGCCGATAGCGAACTTCTACGAATACTACTGTATCGGCGTCGAGCATGACCAGATCGAGCTCGCCGAGGCGGCAGCGCCAATTCTGTGCCAGCAGACGCAGGCCATGCTGTTCGAGATGCTGCCGCGCCAGGGCTTCGGCAGCATCACCGCGTTGTTGCGTGCTAATGCGTTCGCTCAATTGATGCTATCGGGCAGCGGCTGGACCTGGCCATCACGGAACTCGGCCCAAGGCAGTTGCCGCTCGATGCGTTGGCTCGGGTTCAGGCTCAGATTGCCCGATAGGCCTTGCAGGCGAGTTTCGGGCAGGGCCTTGAGCTGGTTTAGACGTGGCGCCAGCTGGAAGGCATCGGCGCCCATGGCATACAGGCGGCCGAGGCTGCTGCCGGCTTGCGGCCACTGCGTGCTGGCCTGCTGGCGCAGCGGGTCGTTGACGTTCAGCAGCCACGGCGTTTCGCAGAACATAATGCCGTTGAGGTCGATGTACTGCGCCTGGTTATACGTGCCGGTAAACAGGTGCGAAGTGGCATACACCGGCACATCACCGGCGTACTGGAAGGCCAGAGTCGGTTTGATTTGCTGGGCCTGCTGCGGTGTGGCGGCGAGGAAGATAAAGTCGACGTCACGACGACGCGACGGGGCAGCAGCAACCGAGGTGCCCAGGGTATTTTGCAGGCGCTTGCTACGGGCTTCGCTTTCGCGCAGTTGGAACAGATCGGCGATCTGTCGAGCCAGTTCGACCGGTTGATCAACATGCTCGGCGGCGATCAGAGTGCCGCCTTGGGCTTGCCAGCTTTGGCGGAAGGCGGCGAGCACGCGGTCGCCCCACTCACCATTGGGCACCAGCGCTACGGCGCGGCGCATGCCGTCGGCCCAGGCGCGGCGTGCGACTTCGCGGGCTTCGTCCTCGGCGGCGAGGCCGAACTGGAACAGTTGCGCCGGGCCTTCCTGGCTACCTTCGCTGTAATTCAAGGCCAGGGTAGTGATGGGCAGTTGTTCGCGGCTGCTCAGCTGGCTGACTAGATTTTTTTCCAGTGGACCGATCACCAGCTGTACACCGGCGGCCTGGGCCTGGGCGTAGAAGGCGTCCATCGAGCCGATACGCGAGCTGTCGAAAATCTGGATGTTCGGCGGGTTCTGTCCGGCTTGCTGTGCCTGGTAGTGCGCGGCCAGGAAGCCGTCACGCAGGGCACGGGCCACGCTGGCCAACTGGCCATCCTGTGGCAGCAGCAGGGCAATTTCAGTTAGCGGTTGGCTGGAGAGTTTTTTCAGCTCGACCAGCGCCTGTGGCAGTTGTTGCGCGGCAGGGTGCTGCGGGTTGGCGGCGACCCAAGCATCAATAGCGGTTTGCTGCTGCTCCAGGGTGCCGGCGCTCTTGGAGGCGCGAGCCAGTTCCAGCCAGCCGTCGAGGTCGGCATCGCCACTGGCTTGCAGTTCGCTTTGTGGCAGGCTGGAAACCAGGGTCCAGATGGCTTCCTGGTTATGTGCGGCGCTGGCGCCGCTGAGCAGTGGGGCGATATAGGCGCGCTCGCGGGCTGCGGCCAGAATCTGTCCGGTGGCTTGCAGGGCGTTGGCGCGCACCAGCTGGCTGCGGACCTGCTGTTCAACCGGCAGTTCGCCGAGGCGCTCCATGCTTGGGTGGCTGAGGGCGCGCAGGGCGGCCTTGGGTTTGTTGCGGCTCATGTCCAGCTCGGCACGCAGGGTGCTGGCGTAGATCTGCTGGGCCGGTTTCAGGCTTTCCAGCTGCACCTGTTCAAGAATGCTGCTGGCGCGAGTCAGGTCTTTTTGCTTATAGGCCAGGTCGGCTGCCGAGAGGCGCAATGCTGCGGCTTGCTCGACGGGGCTTTCGGCCGCCTGCTGCAGCAGTTGTTCGATGCTGGCTTGCGGTGTGCGCGGCAGCTCACCCAGGGTCGATGAGGGCTGGCTGGCACAGGCAACGAGCAGGCCGGCGAGGCAGAGTATGGAGAGGGCGCGCAGGCGGGCGATCAGGCGGGTGGGCATGTAGGGCGTTCCTGATACTTGATCAAATTGAGCGTCGAATTGTACCCAAGCCCGCCGGGTGACGCGATGTCGAAGGTTGGAAACGGGCTACAATGCGCGCTTTGCTGATTTTGAGAGGCCTGTGCTGTGACCACTTCTGCTGCTGCGAATTCGCCTTTGGGCAGTCTTTATGTGGTTGCTACGCCCATTGGCAACCTGGATGACATCAGTGCGCGGGCGCTGGCTATCCTGCGCAGCGTGGCCCTGATCGCCGCAGAAGACACCCGCCATTCCGCACGGCTGATGCAGCACTTTGGCATCGGCACGCCGCTGGCAGCATGCCATGAGCACAATGAGCGCGATCAGGGCGGACGCTTTCTCGCACGATTGCTGGCGGGTGACGATGTGGCGCTGATCTCCGATGCCGGTACGCCGCTGATTTCCGATCCCGGTTATCACCTGGTACGCCAGGCGCGCGCTGCCGGCATTGCGGTGGTGCCCGTGCCGGGGGCTTGCGCATTGATTGCTGCGCTGTCTGCTGCGGGCTTGCCGTCGGATCGTTTTATTTTCGAAGGTTTTCTACCCGCCAAAGCCGCTGGACGTCGCGCACGCCTTGAGCAGGTAAAGGAAGAGCCGCGTACGCTGATCTTCTATGAGGCGCCGCACCGTATTCTTGAGTGTCTGCAGGATATGCAGGCGGTATTTGGTGATGAGCGCCCGGCGTTGCTGGCGCGTGAGTTGACCAAGACCTTCGAGACACTCAAAGGCATGCCGCTGGCTGAGCTGGCCGCTTGGGTGGCTGGCGACAGCAATCAGCAGCGCGGCGAGTGTGTGGTGCTGGTCGCGGGTTGGCAGGCGCCGGAAGGCGAGGAGGCTGTCAGTGCCGAAGCCATGCGTGTGTTGAATCTGCTGTTGGCGGAAATGCCGCTGAAACGCGCGGCAGCGCTGGCGGCGGAGATCACCGGGGTGCGCAAGAACTTGCTCTATCAGGTGGCCCTGGAGCAGCAGAAAGACGTTTAAATCTTGTTCTATAGGGCGCGGGCCGTTAACCTTGCCCGCGGAGAGTCGATCGGACAGTCGCTGCCGTGTTGCGTTCTGCGTAATACGGGGGAGGAAAGTCCGGGCTCCATAGGGCGGAGTGCCAGGTAACGCCTGGGAGGCGTGAGCCTACGGAAAGTGCCACAGAAAATAACCGCCTAAGCGCTTCGGTGCCGGTAAGGGTGAAAAGGTGCGGTAAGAGCGCACCGCGCGACTGGTAACAGTTCGTGGCTAGGCAAACCCCACTCGGAGCAAGACCAAATAGGGTTCCATTGGCGTGGCCCGCGCTGGAACCGGGTAGGTTGCTAAAGGCGTGCAGTGATGTACGTCGTAGAGGAATGACTGTCCTCGACAGAACCCGGCTTACAGATCGACTCTCCACCTTCCTCATTTATCCGCTTCACTGTTTCGCCTCCTTTCTAAGACCGAAAAAATCTTACTCTTAACAAACTACTTTAACTTCGCAGTTCAACGCGCTGCATGCGCTCATTTTTATATCCGTTTCTTCGTGTTATTTCTCCGTTTTGCCCCTCTCAAAGTTCGCTAAATCGCCGTTCTATAAGGATTTTTCCCGCCAAGCGTGCCTTGACGGTGGGGGGCGTGCGTTCCTATAGTGTGCGCGAGTGGTAGGAAGTGGCAGAAAGTGGGTTTCTTGGGCATGGATAGCTAATAAAAAGGGGTAGCGCGATCGTGTTTCGCGGAGCAAACGCCATCAGTCTCGACGCCAAAGGGCGACTCGCGATGCCAAGTCGGTATCGGGACGAGCTTGTGTCGCGTTGCGCCGGCCAGCTCATCGTCACGATTGATGCCATCGACCCCTGCCTCTGTGTCTATCCACTGGCCGAGTGGGAGCTGATTGAAGCCAAGCTCCGCGAGCTCGCCTCCTTCCGTGAAGAAAACCGCCGCCTGCAGCGTTTGCTGATCGGCAACGCTGTTGACCTTGAGCTGGATGCCAGTGGTCGTTTCCTGGTACCGCCGCGTCTGCGCGAGTACGCCAAGCTGGACAAGCGCGCGATGCTGGTCGGCCAACTCAATAAATTCCAACTGTGGGATGAAGATGCCTGGAATGCTGTGGCCGATGCCGATCTGGCCGCGATCAAGCAACCGGGTGCTCTGTCCGACGACCTACGTGACCTGATCCTGTGACCATGACCAGCAATTTCCGCCATATCACCGTGCTACTCGACGAGGCTGTCGAAGGGCTGGCTGTGCGCGCGAATGGTTGTTATCTGGATGGCACTTTTGGTCGCGGCGGGCATAGCCGGCTGATCCTAGAAAAGCTCGGGCCAGACGGTCGCTTGCTGGGGTTTGACAAAGATCCCCTGGCAATTGCGACGGGAAATGCGCTGGCGGCCGAAGACGGCCGCTTTGTCGTTGTGCAGCGCAGCTTTGCGGAACTGGGCGCCGAGCTTGCGCAGCGCGCGCTGGGCGGCCAGGTCAGCGGGATTCTGCTTGATCTGGGTGTGTCGTCGCCGCAGCTGGATGACGCCGAGCGCGGCTTCAGCTTTATGAATGACGGCCCGCTGGATATGCGCATGAATCCGGATGCAGGCGTCAGCGCTGCAGACTTCATTGCCAGCGCCGCCGAAGAAGAAATTGCCCGGGTATTCAAGGAATACGGCGAAGAGCGCTTCGCCAAGCGCATGGCCCGTGCCGTGGTACTGCGCCGCGCCGAACAGCCGTTTACCCGCACCGCCGACCTGGCTCAGGTGTTGACCGTCGCCAATCCGGCCTGGGAAAAGGGCAAGAATCCGGCAACTCGCGCCTTCCAGGGCCTGCGCATCTATATCAACAACGAATTGGGTGATCTGGAAAGCGGCCTCGACGCTGCTCTGGAAAACCTCGAAGTGGGCGGTCGCCTGGTGGTGATCAGCTTCCACTCGCTGGAAGACCGCATCGTCAAACTCTTTATGCGCAAGCATGCCAAGGGTGAGGTGGACAAGCTGCCGCGTGATCTGCCGATCATCCCGAAAGCTTTCGAGCCGCGCCTGAAACTGATCGGCAAGCCAGTGTTCGCTTCCGAGGCCGAGCTTGCGGCTAATCCGCGCTCGCGCAGCGCCGTGATGCGCATTGCCGAGAAAGTGCGATGAGCGCGCCCTTCGCCAAGCCATTGCCCGGCGGCAGCCTGCTGATGCTGCTGTTGTTTGTGGCTGTACTGGTGTCTGCGGTGGGCGTTTCCTACAGCGCGCACTGGAACCGTCAGCTGCTCAATGAGCTGTATGCCGAACTGAGCGTGCGCGACAAGTCGCAGGCTGAGTGGGGTCGGCTGATCCTCGAGCAAAGCACCTGGACAGCGCACAACCGTATCGAAACCCTGGCCACTGAACGCCTGAGCATGCGTATCCCGGATGCCGCCGAAGTGCGCATGGTGGCGCCATGATGGGTCTTGAAGGCGCACTCTACCCTTGGCGTTTCCGTCTGGTGCTGCTACTGCTGGCACTGATGGTGGGCGCGATTGCCTGGCGTATTGTCGACCTGCAAGTGTTCGATCAGAGCTTCCTGCAGGCCCATGGCGATGCGCGCAGCGTGCGCCATATCCCGATTCCGGCGCACCGTGGCCTGATTACCGACCGCAATGGCGAGCCGTTGGCCGTCAGCACTCCGGTGACCACTCTGTGGGCCAACGGCAAGGAGCTGCAGAGTGGCAAGGCCAAGTGGAATGAACTGGCGGCCGCCCTGGGTCAGGAGCCAAAAGCCTTCAACGTGCGCTTGCAGGCCAATGCCGAGCGCGAATTTATGTATCTGGTGCGCGGGCTGACGCCTGAGCAGGGTCAGCGCATTCTCGACCTGAAAGTGCCGGGCGTGTACGGCATTGAAGAGTTCCGCCGCTTCTACCCAGCCGGTGAAGTCGCCGCCCATGTGGTGGGCTTTACCGATATTGATGACCGCGGCCGCGAAGGCATGGAGCTGGCCTTCGAGGATTGGCTTGCCGGCGTGCCCGGCAAGCGTCAGGTACTCAAGGATCGGCGCGGGCGGCTGATCAAGGACGTCCAGGTTGCACAGAATGCCAAGGCCGGTAAGGCCTTGGCATTGTCGATTGACCTGCGCCTGCAATACCTGGCCCATCGCGAGCTGCGCAACGCCGTCACCGAATTCGGTGCCAAGGCCGGCAGCCTGGTGCTGCTCGACGTGCAGACTGGCGAAGTGCTGGCCATGGTCAACCAGCCGACTTACAACCCGAACAACCGTCGCAACCTGCAGCCGGCCGCCATGCGCAACCGGGCGATGATCGATGTGTTCGAGCCCGGTTCGACCGTCAAGCCGTTCTCCATTGCCGCCGCCCTGGGCTCTGGCCGCTGGACCCCGGAAATGACCGTGGACACCGCTCCAGGCAGCCTGCGCATCGGCCGTTACACCATTCGCGACGTATCGCGCGGTGGCGTGCTCAACCTGACCCAGATCCTGATGAAGTCGAGCAACGTTGGCATCAGCAAGGTGGCTTTCGATATCGGCGCAGAGCCGATTTACGCCGTGATGCAGCAAGTCGGCCTGGGCCAGGACACTGGTTTGAGCTTCCCCGGTGAGCGCGTCGGCAATCTGCCCAACTACCGCGTCTGGAAGCAGGCCGAGACCGCCACCCTGGCTTACGGCTACGGTCTCTCGGTGACCGCCGTGCAACTGGCGCACGCCTACTCGGTGCTGGGCAACGACGGCAAGAACGTAAACCTGTCGATGGTGCGCCTGGATCGCCAGCCGGTGACTACCCAAGTAATTGATGAGCAGATCGCCAAGACCGTGCTCGGCATGCTCCAGTCCGTGGTTGAAGAGCCGGGCGGCGGCGGCGCGCGCGCCAAGGTGCCGGGCTACCACGTCGGTGGCAAAAGCGGCACCGCACGTAAAGCCGCCACCGGCAGCAAGGGCTATGTCGACAAGGCCTATCGCTCGTTCTTCGCCGGTGTTGCCCCTATCGATAACCCACGTATTGCTGCGGTCATCATGATCGATGAGCCGGGCGAGGGCGGTTACTACGGCGGTCTGGTCGCCGCACCGGTGTTTGGCAAGGTCATGGCCGGTGCGCTGCGGCTGATGAACGTCGCCCCGGATAACCTGCCGGAACCCGAGCCAGTGAAGGTTGAAACCGCAGCCGTTGATCCCCTTAAAGGAGGGCGCATCTGATGCCTATGCCCCTTAATCAGTTGCTGCCGGAAGCCGCCAGCTCCACCCTGATTCGTGAATTGACCCTGGATAGCCGCAAGGTGCGTCCGGGCGATCTGTTTCTGGCCGTGCCGGGCACCCAGCAAGATGGTCGTGTGCATATTGCTGATGCGGTTGCCCGTGGCGCCACCGCCGTGGCCTATGAAGCCGAAGGCGCTGCGGTCATGACTGCGCAAAGTGCCGAGCTGGTTGCGCTGAAAGGTCTGGCCAATCAGCTGTCGGCGATTGCCGGGCGCTTCTATGGCGAGCCAAGCCGTGGCCTGCACCTGATCGGTATCACCGGCACCAATGGCAAAACCAGCGTCAGCCAGTTGCTGGCTCAGGCGCTGGATCTTCTTGGCGAGCGCTGCGGCATTGTTGGCACCCTGGGCAATGGCTTCTACGGCGCGCTGGAGCAAGGCCGTCACACCACGCCTGATCCAATCGGCGTGCAGGCGACCCTGGCTGACATGAAAAACGCCGGTGCTCGCGCCGTGGCCATGGAAGTCTCGTCCCACGGTCTGCATCAGGGCCGTGTTGCTGCCCTGGCGTTTGATGTGGCGGTACTGACCAACCTGTCGCGCGATCACCTGGATTACCACGGTTCGATGCAGGCTTACGCCGAGGCGAAAGCCGCGCTGTTCGCCTGGTCGGGCCTGCGTTGCCGCGTGCTCAACCTGGACGACGCCTTTGGCCGTGAGCTGGCAGCTGCCGAGCACGAGTCGCGACTGATCAGCTACAGCCTGATCGACGCCGACGCCTACCTGTATTGCCGCGACGCACAGTTCGACGAGCAGGGCGTGCGCGCCACGCTGGTCACTCCGCGTGGTGAAGGTAGCTTGCGCAGCTCGCTGCTCGGCCGCTTTAACCTGAGCAACCTGCTGGCTGTGGTCGGCGCGCTGCTTGGCCTGGATTACCCTCTGGATGAAATTCTCAAGGTGCTGCCACAGCTGCAGGGCCCAATTGGCCGTATGCAGCGTCTAGGTGGCGGTAAAAAGCCGTTGGTGGTGGTGGATTACGCGCACACCCCGGATGCTCTGGAAAAAGTTCTCGAAGCCCTGCGCCCGCACGTCAAAGGCCGTCTGCTGTGCCTGTTCGGTTGTGGTGGTGATCGCGACAGCGGCAAGCGCCCGCTGATGGCGGCGGTGGTCGAGCGTCTGGCTGATGCGGTGCTGGTGACCGATGACAACCCGCGCACTGAAGCGCCCGCACAGATTTTCAGCGATATCCGCGCCGGCTTTGTCAGCCCGGACTCGGTGCAGTTCGTTCATGGCCGTGGCCAGGCGATTGCCCAGCTGATTGCCGCTGCCAGTGCCGATGACGTGCTGGTCCTGGCCGGCAAGGGTCATGAGGACTACCAGGAAATCAACGGCGAGCGTCAGCCGTTCTCCGACCTGATCGAAGCGGCCAACGCTTTGGCGGCATGGGAGGTGGCGCATGCTTAAGGCGCTGCGGTTGAGCGAAGTGGCTGCACCATTGGCCGCCCGGGTGATCGGTGCGGACGTGGCGTTCAGCGCCGTCAGCAGCGACAGCCGGGCGATTCAGCCGGGGCAGTTGTTTGTCGCCCTGGCCGGCCCGCGTTTCGATGGCCATGACTACCTGGCTGAAGTCGCAGACAAAGGCGCAGTGGCTGCACTGGTTGAGCGTGAAGTCCCGGGCGCGCTATTGCCACAACTGCTGGTCGCCGATACCCGTTTGGCCCTCGGCCAACTGGGCGCGCTCAATCGTCAGGCGTTTAACGCGCCACTGGTCGCTATTACCGGTTCCAGCGGCAAGACCACCGTGAAAGAAATGCTCGCCAGTATCCTGCGGGAAGGCCTGCAAGGCCCGGTGCTGGCGACTCGCGGCAACCTGAATAACGACCTCGGCGCGCCGCTGACCTTACTGGAACTGGCGCCTGAGCATGTCGCCGCAGTGATCGAACTCGGCGCCAACCATGTTGGTGAAATCGCCTACACCGTTGGCCTGACCCAGCCGCAGGTGGCCATCATCAACAATGCCGGTAACGCCCATGTTGGCGAATTCGGCGGCCCGGAAAAGATTGTCGAAGCCAAAGGTGAAATCCTCGAAGGCCTGAGCGACAGCGGCGTGGCCGTGCTCAACCTTGACGACAGCGCTTTCTCCATCTGGCAGCAACGCGCCCAGGGCCGTGCGGTCAGTAGCTTCGCTCTGCGTAATTCCGCGGCTAACGTTTATGCCAGCGAACTGGCCCGTGACGCCCGTGGCTGCTCGGCCTTTACCCTGCACTGCGCCAGCGGTCAGGCACGTATTCAGCTCAACCTGCTCGGCGAGCACAACGTCGCCAATGCCCTGGCCGCTTCCGCTGCTGCCCAGGCGCTGGGCCTGGCCCCGGCGGCGATCAAGGCTGGGCTGGAAAGCCTGCAGCCGGTCAAAGGTCGCGCCGTTGCGCAGATTGCAGCGAACGGCCTGCGGGTGATCGACGACAGCTACAACGCCAACCCGGCATCTGTTTGCGCCGCCATCGATATCCTCACCGGCTTCTCGGGCCGCCGCGTGCTGGTGCTGGGCGATATCGGCGAGCTGGGCGAATGGGCCGAGCAAGGCCATCGCCAGGTCGGCAGCTATGCCGTTGGCAAGGTTGATGCGCTGTATGCCGTGGGCCCGCTGACGGCTCACGCAGTGGCCGAGTTTGGCGCGGCGGCTCGGCATTTTGCCGACCAGGCCAGCCTGATTGCTGCGCTGCAAGGCGAGCAGGGCGACACCACCCTTCTAATTAAAGGTTCACGCAGTGCGGCGATGGAAAAAGTCGTAGCGGCGCTGTGTGGCACATCCGGGGAGATTCACTAATGCTGCTGCTGCTGGCGGAATACCTGCAACAGTTCCACAAGGGTTTCGCAGTGTTTCAGTACCTGACACTGCGCGGCATCCTCGGCGTGCTCACCGCCCTGGCGTTGTCGCTGTGGCTCGGCCCGTGGATGATCCGCACTCTGCAGATCCGCCAGATCGGCCAGTCGGTGCGCAACGACGGCCCGCAGTCGCACCTGTCGAAGAAGGGCACGCCTACCATGGGTGGTGCGCTGATTCTCTCGGCCATTGCCGTCAGCACCCTGCTCTGGGCTGACCTGTCCAACCGCTACGTCTGGGTGGTGCTGGCCGTAACCCTGCTGTTCGGCGCCATCGGCTGGGTCGATGACTACCGCAAGGTGATCGAGAAGAACTCCAAGGGCCTGCCGAGCCGCTGGAAATACTTCTGGCAGTCGGTGTTCGGCTTTGGTGCCGCGTTCTTCTTATATATGACTGCGCAGAGCCCGGTGGAAACCACCCTGATTCTGCCGATGCTCAAGGACTTCAGCCTGGAGCTGGGTCTGGGCTTCGTGGTGCTGACCTACTTCGTGATCGTCGGCTCGAGCAACGCGGTCAACCTCACCGACGGCCTCGATGGCCTGGCCATTCTGCCTACCGTGATGGTCGGCGGCGCGCTGGGGATCTTCTGCTACCTGTCGGGCAACGTGAAGTTCGCCGAATACCTGTTTATTCCCTACGTGCCGGGTGCGGGTGAGCTGATTGTGTTCTGCGCCGCCCTGGTCGGTGCTGGCCTCGGTTTTCTCTGGTTTAACACCTACCCGGCGCAAGTGTTCATGGGTGACGTTGGCGCGCTGGCGCTGGGTGCGGCCCTGGGCACCATCGCCGTGATCGTCCGTCAGGAAGTGGTGCTGTTCATCATGGGCGGCATCTTCGTGGTGGAAACCCTGTCGGTGATCATCCAGGTCGCCAGCTTCAAGCTGACCGGCAAGCGCGTGTTCCGCATGGCGCCGATCCATCACCATTTTGAACTGAAAGGCTGGCCCGAGCCGCGCGTAATCGTGCGCTTCTGGATCATCACCGTGATTCTGGTGCTGATCGGCCTTGCCACACTGAAACTGCGTTGAGGAACCCATGACCCTGATCGCTTCTGACCACTTCCGCATCGTTGTCGGCCTCGGCAAGAGCGGCATGTCCCTGGTGCGTTTCCTCGCGCGCCAGGGCCTGCCGTTTGCCGTGGTCGACACCCGTGCCAACCCGCCGGAGCTCGCCACCTTGCGTGAGCAGTTCCCGCAGGTGGAAGTGCGTTGTGGCGAACTAGATGTGGAATTCCTCTGCCGCGCCAGCGAGCTGTTGGTCAGTCCTGGCTTGGCCATCGCCACACCAGCGCTGCAGGCCGCCGCCGCTCGCGGGGTCAAACTGTCGGGTGATATCGATCTGTTCGCCCGTTATGCCAAGGCGCCGATCGTGGCGATTACCGGCTCCAACGCGAAAAGCACCGTGACCACCCTGGTCGGCGAGATGGCCGCCGCGGCGGGCAAGAAGGTCGCCGTCGGCGGCAACCTCGGTACCCCGGCGCTGGACCTGCTCAGCGACGACATCGAGCTGTATGTCATGGAGCTGTCGAGCTTCCAGCTGGAAACAACCGACCAGCTCAACGCTGAAGTGGCGACCTGCCTGAACATCAGCGAAGACCATATGGATCGCTACGCCGATCTGCCGGCCTATCACCTGGCCAAGCACCGCATCTTCCGCGGCGCGCGGCAGGTGGTGGTGAACCGCGATGACGCGCTGTCGCGTCCGCTGGTGGCTGATCAACTGCCGTGCTGGTACTTCGGCTTGGGCAAGCCGGACTTCAAGCGCTTCGGTCTGCTCGAAGAAGATGGCGAGAAATCCCTGGCGTACCAGTTCGCAGCGCTGCTGCCGGTGCGTGAGCTGAAGATTCGTGGCGCGCACAACCAGTCCAATGCCCTGGCTGCCCTGGCGCTGGGCCATGCGGTGGGCCTGCCGTTCGAGCCGATGTTGGCAACCCTCAAGCAGTTCGCTGGCCTGCCGCATCGCTGCCAGTGGGTTGGCGAGCGTAATGCCGTGAGCTACTACGACGACTCCAAGGCCACCAACGTCGGTGCCGCTCTGGCGGCCATCGAAGGCCTGGGCGCAGATATCAGCGGCAAGCTGGTGTTGATCGCCGGTGGCGATGGCAAGGGTGCAGATTTCTCCGCACTGAAAACGCCAGTCGGCAAGTTCTGCCGCGCTGTGGTACTGCTCGGACGCGATGCCGAATTGCTGGCTGACGCCCTGGGCGATGCCGCACTGCTGATCCGGGTCAAAACCCTGGAAGAGGCTGTGCAGCGCGCTTCCGAGTTAGCTGAGCCAGGCGATGCGGTGCTGCTGTCGCCGGCCTGCGCCAGCCTGGACATGTTCAAGAATTTTGAAGAGCGCGGGCGCCTGTTCGCTCAGGCCGTGGAGGGTTTGCAATGATGCTTGCCCGCTTGCTCGCCTTGCCTTCGCCGCTGCATACCCGTCGTGGTATCGATCTGGACTTCCCGCTGCTGGCCGGTTGCCTGGCGCTGCTCGGCCTGGGCCTGGTGATGATTGCTTCGGCTTCCTCGGAAGTGGCGGCGGTGCAGTCGGGTAACCCGCTGTATCACATGATTCGTCATCTGATTTATCTGACCATTGGCCTCGGCGCCGCTCTGGCGACCCTGCTGGTGCCGATGGCGCTGTGGCAGCGTTACAGCGGCATGCTGCTGCTGGCGGCGGTGGTGCTGCTGATTCTGGTACTGCTGCCGGGCATTGGTCGTGAGGTCAACGGGGCCAAGCGCTGGATCGGCCTGGGTGTGTTCAACCTGCAGCCGTCCGAGCTGGCCAAGCTGTTTAGCGTGATGTTTATCGCCGCCTACCTGGTGCGTCGTCAGGAAGAAGTACGCGAGAAGCTCACCGGCTTTATCAAGCCGATGCTGGTGCTGGGCCCGATTGCCGCGCTGCTGCTGGCTGAGCCGGACTTCGGCGCCACCGTGGTACTGGTTGGCGCGGCCATCGCCATGCTGTTCCTCGGCGGGGTCAACCTGCTGCGTTTTATTCCGCTGGCGGCCTGCGTACTCGGCCTTGGCGTGCTGGTGATGACCAGTCAGGCCTATCGCCTGGAGCGTCTGACCAACTTCGTCGACCCCTGGGCTGACCAGTACGGCGCTGGTTACCAGCTGAGCCAGGCGCTGATCGCCTTCGGTCGCGGTGAGTGGTTCGGCGTCGGCCTGGGCAACAGCGTGCAGAAGCAGTTCTACCTGCCGGAAGCGCATACCGACTTCGTATTTGCCGTGCTGGCCGAAGAGCTGGGCATGGTCGGCGCACTGATTACCGTCGCTCTGTTCGTCTTCGTCAGCGTGCGCGCCCTGTATATCGGCTTGTGGGCAGAGAAGGCCAAGCAGTTTTTCTCGGCCTATGTGGCCTACGGCCTGGCGTTCCTGTGGATCGGTCAGGTGCTGATCAATATCGGCGTGAACGTCGGCCTGCTGCCGACCAAAGGGCTGACCCTGCCATTCCTCAGCTACGGTGGCAGCTCGCTGGTGATCTGCTGCGTCAGCCTGGCGCTGTTGCTGCGCATCGAGTGGGAGCGTCGCACTCAGCTGGGCAGCGAGGATGTCGACTTCAAGGAATCGGATTTCTTCGAAGGCCAGTCCGCCGAGGAGGTTCAGCATGCGCGGTAATGTGCTGATCATGGCCGGCGGCACCGGTGGGCATGTATTCCCGGCGTTGGCCTGCGCCCGCGAGTTCAAGGCGCGTGGTTACAGTGTGCATTGGCTGGGTACGCCGCGTGGTATCGAGAATGAACTGGTGCCGGCTGCCGGCCTGCCACTACACCTGATCGACGTCACTGGCCTGCGTGGCAAGGGCAAGCTGTCACTGCTGAAAGCGCCGTTCCAGTTGATCAAGGCACTGTTCCAGGCACGCAAAGTAATGCGCGAACTGCAGCCAGTGTGCGTGCTCGGCATGGGCGGTTATGTCACCGGCCCCGGTGGCCTGGCCGCGCGCATGAGCGGCGCGCCGCTGATCATCCACGAGCAGAATGCTGTGGCCGGTACTGCCAACCGCAGCCTGGTGCCATTCGCCAGCCGCGTCTGCGAAGCCTTCCCGAATACCTTCGGCAACAGCGACAAGCGCCGCACTACCGGCAACCCGGTGCGTGAAGAGCTGTTCCTGGAAACCCCGCGTGATTCGCTGCGCAACCGCCAGCCGCGTTTGCTGGTGCTGGGTGGCAGCCTGGGCGCCGAGCCGCTGAATAAATTGCTGCCCGAAGCCCTGGCGCTGGTGGCCGCTGAGCTGCGCCCTGAAGTGTTCCATCAGGCCGGCAAGCTACATGATGCAATTACTGCTGAACGCTATCGCGCGGTTGACGTCGAAGCGCAGGTCGCGCCGTTTATCAAGGACATGGCGCGGGCGTATGCCTGGGCTGATCTGGTGGTATGCCGCGCAGGCGCGCTGACCGTTAGTGAGCTGGCAGCCGCCGGTCTGCCAGCCTTCCTGCTGCCGCTGCCGCACGCGATCGATGATCACCAGACCCGTAATGCCGATTATCTGGCCAGTGCCGGCGCTGCCGTACTGTTGCCACAACGTTCCACTGACGCCGCCAAGCTGGCCGCGCAGCTGACCGAGGTTTTGATGCACCCCGAACAACTCACTCAAATGGCGCAGACGGCTCGTCGTCTGGCCAAGCCCGATGCAACCTGCACCGTTGTCGATATCTGCCTGGAGGTGGCCCGTGGCTAAGTCTCCCGCCGCTGCACGTTCGGAAATCCGCCGTATGCGCCGCATTCGCCGTATCCACTTCGTCGGCATCGGTGGTGCCGGCATGTGCGGTATCGCCGAAGTGCTGCTCAACCTCGGTTATGAAGTCTCCGGTTCCGACCTCAAGGCCTCGGCCGTGACCGAGCGTTTGGAAACCTTCGGTGCGCAGATCTTTATTGGCCACCGCGCCGAGAATGCCGAACAGGCCGACGTGCTGGTGGTCTCCAGCGCGGTGAATACCAGCAATCCGGAAGTCGCCACCGCCCTGGAGCGTCGCATCCCCGTGGTGCCGCGCGCCGAGATGCTCGCCGAGCTGATGCGCTACCGCCATGGTATTGCCGTGGCTGGCACCCATGGCAAGACCACCACCACCAGCCTGCTGGCCTCGGTGTTCGCCGCTGGCGGCCTGGACCCAACGTTTGTCATCGGTGGTCGGCTGAATGCTGCAGGCACCAACGCCCAGCTGGGCAGCAGTCGTTACCTGATCGCGGAAGCCGATGAGAGTGACGCCAGCTTCCTGCACCTGCAGCCGATGGTCTCGGTGGTCACCAATATCGACATGGACCACATGAGCACCTATGGCGGTGACTTCAACAAGTTGAAGAAAACCTTCATCGAGTTCCTGCACAACCTGCCGTTCTACGGTCTGGCGGTGATGTGTGTGGATGATCCGATCGTGCGCGAGATCCTCCCGCAGGTGGCCCGTCCAACCGTGACTTACGGCTTTGACGAAGGTGCCGATGTGCGTGCGATCAACGTGCGTCAGCAGGGTATGCAGACCTTCTTTACCGTGCTGCGCCGCGACCGTGAGCCGCTGGATGTATCGGTGAACATGCCGGGCAACCACAACGTGCTGAACGCCCTGGCCACCATCGCCATCGCCAGCGACGAAGGCATCAGCGATGAAGCCATCGTCCAGGGCCTGTCGCAGTTCCAGGGCGTTGGCCGGCGCTTCCAGGTCTACGGCGAACTGCCGGTGGACGGCGGTAGCGTGATGCTGGTCGATGACTACGGCCACCACCCGCGCGAAGTCGCTGCAGTGATCAAGGCCGTGCGCGGTGGTTGGCCGGAGCGCCGCCTGGTGATGGTTTACCAGCCGCACCGCTTCAGCCGCACCCGCGACCTGTATGACGATTTCGTTCAGGTTCTCGGTGATGCCCAGGTGCTGTTGCTGATGGAAGTCTATCCGGCCGGTGAAGCGCCGATTCCAGGGGCTGACAGCCGCAACCTGTGCCACAGCATCCGTCAGCGCGGCCAGCTCGACCCGATCTATATCGAGCGCGGCGTGGACCTCGCGCCAATCGTCAAGCCGCTGCTGCGCGCGGGCGACATTCTTCTCTGCCAAGGTGCCGGCGATATCGGCGGCCTGGCTCCGCAACTGTTGCAAAGTCCGCTGTTCGCAGCGGCCGAAGGTAAGACGAAATGAGTGCTGCCAGTCTGCAATCACAATTTCCGGTCAGCGCCTTTGGTCGCGTGGCCGTGCTGTTCGGCGGCAAGAGCGCCGAGCGTGAAGTCTCGCTGAAGTCCGGCAATGCCGTGCTGCAGGCGTTGCTGGCTGCCGGTGTGGATGCGTTCGGTATCGATGCTGGCGATGACCTGCTGCAGCGCCTGACGGCCGAGAAAATCGACCGCGCCTTTATCGTGCTGCACGGCCGTGGTGGTGAAGACGGCTCGATGCAGGGCCTGCTCGAATGCGCCGGGATCCCTTACACCGGCAGCGGCATCCTGGCCTCGGCCCTGGCCATGGACAAGCTACGCACCAAGCGCGTGTGGCTGAGCCTCGGTTTGCCGACGCCGGCCCACGCCGCGCTGGCTTGCGAAGCCGATTGCCATGCAGCTGCCGCCGAGCTGGGCTTCCCGCTGTTCGTCAAGCCGGCCCATGAGGGTTCGAGCATCGGCATGGCCAAGGTCAATGATGTCGATGCGTTGATCACTGCCTGGAAGGACGCCAGCCGTTATGACTCGCAGGTGCTGGTCGAGCAGATGATCGCCGGTCCCGAATTCACCATCGCCATGCTGCGCGGTCAGGTGCTGCCGCCGATTGCCCTGGGCACGCCGCACAGCTTCTACGACTACGACGCCAAGTACCTGGCCAATGACACCCAGTACCGCATCCCATGCGGTCTCTCGGCGGAGAAGGAAGCCGAGCTGAAGGACCTCACCGCCCGCGCCTGCGAAGCAGTCGGCACCCAGGGCTGGGCCCGCGCCGACGTGATGCAGGACGCCGACGGCAAGTTCTGGCTGTTGGAAGTCAACACCGTACCGGGCATGACCGACCACAGCCTGGTGCCAATGGCAGCCCGTGCTGCGGGTCTGGATTTTCAACAACTGGTGTTGGCGATTCTTGCCGACAGCCTTGAGGCACGGGGTTAACTCATGACGGCCACCTTGCGTCACCAGCCAGGCTCGAACCGCGCCCCCGTGCGCGGTAAGCCTGCGCAGCGCGGCGCCAGCCGTTTGGTGGCCAAGGAGCCGATCAGCCTGCGGATAAGCCTGCCGAAAGCTCGTTTCACAGGCATGGGCAGCTGGCTGAAGCGCCTGACCTGGCCGCTGTTGCTGCTCGCCTTGGGTTACGGCACCTATGAGTTGTCGCTACGTGCGTTGCCCTATGCCGACCAGCCGATTGCGCGGATCAGCGTTGAGGGCGACCTCAGCTACGTCAACCAGCAGGCTGTGCAGGAGCGTATTGCGCCTTATGCCAGTGCGAGCTTTTTCAGTGTCGATCTGCTCAGCCTGCGCCGCGAGCTGGAACTGATGCCGTGGATCGCCAGCGCCCAGGTGCGCCGCGTATGGCCGGATCAGTTGGTGGTGCGTCTGGAAGAGCAATTGCCGATTGCCCGCTGGGGCGATGAGGCTCTGCTGAACAACCAGGGCGAGGCGTTCGCACCACTGGAACTGGCGAATTACCCACACCTGCCGCAGCTGTATGGCCCCAAACGTGCGCAGCAGCAGGTGATGCAGCAATACCAGGTGCTCAGCCAGATGCTGCGGCCCATGGGCTTTTCCGTGGCGCGCCTGGAGTTGCGTGAGCGCGGCAGCTGGTTCCTCTCCACCGGGCAGGGCATCGAACTGCTGCTGGGGCGTGACCATCTGGTGGAAAAAATGCGGCGCTTCACGGCCATTTATGACAAGGCCCTGAAAGAGCAACAAACGAATATTGCGCGGATCGATCTGCGTTATGCCAACGGCCTGGCCGTGGCATGGCGTGAGCCGGTAGCGCCCACGGCGGCACCAACCGCTGTCGTGCAGTGAATCAGGAGAAGGCAAGAGCCATGGCAAACGTGCAGAGCGGCAAGATGATCGTCGGCCTCGACATCGGTACCTCCAAGGTGGTGGCGCTGGTCGGTGAAGTGAATGCGGACGGCCAACTGGAAATTGTCGGCATCGGCACCCATCCGTCGCGCGGCCTGAAAAAGGGCGTGGTGGTGAATATCGAATCCACCGTGCAGTCGATCCAGCGCGCCGTCGAAGAAGCCCAGCTGATGGCCGGCTGCCGCATCCACTCGGCCTTCGTTGGCGTGGCCGGCAACCATATCCGCAGCCTCAACAGCCACGGCATCGTCGCCATTCGTGATCGCGAGGTCAGCCCGGCGGATCTGGAGCGCGTACTCGACGCCGCCCAGGCCGTGGCCATTCCGGCAGACCAGCGGGTGCTGCACACTCTGCCGCAGGATTACGTGATCGATAACCAGGAAGGCGTGCGTGAACCGCTGGGCATGTCCGGCGTGCGTCTGGAAGCCAAGGTGCACGTAGTCACCTGCGCCGTAAATGCCGCGCAGAACATCGAGAAGTGTGTGCGTCGCTGCGGCCTGGAAGTCGACGACATCATTCTTGAGCAACTGGCCTCGGCTTATGCAGTGCTGACCGACGACGAGAAAGAGCTAGGCGTGTGCCTGGTGGACATCGGCGGCGGCACCACCGATATCTGCATCTTTACCGAAGGCGCGATCCGCCATACAGCGGTAATCCCGATTGCTGGCGATCAGGTCACCAACGACATCGCCATGGCTCTGCGTACGCCGACTCAGTACGCCGAAGAAATCAAGATCCGCTATGCCTGTGCCCTGGCCAAGCTGGCCGGTGCCGGCGAAACCATCAAGGTGCCGAGCGTCGGTGATCGTCCGCCGCGCGACCTCTCGCGCCAGTCCCTGGCCGAAGTGGTCGAGCCGCGTTACGACGAGCTGTTCACCCTGATCCAGGCCGAACTGCGCCGCAGTGGCTACGAAGACCTGATCCCGGCGGGCATCGTTCTCACCGGCGGTACGGCGAAGATGGAAGGTGCGGTGGAACTGGCCGAAGAGATTTTCCATATGCCTGTCCGTCTGGGCGTGCCCCAGGGCGTCAAGGGCCTGGCCGATGTGGTGCGCAACCCGATTTATTCCACAGGCGTGGGCCTGTTGCTGTACGGACTGCAGAAGCAGGCCGACGGCATCTCCATGTCTGCGCTTGGCAGCTACAGCGATGAACCCAAACAACCTGTGCTGGAACGGCTGAAACGCTGGGTCCAGGGCAATTTCTGATTTTTGCAGTAGGCGTTACAACTAGAAAGTAAAGGAGAGGGAAAATGTTCGAACTCGTAGACAGCGCTCCAGCTAGTGCGGTTATCAAGGTCATCGGCGTGGGTGGCGGCGGCGGTAATGCTGTCAATCACATGGCGAAAAACAACATTGAAGGTGTGGAGTTCATCTGCGCCAACACGGATGCACAGGCACTGAAAAACATCGGCGCACGTACCGTGCTGCAATTGGGCACAGCGGTGACCAAGGGCCTCGGCGCGGGTGCCAATCCAGAAGTCGGCCGTCAGGCGGCCATGGAAGATCGCGAGCGTATCGCTGAAGTGCTGCAAGGCACCGATATGGTCTTTATCACCACCGGCATGGGCGGCGGTACCGGTACCGGTGCAGCCCCAGTAATTGCTCAAGTGGCCAAGGAAATGGGCATCCTCACCGTTGCGGTGGTGACCCGTCCGTTCCCGTTCGAAGGCAAGAAGCGCATGCTGATCGCCGAAGAAGGCATTCGCGCACTGTCGGAAAGCGTCGACTCGCTGATCACCATCCCGAACGAAAAACTCCTGACCATCCTCGGTAAAGACGCCAGCCTGCTGTCGGCTTTCGCCAAGGCTGACGATGTACTGGCCGGTGCCGTGCGCGGTATCTCCGACATCATCAAGCGTCCGGGCATGATCAACGTCGACTTCGCCGACGTGAAAACCGTCATGAGCGAAATGGGCATGGCGATGATGGGCACTGGCTGCGCCAGCGGTCCGAACCGTGCACGTGAAGCCACCGAAGCGGCGATCCGCAATCCGCTGCTGGAAGACGTCAACCTGCAAGGCGCGCGCGGCATCCTGGTGAACATCACCGCCGGTCCTGACCTGTCCCTGGGTGAGTACTCCGACGTGGGTAACATCATCGAGCAGTTCGCTTCCGAGCACGCCACCGTCAAGGTCGGCACCGTGATCGATCCGGACATGCGCGACGAGCTGCACGTCACTGTGGTTGCCACGGGGCTGGGTGCGCGTATCGAGAAGCCGGTCAAGGTTATCGACAATACTGTGCAAGTTTCTGCCAGCACTGGCAGCAACGCCGCAGCCCCGGCGCGTGCCGAGCAGAGCGTCAATTACAAGGACTACGAGCGTCCGACCGTTCAGCGTCAAAGCCACGGCGGCGCAGCCACTGCGGCCAAGTTGAACCCACAGGATGACCTGGATTACCTGGACATCCCGGCGTTCCTGCGTCGTCAGGCCGATTGATGAAATGTATCAGGAGTATTGGGGTGATTGGTGTTCAGCAAAGGCCGGTTCTGCTATCATCGCCGGCCATTGTTGAAAACAATTCGCAACTAGTGCTATAGCGGCCAAAGCCATGATCAGACAACGCACCCTGAAGAACATTATCCGCGCCACTGGCGTCGGCCTGCATTCCGGGGAAAAGGTATACCTGACCCTGAAGCCGGCACCCGTGGACACCGGTATCGTGTTCCGTCGTACCGACTTGGACCCTGTCGTGGAAATTCCCGCGCGTGCAGGCAATGTTGGTGAAACCACCATGTCGACCACGTTGGTCAATGGTGATGTCAAGGTGGATACGGTAGAGCACCTGCTTTCGGCCATGGCTGGCCTGGGCATCGATAACGCCTACGTCGAGCTCTCCGCGTCCGAAGTCCCGATCATGGATGGCAGTGCGGGTCCCTTTGTATTCCTGATTCAATCTGCTGGTTTGCAAGAGCAGGACGCCCACAAGCAGTTCATCCGCATCCTTCGTGAAGTGACAGTTGAAGAGGGCGACAAGCGCGCCACCTTCGTGCCTTTCGAAGGGTTCAAGGTGACCTTCGAGATCGATTTCGATCACCCGGTGTTCCGCAATCGCACCCAGTCGGCCAGCGTGGACTTCTCCAGCACCTCGTTTGTGAAAGAAGTCAGTCGCGCCCGTACATTCGGTTTTATGCGTGATATCGAGTTCCTGCGTTCGCAGAACCTGGCACTCGGCGGCAGCGTAGATAACGCCATCGTGGTAGATGAGTTCCGCGTGTTGAACGAAGACGGCCTGCGTTACGAGGACGAGTTCGTCAAACACAAGATTCTCGATGCTATTGGCGACCTTTACCTGCTGGGTAACAGCCTGATTGGCGAGTTCAAGGGTTTCAAATCGGGGCATGCGCTGAACAATCGCCTGCTGCGCGCCCTGATCGAGCAAACCGATGCCTGGGAAGTCGTCACCTTTGATGACCCCAACACCGCGCCAATCTCTTACATGCGCCCGGTTGCGGCCGTGTAACGCAATACCCTCCTTACTTTGCTTTTTGAGGCCACCTTCGGGTGGCCTCTTTTTTAGCCTAGGTTTTGGTGGGCATAAAAGTACTTATTCGCTGGGTTTGCCGTGCTTGGCAAGGCGCTCCAGGGCGGCGCGTAGCTTGGGGTCGCTGATGCCGTCGGCGGTGGCTTGGATATTTTCTGCGGCGCTGCTGGACAGGCTGATTGTGCGACCCGGTGCACGCCTTTCGGCAGTCGGAGGTTGCACCTTGAACAAGATCTTCGTTAAGGTCGCGAATTCTTCGAGTGCCTGCAGCTGTTTCAACAAGCGTTTTTGTTGATAGCGCAGGCGCGTGGCCCAGTGGCCATCGGTGATTATCAGCAGCAGGCAACCCTCGCGCCATGAGGCTACATGGCAGTGTTCGCGAGCCGCCGGCTGTAGTTGGCTTTCCAGTAGGTGCTGCAGGCGATCAATGCGTTGCGCTTGATTGAACAGCGCCTTCAGGGGTTTCGCTTCGCGCAACAGCGCGGCGGGAGCCCGGGCCGGCAAAGGACGAAAAGTCATGGCAGGACGCCTGAAAAAGTGGAGCCGCCATGGTAGCAGAATCGCTGCTGCCGACTGACGCTTCACCACTAGGGGAAGGCCGTGCACATCATTCTACTTAGTCGGCACCACGGTGCCGCACGTTCGCTCAGTCTGGATCTGCGCTGGTTATTGCTGGCGTTGCTGCTGGCACTCGGCGCTGCGCTGGCCAGCGGTGTGGCCGTTGGTGCCTGGTGGGCGCCGGCAACGGTTGAGGTGCACGATGACACTCAGCTCAACCAGGCGATGGACCAGCAGCGCGCCGAGGTCGGCGAAGTGCGTCGTGATGCGCAGCGTCAGTTGGATGCCTTCGCCGTGCATGTGGCTGAGCTGCAGGCGCGTCTGACTCGACTGGATGCCTTAGGCGCACGCCTCACCGAGCTGGCGGATCTGGATGCCAGTGAATTCGATTTCTCCCTTAACGTCGGGCAGGGCGGTGCTGAAGATGCCCTGGGCGACGCCGCGTATGCGCCGCCGCCGTTTATGGATGAGCTCGATCGCCTGAGCCTGCGCCTGGACAGTCGCGAGCAGCTGCTGGAGGTGCTGGAGCAACTGATTGGTGAGCGTCAGCTGAATGAGGCCGAATACCTGTCCGGCATGCCGGTGCGCCATGGCTATATGTCCTCGCCTTTCGGCCGCCGCGTGCACCCGCTGACCGGTCGCAATACCCAGCATAAAGGTGTCGACTTTGCCGCCAAGCCGGGCAGTGATGTGGTCGCCGTCGCGGCTGGGGTGGTGAGCTTCTCTGGGGTCAAGTCAGGTTATGGGCATACCGTGGAGATCAGCCATGCAGACGGCTACACCACCCTCTATGCGCACAACAAGAGCAATCAGGTGCAGATCGGTGATCTGGTGCAGCGCGGCCAGACCATTGCTAAAGTCGGTCGCAGCGGCCGCGCCAGTGGTTACCATGTGCACTTCGAAGTGACCAAGGATGGCCGAGTGGTCAATCCAGCCAGCTATATAGCCCGGGTTAACGACGTCGAATAACGCCGCTTTCCTCGTTTGCGTTTCCGGGTAGAATGCCCCCTTCGCACGCAGCCATAAAGGCTGCATGGGTCGCTGTTCAGCCGCCCTCAATCCATACGCCTGGAAGATCCTGTCGATATGTTTGCGCCTTTGTTGAAAAAACTCTTTGGAAGCAAGAACGAGCGTGAAGTCAAACGCATGCTCAAGGCGGTACAAGCCGTCAATGCCTTCGAGGAGCAGATGCTTGCCCTTTCTGATGAGCAGCTGCGTGCCAAGACGGATGAGTTCAAAGCCCGTCTGGCCAAAGGTGAAACCCTCGACCAGCTGCTAGCCGAAGCCTTTGCGGTAGCCCGCGAAGCTGGCAAGCGGGTGATGGGCATGCGCCACTTCGACGTGCAGTTGATTGGTGGTATGACCCTGCACGAAGGCAAGATCGCCGAGATGCGCACCGGTGAGGGTAAGACCCTGGTGGCGACTCTGGCGGTTTACCTCAATGCGTTGTCTGGCAAGGGCGTGCACGTGGTTACGGTCAACGATTACCTGGCCCGTCGCGATGCTAACTGGATGCGTCCGCTGTATGAATTCCTCGGCATGAGCGTGGGTATCGTTACCCCCTTCATGCCGCCGGAAGAGAAGCGTGAAGCCTACGCGGCCGATATCACCTACGGCACCAACAACGAATTCGGTTTCGATTACCTGCGCGACAACATGGCCTTCAGCCTGGAAGACAAATTCCAGCGCGAGCTGAATTTCGCCGTAATCGACGAAGTTGACTCCATTCTGATCGACGAAGCGCGCACCCCGCTGATCATCTCCGGCCAGGCCGAAGACAGCTCGCGCCTCTACACCGAGATCAACAAGCTGATCCCGCGCCTCAAGCTGCATGTTGAGGAAGAAGAGGGCGTGGTCACTCAGGAAGGCCACTACAAGGTCGACGAGAAGGCTCGCCAGGTCGAGCTGAACGAAGCCGGCCACCAGTATGTTGAAGAAATGCTCACCGAAGTCGGCCTGCTGGCCGAGGGCGAGAGCCTGTACTCCGCGCATAACCTGGGCCTGCTGACCCACGTTTACTCGGGCCTGCGTGCGCACAAGCTGTTCAACCGCAACGTTGAATACATCGTGCAGAACAATCAGGTGCTGCTGATCGACGAACACACCGGCCGTACCATGCCCGGCCGTCGTCTGTCCGAAGGTCTGCACCAGGCGATCGAGGCCAAAGAAGGCCTGCCGATCCAGGCCGAGAGCCAGACTCTGGCCTCGACCACCTTCCAGAACTACTTCCGTCTGTACAACAAGCTGTCCGGCATGACCGGTACTGCTGATACCGAAGCGTTCGAGTTCCACCAGATCTATGGCCTGGCGGTGATCGTGATCCCGACCAACCGTGCGCTGGCGCGTAAGGACTTCAACGACCTGGTCTACCTGACGGCGGAAGAGAAGTACGCCGCCATCGTCACCGACATCAAGGAAAGCATGGCCCTCGGGCGTCCGGTGCTGGTCGGTACGGCCACCATCGAAACTTCCGAGCACATGTCCAAATTGCTCAATCAGGAAGGTATCGAGCACAAGGTGCTCAACGCCAAGTTCCACGAGAAGGAAGCGGAAATCATTGCCCAGGCCGGTCGTCCGGGCGCGCTGACCATTGCCACTAACATGGCTGGCCGCGGTACCGACATCCTGCTGGGTGGCAACTGGGAAGTTGAAGTTGCCAACCTGGAAAACGCCACACCTGAGCAGATCGCGCAGATCAAGGCCGATTGGCAGAAGCGTCACCAGCAGGTGATCGAGTCGGGCGGTCTGCATGTGATCGCCTCCGAGCGTCACGAGTCGCGGCGTATCGACAACCAGCTGCGCGGTCGTTCCGGCCGTCAGGGTGACCCGGGCTCCAGCCGTTTCTACCTGTCGCTGGAAGACAGCCTGATGCGCATCTTCGCCTCGGATCGGGTGAAGAACTTTATGAAGGCCCTGGGCATGCAGTCCGGTGAAGCCATTGAACACCGCATGGTCAGCAACGCCATCGAGAAGGCGCAGCGCAAGGTTGAAGGGCGCAACTTCGACATGCGTAAGCAACTGCTGGAATTCGACGACGTGGCCAACGAGCAGCGCAAAGTGATCTATCACATGCGCAACACGCTGCTGGCTGCCGACAACATCGGCGAAACCATCGCCGAGTTCCGTCAGGAAGTGCTGGATAACACCATCAACCAACATATCGCGCCGCAGTCGTTGCCTGAGCAGTGGGATATCGCCGGCCTGGAAGAGGCTCTGTACAGCAGCTTCAACCTGCGCCTGCCGATCCAGCAGTGGCTTGACGATGACCACAAGCTGTATGAAGAGACCCTGCGTGCGCGCATTCTCGAAGAACTGGTCAACGCGTACAACGAGAAAGAAAACGAAGCCAGCGCCGAAGCCCTGCGTACCTTCGAGAAGCAGATTCTCCTGCGTGTACTCGACGACCTGTGGAAAGACCACCTGTCGACCATGGATCACCTGCGTCACGGCATTCACCTGCGTGGCTATGCGCAGAAGAACCCCAAGCAGGAATACAAGCGCGAGTCCTTCACCCTGTTCCAGGAACTGCTGGACTCGATCAAGCGCGACACCATCCGCGTGCTGTCGCATGTTCAGGTGCGCCGCGAAGACCCGATCGAAGAAGAGGCCCGTCTGCGCCGCGAGGCCGAAGCCATGGCCGAGCGCATGCAGTTCCAGCACGCCGAAGCTTCGGCCCTGCTGCCGCAAGCCACTGAAGAAGAGGGTGATCTGGCGGTTGCCGTGGCGCCTGTGCGCACCGAGCCGAAGATTGGCCGCAACGAGCCGTGCCCTTGTGGTTCCGGCAAGAAGTACAAGCACTGCCACGGTCAGGTCAACTAAGCCGACCGCTGTAGCGCGGGTTGAGCCGACAGTGAAGTTGGCTATGCTTGACCCAGCTTGATTAACGCCGCGAACGGTCTGACCGCTCGCGGCGTTTTACCATCGCAATCAGACGTATCACCACCTCAAGGAGCGTTCTCTATGGCTGTTGGTCTTGGCCCGTTGTCTACCCTGCACCCGGTTCCAGGTTTCGAGCTGGGCATCGCTTCGGCGGGCATCAAACGCCCAGGGCGCAAGGATGTGGTAGTGATGCGATGTGCCGAAGGCTCCAGCGTAGCGGGTGTGTTCACCCTCAATGCGTTCTGCGCCGCGCCGGTTATTCTGGCCAAGAAGCGCGTGCAGGGCAGTGTGCGTTATCTGCTGACCAACACCGGTAACGCCAACGCCGGTACCGGCGAGCCGGGCCTTGCGAATGCTATGCGCACCTGTGCCGCCCTGGCTCAGCTGACCGGCGTGGATGAGGGCGCCGTGCTGCCGTTCTCCACCGGGGTGATAGGCGAGCCGCTGCCGGTCGAGAAGATCGAAAGCGCGCTGCAGGCTGCTCTAGACGATTTGTCTGAGAACCACTGGGCAGAGGCCGCCACCGGCATCATGACCACCGACACCCTGCCCAAGGGTGCCAGTCGCCAGTTTGTTCACGATGGCGTCACCGTCACCGTCACCGGCATCAGCAAGGGCGCCGGGATGATTCGCCCGAATATGGCGACCATGCTCGGCTATATCGCCACTGACGCCAAGGTTGCGCGCAGCGTGCTGCAGGACCTGGTCCGTGATGCGGCGAACAAGTCGTTCAACCGCATCACCATCGACGGCGATACCTCGACCAACGATTGCTGCATGCTGATCGCCACTGGCAAGGCTGCCCTGCCGGAAATCACCCAGGCCAGCGGTGACCTGTTCGCCAAGCTCAAGGAGGCGGTGTTCAGTGTTTTCATGGAGGTGGCCCAGGCCATCGTGCGTGACGGTGAAGGCGCGACCAAGTTCGTCACCGTGCAGGTCAACGGCGGCGCGACCCACCAGGAATGCCTGGATGTCGGTTACGCGGTGGCCCATTCGCCGCTGATCAAGACTGCGCTGTTTGCCTCCGACCCGAACTGGGGGCGCATTCTCGCCGCCGTCGGTTACGCCGGTGTGGCGCAGCTGGATGTCAGTCTGATCGACGTATTCCTTGGCGACGTGTGCATCGCCAGCCGTGGTTGCCGCGCGTCCAGTTACACCGAAGAGCAGGGCGCCGCAGTGATGGCCGAGGAAGAGATCACCATCCGCATCGAACTGGGCCGTGGTGGCTGCAGCGAGACCATCTGGACCACCGACCTGTCCCACGAGTACGTGAAGATCAACGCTGAATACCGCACCTGATCGGTCACTTACCTGCTGTTTGACGACCCGCATTCCCGTTGTTTATGCCCCCATAAGCAACGGGAATTTGCTATTGCGGGAGTCGCCTTTTAAGGTCATTCGACCTTCTCGCATCGAGCGCAGCCCATGTCACTTACTCTGGTTATCGGCGACAAAACCTATTCGTCCTGGTCGCTGCGTGCGGCGCTGGCCCTGGAACTGACCGGCGCGCCCTACGCCGAACAGCTGATTACTCTGAACCGCCCCGATACTCGCGCGCGGATTTTGCAGTACTCGCCGACCGGCAAGGTGCCGCTGCTGATCAGCGACGATGGTGCCATCTGGGATTCCCTGGCGATTGGCGAATACCTGGCCGAATGTTTCCCTGCAGCGGAGCTGTGGCCGCAAGCCCGGGCTGCCCGCGCGCTGGCGCGCAGTGCCTGCGCCGAGATGCACAGCGGTTTTGTCGCGCTGCGCAGCCATCTGCCGATGGACCTCAAGCGTAACCAGGCGCTGGCTGAGATACCGGCCGATGCCGTGGCCGATATCCAGCGTATCTGCGCCTTGTGGGCCGAGTGTCGGCAGCGCTTTGGCCAGGCTGGCGCCTTCCTGTTTGGCCAGCCAACCCTGGCCGATGCCTTCTTTGCCCCCGTGGCGGCACGCCTGCGCAGTTATCAGGTAGCGCTACCGGCTGAGGCGGCCGCCTATGTCGAGACCATTTACCAGTGGCCGGCGTTTCAGCGCTGGTACCAAGCTGCTCAGGAGGAACATCTGGCGTGAAGCGTATTCATGTAGCCGCCGCGGTTATTCGCGGTGTCGATGGGCAGATTCTGCTCGCCAAACGCCCCGAGGATAAGCACCAGGGCGGCCTCTGGGAGTTTCCCGGTGGCAAGGTCGAATCCAGCGAGACGGTGCAGGCAGCCCTAGCCCGTGAGCTGGAAGAGGAACTGGGCATTCGCCCCAGCGCCGCGCGGCCGCTGATTCAGGTGCGTCATGACTACCCGGATAAGCAGGTGCTGCTGGATGTCTGGGAAGTCTCGGCGTTTACCGGCGAGCCCCATGGCGCCGAAGGCCAACCGTTGGCCTGGGTCAGCCCTCGGCAGTTGGGTGATTATGAGTTTCCTGCAGCCAATCGGCCGATTATCGCGGCAGCGCGCTTACCCGAACGTTATCTGATTACCCCCGAGGGACTGAGCGGGCCTGAGTTGCTGCGTGGCATCCAGGCTGCGCTGAAAAGCGGCATTCGCCTGCTGCAACTGCGCGCTCCGGCGATGTTCGATGCGCAGTACCGCGATATTGCCGTGGATGCCCTCGGCCTTTGTGCCGGCAAGGCGCAGCTGATGCTCAAGGGGCCGTTGGAGTGGCTGGGCGACTTTCCCGCTGCTGGCTGGCACCTGACGGCGCAGCAGTTGCGTGAGTTGAGCGCAGGCGGCCGGCCGTTTCCGTCGCAGCGCTGGCTGGCGGCGTCCTGCCACTCGGCGCAAGAGCTGGAATTGGCCACACAGATGGGCGTGGACTTCATCACCCTGTCTCCCGTGCAAGCCACCCAGACTCACCCTGATGCGCAGCCGCTGGGCTGGGCGCAGGTCGCCGAGTTGCTGCAGGGCTTCAATCAGCCGGCTTTTCTGCTCGGTGGCGTTACCCCGGCCGATGTCGAGCGTGCTTGGCAGATCGGCGCCCAGGGCGTGGCGGGTATTCGCGCGTTCTGGCCCGAGTGAGTCCGTTTATGTGTCTGCCTGATCGAGTGCGTTGATGCCTGTTGAAGCCCGTTCCCCGTCCAACATGCGCCCCAGCACCCTGCATTTACCGCGTGGCAACTGGGCGACGGTGTTCGAGTGCCTGTGCGCGCATTTCCCGGCGATTGCGCCGGCGGTGTGGCAGGAGCGGATCGCCCGTGGCCGGGTGCTAGACGCGCAGGGGCAGCCGCTCGACATGGCTGCGGCTTATCGCGAAGGGCTCAAGGTGCATTACTTTCGTGAGGTGCCAGCGGAGACGCCGATTCCCTTCGAAGAAACCCTGCTGCATATCGATGAACACCTGCTGGTGGCCGACAAACCGCATTTTCTGCCGGTGATGCCGGCCGGCGAGTACGTCGAACAGACATTGCAGGCGCGGTTGGCCAAGCGCCTGGGCAATGCCGATCTGGTGCCGCTGCACCGGATTGATCGGCACACCGCTGGTCTGGTGCTGTTTTCCACCAATCGGCAGAGTCGTGGTCAGTACCAGGCGCTGTTTCGCCTGCGGCAGATGGACAAGTGCTACGAGGCGCTGGCGGCGGCTTTGCCGCAACTGGATTTTCCGCTGCTGCGGGCGACGCGGCTGGAGGGCGCCGAGCCGTTCTTCCGCATGCAGGAAGTGGCTGGTGAGGCCAATACTGAAACCCGCATCGAGGTCGCCCAGCGCCTAGGTGAGCACTGGCTGTACCGGCTGTATCCGGTAACGGGCAAGAAGCATCAGCTGCGTGTGCACCTGGCCGCGCTGGGCGCGCCAATCCTCAATGACCCGTTCTATCCCGAGGTCACCGATGCACCGGATGCCTTGGATGACTACAGCAAACCACTAAAGCTGCTGGCCAGGGGGCTGAGCTTTATCGACCCGCTAACCGGTGAGCGGCGTAGTTTCGAAAGCCAGCTCAGCCTGCTTTAAGAACCTTTCTACGATCTGCTGCGCTTCGGCCCTGCTGCGTTGAAAACAGGACTCTAGCTCGCGAGATCGTAAAAAGACTCTTGGCTATTGCTTGGCAGCCGCCTGCCAAAGCACTTCATTGATCCCCTGGCGTTTGGCGATCAGCCGCGCGGCGACAAACAGCAGGTCGGACAGGCGATTGACGTAGGCCAGGCCGACGCCGCGAATCGGCTCCACGGCGTTCAGGTGCTGACAGCGGCGCTCGGCGCTGCGGGCCAGGCTGCGGCACACGTGGGCCTGGGCAATCAGGCGCGAGCCGCCGGGCAGAATAAAGTTCTCCAGCGGGCCGACTTCTTCGTTCCAGCGGTCGATGGCCGCTTCCAGTCGCTCGATTTCCGGGGCCTGCAGGGCCTGGTAGTCGGGCATCGCCAGCTCGCCGCCGAGGTCGAACAGGCGGTGCTGGCAGGGCGCGAGCACTTCGATGATCTCGGCTAGACCCGGCCACTGGGCTTGCTGTTCGGCAAGGTCGGCCAGCAGCAGGCCGATATGACTGTTCAGCGTATCCACCTCGCCCATGGCATCCACCCGTGGGTGGTCCTTGGTCACGCGGCGGCCATCGGCCAGGCCGGTTTCGCCGGCATCGCCGGTGCGGGTGTAGATTTTCGAGAGGCGGTAACCCATGTTCAGAGACCTGTGTCAGGCGTGGCGGCGGTCATGGGCAGGCGCAGGGTGAAGCAGGTGCCCTGGCCGGCTTTGGACTGCACTTCCATCTGCCCTTTGTGGTTGTTGGTGACGATAAAGTAGGACACCGACAGGCCGAGCCCCGTGCCCTGGCCGACTTCCTTGGTGGTGAAGAACGGCTCGAAGATGCGCTTGCGCACCGACTCGGGCATGCCGACGCCATTGTCTTCCACTTGGATTTCCGCCCAGGGCGGCGCCAGGCGTACGCGCAGGGTGATCTGCCCTGGGGTAGTGCTGTCGTCGCGCTGGTGGATGGCCTGGGCGGCGTTTTTCAGCAGGTTGAGCAGCACCTGTTCCAGTTCGTTGGCGGTGGCCGGCACGGCGGGCAGGTCGGCATCGAATTCACGCTGGATGTTCAGGCTCTTGAAGTCGAAGCTTTCGGTCAGATCGAAGTCATTGCTGGCGATTTCCAGCGCCTGGTCGACCAGCGCCGGCAAGTGGCAGGGCGCGAGCTGGCGGTCGCTGCGGCGGCTGAAGTTGAGCATATGGCTGACGATCTTCGCCGCACGGCTGCCGGCCTGCTGGATGCCATCGAGCAGGCGCGGAATTTCCCGAGCGTTGAGGTAGCGGTCGATAGCTTCCAGGCAGATGCCAGCCTGTTCGGCCTGTTCGCGGTTCTTTTCCAGTTCGGGCGACAGGCGTCGGCGGATGTTCTGCACGTTATGCAGGATGGCCCCCAGCGGGTTGTTGATCTCGTGCGCCATGCCGGCGGCGAGGCCACCGACCGAGAGCATCTTCTCCGACTGCACCATCATTTCTTCCAGGTTCAGCCGCTGGGTAATGTCGTCGATACGGATAACCACGCCGCGGCCGCTGCCGCCCGTGAGCGGATAGAAGGTCAGGGCGAAATGATGTGGCTGCTCGTTACTGCCCCAGGTTACCCGCTCGATCTTTTCCACCTGATGCTGCTCGACGGTGCGTCTCAGCTGCGTGAGGAAGGGTTTCAGCGGCGGGAAAGCGAGGAAGATTGGTTGGTTCAGTGCCTCGTCCAGGCGGGTGCCGGAGAGGCTGCTGGCTTCCTGATTCCATTGGGTGACGTAGAGCTGCTCGTCGAGGGCGATCAGCGCCGAGGGCATGGAGTCGATGATGCTGTTGAGGTACTTCTGAAAGCCGGTGAGCTTCTTCTCGATCTTGCCGCGCACCTGCACTTCCAGCTCCAGCTTGCGGTTGGAGTGGCGGGTTTCTTCGGCCAGGTGCTGAGCCTGGTCGAAGGCTTCCTGGGCATCGTCACGGGCGCGTTTGAGCTGCTGCTCGCGGGCTTCGATGCGCACCAGCATGGTGTTGAAAGCATCGGCCAGGCTGCCGATTTCGTCGCGATTGCCGCGGCGCGCGCGCAGGGCGTAGTTCTCTTCGCGGGTGACTTGGCGCGAGAGTTCTTCCAGGCGGCGGATCGGTCGGGTGATCAGGCGGCGCACCTGACGCGAGACGATCAGCCAGAGCACTACGCTCAAGGCCAGAATCACCAGGCTGGCGGTCAGGGTGCCGGTGTAGAATACCCCCGGCAGCTCGCTGGAGGCCACCAGCAGCAGATGGCCGGAGTTACCCGTAGCCTGCGGCAGTTCGACCAGCTGGTTGATACGAAACTCGCTGTGGCGCCAGGACTCGACTTCTTCGACGCGCTGCGGCAGCTGCAGTTTGGTGCCGCGCTGCAGCTGCGCCAGGTTCAGACCGTCGGCGTCATAGATCACCGCCGCGCGCAGCGGCGCGTAGTCATCCAGGCGCCTGAGCAGGGCTTCGGCGGCAGAGGGGGAGCTCAGTGCTTCTTTGCTTAGCGGCGGGCTGGCAATCAGGCGGCCGAGGGTGTGTAGGGCCTGGGGCGCCACGCTTTCCTGGGAGATCCAGTAGGCCGCGCTGATAAAGGCCAGGTTGGCCACCAGCAGCACGGTGGCGAGCAAAGCCAGCAGGGCGACCAGCAGTTTGCGGCCGACCGGTAGGTTTTCAAGGCTTTGACGCAAGGGCATGGCGGCTGTCGTGATGGCGGAAGTGCAGGCAGGTTAACGCGGGCCTCAGTGGCTGGGCAATCCGCGTGCATCGAGGTGGGCCAGCAGTTGGCTGTGCAGCGCCTGTAGATGTGGCAGCACCAGTTGATGGCGTTGCGCGGCGTTGCAGGCATAGCCCAGCAGGTAGGCGATTTCCGTGCGGCGGCCCTGGCTGACATCCTGGTGCATGGAGGAGTAGTTGGCGGCGGTGGCGTGGATCACCCGTTGCACTTCGTCATGCAGGTCTTCGGCGGCCGCGCTTTGACCGCAGCGCTGTAGCAATTCGCTCAGCTCGCTGCACAGGCAGGCAACTTGCGCCGGGTGTTCACGCAGCCCGCCATTGCGGCAGTCGTGCAGCACGGTCAGCGGGTTGATCGCGCAGTTCAGTGCCAGCTTGCGCCACAGTCGGCTGAGGATATCCAGGCTCCAGTCGTGAACAATTCCGGCCTGGTGTAAGTCTTCCAGCCAGATGGGCGGCTGCAGATCCAGCGGGTCGCCGAGCCAGGTATGGCCGTGGCCGGCAAATACCACCTGAAAATCTGCCTGACGAAACGCGCCTTCGGTGCTGGAGGCAAAGATGCAGCGCGCCTGGGGCATCGCACGTGCGACTTCATCCTGACTGCCCAGACCATTTTGCAGCAGCAGGATTTCGGCCCCAGGGGCCAGGCGTGGGGCCAATTGGCTTACGGCAGCGGCTGCGTCATAGGCCTTGCAGGTGAGCAGCAGGCGCTGGATCGGCTGGGGGTGGTCCACTGTTTGCGCGGGAATGGCGTAGTGCTGTGGTTGGCCTTGCTCAATCAGGGTCAGTCCGCCGGCCTGTTGATAGCTGCGCAGGCGAGCCGGGTCGCGCAGTATCAGCTGCACCGGCAGGCCGGCTCGTGCCAGGCGCGTTGCCCATAGGGTGCCGAGGCTACCGGCGCCGAGGATATGCCACATGCTGAGCATGACTTATTGCGGCAAGGACAGGCGCAGGGCGGTCACCAGCCCGGTGCTGTGCGATTCGGGCAATATCCTGGCCGCGTGGTCGGTGATCTGTTCTGGAGTGATGGGCAGGCCTTTGGCGTCGAGGCCCACCAGGCTGATCCCGGCCTTGAGGCTGATAAAGCCTTCGCTGGTCTTGAAGGCTTTGAGGTTGATTCCTTCATGCAGGCGCTTGAAGCTGCTGGGCGAGCACTCATGCAGGTCGGTCAGCAGGGTGATCAGGCCGAAGTGGCTTTCATCCAGGCGCACCAGCACATCCAGTGGCCGTACCAGCTGTTGCAGGCGCCGCGCCACGCCGGTGAGCAGTTCGTTGTAGAAGGCATCGCCATAGTGCTGGTGCAGCTCATGCATGTCCTGCAGGCCAATCAGCAGGTAGCACAGCGCGCCGCCGCGGGATTCGACCTGGCGCAAGCTGTCGAGCATCTTCTGGTGCAGGTAGCGGTTGTTGCCCAGGCCCGTGAGCGGGTCGATCAGGTTGCGCTGTTCCAGGCTGGCTATGTTTTCGGTGAGCAGGCGGTTTTCCTGTAGCAGGCGCTGCAGGGTGTTGCACAGCCGGTCGGCGGCGTAGACGCGCGGCACCAGTTGTTCGTTCATCGCTGCCTTGCTGATGAAATCATCCACGCCGCTGTCGAAGGCTTCGCCCAGCACGTTTTCGCCTTCCTTGCCGGTGAGCAGGATGACGTAGGTGTAGTGGTGGGCCATTTCATCGAACTGACGTACCTGCACGGTCAATTCCAGGCCGTTCATCTCCGGCATCAGCCAGTCGGCGAGCAAGACGCTGGCCGGGCGCTGTTCCAGCAGGCTGATGGCTTCGGCTGCGCTGCTGGCAAAGCGGAGGTCCTGATAGCCCGCCTGGGTCAGGGCACGCCCGATCATGGCGCTGGAGAACTTGGCGTCATCGACGACCAAAATACTCAGGTGGGGGTTAGGCATGGGCAGGCTCGCTAGGGGAAATCACGTGGGCCCGATACTTCGCCGGGCAGTGTGTGTTGCTACCGCTATATAATGGCCGGGTTTTTTTACCGTCAAGCCAGGCGTGTCCCGTTCGTGATGCAGGGCGCGCCGTCTATCTGGAGTAAGACCATGCCCTCGTTCGACGTGGTGTCCGAGTTGGACAAACATGAAGTTACCAACGCCATCGACAGCGCCATCAAAGAGTTGGACCGTCGTTATGACCTGCGCGGTAAAGGTAGCTTTGAGCTGAAAGAGCTGACTGTCAACCTGACAGCCGATGCGGATTTTCAGTTGGAGCAGATGGTTGAGATTCTCAAGCTCTGCCTGGTCAAACGCAAGATCGACGTACAGTGCCTGGAGTTCAAGGACGCCTACCCGTCGGGCAAGAGCGTCAAACAGGAAGTGATCCTGCGCGAAGGGATCGAGAAGGATCTGGCGAAGAAGATCGTCGCGCACGTCAAAGACAGCAAGCTCAAGGTGCAGGCCGCCATTCAGGGCGAGCAGGTGCGTATCACCGGCAAGAAACGCGATGACCTGCAGGAGGCTATTGCCGCCCTGCGTGCCAAGGATTTTGGCATGCCGTTGCAGTTCAACAACTTCCGCGATTAATACGTGGGCGTTGAACCTTGCCGCCTAACAGGCGTCGCAACGGTGTTGGTGCAGTAAAACCGCCACGGCTTGCCGTGGCGTTTTATTTTCAAAGGTTTACAAGGATTAACAGATGGATATGAACGTCGAACAACTGGTGAAGATGTCCGAGGCCTGGTTGCCTGTGGTGCTCGAATACAGCGGCAAGCTGACCCTGGCCCTGATCACGATGCTGATCGGTTGGTGGCTGATCAGCAGACTTACCTCCAGCGTTGGCCGTTTGCTCAATATGCGTCAGGTCGACCGAGCGCTGAGCAGTTTTATCTGCAGCCTGGTTGGCATCGTGCTCAAGGTGTTACTGCTGGTCAGCGTGGCCTCGATGATCGGCGTGGAAACCACCTCCTTTATCGCGGTGATCGGTGCCGCCGGCCTGGCGATTGGCCTGGCCCTGCAGGGCAGCCTGGCGAACTTCGCTGGCGGGGTGTTGATCATGCTGTTTCGCCCGTTTCGCGCTGGCGACTGGATTGAAGCGCAGGGTGTTTCAGGCAGCGTCGACAGCATTCAGATTTTCCATACCACGCTGAAAACTGCTGACAACAAAGTGGTGATCGTGCCCAACGGCAGCCTGTCGAATGGCCATATCACTAACTATTCGCGCGAATCCACGCGTCGCGTCGATATCAACCTGGGTATCGACTACTCAAGTGATATCAAGCAGGCGCGTGAGGTGTTGCTGAATATCGCCAAGGACCCACGCGTGCGCCAGGACCCGGCTCCGGTGGTGTTTGTTACCGGGTTGGGTGATAGCGCGATCAACCTATCGCTGCGGGTCTGGGTGGCAACGGCGGATTTCTGGCCAATCACTTTCGCTTTCACCGAGCAGGCCAAGGAAAGCCTGAGTGAGGCGGGTATCGGCATTCCATTCCCGCAGCGGGTGGTGCATCTGGTGCAGCAGAGCCCGGCTTGATTGCTTGCCGGGTTAGGGGCGAATGGCGTCGTAGAGCGTTTTGAAGTTGCGGCCCATCGCCAACTGGTAGTGACCGATCAGGCTTTGCCAATCGGTCTGACTCCACGGCGAATGGCGCCGCAATTGCAGCATGTCGTGCAGCGCGGCTTGTTTGCTGGTCAGGCGGCGGCGGCATTTTTCCAGGTCGAGCAGTGCCACCTCGGGAGTTAGCGTCTGTCCTTCGCCCGTGATGCGCACAAAGATATGTTTGATATAGATGCAACCGTGTTGCCAGCGCGCTTTATGCAAACTGGCCAGGCTCTGCGCTACTTTCTGCAGCAATTGCTGGTGCAGTGCTTCGCCATACTGCTCGCGGCCGTTGCCTGCATACCAGTCATCAATAGGCTGAAAACCGTCCAGTGCCTTGGTTACTAACAAGGCGCGCCAGCCCTGGGCGTTGTGCTCAGCGGCGCAGTAGATGATTTCCGGGACGGTTACACCCGCTTTGCGGGCACCCAGCAGCGCATCTCGCTCGCGCAGCACGGTGGGGCGGCCAAAGGGGTGGAGCATGCTGCGGTGGATATGCCCTGTCTGGCGCTTGGCATAGAGCAGGGTGTCGTCCTTCCAGATACGTTGGACGCCACTGTGGCCGCCGCGGCGATCGTTGGGCTCTTCGACCCATTCGCCCTGAATTTTCCACCAGCTATCGAGGCTGGTTGGGCTGGAGAAACTGCTGACGTTACTGAATGCTACGGTCATGGTCTGCCCTTATGCGAATACCTAGAGTAGAGCAAGACTCTTGCCAGTTCGTTCAGTCAGGGTTGCTCAGCGGTGTTAATCGCATGGGCATCACTTACCTGAGGTCGCTCTCTGCGCCATTGCAGAATGATCAGCAGCAGCGTCGGAATACCCAGCAAGGCGGTAACCAGGAAGAACTGGGCGTAGCCGAACTTCTCCACCATTACCCCTGAGTAACCGCCGATCAGCCGTGGCAGCAGCAGCATGATCGAGCTGAGCAGCGCGTACTGTGTGGCGGAGAACTTCAGGTTGGTCAGGCTCGACAGGTAGGCGACAAATGCCGCGGTGGCAAGGCCTGCGCTGAAGTTGTCGGCGGAAATGGTCACGATCAGCATCTGCAGATCCGCGCCCATGCCGGTGAGCATGAGAAACAGCAGGTTAGTCGCCGCCGAGGCGGCGCCGCCGATAAACAGGATCGGCAGAATGCCAAAGCGCACGATCAACAGGCCGCCAAAGCCCGCACCAATCAGGGTCATCACCAGGCCGAACAGTTTGCTGACGCTGGCGATCTGATCCTTGGTAAAGCCCTGATCGATATAGAACACGTTGGCCATCACGCCCATCACGGTGTCCGACATGCGGTAGGTGGCGATCAGGCCCAGCAGCAGGAAGGCTTGCCAGCGGTAACGCACGATAAAGTCGTTGACCGGGGTCAGCACTGGCGCCAGGCCGCGGCGGCCCATGGAGGACAGGCACAGGGCGCTGAGGATGGTGTAGAGCAGGGCGCGCAGGAAGGCGCGGTCTTCCAGTAGCAGGTCGAGCATGCTCGCTTCGCCGTTGATCACGCTGGCGAAATCGGTGTGATAGAACTGGGTAAACATTGCCGGTACCGATACCAGCAGCACAATCAGCACCAGTACCGAGGCAATCTGGTGGCTGAAGCCATAACGGGCGGCGGCCAGTTGCGTGCGCAGTGGTACATCCGGCTCGCGCATCCACAGGCTGGTCAGCAGGCCGGGCAACATCAGCAGGGCAAACAGCAGGTAGGTGCCAGCCCAGGCGCCGTGCTGATAGAGCAGGGCGGTGGAGCCAAAGCCTTCGGCGAAATACAGCGCACCGGCGGTAGCCAGCAGCGCGGCGACGCGGTAGCCGGCCATATAACTGGCGGCGAGCGCGGCCTGACGGGTGTCGTCGACGATTTCCAGGCGGTAGGCATCGACGGCGATGTCCTGGGTGGCCGAGGCGAAGGCCACCAGTACGGCCAGGGAAATCAGCCAGGTCAGGTGGGTTTGCGGGTCGCACAGGGCCATCCCGGTCAGGCCAATGGCGATCAGAATTTGCGACAACACCAGCCAGGAGCGTCGGCGGCCCAGCTTGCCGAGCAGCGGCAGGCGCCACTGGTCAAGCAGCGGCGACCAGACCCATTTAAAGGCATATGCCAGGCCGATCAGGCTGGCAAAACCAATGGTGTCGCGCGCCACGCCGGCTTCGCGCAACCAGACAGAAAGGGTGGAGAACACCAACATATAAGGCAGGCCAGCGGCGAACCCTAGAAGGAGCAGCACCAATGTCGAGGGGCTGGAGTAAGCAGCAATGGCATCACGCCAGCTTTTACGGGGCATTGAAGGGGTATCAGCCTGAGTTTGACCTAATAAAGGGCGCACTCTAACCGCTGTGCTCCATTGGGCGCCAGCCATAGCGCGGCATATCCACCCGATCGTTATGGATTTGCACGCCTTCCTCGCGTAGACGACTGCGTTGCTCCACGCCAGACAGGCTGCCGGTAGGCAAACTGAGGTGCCCGCCAGCGGCAATTACCCGGTGCCAGGGCAAGGTGCTGCCGTCCGGCAGTTGGCTGAGGGTGCGCCCGACCCAGCGCGCGGCGCGGCCTAAGCCGGCGTATGCGGCCAGTTGCCCGTAACTCACCACGCAGCCGGCAGGTATCTGCGCCAGCACCGCATAAAGTGCTGTGCGCCGTTCGACCTGGCTTGCTGTTGGCTGCCCTGGCGCGGCATGCTTCGGCATCTGTCCTGGCTCGCTATCCGGCTTTCCCATCATGTTGCTACGTACTCTGTTGTGTTCTTTGGTTCTTGTTCTGGCCGCGCCTGTGTCGGCAGACACGGTGTGGCTGAACAATGGTGACCGCCTGAGCGGTGAGATAGTTCTGCTCGATGGCGGCAAGCTGGCCTTGAAAACCAAGTACGCCGGCCAAGTGCTGATTGCCTGGAAGGATATCGACACCCTGCGCTCGGAGAAACCCTTGCTGATGCGCCGCCAAGGTCTCGACAGCGAGCACAGCAACCAGCTGGAAGCCGCCGGCAAGGGCATGGTGCGGGTGGTCAGCGACAACACGCAGACCGTGCCGCTCTCCAGTATCAAGCGCCTGATCCCGCCGCGCCCGGTGCTGCAGGATCGCTTCTGGGAAGGCAATCTGGACGCCAAACTGGATATGAAACGCGACGATAACGACACCGATGAGTGGAAGCTCAAAGGCAATACGCGTGTGGAGCACGGGCGCTGGCGTCACGTGTTGGGCGGCGAACTGGAGCGCAAGATCAAAAATGACGCGAAGACCGCCGACAACTGGCAGTTGGAATACGACCTTGACCGCTTTATCACGGACCACTGGTTCTGGCGGGTTGGTGCCGAGCAGGACGAGGATGAATTTGCCTTTTTTACTCGCCAGCGTTCACTGGGTACAGGGCCGGGCTATCGCTTCTGGGATAACGAATTGGGCCGGCTGGATGTGATCGGTCAGTTCAACCGCCTGCAGTTGGAGTCCAGTCAGAGTGAGTTGGCGTTTAATACCTACTCGCTGTCCTGGGATTACAAGCGTCTGCTCTGGGGCACTCGCCTGGAGTTTTACAGCACAGCCGAACTGCAGTTGCCTGAGATAGATGAAATTGACTACGTGCTCGACAGCGAAGTGGGTCTGCGTTACCGCCTGACGGACTGGGCGCGGCTGTCGCTGCTGTATGAGCTGGACCAGGCGCGCGGGCTCGGGCAAACCAGCAGTGAGCGGCGTTATCTGTTGGGGGTGGGCGTCGGTTGGTAGCGCAAATAGTGGTGAACTCGCGGTGATTCTGTCGGTCAGTGCTTGCTCTGGCGTCGTGCTTACGGATAATGCGCGACCTTCCGCGAACCCGAAGTAGACAGACCATCCCTATGTTTTCCAGAACCCTGCTGTGCCTGGCCCTTTCTGTGGCTGCTACCTCCACGCTGGCGGATACCGTCTGGCTGAAGAACGGCGACCGCCTGACCGGCAAGATCAAGTTCTACGATGGCGGCAAGCTGCTGCTGGCGACCGACTACGGCGGCGCGATTGCCCTCGACTGGAGCAAGATTGCCACCCTGGAAAGTGATCAGGAGTTGCTGATCAAGGAAAGCGCCATCGCTGGTGAGCGCGCCAAGTCCCTGCAGCCGGCCGAACCGGGCAAGGTGATCCTGGCCAATGGCGATGCGCCGAAGACCATCGAGCTGGCCAGCATCAAGCAGATTCTCAAGCCCAAGCCATTGGTTGAGGATTTGGTCTGGAAGGGCAATATCGATGCGGCGTTGGACTACAAACGTGCCGAGCGCGACACCGACGACTACGACGTCAGCCTCAAGACCCAGGCGCGCCACGGTCTCTGGCGCCACAACGCGCAAGCCGACTACAACCGCGAGTTCCAGGATGACCTGGTCACCACGGATAACTGGGGTGTGGAATATGCTCTCGACCGCTTCCTGACCGAGCACTGGTTCTGGCAGGGACGTCTGGAATACAAGCGCGACATGGTTGAAGAGCTTGAACGCCAGCGCACCGTGGGTACCGGTCCGGGTTACCAGTTCTGGGACAACGAACTGGGTGCCTTCTCCGTGGCTGGCCTGCTTAACCGCACCGACTACGAATACAGTAATGGTGAGAGCGACAACTTCTACGCCGCGAGTCTGAAGTGGGATTACAACCGCTACCTGGTCGGCAAGAGTGTCGAGCTGTTCAGCGATGGCGAAGTGGGTAAACCATTGAACAACGTTGCTGATTACACCCTGGATGCCGCTGTGGGCCTGCGTTACAAGCTGACCGACTGGGCTTCGCTGAATATGAAGGCCGAGAAGGACCTGGTCAGCGGTGCAGAAGGCGAGCTGGATGAAACCCGTTACAGCCTGGGTTTTGGTGTCGGCTGGTAAATTTCTGCAGCTAACAAAAAGCCCCGCATTGCGGGGCTTTTTTATTTACAACAAGGCCGAGACCTCGCGAGCTAGAGCCAGCCTAGGCAAAAGCACTCGCGGGCGCGGAGTTTACGAGCTGTAAATGAGCAAGCCCGCGAGTGCTTTTAACGACGGATGGCCGACGCGCAGCAGGTCGGTGCGGATTACAACCGCAGGCCGCCATCCAGCTCCAGGATCCGACCGGTGTAGTAGTCGTTTTCCAGGATATAAGCCACCGAGTGGGCGATCTCGGCCGGTTTGCCCATGCGGCGCAGTGGGATGACCGAGGTCATGCGCTCCAGCGCTTCTGGTTTCATGCTGGCAACCATTTCGGTTTCGATAAAGCCCGGTGCTACGCCCGCGACACGGATGCCGTAACGCGCCAGCTCTTTGGCCCAGACCACGGTGTCGGCTGCCACACCGGCCTTGGCGGCGGAGTAGTTGGCTTGGCCGATATTGCCGGCACGGGAGATCGAGGAGATGTTGATGATCGCGCCTTCGTTCTTCAGCTCAATCATCTTCGCCGCCACTTCGCGGGTGCAGAGGAATACGCCGGTCAGGTTGACGTCGATCACCGATTGCCACTGGGCCAGGCTCAGCTTGGTGATTTCGCCGTCCTTGACCTTGATGGTCAGGCCGTCACGCAGAATGCCGGCGTTGTTAACCAGGCCATTGATCGCGCCGAAGTCTTCGGCAATCTGCGCCACGGTCTGGGTCACTTGCTCTTCATTGGCGACGTTGCACAGGTAAGCGCGGGCTTCTACGCCCATGGCTTTGCAGGCGGCCACGGCTTCGTCGAGTTTTTCCTGGTTCAGGTCGACCAGCGCCAGTTTGACGCCTTTGTCTGCCAGGTATTCGGCCATGGCACGGCCCAGGCCCTGACAGCCGCCAGTGATGATGATGACCTTGTCTTTAAGTTGCATCGCGAGTCCCCTCAAATGGTGTCGTGTGGCCTTGCCGGCGGTTAATCTAGGCGCCTCCCGTTCTGTGACGGATTTTATGCAAGGAGTCATAAGTTGAGCGTGAAAGCCGGCAAGCATGCCCGAGAATTGCTGCTCAAGGAATACCGTGGCGTGCTCAGCACCCATTCCAAGGCCATGCCGGGTTTCCCTTTCGGATCAGTGGTGCCCTATTGCCTGGATGCTGACGGTTATCCGCTGATTCTGATCAGCCGCATCGCCCAGCACACCCACAACCTCAAGCAGGACGGCAAGTGCTCGCTGCTGGTGGGCGAGCGTGGGGCCGAGGATGTACAGGCGGTCGGCCGTCTTACTCTGCTCGCCGAAGCACGACAATTGGATGACGAGGCGCAGATTGCTGCGGCTGCGCAGCGTTATTACCGCTATTTCCCGGATTCGCGCGGTTATCACCAGGCCCATGACTTCGACTTCTGGCGGCTGGAACCGGTGCGCTGGCGCTATATCGGTGGTTTTGGCGCGATTCACTGGCTGGATCAGGTGGCTTTGGCCAATCCCTTTGCTGGCGACAGTGAAGTCAGCATGATCGAGCATATGAACAGCGACCATGCCAACGCCATCGCCCATTATGTCGAGCTGGCAGGTTTGCCCAGCCATGCCCCAGCGGAACTGGTCGGTATCGACAGCGAAGGTTTCCACCTGCGCATCGGTCAGAGCCTGCATTGGCTGGCATTTCCAACATCCTGTAACAGTCCGCTGGATGTGCGCCAGGCCTTGGTAGCACTGGCCCGCGCTAAGGTTTGGCCGACCGACGGTCAGGCTTCAGCTTGAATTCAGCTCGAGACCCCATACTTCACACTTACTGGAAGCTGATCCTCCGTTAAGGAACCTTTGATGCGCGCTTTTCTGTTTCTGTTTTTGTTGTTTCCGATCATCGAGCTGGCCCTGCTGATTCAGGTGGGCAGCGCCATCGGCGTGCTGCCAACCCTGTTGCTGGTCATCGGTACGGCCATTCTCGGTAGCGGTTTGCTGCGTGTAGCCGGCGTTGCCACCGCCTGGCGTGCGCGTGAAAAGCTTTCCCGCGGTGAGTTGCCTGAGCAGGAAATGCTCGAAGGCCTGTTGATCGCCGTCGGTGGTGGTCTGCTGTTGCTGCCTGGCTTTATCAGCGACATCTTCGGCGTGCTCTGCCTGATTCCCTTCACCCGCCGCTTGCTGGTCAACAAGGTGCGCCTGCGGGCCGCCGACCAGGCCGCGCGCTCCGGGCAAGTACGGCCCAATGTGCTCGAAGGCGAATACGAACGCCGCGACTGATTTGCGGCTCGTAAAAAGGCTTTCACATATTAAAAAATTTCACCCGCAGCCCTTGAAATCCCCTTGCGCGCCCTTATGTAGCGGTCACCGCAAGGTTTTCTGTTGTTAGACAGAATCAGACTTCAGCGCTGCGCCTGGCGTAGCGCTACCGGCTTCGCCGGACTTTGCTAACCCGCTGGTGAATACACCAGCCGCTGTAAACCACCTATTGGGAGAGATCGACAATGAAGCTTCGTCCTCTGCATGACCGCGTTGTAATCCGTCGCAGCGAAGAAGAAAAGAAAACCGCCGGTGGCATCGTGCTGCCAGGTTCCGCTGCCGAGAAAGCCAACAGCGGTGAAATCCTCGCTGTCGGCACCGGCCGCGTGCTGGACAACGGTGAAGTGCGTGCCCTGGCCGTTAAAGTCGGCGACAAAGTGGTGTTTGGCCCTTACTCCGGCAGCAACACCATCAAAGTTGACGGCGAAGACCTGCTGGTAATGAGCGAGAGCGAAATTCTCGCTGTCGTTGAAGGTTGATTTCAGCGCCCCGTCGCTACGAATTCCGCTCTATTTGAACGAATCAAGGAATAACCATCATGGCTGCTAAAGAAGTTAAATTCGGCGATTCCGCCCGCAAGAAAATGCTCACTGGTGTCAACGTTCTGGCTGACGCAGTAAAAGCTACCCTCGGCCCGAAAGGCCGTAACGTGATCATCGAGAAGAGCTACGGCGCTCCGACCATCACCAAGGACGGCGTTTCCGTTGCCAAAGAAATCGAGCTGAAAGATCGCTTCGAGAACATGGGCGCGCAGCTGGTTAAAGACGTTGCTTCCCGTGCCAACGATGACGCTGGCGACGGCACCACCACCGCCACCGTTCTGGCTCAAGCCATCGTCAACGAAGGCCTGAAAGCCGTCGCTGCCGGCATGAACCCTATGGACCTCAAGCGCGGCATCGACAAGGCGACCATCGCCATCGTTGCTGAGCTGAAGAAGCTGTCCAAGCCGTGCGCCGACACCAAGGCCATCGCTCAGGTCGGTTCGATCTCCGCTAACTCCGACAGCTCCATCGGCGAAATCATTGCCGAAGCCATGGAAAAAGTCGGTAAAGAAGGCGTGATCACCGTTGAAGAAGGCTCGGGCCTGGAAAACGAACTGTCGGTTGTTGAAGGCATGCAGTTCGACCGTGGTTACCTGTCCCCGTACTTCATCAACAAGCCGGACACCATGGTTGCCGAGCTCGACGGCCCGCTGATCCTGCTGGTCGACAAGAAGATCTCCAACATTCGCGAACTGCTGCCAGTTCTCGAAGCTGTGGCCAAATCCGGCCGTCCGCTGCTGATCGTGGCCGAAGACGTTGAAGGCGAAGCCCTGGCGACTCTGGTTGTGAACAACATGCGTGGCATCGTTAAAGTCGCTGCCGTTAAGGCACCAGGCTTCGGCGACCGTCGCAAGGCCATGCTGCAGGATATCGCCGTTCTGACTGGCGGTACCGTAATCTCCGAAGAGATCGGTCTGAGCCTGGAAAGCGCCACCCTGGAGCACCTGGGTAACGCCAAGCGCGTGATCCTGAGCAAAGAAAACACCACCATCATCGACGGTGCAGGTCAGCAAGCTGATATCGAATCGCGCGTTGCGCAGATCCGTAAGCAGGTTGAAGACACCTCGTCCGACTACGACAAAGAGAAGCTGCAAGAGCGTCTGGCCAAACTGGCTGGCGGTGTTGCCGTGATCAAAGTTGGTGCCGGTACCGAAGTTGAAATGAAAGAGAAGAAAGCCCGCGTTGACGACGCCCTGCACGCGACCCGCGCAGCCGTTGAAGAAGGCGTGGTACCTGGCGGTGGTGTGGCTCTGGTTCGCGCTCTGCAGGCCATCAGCGAGCTGAAAGGCGACAACGCCGATCAGGACGTGGGTATCGCTCTGCTGCGTCGTGCTGTTGAAGCACCGCTGCGTCAGATCGTTTCCAACGCTGGCGGCGAGCCAAGCGTAGTGGTCGACAAGGTCAAGCAGGGTTCGGGCAACTACGGCTTCAACGCCGCTACCGACACCTACGGCGACATGATCGAGATGGGTATTCTCGATCCGGCCAAGGTCACCCGTTCGGCGCTGCAAGCCGCCGCTTCGATCGGTAGCCTGATGATCACCACCGAAGCGATGATCGCCGAAGTGGTTGAAGACAAACCGGCCGGTGGCGGTATGCCGGACATGGGCGGCATGGGTGGCATGGGCGGCATGATGTAAGCCAGCCCGGCCCCTCGCAGGCCGCCGCCAGGCGGCTTGCACGTTGTAAAGAAAACCCCGTGCCTGTCACGGGGTTTTCATTTTTCTCGGCTATAAACAGTCCTCGCGGCAAAGCGGTACGCCAATTGCTTTGAGTTGTGCGTGCTCCCGGACTGGAGCCTGTCAATCTGCGCTGTACTGCTGGTCAGTATTGTCGCTTCTTGTTTTGACCTCACCTGGATGTGCTCTACCACGCCGCTTTTGCCGTGTGGCGGGAGATTTGCCGGTTACGGTTTTGCCTGTGGCTGTTTTAAAACCGCTGGTTCTATGACGCACCGCGCTGATGCAAATGGGCAATTAAGTGACTTTTGGGTTGTTACCGCCAAGTGCAGTGGTGCGGCCCCAATCCTTGGTTTGCCGAAGTGTTGAACCATTGGCGCGGATGTGGCTCGAAGGATGGCCTGCTAAATGGCCAGCTGTGGATCAGGATGATCTGAATGAAGTTGCCGGCAGAATCCGGCAGTAACGACCGCTGGTCGCAAAGCGCGACATTGCGGTTATCAGTGATCTAGGGTCTACAAACAGCGTTTGGCAGCGCTATCAAGAGGTTGCAGTGATGAAGCTAGAAATCGCACGAGGTTTGTTCCTGGTGACCGCACTCAGCGTGGCCTCGCTCGCGGCGGCGGCCTGGCAAGAAGCCAGCCCCCAGGTCATCACCCTTAATGAACGGGGCTACTGCCCGCTGCCCCCGCAGGCGCGAACGGCCGAGGCGCTCAAGCCTGATCAGGACCTGCTGCTGTTTATGTTCAGCCTGTCCCAGGGCGCTCGATCGCAAGGTTGATCCTGCTGACCTAGCAATTCGATAGACAGAAAAAAGCCCTGCAATGCAGGGCTTTTTTGTTAGTGGGCCTTGGCCGTTGTCGGTGGTGCATCGGGTTGCGCCAGCAGGCTGTAGACGCAGGGCAGCACGAATAGGGTAAACAGCGTACCGATCGACATACCGGTGGCGATCACCAGGCCGATGTCGAAGCGGCTGACCGCACCGGCGCCGGTTGCCAGAATCAACGGCACCATGCCGAAGACCATGGCGGCGGTGGTCATCAGCACCGGACGCAGACGAATCGCTGCCGCTTCTTCGACCGCTTCACGACGCGACAGGCCTTTCTCGCGGCGCAGCTGGTTGGCGAACTCGACGATCAGGATGCCGTGCTTGGTGATCAGGCCGATCAGCGTCACCAGGCCCACCTGGGTGTAGATGTTCATGCTCGACAGGCCGAGGAACAGCGGAATCAGCGCGCCACAGATCGACAGCGGCACCGTGACCATGATCACCAGCGGGTCGCGGAAGCTTTCGAACTGCGCCGCCAGCACCAGGAAGATCAGCGCCAGCGCCAGGCCGAAGGTCACGTAGAGCGCGCTGCCTTCCTGCACCAGCTGGCGCGAAGCACCGGCGAAGTCGTAGGCGTAACCGGCCGGCGCTTCCTCCTGCATGATCTGCGTAACGGTATCGATGGCTTCACCCATGCTGACGATTGGCACGCCCTGGATGATTGCCGAGTTGAGCTGCTGGAACTGGTTGAGCTGGGTCGGTCGGGCGCGGTCGCTGACCTTGACCAGGGTCGACAGGGCCAGCATGGCGCCGCTTTCGCTCTTCACGTAGTAGCTGCCGAGCCACTCCGGGTTGTCGCGATACGCGCGCTCGACCTGGGCAATCACCTTGTAGCTGCGCCCATCGATGGTGAAACGGTTGATTTCACCTTCACCGAGCAGGCTGGCCAGGGTCAGACCGAGGTCTTCCATGGACACGCCCATCTGTGCGGCTTTTTCGCGGTCGATCTCCACCACCACTTCCGGCTTGTCGAAGGCCAGGTCGACGTCGAGGAAGGCGAACTTGCCCGACTCCACCGCGCGTTGCTTGACCCGTTCGGTCACCTGCAACAGCGACTGGTAGTCGTTTGGCGTGTTGATCACGAACTGGAACGGCAAGCCTTCGCCGGTGCCCGGCAAGGACGGCAGGTTGAAGCCGAAGATCTGCAGGCCGGCGATTTGCGACAGGCGACCCTGCACCTCCGGCAGAATCTCCATCTGGGTGCGTTCGCGCTCGTTCCACGGCGTCATCAGAAAGCCGCCGATACCCGATTGCACACCGTTGAAGCCGTTGATCTGGAACGAGGAGTAGTACTCGGGGAACTCCTTGAAGATGGTCACGAACTCGTCGGTGTACTTGTTCAGGTACTCCAGGTTGGTCGGTTGAGGTGCGCTGGCCATCATAAAGATGATGCCCTGGTCTTCTTCCGGGGCCAGTTCGCTTTTAGTGAACTTGAGCAGTACCGGGATCAGGCACATGACGATCACCGCAAACACCAGCACCACTGGGCGGGTATCTAGGGTGCCGTGCAGGGCGCGCTGATAGCGCTGCTTGAGGCTGTCGAAGATCTGGTCAAGCTTGTGCGCCAGGCCCGACGGATTCTCCTCATGGCGCAGCAGCTTGGCGCACATCATCGGCGACAGAGTCAGGGCGACGATGCCGGAGATGATCACCGCGCCGGCCAGGGTCAGGGCAAACTCCTTGAACAGCGCGCCGGTAAGGCCTTCGAGGAAGCCGATAGGGGCGTACACCGCGGCCAGGGTGATGGTCATCGACACCACCGGTACGGCGATCTCGCGCGCGCCTTCGATGGCCGCGTCGAACGGCGTTTTGCCTTCCTCGATATGCCGGTGGATGTTCTCCACCACCACGATGGCGTCGTCCACTACCAGGCCGATAGCCAGCACCATGGCCAGCAGGGTCAGCAGGTTGATCGAGTAGCCCATCAGCTGCATAAAGAACATCACGCCGATCATCGAAAGCGGAATGGTGATCACCGGGATCAGCACCGAGCGGAACGCACCGAGGAACAGGAACACCACCACGATGACGATCAACACGGCTTCGAACAGGGTCTTCACCACCTCATCAATCGAGGCCTGGATAAACAGCGTGGCGTCGTAGGCGATGGAGACTTTCAGGTTCGGCGGCAGCTGCGCTTCCAGCTCAGGCATGACCTTGCGCACTTCCTTGATCACGTCCAGCGGGTTGGCCCCCGGCGTGCCCTTGATGGCGATGTACACCGAAGGGGTGCCATCGAAGGAGCTGATCGAGTCGTAGCTTTCCGCGCCCATTTCCACTCGAGCCACATCGCGGATCAGCACGCGGCTGTCGCCCACGGTTTTCAGCGGGATGGCAGCAAAGGCCTCGGCCGACTTCAGGTCGGTTTCGGCGTTGATACTGGTGACCACGTACTCGCCCTTCACTTCGCCCGCAGCAGCGAGGAAGTTGTACTTGCGCACCGCCTCATTCACGTCGCTGGCGGTCACGCCGTAGGCGCCCATCTTCACCGGGTCGAGCCACAGGCGCATGGCAAACACCTGGTTGCCGAGAATCTCGGCCTCGGCCATGCCGGGCAGGGTGGCCAGCTTGGGCTGGATCACCCGCGACAGGTAGTCGGTGATCTGCGGGTTGGACAGCTCGTCGCTGTAGAAGCTGATGTACATCAGCGCCGTGGAGTCGGCGGCTTCCTTGCTCAGCACCGGGTCTTCGGCGTCCTGCGGCAGCTGGTTCTTCACCTCGTTGGCCTTGGCCAGCAGTTCGGTGAACAAACGGTCGCTATTGGCGCCGATGCGCGCATAGATCGATATAATCGACACATTCTGCCGGCTGACCGAGGTCATGTAGTCGATGCCATCGGCACTGGCCAGGCTCTGCTGCAGCGGTTGGGTGATATAGCCCTGGATGGTCTCGGCATTGGCCCCGGGGTAAGCCGTGGTCACCGTGATCAGGGCGTTTTCCATCTGCGGGTACTGGCGGATGGTCAGTTTGCTGAATGCCTGGAAGCCAAGCAGGATGATCAACAGACTGACCACGGTCGCCAGTACCGGGCGACGGATAAAGGGATCAGTAAAAGCCATAAATAAGTTCCTTTGAGCCGCGCTCGATTACTCGACGCTCGGCTTGGCCTCGACATTGGCATTGGCGATGCTGACGTGGGCGCCGTTATCCAGCTTCAGCTGGCCGGCTGATACCACTTGCTCACCGGCCTGCAGACCTTTGCTGATCACCACCTGGCCTTCACGGCGCTCGCCGGTTTCAACGAAGCGGCGCTCGACCACCAGCTCAGCCTGGCCTTTATCGTCTTTGACCACCTGGCCGTCTTCAGCCTTCTTCTCGCCGATTACGTACACCGAGTTGCCATACAGGGTGTAGGTGATGGCGGTTTCCGGGACGACGATCAGGTTCTGCTCGCCGGGGAGCAGCACTTCCAGGTTGGCGAACATGCCGGGCAGCAGTTTGCTTTCCGGGTTGGCCAGCATGGCGCGCACCTGCACGTTGCGCGTGGTGTCTTCGACCTTGGGGTTGATTGCGGCGATTTCGCCCTCGAATACTTCGCCCGGGTAAGCCGCAACGTTCAGACGTACGCGCTGGCCGACGGCCAGCTTAGGTACGGCTTGCTCGGGCAGGAAAAAATCGACGAACAGCGTGGACAGGTCCTGCAGGGTGGCAATCGGGTTGCCGGGGCTCAGGTAGTCGCCGGTGTCGACCTGGCGGATGCCGATGGTGCCGGCGAAGGGCGCGAGAACGCGTTTCTTGTCCAGGCTGGCCTGCAGTTGGGCGACGCTGGCCTCGGCTTTGAGCAGCTCGGCATTCAGGCGGTCGAACTCGCTCTTGGAGATGGCCTGTTTGACTGCCAGGTTTTTGCCGCGCTCGTACTCAACACGCGCGAGGCCGCGGACGGCGACGGCAGTGGCGAGAATCGCCTGTTCTACCTGGCTGTCGAGTTGCAGCAGCGGCTGTCCCTCGCGGACTTTCTCGCCCGACTGGAACAGCACTTGACCGACTGTGCCTTCAACTTCAGCCGTCAGGTCTACGCCCTGGAAGGCTTTCAGCGTGCCGATGGCTGGTAGGCGACCCTGCCACGGGCGTTCTTCGGCTGTCGCGGCATCGACGCTGATGGCCGGCTGCGGCGCCGAGAACATCTGCACTTGTTGGTAGATGGAGAAGCCTTTGTAGGCGGCGAGGGCGAGTACCACGACGAGTACCGCGCCGAGCATGATCAGCATGCGGCGGAGCAACATATTCCGGTTCCTTGGCAAGGCGGTTGGATAGCCTGGGAATAGGCAAGAGGGGCACATTAGACCGCGCGCAAAGGCCTGTCAAAGATTCGCATTTGCAAAATATTGTTGTGCAAAAGTTGCCTGATTGATCAAGTGCTTTTTAAGCAAAATGCCAGCAGATGCTGGCATTTTGCTTGTGGCTTTGTGGGGCTTCAGGCACTCAGGCGCTGGGTCACCTCGTTGAGTTGGCCGGACAGGACTTGCAGGTTTTGCCCGGCGCTTTCGGTGCGCTGAACGTTCTCCTGGTTGGCGGTGGCGATGGCGGTGATCTCGGTGAGGTTGCGCGAGATGTCTTCGGCTACCGAGGTCTGCTCTTCGGCGGCGGTGGCGATCTGCCGGTTCATATCGCGGATCGCTTCCACTGCACTGGTGATCAGTTGCAGTGTGGCGCCGGCTTCGGTGACCTGAGTCACGCCTTCCTCGCTGCGATGCTGACCGCTCTCGATGGCGCGCACAGCATTGACCGCGCCAGTTTGTACGGTGTCGATGATCTGGTGGATTTCCGCGGTGGACTCGGCGGTGCGCTGCGCCAGGGTGCGTACCTCGTCTGCGACCACAGCAAAGCCGCGACCCTGTTCGCCCGCACGGGCGGCTTCGATGGCGGCGTTAAGCGCGAGCAGGTTGGTCTGTTCGGCGATACCGCGGATCACTTCCAGCACCTTGCCGATACGTCCGCTGTCGGCTTCCAGGCGGCGAATCACCTCCGAGGTGTTACTGATTTCGCTGCGGATATCGGTGATGGTCTTGATAGTTGCCTGCATCACTGTTTCGCCCTGACGTGCGGCGCTGTCGGCAGCATCGGCAGCGCCGGCGGCTTCAGCAGCGTGGCGCGCGACTTCCTGGGCGGTGGCGGACATTTCATGCATGGCCGTGGCGACCTGGTCGGTGCGCGAGAACTGCTCGCGGGTGCCCTGGGCCATCAGCGTGGCGATGGAGTTGAGCTCGCCGCTGGCGGTGTCCAGATCCGCCGTGCTGCGTTTCAGACGGGTGAAGGTGTCGGAGAGGAAGTCACGCAGAATATTTGCGGCAACGGCGAGGTTGCCCAGTTCGTCCTGGCGCGTCGAGTCGACACGCTTGCCAAAGTTGCCCTGGCTAAGCTGGGCGATGTGCTCGATCAGCTCGCGAATCGGGTTGATCAGGTTGCGGTTGATCAGCCACAGGCTGAACAGCGCAATGACCACGGTGGCACCGAGCATCAGCAGGGTGCCGTAGGTGATGGTGCGGTCGGCCGAGGTATTGATCAGGCTGGCCTGCTCCAGGCTCTGCTTATGCAGCTCGCTGGATAGGGCCTCCAATTGCTGTGCGGTGTTGCGGTCGATACCTGATACGGCCTTGTCGCCAACTGCGGCATCAGCGCCTGCAGCGATAAAGGCGTCGCGGCCTTTGCGATAGTTGGCGCCGAGGGATTGGTGCTCGCTGCGCAGGCTGTCGATCTTGCCTTTGAGGGTATTGTCGCCGCTGGCCAGCTCGCTCAATTTACCCAGCGTTTCTTGAACTTTGCGTTCCTGCGCTTCGAACTGGCTCCAGTATTTGTCCAGCTGGGCCTTGTCGCTGCCACGCAGCAGCACGTTCTTCCATTCTTGTACCTGGGTCTTGAAGTTCAGGTTGGTCGCATCGATCAGTGTCGACGCCTCCAGTGGGCCATCGAGTAAGCCGCGATAGGCTTGCATGCCATTGGAGAGGAAGCTGAAGCAGGCCAGCGCGGTGACCAGAATCAGTACCAGGCTACCGCCGAGCAGGGCGAGGATTTGTGCTCGCAAGGACTTTTGCAGAAACATGAGTGATACCCCTGGGTATGTAAGGCGGGATGCCAGTGACGCTGAGCGCGCCCGAACTGCGAAGATCCCTATCGACTGGTATCAGCTGGGCCGGATTGCCTGGAAGCAGCGGCTAGCTATGAGTATAGATCGGCTCTGCGGCCGCGTTCTTTAGCGTGCCGCAGGCGTGTTACAGGCGTGGGAATGGAGGGGCGAGCAGCCTGGCGCAGGGCTTTCAGGCCAGGCGCAGGTGGTTGTCCCATAGCCCTGCGGGGAGTTGTAGCGGCTGGCTGCTGATCTGGGTGCTGCGGCAGTCATATAGGCGGCAACGGCCGACGCCGCTACTGACCACAAAACCGTCGGCTACTGCGCCCACTCCGGCGCAGTCGGCCAGTGGCGCATCCAGGCGCAGTTCGGCGCTGTCCAGGTCCCAGATAAACACCCGGTTGCCACGCGGTGCGGTCAACGCGAGCAGGCGCAGCTCGCTGTGGATCGCCACGCTGGCGGTGTACTGGTTCATCAGCTGGCGCTGTGCGTCGGCCACCGGGAAGTGCTGGAAGGGTTGGCCAGGGCGCTTGATCGCCAGCAGCGGCACCGCATCGCTGACTTCGCCCATATATTGCTGGCCGCTGACAATAGTGCCATCGCTGGCCACGGCCATATGGCGCACGCTGTTCATGCGTTCGGGCAGCTGTTCCTTGCTGATCAGGCTGCCGTCGCGGCGCAGCAGCACCAGGCTGGACTCCATGGCGTCGAGGTTCATTTCCACCCGGCTGTCGGCTTCGGTGCGGATGCCGCCGTTGGCCACGACCAGGGTTTCACCGTCTGGCAGCCAGAGCAGCTGGTGCGGGCCGATGCCGTGGGTCGACAGTTCGCTGCTGCGCAGCAACTGTTCACCTTGCAGGCGATAGACGCCGAGTACGCCGCGACCGGGATCGGAGGTGTCGTTCTCGGTGGCGTACAGCCATTCGCCGTCCTTGTGGAATACCGCATGGCCGTAGAAGTGGCGCTGCTTGGGCGAATTCAGGGTTTGCAGCAGACGGCCGTCGCGGGTGTCGATCAGGTAGCTCTGAGTGCTCGGGCGGCGGCCGACAAACAGCGCCATCGGCAGAAACGGATGGCCGATAACATCATGGCAGCGCTCGCTGACCTGAGTGGCAAACACTTGGCTGCCATCCAGCCGGTAGCCCACCGCGAAGTGCTTGCCGGCGCTGTCGTTGCGCGCCGACAGCAATAACGGCTGCGCGCCGCTGTGCATTAGCGTCCAGCCACCGTAAGTGCCGGCGGCCGCTGCCGTGGCGGCAACAGCAGCGATGCTCAGCCCGAGAAAGGCGCGGCGATTGATTTGCATGGCTCAGTCACCATCGTGAGCGTTAAAGCCCAGCTGGATGCCCAGGGTCTTCGCCAACTCGCCTTCATGCAGGCGATGCAGAACATTCAGGCTGTCATACAGGGCGTTGACCTCGGTGCGGCCGGCTTCGTCGCTAAGCAGTTCGCCGAGCGGGCGCTGGGCTGCGGCCAGGCGCTGGCGGGTGTCGCTGTAGGCGGCGTTGATGCGTTGTTTCAGTGCGTCTTGATCACTGCCGAGCAGTGCCTGGATGCCATCCTGCTCGGCACCAAGCCAGATGCGCTCGGCGCTGGCCAGGCTGGCGGCGAGGTTGGCCAGGCTGGCTTTGCTGCGCCAGGCTTCGGCCTGATAGGGCTGCGGCTGGCCTTTGCTCTGGCGGCCGAGTGGCGTGCCGAGTTTCTTCTTCAGCCCGTCGATGGCGCTGACCTGGGTGCGCAGCAGCTCGGCCACTGCTTCTGGGGCTTCGGCGTAGCGCGCGTTGGGGAAGTCCTTGAGCTGCGCGGCCATGCCGTCCTTGGCCTGCCACTGGCTCAGCACATCGGCGGCCAGCACTTGCTGGTGTTGGCCGATGGCGACGATCAGTGGGCAGTAGCGGGTTTTCTGTTCGGCGACGCTCAGGTCGATAGCTGGATCGAACAGCAGGTATTCATAGGCGGTGAGGCCTTGCACCACGACGCTGGACTTATCCAGATCGGCTGGGGTCAGCTCGGGTTTGCTGTTGACCAGCGCCTCAACCTGGCGTGCTACCAGGTTCTTCTTGTCTGGCCAGAACTGCACCTGCCAGGCGCGGTTGCCTTCCGCCAGCGGGCCGAAGGCCACGGGCTGCACGGCGGCCCAGGCGCTCTGCGCGCTGGCAAAGGCCTGGCGGGCTTCGGCGAGGTTCTGTTGGCCTGTGCAGAAGGCCTGGCCGCTGACGGCCAGCTGGCGGTCGGCTTCGCTCCAGGCACTGTAGATCGGCAGCAACACGCCATCGGTGAGTGCGCGGCTGACCTGTTGCTGCGGATCGCTTGGGCTACAGGCGGTGAGCGTGAGGCTGAGCAGGGCGAGCGTGAGGGGTGAGCGAATCATCTGCGGCTCCTTACAACGAATTCAGAAAAGCCAACAGCGCGCTGCGCTCGTCGGCATTGAAAGTCATGACCTGCAGCTTGGCCGCCTCGGCCTCGCCGCCGTGCCAGAGAATGGCCTCCAGCAGGTTACGTGCGCGGCCGTCATGCAGGAATTGGGTGTGGCCGTTGACCGTTTCCGTCAGGCCAACACCCCAGAGTGGCGGGGTGCGCCATTCGCGGCCGCTGGCGAGAAACTCCGGGCGGTTGTCCGCCAGGCCTTCACCCATGTCATGCAGCAGCAGGTCGCTGTAGGGGCGGATAGTCTGATTGGCCAGCTCAGGCTCGGCAGCATCGGCAGCCGTGGTGAACTGCGGGGTATGACAGCCCTGGCAACCGGCCTGGTAGAACAGGTTTTTGCCGGCCAACACCTGCGGCGTATCGGCACCGCGCCGCGCCGGCACGCCAAGGTTGCGGGTGTAGAACAGCACGCTGGCGAGGATGTTGTCGCTCACCTCGGGTTCTCCGCCGTGGGGCGCGTTGCGGCAGTCGGTCTGCGCCGTTGTGCAGTTGTCATGGGCCACCAGCGTGCTGGTCAGGCCCATGTCGTTGGCAAAGGCTTCGGCATTCTGCTGGTTGAGTGTGGGCTGGCCGGCCTTCCAGCCAAAGCGGCCGAGCACCGTGCGTTGTTGCTCGCGGTCCCAGACCTGGTTGGCGCGCCCGGAAATGCCATCGCTATTGCTGTCTTCGGGGTCGGCATTGGCGAGGATGGCCGCTTCGGGAATGGCTTCGAGCAGGCCAAGGCCGATCATTGGCGGGGCGATACGCGCGGAAAACAGCGTGTCGGGATGCAGGGCGCCGTAACCGAGCTGGCTGATTTCCAAGTTGGGCTTGCGCAGCTCGACCTGGAGGCCGTCGGCAAAGCTGACCCGCTGCGTGCTGTAACTGACGCGCACCTTGCCTTCGGGGGCGGTGCCGGGGTTGGCCATATCCTGCAGCTGAGCGCCGTAGGTGGGTTCGGCCAGCACGCCAAGGCGCTGGATGATTTCGCTATGTTCACTGCCAGCCGGAATCGACAGACGTACCAGCATGGACGCCGCGCTCTGCGCATCAGCGGCCGGCGGATGGCCGCGGCCGTCCTTGATATGGCAGTTCTGGCAGGCGTTGGTGTTGAACAGCGGACCGAGGCCGTCACGCGCGGTGGTGGTGGCCGGCGAGGTGACCCAGGGGTTGCGAAAGAAGCTGTTGCCGACGCTGAAATCCAGGCGGCGCGAAGGCGACAGGTTGGCTGACGGCAGAGAGAAGGCGTTCTGATCCGCCTTGCGCACAGTGGTGCTGCCCGCAGACAGGGCTTCGCCAGGCTCGGCCTGGGTGAACTGTGGGGTTTTATCGCAGGCGACCAGGCTCAGGCTCAAGGCCAGCAGCAGCGCAACGCGATGCGGCGCAAACATGAAAGGACATCCGCAACAGAAAAACAGGCGGCAGATCTTAACAGTCTGATCAGTTTTAAATAAGATGGATTTGCATTATCGATGGTGGTCAAAGGTCGCAGGCCACAAAAAATCGCCGGGAGCGATTTTTGACGTCGCGTAGCGACGGCGCCGAAGGAGTGGACGCCAGGGATGGCAGGCCACAAAAAAGCCGCGGCTCCGGTTAAGGCGTCGCGGCTTTTATGCACTACCAATTTTCGGACTTCGCGAGTTTCAGCTAGTCCATGTGCTACTTAGAGCCTGTTCACGATCTCGCGAGCTAGAGACCTGCAAGGCAAAAACAGGCGAGGAAGCGGAGTGTACTGTTGTACATGAGCATTCCGAGCCTGTTTTTAACGCCGCAGGGCCGACGCGCAGCAGATCGTAAATAGGTGCTTAGAAGCTGTGGTCAGCGGTATCCGGATTGAGATCACTGATACCCAGCTTACCGGCGGCCTGCTCGATTGCACCGGTCTGCTTGACCAGGGCGGCGATGGCATCACGAACGATCTGCTGGCCTTCGGCATTCTCGGCGGCGATCAGCTGATCGAAGTGCTTGCCGTTGCCCGCGCTGTCGACCAGAGCCTGCAGCTTGCCTTCGGTGGCTTCGAGGTCGGCTTTCAGGGTGCTGTCAGCGGCGGCGTCAACCTTGGCCACCAGCGACGACAGGCTTGGGCCGGTCAGGGTGGTGCCATCGACCTTCTTGTACTCGCCCAGGTAGACGTTGCGAATACCTTTGCCGTTGTAGAAGTGCGAGTTGTGGGTGTTGTCGCTGAAGCAGTCGTGCTCGTCTTCGGTGGAGTTGGCTTCCAGCGCGACTTTCATGCGCTCGCCGGCCAGTTCGCCGAGAGACAGGCTGCCCATGCCGAAGAGCATTTTGCGCAGGCCGTTTTCAGCCGATTCGGCTTCCAGCTTGGCGCGGTAGTTGTCGGCGTTGCCGGCCTGCCACTGCACAACCATGGCATCGAGGTCGCTGACCAGCAGGTCGGCGGCGGCTTTGATAAAGGCGCGGCGGCGCTCGTTGTTGCCGCCAGTGGCGCCTTCACCCACGACGAAGTCGCTGGCTGGACGCTCGCCGGCACCTGGGCCGCTGCCGTTGAGGTCCTGACCCCACAGCAGGAATTCGATGGCGTGGTAGCCGGTGGCGACGTTGGCTTCGGAGCCGCCTAGCTCATTCAGGTTGGCCAGCAGTTCCGGGGTGATGGTGGTGACGTCGAGCTTGTCTTCGCCGACCTGCAGTTCGGTGTTGGCGATGATGTTGGCGCTGGCGCCTGGGTTGCCCAGAGCGTGCTGGTAGTCCTTGGCGACGTAGTCGATCAGGCCTTCGTCCAGCGGCCAGGCGTTCAGCTGGCCTTCCCAATCGTCGACCACTGCGTTGCCGAAGCGGAACACTTCAGTCTGCATGTAAGGCACACGGGCAGCCAGCCAGGCTTCGCGGGCGGCTTTCAGGGTGTCGTCATTCGGGTTGGCGAGCAGGGCATCGATGGCGCCTTGCAGGGTTTTACCGGTGCTGGCGGCGTCGCTGAATACGGCCAGAGCCAGGTCGGCGTAGTGGCTGACCACTGCTTTGCTGGCGGCTTCATCGACTTGGCTGGTGGCGGCTACCGGAGCGCTGGCGCTGCTGGCGGCAGGTGCGGCAGCTTGGGTGGCTGGTGCTTTGTCTTCACCGCAACCGGCGAGTGTAATGGCGATGGCAAGTAGGCTGGCAGAGGCCAGGGGCATACGGAGCATGGCGGAATCCTTTGCTGGTGAGAGTAAGCACCCACGCAAGCGGGTACAAAAACCGAAACATAATGCGAAAGATTTTCATTTTGCGCAAAGGGTCAATGCAGCTTTTTCACCGCGAGCTGTGGGCAAAGTCTGCGATCGGGCAATTCAATAGGGCTAAAATGCCAGCACAGCTGCCTTCAAGAACCACTCAGGAGTTCCGCATGAGCCTTACCAGTGTTGTCGTCATTGTGCTGTTGGTCCTGCTCGCGGCTTATGCCGTGGTGCTCTACAACGCGCTGGTGCGTTTGAAGCATGGCGTGAGCAAGGCCTGGTCAAATATCGATGTGATGCTCAAGCAGCGTCACGAGGAATTGCCCAAGCTGGTGGAAACTTGCAAGCAGTACATGCAGCACGAACGCGGCACCCTGGAAGCGGTGATTGCCGCACGTCAGGCGGTTTCCAGCGCCCAGGCCAAAGGTGACATGAATGCCCTGGGCAAGGCCGAGACGGGCCTGCGCGCGGGCCTCGGTCAGCTGTTCGCCTTGGCGGAGAATTACCCGGAGCTGAAAGCCAATGAGAGCTTCCAGCATCTGCAGCAGCGCATCAGCGGGCTGGAAAACGGTATTGCCGACCGCCGCGAGCTGTACAACGAGGCGGTTAACCTGAATAACGTGCGTATTGAGCAGTTTCCCGACGTGATCATTGCTCGTGCCTTTGCCTTCAAAGAGGCCGCGCTGCTGGAGTTCAGCGAGGGCGAGAAAGCCGATGTCGACCTCAAGTCGCTGTTTGGCTAGGCCGTGGATATTCAAGGACAGGTTGTCGGGCTGGCTTGCAGCGTGGCGGTCAGCGCGGGCGGGGCGTGGTGGTTTTTGCGGCGTTTCTCCCAGGCGCGGCATCTGCTCGATACGCCGACTTCGAAGATTCGCTCGGCGGCTCAGGGCTATGTCGAGTTCTATGGCGTACTGCATGACAGCGCCGAGCCTGCGCTGCTCGGGCCGCTGACCAATACGCCCTGCCTGTGGTGGCGTTACAAGATCGAGGAATACACCTCAAGCGGCAAGAAACGCAGCTGGCGCACCCTGGAAAGCGGCAGCAGTGAAGCGTTGCTGCGACTCGACGACAGCACCGGCAGTTGCCTGGTCGACCCACGCGGCGCGCAGGTGCGGCCGCTGACCCGTGAAGTCTGGAAAGGCAGTTTGCGCCACCCGCTGGGCGCGGCGAAAACAGGTTGGCGTGCGCTGTTCAGCAGTGATGAACGCTATCGCTATACCGAGGAGCGTTTACATGCCGGCCAGCCGCTGTATGCCATTGGTGATTTTCGCAGCAGCGGTGGCGGTCGTCAGGGTCTGGATCTGCCGGTTGCTCAAGGTGCGGTGATTCGCGAGTGGAAGGGCGACTTTGGCGGCCTGCTGCAGCGTTTTGACAGCGACGGCAATGGCCAGCTGGATGAGCGTGAATGGCAGCGCGTGCAGCTGGCCGCGAGTTTGGAAGCTGAAGACCGGCATCGTCGGCAAAGTACCCAGCCGGTGCAGCATCATCTGACCAAACCGCGTGAGGCACAGCCGTTTATTCTTTCCTGCGCCGGTGAGGATGAGCTGGTGCGGCAGTTCTATTGGCAGGCGGCTGGCGGTGTAGGGTTGTGTCTGGCCGGCGCGCTGGCAGCAGCCTGGTTGCTCGGCATCAACAGCTTTTAGGTGAAAGCACTGAGCATGAAAAAGCCCGCCAATTGGCGGGCTTTTTCATGGGTGTCAGGCGTCAGAGGGTGGCGGGGTTGGCGGCGCTGTTCAGCCGTCGCGCCTGCTTCAGGTAGGCGGTCAGCTCACGCGCCGGCAGCGGCTTGCTGTACAGGTAGCCCTGACCCTCGTTGCAGCCCTGGGCGATGATGTAAGCCTCCTGCTCAACGGTTTCCACGCCCTCGGCGATAACCTGCATGCCGAGGCTCTTACCCAGCTGGATGATGGCGCGCACGATGGTGGCATCGTCTTCGTCTTCGAGCAGGTCCTGCACGAAGCTCTTGTCGATCTTGATCTTGTCCAGCGGCAGGCTCTTCAGGTAGCTCAGCGAGGAGTAGCCGGTACCGAAGTCATCGATGGCGATCAGTGCCCCGGAGCGGCGCAGGCTGAGCAGGTGCTGGGCGGCGGTGTTGATGTCTTCCATCAGGCCGGTTTCGGTGACTTCCAGCTCCAGGCTGCGCAGTGGCAGGCGGTAGACCTGCATCAGGTTGTTGACTACTCGTGGCAGCTCGGCGTGGTGCAGCTGCACGGTGGAGAGGTTGACCGCCATGCGCAGCTCGGTGAAGCCCTGATCATGCCATTCGCGCAGCTGGCGGCAGGTCTGGTCGAGAATCCATTCGCCAATCGGGATGATGGTGCCGTTCTGTTCGGCCAGCGGGATAAACAGATCCGGCGGCACGAAGCCATGTTGCGGGTGCTGCCAACGCAGCAGCGCTTCGACGCCGACCACGCTGTGGTCGCGGTAATCCACCTGCGGCTGGTAAACCAGGTGCAGCTGGTTCAGCGCTAGGGCGTCGCGCAGGTCTTTTTCCAGCTCACGGCGGCGGCGCATTTCGCTGTCGACGCTGGCGATATAGAACTGGTAGCGGTTGCGCGAGCGGCTCTTGGCCAGGGTCATGGTCTGTTCGGCTTTCTGCAGCAGCTTCTCGGTGCTGTCGCCATCTTCCGGGAACAGGGTGATGCCGATGGTCGCGCGCAGGCGCACTTGCTGTTGGTCGAGCATAAACGGGTTGTCGAGGTCGTCGAGCACGCTCTGCGCCAGTTCGGCGGCCTCGTAAGGCTGCTCGATATCGGCCTGCACCAAGGCGAACTGGTCGCCGCCCAAACGGGCCAGGGCACCGAGACGACCGCTGTGGCTGCGCAGACGGTCGGACAGAGCCAGCAGCAGCTGGTCGCCGGTCTGGTAGCTGAACTGTTCGTTGATCCCTTTGAAGTCATCCAGGCCTACGCAGAGCACCGCCACGCGGCGCTGTAGGCGGCCGGCGTCTTCGAGAATCTGGTCGAGTTGCTGTTGCAGTTGCTGACGGTTCGGCAGACCGGTGAGGAAGTCGTACTGGGCCATGCGCAGCAGGCTGTTTTCCGCTTCGCGGCGCAGGTTGGTATTGCGTTCGATAGAGGAGAGCAGCTGGTTGGCGGTGTTGATCCACAGGCCCAGTTCATTCTTCTCGTTGCCCTTGAGCATCGGCAGCTTGTGCTCGCTGGGACGGTCCGGGTTGATATTGGTCAGGTGCTCGATGATCTTCGACAGCGGCTTGGTCAGCAGCCAGTGATAGACCAAGTACAGCACCAGGCCCATGGCCAGGGCGCGCAGCACACCGGAGATAAAGATGATCACTGAGTTGGTGACAAAGCTCTCGCCGTAGGGGGCCGTGTCGAGGGTAATGCTGAGGTCGCCGTAGTATTCGCTGTAGGGGCCGCGGCCGACCAGCTGGGTGGTGAAATTCTGTTCTTTGCCAAGGATTGGGTCGGTCAGCCAGCGAGTCGGTATGTCGACTTGCTCTCGGGCTTTCTCCGCCAGCATCGGTTCGTTGGGGTGGCCGATGGCGGCCATGCGCACCGACTCATGCTGGAACAGGCCTTCGATCACCTGCATACCCATTTCCCGGTCCAGGCTGTAAACCGCCTGGGTGGAGGGGTCGCGGAACATGCCGAGAATGCGGTGCGCGTCGTTGGCCACAGCCTGACGTGTTTTGTAAACGTCGAAGACTATCTGGGCAAGACTCAAGACCACGCCGACGATGAGTGCTGAAAGCAGCACTACGCGTAGCAACTTAAGTGACAAGCTGTTTTTGAGTTCCAGCTTCAAATGACGGTTCCTTGTTCGAGGCCTTCGGCGTCAGACGCTAGTGAGTATTGGCAAAGTCGCGCTTGCAGTCAAAGGGCCATTACCAAACTTTGTCGAACAAATTATCTGCGCGGTGATGGCGCGGACGCCGGCAGCTGTTTTGGCTGCCTGCACTGTGTCGGTGCGAGTTGCCTGTGGCTTGAGCACCGTTGGGCGGTTTTTTATGGTCTGCCATCTCTGGCGGCCACCTTTCGGGCCGTTGCTACGCAACGTTAAAAATCGCGCCCAGCTATTTTTTGTTTGGCATGAGAGTTGCGAAGTCCCCCTGTACTCACCGTCATGGGGGACGCTGCGATGAAAACTCGATTGTTAGGGATAGCTGCATTTGGGGTTTCGCCACTGGCGCAGGCGGCCAGCGATGAGGCGCTCAACACCGCCTGGCTGGTGTTGGCCAGTGTGCTGGTGTTCTTTATGCAAGCCGGCTTTGCCTTGCTGGAAAGCGGCATGTCGCGAGCCAAGAATGCGGTCAATGTGATGATGAAAAATTACATGGACGGCTGCGTCGGCGGCATCACCTTCTGGCTGCTGGGCTTTGGCCTGATGTTCGGCAGCAATATCACCGGCTGGTTCGGTATGAGCCATTTCGCGCCGCATACGGGCGAGCCCTGGGATTTCACCTTTCTGCTGTTTCAGATGATGTTCGCTGCCACCGCGGCGACCATCGCCAGCGGCGCCATGGCCGAGCGTACGCGCTATTCGGCCTACCTGATTGGCGCGGTGGTGATCAGCGGGTTTATCTATCCGGTGTTCGGCAGTTGGGTGTGGAGCGGCATCTATGGCGGTCAGGGCTGGTTAGCGGCTTTGGGTTTTATCGATTTCGCTGGTTCGACCGTGGTGCACAGCGTCGGCGCCTGGTGTGCGCTGGCCGGTATTCTGGTGCTGGGTCCGCGTCTGGGCCGTTTTGCTGCGGACGGCACGCCGCGCAGCATTCCCGGGCACAACCTCAGCCTGGTCGCGCTGGGCGGCTTTATTCTCTGGGTCGGCTGGTTTGGTTTCAACGCCGGCAGCAGCCTGGAGATGAATGTCAGCCTCGGCCTGATTGCCCTGAATACCCATCTGGCGGCATCTGCCGGGGCACTGGGCGCATTTCTGGCGCAGCGCAGCACCTCCAGCCCGGTGCTGCTGACCACCACAGTGAACGGCTCGCTCGGTGGGCTGGTCGGCATCACCGCAGGTTGCGCGACGATGTCGCCGCTGTTTGCCCTGCTGACCGGGTTGGTGGCCGGCTTTGTGGTGGTGTTCGGCATGCGCCTGTTGGAGCGCTGGCAGCTCGATGATGTGGTCGGCGCCGTGCCGGTGCATGGTTTTGCCGGCGTCTGGGGCACTGTGGCGGCCGGGCTGTTCTTCAGTGGTGACCTGTTCAACTGGTCGCGGGTCGGTGTGCAGCTGCTCGGCGCCGGTGTGGCTTTCGCCTGGGCCTTCCCGCTGGCGCTGATGCTCTATCTATTGTTGGCGAAAACCCTCGGCCTGCGCACTTCCACCCAGCATGAGCAGCGCGGCCTGGATTATGCCGAGCACGCCGAGGTGGGCTATCCCGAGTTCAACCTGGCCGTAACCTTCGACAGCAACGACCTGCCGAGGAGGGTGTGAGATGAGCCTGGCTACTCGCCGACGGGCGATCTACACCGGGCTGGCCGGACACTTTGCCGAGGACGAACTGCTGGCCGTGCTGGCGCTGTGGGAAAGCAAATACGCCGACAAGCCGCCGTTCGCCCTCAATGAATTTCTCGGTGAAGTGGCCGCGACCACTGAACGCAAACTGGAGCGCGCCAAGCTTTACCGTGAACTGGTGGGGGCGCTGACCGGGCCGTTATCGGCCTTGCTGCCTGATCCGGAGCCGCTGCTGCTCAGCTGGCGGCAGCGGATGGGCGTGGCGGCGCCGTTACGGGTCGGCCCGGATAGTCAGGCGCGGCATACCTTCGAGGCGCTGAGCCGGGTGCTGTTGAATGACCTGGACGCGGAGCTGGTGCCGCGTTTGCGGCGCTTTGCCGCGGGCAACCTGGGCGGTTTGAGTGTGGCTAACGAACAGCGTCTGCTGGTGCGCGCCTGGCTGGAGCAGGGTGCTGCGCTCGAGCCGGCTGGCTTGGGTCTTGAGCAGTTACGGCAATTGCTCAACTTGCTGTATATCGGTCTGTGCGAGTACCTGGGTCCGGTCATTGCCGATCAACGTCTGAGTCAGGCGGTGCAGCAAGTGGAGGCGCTGCACTTGGCTTTCCCCCCGCGCAAACTGCTTTAAATCCCCTGGTCTATAAGCAAGAAACCCGGCACAGGGCCGGGTTTCTTGTGGGTAACGCAGGTACTTAGGCGGCGTAGTTTTTCGCTACGAAGTCCCAGTTGACCAGGTTCCAGAACGCCTCGACGTACTTCGGACGCATGTTGCGGTAGTCGATGTAGTAGGCGTGTTCCCAGACGTCGCAGGTCAGCAGCGGGGTGTCGCCGCTGGTCAGCGGGCAGCCAGCGCCGATGGTGCTGGCCAGAGCCAGGGAGCCGTCAGCCTTCTTCACCAGCCAGCCCCAGCCGGAACCGAAGGTGCCGATGGAAACTTTGCTGAACTCTTCCTTGAACTTGTCGAAGGAGCCGAAGGCCGCGTTGATCGCGTCAGCCAGGGCACCAGTCGGCTGGCCACCGGCGTTAGGTGCCAGGCAGTTCCAGTAGAAGGTGTGGTTCCAGACCTGAGCAGCGTTGTTGAAGATGCCGCCCGAAGAAGTCTTGACGATCTCTTCCAGGGTTTTGCCTTCGAACTCGGTACCAGGGACCAGGTTGTTCAGGTTCACGACGTAGGTGTTGTGGTGCTTGTCGTGGTGGAATTCCAAGGTTTCCTTGGAAATGTGCGGCTGCAGGGCGTCATGTGCGTAGGGCAGCGGCGGCAATTCGAAAGCCATTGTCTATCTCCTAATCAGGTCAGGTGCGGTGTGCGCGAGGCCGATCACGGGCGGCCATCTCAGCGGCGTGAGTTATCTCTTTGCGCCGCAAGCCCTGGATCATAGCACTCGCCCAACGCCTTAAACACGCGGCAACTGTGTGGAAAACCACCCCGGCATGTTGCATCAGGGCCGTTTTAGAGCATGCCGGGGTTGCTCAATAGCTGCCAGGCAATGCTGAACATCATCAAGGCCACACCCAGGTCGATAAAGCGCCAGGTGCTTGGGCGCGCGAGCCAGGGGGCGAGCCAAGCCGCGCCAAGGGCCAGGCAGAAGAACCACATTAATGAAGCGCTGGCCGCACCGAGGGCATAGGCACCGGGCACCGGTTGCTGCGCGCCGAGCGAGCCGATCAGCAGCACGGTGTCGAGGTACACATGCGGGTTGAGCAGGGTCACGGCCAGTGCCGCCAGCAGCACCGCGCGGCGTGAGCGTGGGCCGCTGTCGCTGGTCTGATTCAGCGCCTGCGGGCGACTGGCGCGCACCAGCGCCTGAGCGCCATACCAGAGCAGAAAGGCCGCGCCACCCCAGCGCGCTACGCCCAACAGAATCGGGCTCTGCGCCAGCACGGCGGCCAGGCCGAACACCCCGGCAGTAACCAGCAGGGCATCGCAGACCACGCAGAGTAATGCCACCGGCAGGTGATGCTCGCGGCGCAGGCTTTGCGCCAACACGAAGGCGTTCTGCGCGCCGAGGGCGATGATCAGCCCGGCGGCGATCAGTAATCCATTGCTATAGCTTTGCCACATATCGGCTACTCCACCTGTTCACTGAGCTGTTGCAAAACCGCCAGCGCCCGTGGCCCATCGGCGTGGGCGACGAACAGGTGGTCGTGGTAGAAGCCGGCGATCACGTTGCAGCTGATCCCGGCTTGCGCCAGTGCGCTGGCGACGGCAGCCGTCAATCCGACGGCTTCGAGTGCCGAATGCACATGCAGCGTCAGCCAGGCGGCGACGTAGCTGTACGGCAAACCCAGGTGTTCGGCCTGCTGGCGCGGCAGGATCACCGTGAGGCCTTCGGCTTCCTGAAAGCTGCCAAGCGGCTGCACACCGTCCAGTTGTGCGGCATCGCTCAGGCTGCAGAACACGTAAGCGCCATTGTTCAGCTGTGGGCTCATGCTGCGTAGCAATGTTGTCAGTGAGGTTTCGCCGGCCATGCGGATTGCCTTGTTCAGGGGGGTGATGCTGGTCAGTCTGCTGTGGCTGGGTATATAAGAGAAACCAATAATCCTGATCACCCATTAGGAATTCTTATTTTGCTGGATTACAAACTACTCGCCGCCCTGGCTGCCGTTGTCGAGCAGGCCGGCTTCGAGCGGGCCGCGCAGGTGCTGGGGTTGTCACAATCGGCGGTGTCGCAGCGGATCAAGTTGCTCGAGGCGCGGGTCGGTCAGCCGGTGCTGGTGCGTGCGGTGCCGCCGGCGCCGACGGAAATCGGTCGACGTTTGCTTAACCATGTGCAGCAGGTGCGTTTGCTGGAGCGCGATATTCAGGCGCAAGTGCCGGCGCTGGATGAAGGCGGTCTGCCCGAGCGGCTGCGCATTGCGCTTAATGCCGACAGCCTGGCTACCTGGTGGGCCGGCGCTGTGGGCGCGTTTTGCACCGAGCAGCGCTTGCTGCTGGATCTGGTGGTGGAAGATCAGGAAGTCGGCCTCAAGCGTATGCGCGCCGGCGAGGTGGCGGCCTGCGTATGCGCCAGCGAGCGTCCGGTAGCCGGTGCGCGCGCCGTGCTGCTGGGGGCGATGCGTTATCGCGCCATGGCCAGCCCGGCGTTTATTGCCTGGCACTTCCCGACAGGTGTGACAGCGCAGGCGTTGGCCCACGCGCCGGCCATCGTCTTCGGCCCGGATGATCTGCTGCAGCACCGCTACCTGTCCGGCCTCGGCGTTGAGGGTGGTTTTGCTCACCATCTGTGCCCATCATCCGAGGGCTTTATCCGTTTGGCTCAGGCCGGGTTTGGCTGGGGGCTTATCCCCGAGCTGCAAGTGCTGGGGGAGTCAGCCCGTGGCGAGCTGGTCGAATTGATCAGCGACCGGCCAATCGATGTGCCGTTGTACTGGCACCACTGGCGCAATGGCGGCGAGTTGCTTAATCAGCTGACGCACCACCTTACCCAGGCCGCAGGCCATAGCCTGGTGGCGCTTAGGAAATAACCACCTTGCCCGAGCCAGGCAGCTGTTCCACGCAGCGCTCTCCAAGCAGTTTGGTTGGGGTGAAATAACCGCCGGGGCCGTTGTAATCGAGCAGGTGCTGCACGGCCAGCAAGGCGCCGTGCACGGTTACGTCATAGCCGTTGGCGGTTTCCAGGCGCGCGGTTTTCACCATGCCTGCGACATTGCGTGCCTCGCCCCAGAGCCAGGTGCGCTGACGTGCGCGGCTGGCTTCATCGGGGCCGCTGACGCGTTTTTCGATCAGCCGCTTGAGCCAATTCTGCACCGCATCCAGGCCCAGCAAGGCGCGCAGCGGGTCGATCAGGCGCATCACGATCGCAGCCGCTGTCGGCGTCGGCAGGTACACCTCGATATTGTCGATGCCGGTGGAGTGGTAGGCGGTGGAGACATCGCCCCAGGGAATCGTTACCGCCGGCTTTTCACCGCGGCCAAAGTTGATGGCGCGGCGTTTATAGCCCAGCGGCACATCGGTGATAACGCCTGCGCGGCGCACCTTACCGCCATGTTTAAGGCTTTCTACCGAGGTTTTCGCGGTGCCGGGCGATAGCCCGCTGCCAGAGTCGAAGCCCAGCGCCAGGTGCGTGGCATCGGGCAGAGCCTGGTGCAGGCAGGCGGCCAGGCAATCGCTGGGGATCACATCGAAACCCACGCCGGGGCAGACCACCACAGCCAGTTCGCGCGCTTGTTGATCCCGTTGATGGGCCGCCTCGAACACGCTGATTTCACCGGTGATATCGACGTAATGGGTGGCGCTGGCCAGGCAGGCGTCGAGCATCGGCGCGCTGGTGGCAGAGAACGGTCCGGCGCAGTGGGCGACCACGGCAATATCGGCCAGGGCTTCCTTGGCGCGATCCGGCTGATGGATATCGAATATCCGGCACTCCAGACCCAGCAGACTGCCCAGGGCGTGTACGGCGGCCGGGTTGCGCCCAGCCAGAATGGGCGTGAGGCCCTGGCGCTTGGCCTCGGCGGCCAGCAGGTGGCCGGTGTAACCATTGGCTCCGTAAATCATCCAGTGCGTCGCCATCCCGTGCTCCTTCGTTGTTATTAGGTTTGCGCCTGGCAGCTTAGCCGCTGTGGGCGGGTCTGTTGGCCTATCGCAGGGTGCGTGCAGTCGTTGTTCTGGCTTGCAATGCCACGGCAGCGGCCGGCGTGCGCTGCTAGAGTGGCCTGCAATCAAGGCAAAGGGGGCGGCAATGAAGATTCTGGTAACCGGGGCCAGTGGCTTTATCGGTGGGCGTTTTGCTCGCTTTGCCTTGGAGCAGGGTTTGAGCGTGCGGGTCAACGGGCGGCGCGCCGAGGGCGTCGAGCATCTGTGCTCGCGTGGTGCGGAGTTTGTGCAGGGCGATCTGTCCGACCCCGAGTTGGTGCAGCAGCTGTGCCGGGATGTTGAAACGGTGGTGCACTGCGCCGGCGCGGTCGGCGTCTGGGGACGTTACGAGCACTTCTATCAGGCCAACGTAACGGTCACCGAGAACGTGGTGGATGCCTGCCTGAAACAGAAGGTGCGGCGGTTGGTGCACCTGTCTTCGCCGTCGGTGTATTTCGATGGCCAGGCGCATGTCGGCCTGCGTGAAGAACAACTGCCCAAGCGCTTTTCCGATCACTACGGGAAAACCAAGTTTCTCGCCGAGCAACAGGTGTTTGCCGCCCAGGAGTTCGGCCTGGAGGTGCTGGCGCTGCGGCCGCGCTTTGTCACCGGGGCGGGCGATACCAGCATTTTTCCGCGCCTGATCAATATGCAGCGCAAGGGGCGGTTGTCGATCATCGGCAACGGCCTGAACAAGGTTGATTTCACCAGCGTGCACAACCTCAACGAAGCGCTGATGAGCTGCCTGCTGGCCGCCGGCCCGGCGCTGGGGCAGGTCTACAACATCAGCAATGGTGCGCCAGTGCCGCTGTGGGACGTGGTCAATTATGTGTTGCGCAAACTCGACCTGCCGCCCGTCACCCGTCATCTGCCTTATGGCCTGGCCTATGGCGCGGCGGCGTTGAATGAAGGTGTGTGCAAGCTGCTGCCGGGGCGACCGGAGCCGACCCTGTTCCGCCTGGGTGTGGCGGTGATGGCCAAGGATTTCTCCCTGGATATCAGCCGCGCGCAGCAGTATCTGGAGTACGAACCCAAGGCCAGCCTGTGGAGCGCGCTGGATGAGTTCTGCGCCTGGTGGCAGGCGCATCATCCAAGTTGACTGCCGGTAAACAGATCTCAGGCGTAGACGCGCTGCCCGCGATACATCCTTACCGAACCACTGGTGGGTGGGCGTTGGGCTAGGTCTTCCACCAGCAGCGGGTGGCCGGCCTGCATACGTGGTGTGGTCGCGGGCTCGCCGAAGGGGCGGTCGCTGTATTGGGCCAGCAGTTGCCCCAGTTGCCGGGTTTCCTCGCTGCTTGAGGTGAGGCAGGCGCTGAGCATGCTGTTGATCGCATCAGGCTGGCTCATGCGAATGTCCACCGTCAGTTCTTCGCGCAGCCTGCGGCGCAGGCTCATCATGCAATCCAGTACTTCTCTGTTCAGCTCCATGGATCTTTTCCCCCCTAGTTATTGCAAGTGGGCAAGTGGGCAGGGTGTCATCCATCCGCAATGCCACCCGCCTGGTCACGCCGCGTTTCCCGCGTGCGGATCGCGTCTGCAGCGCTCTTGCTCCCTGGCGCTGCGAAAACGTCGCAAATAGACAAGTGCAAAGCGCATACCAGTTCACACTCTGTGGAACTGCGCGGCCTGCAGCGAGTCGATGGCCTGTGCCGTGCCCTTCGTCGGTGCGTTTCGCACTGGCATGGCGCGACACTGAAGCGCTGCGCGCGAACCGTTATACTGCGCGGCAAATTTGCATGGAGCCTGTCGGGCTTGACCGTTCGTAGCGAGGGAACGTCCGGGTTGAGTCAGTTTTGTTGGTCTTTTGAGGCGAATAGCGAGCTATTTAACGAAAAAGAGCAGTAAAAATGGCCAAATCCGGCTTTTCCGCAGCAGAGCAGTGTTAAGTCCGACAGGCTCCTCACCCCGCGCTTTCTTGAAGGTTGACCCATGCGTAACGATGCCCACGACGAACTCGATCACGTGCCCAGCCTGCGGGCTGATCAGCGCGATCACGATCACGATGACTACGCGACTGATCACCCAGAGCCAGCTCGCGGTAATGCCTATGGCCGCGCGGCGGCCGCTGCACCGGTGAAGTCGGCCAGCACCGGCCCACTCTGGGCCCTGGTTGGCGCCTTGATGATTGCCCTGGGCGGACTCGGCTGGTGGAGCTTTCAGCAGATCAGCCTGATGGAGCAGCAGCTGGTTGCCACCCAGGAGAGTTTCGCGCGCATCAGCGAGGAAGCCGCCGGCCGTATCCAGGACATTTCCGGCAAGGTGGTGGCCACCGAGTCCACGGTCACCAGCGGCAGCGAAGCGCTGAAGCTGCAGGTCAAGCAGCTGGAAAGCAAACTGGCCGAGCTAAGCAAGCAGCACCAAGGCACCAGCAGCAAGCAGGGCGAGCAGAACAAGCGCCTTGAACAGCTAGCGGTGCAGCTGAAAGGCCAGGAAGGGGGTGGCGAAAAGCTGGAAGCCACTTTGAAGAAACTCACTGCCGAGCAGACCGCGCTGAAAAGCGAGCAAGCCACCCTGAAAAGCGCGCTGGCCGGGCAGAGCAAGCTCGACGAGAAGCTGGCCGGCTTGAGCAGCGATATCGATGCGCTGAAGAAACAGGGCAACCCCAGCCAGGCCATTGCTCGCGTCGAGCAGGACCTGCTGGTGCTGAAAAGCGATCTGGAAACCCGCTCCGCCGGCAGCAGCACGGCCGAGTTCGACGCCTTCCGGGCGCAGATGACCCGCAATATCAGCACCCTGCAGGCGCAGGTGCAGAACCTGCAGCAGCAGATCGACGCACGCTGAGAACCAGCGTCGGATCTGCTGCGCGTCGGCCCTGCGGCGTTAAAAACCGGCTCGGCAAGCCGCTTGCGGCTAACGCGCTTTAGCGCGACCCGAAGGGCGAGTGAAACGAGTAATGCTCATTTATCTCGCCGCTTTGACCAGCCGGAGGCTGTTACTAACGTAGCGCCTTGCAGGACTCTAGCTCGCGAGATCCGAAACAGGTTCTAAAGTTGCCGCAACGAAAAAGCCCGCCAATTGGCGGGCTTTTTTATGCAGGTTTTATCACCGCGTTACAGCGTCGGGTAGTCGAGGTAGCCGACCGGGCCTTGGCTGTAGAAGGTTTCCGGGTGCGGCGCGTTCAGCTCGGCATCCTGCGCCAGGCGCGCGGGCAGGTCCGGGTTGGCGATAAACGGCACGCCGAAGGCCACCGCATCGGCCTTGCCTTGTGCCAGCCAGGTATTGGCCTGGTCCTTGGTGAAGCGTTCGTTGGCGATAAACACGCCGCCAAAGGCTTCTTTCAGGCTTGGCGACAGGCTGTCGTCGGCTTCCTGCTCACGGGCGCAGATAAAGGCAATGCCGCGTTTGCCCAGTTCCTGCGCCACGTAGGTGAAGGTCTCGGCGCGGTTGGCGTCGCCCATATCGTGGAGGTCAGCCCGTGGTGACAGGTGTACGCCAACGCGGCCTGCGCCCCAGACTTCAATCGCCGCATCGGTGACTTCCAGCAGCAGGCGCGCGCGATTTTCCAGGTTGCCGCCGTAGCGGTCGGTGCGCTGGTTGGTGCTGCTCTGCAGGAACTGGTCGAGCAGGTAGCCGTTGGCGCCGTGGATTTCCACACCGTCAAAGCCTGCGGCTTTGGCGTTTTCCGCGCCCAGGCGATAGGCCTCGACGATATCGGCGACTTCCTCGGTTTCCAGGGCGCGCGGGGTGACGAAGTCTTTTATCGGCCGCACCAGGCTGACGTGTCCAGCTGGTTGGATGGCGCTCGGCGCAACCGGCAGTTGACCATTCAGGTACAGCGGGTCGGAAATTCGCCCAACGTGCCACAGCTGCAGAACGATCTTGCCGCCCGCGGCGTGGACGGCCTTGGTGATATTGCTCCAGCCGCGCACCTGATCATTCGACCAGATGCCGGGAGTGTCCGGGTAGCCGACGCCCATCGGGGTCACAGAGGTGGCTTCGCTGATGATCAGCCCGGCGCTGGTGCGTTGTACGTAGTACTCGGCCATCAGCGCGTTGGGCACGCGGCCTTCATCGGCGCGGCAGCGGGTCAGCGGAGCCATGATGATGCGGTTGTTGAGTTGCAGGTCGCCGATCTGGATCGGGTCGAAAAGCGTAGTCATGGGATGGTCCTCTCAGGTTATTCGTTGAGTGCAAGTTCGGGTTCAGGGCTACGGGTACTAAAAGTCAGCAGGGTGGCAAGCAGCGCCAGTACGGCCAAGGCAGCGGCTGCAAGCGGCACGCGGGTCAGGCCGAAACCTTCGGCAATCACCAGGCCGCCAACCCAGGCGCCGAGGGCGTTGCCGAGGTTGAAGGCGCCAATATTCAGGGTCGACACCAGGTTCGGTGCGCCGCTGCCAAAGGCCACCACATTGACCTGCAAGGCCGGCACCGCAGCGAAGGCGGCGGTGGCCCAGAGGAACAGGGTGATTTCGGCAGGGATCAGCGCCTGGCTGGTCCAGCTGAACAGGGTGGAGATCACTGCCATGGCGACGAACACGCCGACCAGGGTGGCCTTCAGGCTGCGATCAGCCAGGCGGCCGCCGAGTACGTTGCCGAGGGTCAGGCCGAGGCCGATCAGCAAAAGGGTCCAGGTCACGCCATTGGGCGAGACGCCGGTGACCTCGCCGAGCAGCGGCGCGATATAGGTGAACAGGGCAAACATCGCCGCGGAGAACAGCACTGTGGTGCTCAGCGCCAACCACAGGCCGGCACCGCGCAGGGCGCGCACTTCGCTGGCGAAGTCGGCCTTGGTCTCATCGGTCTTGCGGGGTAGCACGCGCCACAGGCCGATCATGGCAATCACGCCAATCAGGGTCACGGCCCAGAAGGTCGAGCGCCAGCCGGCGTACTGACCGAGCGCGGTGCCCAGCGGTACGCCCAGTACGTTGGCCAGGGTCAGGCCGGTAAACATCAAGGCTACGGCTGAAGCGCGGCGATTGGCCGGCACCAGGCTGGCGGCAACCACCGAGCCGATGCCGAAGAACGCGCCATGGCAGAGGGCGGTGATTACCCGGGCGAGCATCAGCATCTGGTAGTCGCTGGCCAGGGCGCAGAACAGGTTGCCGGCGATAAAGATGCTCATCAGCGTCAACAGTGAGGCTTTTCGCGGCCAGCTGGCGGTGGCCAGGGCCATAAAGGGCGCACCGATGGCCACGCCCAAGGCGTAACCGGTGACCAGCCAGCCGGCGCCGGGAATCGACACGCCGAGGTCGCCCGCCACTTCTGGCAGCAGGCCCATGATGACGAATTCCGTGGTGCCGATGGCAAACGCGGACAAAGCGAGGACGAGAAGCGCTGCAGGCATGCCGTCAGCTCCTGAAAAAATGAATGTAAAAGTTGGTTTAGAGCGCTTGGCTGATGTGGTTGAGGAACGCCTGGATGGTCTCTTCATTGCGTTTGAAGAAGTTCCACTGGCCGACCTTCTTACTGCTTACCAGGCCGGCGCGCTGCAGGGTTGCCAGGTGCGCGGACACCGTGGATTGCGACAGGCCAGTGCGCTGGTCGATCTTGCCGGCGCATACGCCGATTTCCAGCGGATGGTCCTGGTCGGCGAAATACGCCTGCGGGTCCTTCAGCCAGTGCAGGATGTCGCGCCGCACCGGGTGGGCCAGGGCCTTGATCACTTCATCGATGTCGAGTTGCATACGGGTTATCCCCAGTGCGCTGTAGCGCCATATCGCGATGAGGCGAACCTTATATCGGTTGCTGGCGATATACAGATCGTTCGTGGCGATAGTCATCATCACGCCTGCTGATGTGTAAGCTGAGGCCATGAATTACCTCGCGCATTTACACCTCGGCGGCGACGCGCCGGCACAACTACTGGGCAGCCTGTATGGCGATTTCGTCAAAGGGCCACTGGCGGGGCAGTGGCCGGCGGATATCGAAGCAGCGATCCGTCTGCATCGGCGCATCGATGTATTCACCGACAGTCACCCGCTGCAAGCGCAGGCGCGGGCGCGTTTTGCCATTGAGCGGCGGCGTTATAGCGGCATCTTGCTGGATGTGTTTTTCGATCACTGCCTGGCGCTGAATTGGGGCGACTATGCCGCCGAGCCACTGCCGCGTTTTACCGGGCGGGTGTATCAGGTGCTGGCCGCCGAGCCACGCTTGCCCGAGCGCCTGGCGTTGATCGCGCCGCGTATGGCTGCGCAGGATTGGTTGGGCAGTTACCGCGAATTTGCTGTGCTGGAGCAGGTAGTCGCGGGGATCGACCGGCGGTTGTCGCGGCCTGGGTTGTTGGCGGGCGGTGCGGCCGAGCTGGAACGGCTGTATCAGCCGCTGCTAGAGGATTTTCGCCAGTTCTATCCGGAGTTACAGGCCTTCGTGGCTCGCGAACGTGGGCTCGGCGGTTAGGCTGCCTGGCTCTCTGTCATCCGTTCTTGCTGTTTCAGCTGCCGCTTGTTGGAACGCATAAACGGGCGGCCTCTTCGATGTGATCAAGGGCCTGTCGCTGCCTCAGGACTTTTTCCATAAAAAACCGCGTATTGCGCGGGTATCTCCACTGCATAAAAAGCACCTGCCAATGCGAGGGTGATGAGCAGTGATAGTAAAGCGCCGATTGCAATAATCAAAAAACCAAGGCGATTGCGTTTTTCTAAGGTTAAGCGCTCACGTGATAACCAATGCAGTGCGCAAGCCACATGGGCAAATATCGCCAATACGGCCAAATAGTAATACGGCACAAAGAAGAACTGAAAGGGCGAGATGTGCAAGCCGGCCGCAGCAAAATAAAAATTTGTATCTAGGCCGAGCAAGGCCCGCCCGAATAAAACAGCAGCAATATGATTGATAAGGAATAAAGCCAGGTAGCCACCGGAAATAGCCTGAAGCCTTGCATAGAAACCTCGCCGCTCACCCCACCGATTTTTGATAAGTAGCAATCCTGAGCCAATCTGAAAAAGAATACCGCTCAGCAGTAGCACCTCTATAACCGGAATCCGGTAGAACTGTCGAAAAGACGCCATAAAGCTAATGTGCGCATCAATGCCACCGAGGGATAACAGGTGATTGAGCAAGTGAATTGTAATAAAACTGCCAATAAAAAATGCAGATAGGCGATGCAGCGTATGAACCACCGAATCTTCCCCCAGTAGATATAACGCAGAGCGCTGCCGTTGCAAAGCGCAGCAGCGTAAAGGGCATTGTGAGTGTGTATTGTTATTTGCCGTTTTTAGCCTTTTTAATCAACGCCGCCAGCTCAGGGTCAATTGCCATCTTTTCAAACGGGCTGACATTCGCGCCGCCTGTATTGCCTAGTGGCACCAAGCCTAATGGAGTTACAGCCACCGCCCCAAGGATGCGAAAAATCTGACCTGTAACTTCTCTAGCTGAACTATTACGCAACGCCCAAGCTAGCATCAGCAAATGAACTTTAACATGCCAAAATGTAGACTCTTGACCAAGCACATGGGCGCGCTCAAGACGGGCGAACTCTAATTGAAAATCTCCTATTGAGTTCGCATGCTTAGCTTTTATTAACTCAGCATTGACATGTGACGCTATTTTCTGGGTAAAAGTTCGTCGCATAAAGCCTCCTGCGATAGCCAAATCGCTTGCTCGGGCGCAGCTTGAAAAAAAGCGCATTGCCTGGGGCGATTTAGCTATACATGATGGTTTAAGTTGAGCATATTCAGAAACAAACAAAAAAGCACATGCTCAAGGACTTATCGAGTGCCACATCTAATGTGTCACCATCATTCTTTATGACTACAGTTTTCTGAAAGGTTGTTGGTTCTTTTACGATCTCCCACCAGTACGACATATGATCCTGCGTGCCGATATGCTGGTTACCTGCAAAAACATGCGTCTGACCAACCATCTCAGATCGCGTAACTTCCTGCTCATATGAGAAGCTGGCCAGGAGCATGTACTCTCCAGCTGGAAGACGTGTGAATCTAAAACCGCCTTTGTCGTCAGTTATCACGGTTGACATAAAGTTTTTGGCGATATGCTCCGGCATCATTTCGGGCATTTTTTTATCGCGCTTAATCTGTTCGTACCAAGTTTTGAAGTCATCATTCATCCATATCAAACTTACTGCGCTGCTGCCCTTCGGTGGATACTGTTTCTTGGCCAGTAACCCACCTTTGTAAAAAAGCACTGCCGGTAATTGTTGAATTACCAAGTGGTCGAATTTCTGCCAAAGCCTCATCCAGGGTCAAGCCGGAAACTTCTCTGCCTGCGATGCAATTAAGCATTTCTTTCTTTGCTTTATCTAAGCCGTCGTAATCCAGTTGATAAATTATCTCTCTGTTTCCGATGAAGTCTCCTCCCATCCACAGCGTCATATCTTTCTCGCTATCGCGCATTGAAGATAGCAGTTGACTAACATCAGCCACCCGGACAGCCAAGTGCCCACCCGTTGCACCTTCTGGTGGTGGTAATAATTGACCCTTGAGAGATGTTTGATTAAGTACATCGCGCTGACTTAATTTCAAATCAACAGCGTCAGGACTACTTCTGCGCGGAACGGATGGGCCAGAAAAAAGAACTGTAGAGTGTGGGTCGCTCGCAGTTGGTCCAAAAATTGCCAGCTGAGATGAGTCGCGCTTCACCGGAATAAATCGTATTGCGCAGTTCAATCCAGGTTGTGCGGGGCTGACTCGCAGCATCCACACACCCAAATTCGAGCGAGTGATACTGTAATCCTTGAAATTCTCTGCAATAGGTTTTGTTGCGAAAACACACAGTAAGCTAAAGGTTATAAGTTTCCACATGATATAAATTTAGCCTCGGATGAGTTTATATGTGCATGCTGTCTTTGGCGTAAGCCTTAACAGGCTATGGGGTGTTTGGCACTGCCAGCAAGTCCTCACATGGATTAACACTTATTTGGTTAGACGCACCCGCGATGCGGATATCGGCAACGCGCCAGATATTCTGTTTGTCCTGCAACATCACAAACTGCGCTTCACAACTTGTACGTACGCCTTGTTCGAAAACTTGACCGCTAGGCACATGCATCATCGCCGATGTGTTGTCAAAAGACTGACCATAGCCAAGGAACTTCAGGTTGCCGGACTGGGTGATAGCAGGCGCCCCCATTTTCGCGCTCACCTCTGTCTCTTCGCGGGCCAGCCAGACCATTAACGCCGAGGCTTCCATTTTGTTTAGTGAGCGATTGCCACGCACCTTGGCAGCGGCTTCCACAAACGCGTGTTCGGCCTGCATCTTCTTCACTGTGGGCAGATATTTCTGCTCCACCTTTTGCACGGCGTCGTCCATTTTTTTCTGGATGGCGGCGTACTGGGCCTCGTTACGGGCTTTTTCTTGTGGGCTGAGTTGCTTCACCCAGAGGCCGGATGGATCTGGGCGCTTACTGCCTTTCCAAAGCACATTCCAGCTCAGGTCCAGCAGGTCGATAGCGGTCTTGGCTTCAAGCGGATGCACCGGTTCAACAAGGCCGATCTTCTGCAGCTCGGTATTGAAACGGTTTATGTCGAATTGACCGTGAGCGATGGACACCTGCAAGGCGTTGCGCACAGCTTCCTCCTGGCAGGCGAATTTCTGTGCCTTGATCATGGGTACGCGGTTGTCCCTGGCCCACTGGGTTTCTGGCAACGGTCGGTTGGATAAATCGACTCTCGGTACGGTGTAACTGCGCGCGGCGATGCGCATATTTACCGGGTCATTCCAGCCATCAACATTGGCAGATGAGTTGTATGGCTTGCTCTGGCATTCAAACTGCAGTTTCAGCTCGCTCCACTCTGGAGCGGCGGCCGCTTCATGGACAACCATGACCGGCAATTCCCAGATACTGGTAGCGCCCATCATGCTGTCTATTTCGGTCCGCTCGGCAATGCGGGTGATTTCGGCAAAGTAGGCTTCGCGCTTGCCCGTATCTCCCTGCTGATGAAACAAGACCCATCCTGCGTAAGTAGGATTACTCAAAGCGGTAAGCAAGCAGAGACCTGCCAGTCTGTAACCTTTACTCATGACGAAACTCCATGTTTGTCGGGGTGTATATAGGTAGTACGTGCCCGAGCGCCTATTGCAATACTGCGTATATATGTTTAATGGGCTAAAGCCGGCTTTTAGACCGGCTTGTTGCACTTACCGTCTTGGTTGGCAGATTGCTGGGTTGGTCATGCCAAAGCTCAGCAGATTCCCGCCATTTATAATGCAAGTGTATTCCTTGCCATCCCTGGCTTTGAGGGTGGCGTAGGTTTCCGTGCCGCTCACCCGTTTATCCAAGAGCTGGAGGTCGCTGGGTGAGTAGCCGAGCCCCCCGGCAGATTTTGATAACAACTGATCTTCGCTAAGCATATTGGTATTTGCGGCTATTGAAGAACAGCCTGCTACGGTCGCGACCAAGGCAACGGAAATGATGACCCTCAAAGGTGAACGCATGTTGTTTACTCACTCGTTATTAATGAAGTTTGGCGAGTCAAATACACAATACGACCAGGCTCGGGTATTGACTGCGCAGTTTTCTGGGTTGCGTGTGTGTTTATCAATAGGTTGTTATGCATAAGCGTTATTCACGGTGAGGGTTGCTTCTTAGTAATGATCTAGGGAAGCACATCCCGTGCTGTGCTTGCGTGGCGTGTCACCTCCTTAATATTCAAATTACTTTTCCCTAAGTTGCACGCAGGTTCGTTTTTAAAGTCAGTGGTAATCGCTGCCGGGTTTATCGGAGCGCAGAAGTGGCCACCACAACTGGACATACCAGGGATCGCCAGGGTCTTGCGGAATACCGTAGCGCGTGGGGTAGTTATCTCGGGGGAAGTGGGCTGTGCCGAATACTGTGTCCCAGATGAACAGCAGCTGGGCAAAGTTGTGGTGGGGTGGATGGCCATGCTCGTCCAGTTCCGCATGGTGCGCGCGGTGCGTGCTGGGAAGTTGCACCACACGCTCCAGTACCCAGGCCAATGGGGCCAGCCAGCGTTTGCGATACAACCCCTTGTCCCAGGCAAAGGCGCTGTGAACCAGCACATTGGCGCAGCCAAAAATCAGGTGACTAATCAGCACCGCCTCACCAAGCCCCAGATACACCATTACCCCGGCGTACCAGATGTCCGGCATAAACAGAAACCAGCGCCAGTTTTCCCGGTAGGCCACGCTGATGCTCATGGCGGTTGCGGTGTGATGGGTGCGGTGCATGCGCCACATAACGGGCAAGGTATGCCCCATCCGGTGATACCAGTAGTGCAGAAAATCGGCTGGCAGGATTACCAGCAGCACTGCCAACCAGAGCGGCATTGCGGACAGGGTGCCGGCTTGGCTGGGCATGAGTGTGCCAAGCAGCAGGGCGGCGCTGGCGATGATTGCCGGCTTAATCAGCAATACGAACTGTGCAAGGCTGACAACATCGACAATCAGCTCATCCGGCTGACGCCGGGTTAGCAGGCGTCCTGCAAGCAGCTCCAGGGCGGCGAGAGCAATCAATAAACCACTGACGACCAATACATCCATATGTGCCATAACTGCCTCCCTCAAGACTTGAGGTGGCCAGTTTCAGTTGGCTGGCAGGCGACGGGCTTGAAGGATTTTGTGGTCGTTGGCCTGTGAGGGATTCAGCCCAAAGGTGCGCAGGCAGATTCGCGAAAGATGGGCTGAGTCGGCAAATCCGGCTGCATGGGCGATCTCGGTCAACGGCTTGGCGTCGCTGAGCATGTCCAACGCACGGCGCATCTTGCGCCAGAGCAATAGCTTGCGCAGCGGAATTCCCAGACACCCCTGAAGCCAGTGCGAGCAGTGCGCCTGAGTACTCGGGTAGCGTTGGCGAAACAGCTGCCAGATGCCTTCTGCGGTGCTCTCGGTATCCGCTTCATCAATCAGTGACAGCAGGTAGTCAAGCCTGGGGTTTGGCGTTGAAAGCGGTTGCTGATAGCGGTCGAGTAAGCGACTCAGGAAAGACGCCAAATTACCCTGGCCGACAATGGCCGCCAGTTCCGAAGTGACGGCTGGATCGTCCAGCTGCTGGTATTTGAGCGGGTTAAGTCGGGCCCATGCCAAGAGGCGAGAGTAAGTGGCATGGCCCGGCTCGATGGTGATGCTGATGTGGGGCTGCGGATGGGTAAAGCGACGGCGAAGCTCAGGGGCCAATAACCAACCCGCGGCAGTGACCGGCTGCCCCTCGATTTCCAGCTCAAGAGGCACACGTCCTGACGCCACCAGCAAGGTCATACCGGGTCGCTGGTTGTAACCGTTAGGTAATGAGTGCGCTCTGACGATGAAACAGGCGTCACCAATAAGTAGCTGGCTCGTGAACATGGCGGACGGGCGCGGCGGTGAATATGCCAAAGCATGGCTGTTGCCGAGGGTTATTGTCTACTGATGCAGCGACCGCTCCTGGCAAAAAGCGCAGTAGATCTGCGCCATCAACTGCTAGGGGATTTTCTCAGCCACAAGCGGTTACGGAAGGCCCAGTCAGGCGCACTTGGAGACGGGTGCAATTGCGCCACCAAACAGCGCTTCGTTGATCGCCTGCTGCGCCGCGCGGGCCAGGGCATTGCGATTCAGTTCGCTGCTGGCAATCGGCGTAAGCAGCTGGATCTGCACTTCACTCAGCTCGCTGCCGAGCAGGCGCAGCAGGTGTGAGAGCATGTCGTCATCACCGATAAACGGTGCCACGCTGCATGGCTGACCATTGCGCAGGTAACGGATGGCCACCGGCTGCACCGATACGCCACTGTCGATCGCACTGCTTAGCAGGCGGCCGTGAAAGGTGCGCAGGCCCAGGCCGTCGGTGGTGGTGCCTTCGGGGAAGATCAGCAAGTTACGTCCGTGCTGCAGATGGCGGCCAAGTTGCTGGTTAAGCAGGCTGCTGTCGCCCGAGCCACGGCGGATAAACAGGGTGCCGGCCTTGTGTGCCAACCAGCCGGCCACCGGCCAGGTGCGCACCTCGGCCTTGGACAAAAAGGACAGCGGGGTGAGCATGCCGAGTAGCGGAATATCGGTCCAGGACACGTGATTGCTGACCCACAGCATCGGCTGACGCGGCAGCTCGCCCTGTACCTGCAAGCGGAACGGCAAGGCCGCCGCCAGGCGCGCGAGAAACCAGCGGGTCAGGCGTTGGCGGGTTGGCATCAGGTCATGCCGGACCAGGCGCTCGAGCAGGGTGATACCCGCCGCCAGCAGGGTGCCGAGGCTGATCACCGCCAGCAGGCGCGCCAGGCGCAGGTACAAACGCAATTTCTTCATCAAGCTCTCCTGCGGCAAAAACACAAGCGCCGGCACTGTCTACAGAGTGCCGGCGACTTGTGCAACCTAACTCAGACGGCTGCCTTGAAGTGCCGGGCATAGCGCGGGCACAGCTCGTCACGCTTGAGCAGGATAAACACGTCGGCGACCTGGAAATCCTGGTCCCAGCACGGCTCGCCGCAGATCTTCGCGCCCAGGCGCATATAGGCCTTGAGCAGCGGCGGCATCTCGGCGATCACGTTGCTCGGCACATCTAGCGCCGGCAGCGGGGTTTTCGGTTCGGCGCGCAGGTGTTCGGTGCACAGGTAGCGTTCGCGCAGGCGCTGCATGATCGCCTGGGCCTGGATGCCGCCGTCCTGCATGGAGATGCTCGCGCAGCCCATCAGGTAGCGATAACCGCCTTCGTTGAGCACTTCGGCCAGCTCGCCCCAGAGTACGGCGATGGTCGCGCCGTTACGGTAGGCGGCGTCGACGCAGGTGCGACCGATTTCCAGCACCGGGCCTTCGAGGTGCGGCAGGCCGTGCAGGCTGAATTCTTCTTCGCTGTAGAAGCGCCCCAGGCTGGCGGCAGCGCGGTGGTCGAGCAGGCGGGTAGTGGCCACCAGCTCACCGCTGTTGAGGTCACGTACGCCGATGTGTTGGCAGTGAATGTCGTAGTCATCCATGTCCAGGCCCAGTTCGGCACCCTTGAGCTTTGCATCGAATTCGGCGCTGAATACGCGAAAGCGCAGCGCCTGGGCTTCGCGCAGGGCGGCAGCGCCGTGTAAGCGCTCGGCCTGCAGGCGACGAGCGGGGGTAGTGCGGTCGCGGGTGATTGCCATCTGGGTCATGCCGTCATCTCCATTAGCCGGCTTTTTGCCTTGCAGCCGGTCGATCTTGTTGGGCAAGCTCAGGCTAGGTAGCGGCGGTGTCACCTCCGTGAATCTTTGGTGATGCTTGTGTGACAGTGACTTCAATAACCCCAACAAGGAGCAATGCATGCCCTGGCAACAGTTGTTGAGCCCGCAAGCGCGCCTGCCGGTCGCGGGGCTGGAGGAGTGGTACGCCAGCCTGCTCGAACGTATCGGCAGCCCGACCCCGTTGCAGCTGGCCCTGCTCGGCGGACGATTGGCGGCGACGCCGGGTCTGGCGTTTCTCGCCGGTTACCAGGGCGCGTTGCGTGCGCTCTGGCCGGCCGCGCCCTGGACCCTGGGGGCGCTGTGCGTAACCGAAAACCGCAGCACTCGCCCGGCGGATATGAGCACGCGGATCAACGCGCTGACCCTGGACGGCCGCAAGGATTTCGTCACCGCCGCCGAGGCCGCCGACTGGTTGCTGGTGGCCGCCCGTGAGGAAGCCGTCGGTGCGCCGGTGCAGCTGGCTCTAGGAGTGGTGCGCAATGGCGCGCCGGGTGTGCAGATCGAAACCTTACCCGCGTTGCCGCTGATGCCCGATGTCAGCCATGGCCGCCTGCATCTGCAGGGCGCGCAGTGCGAACGTCTGGCCGGCGATGGCTGGGATGACTACGTAAAACCCTTTCGCACCCTGGAAGACACCCATGTGCTGGCAGCGCTCACTGCCTGGCTGTTTGGCGTGGGCCAGGAATCGGCCTGGCCGCAGGCTCTGCAATTGCGCCTGCTCGGCCTGTTGGCCGGCTGCGCGGAAGTGGCGCGGCAATGCCCAAGTGCAGCGGATAGCCACCTGATGCTGGCCGGGCTGTTTGCTCAGTTCGATAGTCTGCGCAGTGATCTGGACAACGCCTTTGCCATTGGCGATGCGCACTGGGCGCAGCTCTGGCAACGCGACAAGGGTTTGCTGACGATTGCCGGCAGCGCGCGCAGCAAACGTCTGCAGAAGGCGCAGGCGCTGCTCGGCATTAATCTCTAACCAGGCATGGCGTGCCGGCTTGATCCAGATCAGTAAGGCTGAGCCGCTACGCCAGTAAGCTCGCGGGCTTTCGGGAGAGAGCCTGCCATGCGACGCGAGCCCATAGTGCTGTTCGATAACGGCGAGCATCAATGCATGATGTTCGATGACCTGGTCAGTGGGGAGGGCGTGCAGTCCAACCAGTTTCTGATCACCGACAACGAGCAGTACCTGCTGCTCGATCCGGGCGGCGATCTGACTTACACGCCGTTGTCGCTGGAGCTGTCCAAGCATATCCCGGTGCAGGACCTGACCTATATCTTCGCCTCGCACCAGGACCCGGACATCATCGCCTCGCTGGACAAATGGCTGCTGCACACCCGCGCGCGTGTGATCTGCTCCAAGCTCTGGGCGCGCTTTCTGCCGCACCTGACGGCCAACTACCTGGCGCTCAGCCGTGGCATCAACACCTTTGACCGGATCATCGCGCTGCCGGATCGCGGTCAGTCGTTTGCCCTGGGTAAATGCACGCTCAAGGCGGTGCCTGCGCACTTTCTCCACTCGGTGGGCAACTTCCAGCTGTATGACCCGGTGAGCAAGATCCTGTTTTCCGGCGATATGGGCGCCTCGATGGTCGACGACGCGCATCCGGTGAGCGACTTCGTCAACCATGTGCCGAACATGCTCGGTTTTCACCGTCGCTATATGGCCAGTAACAAGGTCTGCCGGCTGTGGGCGGCGATGGTCCGCGACATGGATGTGGCGATGATCGTGCCGCAGCACGGCCGGCCTTTTGTCGGCGCGGAAATGATCAATGCCTTCCTCTACTGGATCGAAAACCTTGAGTGCGGCATGGATCTGATGGGGCCGGACGATTACCGCTTGCCGAAATAGTCGCACTGACTTTTCGCGCCGAATCACCGGCTAAACCGGCGTGTTCGGCGCTGTTGGCCGTCATCGATCACATGCTAGGGTGCCGCCTTCGATCCCAGCAGAGGCGGCTCCATGTCTTTCACTCTATCTCCTGCGCGGCGGCTGATGCTGGCCTGCGCCTTCGGCCTGAGCTGCGCGACGGCCCACGCCGAGAACTGGCCAGGTGAAGACTGGGACAGCCAGTTGGCCGCGCCCAGCAACGCGCTTAGCGAGCTGGAAAACTACGCCTTCCCGCCCCGCGATGATGCTACCCGTAAGGGCGTGCGCACCGACGCCCTGCTGGTGATCCGCGATGGTCAGGTGGTTTACGAGCGCTACGCCGCGCCTACCACTGTCGCCACGCCGCATCTGACCTGGTCGATGGCCAAGAGTCTGCTCGCCACCACAATGGGCGTGGCCTACGGCCAGGGCCGCTTCCGTCTAGATGCGCCGGTGGCCGATTACTACCCGCCGTTTGCCGCACACCCGCAGGTCAAGGTCGGTCATCTGCTCAACTGGGCCTCGGGCCTGGGCTGGCAGGAAGACTATGAATACGCGCCGCTGAGATCCTCGGTGGTGGCGATGCTCTACACCCGTGGCCGCAGTGATATGGCCGCCTTCACCGCCGCGCACCGCGCCGATGCCGAACCGGGCGAGCGCTTCCGTTACTCCAGTGGCGACAGCAATGTGCTGTCCGCCGCCATGAAGACTATGGTCGGTGCCGAGGCCTACGCCGATTACCCCTGGACCGCGCTATTTGACCCGCTGGGTATCAAGACCGCCGTCTGGGAGCGCGATGCCGCCGGCACTTTTGTCGGCTCCTCTTATGTGTATATGAGCGCCCGCGACCTGGCCCGCGTCGGCCTGCTGATGCAGCGCGATGGCCGCTGGGGTGAGCAGCAGCTGCTGCCCAAAGCCTGGGTCGAGTTCAACCGCACGCCGTTTGCCAATTACCGACCGCAGGCCGAACAGCCCGGTGAGGCGGTGCCCGGCGGGCACTGGTGGCTCAACGCAGCGGTGGCTGGGACGAGCAGGCCCTGGCCGGATGCGCCCGAGGACACTCTGGTGGCGTCCGGGCATTGGGGGCAGGGGCTGTACGTGATTGCCAGCGAGGATCTGCTGATCGTGCGCTACGCCGATGACCGCGATGGCAGCTTTGATCGCAACCACTTCCTCAAGCTGGTTCTCGCCGCGTTGGCCGATGAGGTGCAGCCATGATTCGTCGTCGTCCGTTCAGTAGCCTGTTGTTGCTTATTCTGCTGTTGCTCGCCGCTCTGGCCTGGCAGAACCGCGAACACCTGCAAGCCTTCCCAGGCATCATCGGCGCCTACTCGGCCAAGGAGTATTGCTCATGCCGTTATGTGGCGAACAACCCGGCCGACTACTGCGAGGCTTATGTCGCTCAGTACGTTTCGCTCTCCGGCTTCTTCGATGACCAAGCCAATAAGCGCGTGACGGCACGCGGCCTGGGCAGCACCCAGACTGCGCAATGGTTGGGCCTACGTCAGGGTTGCCAGCTATTGCCAAAAGCGGCTGCGCTGCCCGAGTCCTGATGGCGAGAGCCGGCTGCTAGGGTTTGCAAGGCCTTGCCAGCCGGCTATGGTGGCGTCTCCATTTTTTATGCGTGAGACGCAATGCGCAGAATCAACTGCAACGTGAGCTGTCATGCCGCATAACGTCTTTCCCTGGCGGCGCGGTAATACGCTGACGCTGCTGATCGACGGTCCACAGTTCTTTGTGCAGATGTTGGCGCGTATCGACGCCGCGCAGCGGCAGGTGGAGCTGGAACTTTATCTAGTAGAAAGCGGTGCCTGCGGCAGCGCCTTGCTGGAGTCGCTGTGTGCGGCAGCCCAGCGTGGCGTTGCCGTGCGCTGTCTGCTGGATGCCTTTGGCGCGCAAGGTTTGTACAGCGCGGATCGGCAGTATCTGCAGGCTGCCGGCGTGCACGTGCAGTGGTACAACCCGCTGCGCTGGAAGCATGGCCTGCGCAACTTTCACCGTGATCACCGCAAGCTGCTGCTGGTCGATGGGCAATTTGCCTTTGTCGGCGGCACGGGTGCGACCGATGAGTTCTGGCAGCCGGAGCAGGCCAGCAGCCCTTGGCATGAGGTCATGGTGGAAATCAGCGGGCCGCTGGTGGCCGACTGGCAACAGTTGTTTGAGCGCCAGTGGCAGGCGAGTCGGGACTGGATCGTCTGGCGACCACGTATGCCGTTGCGCTTGAAGAACTTGCCGGCATTGCCTGCCCTGGGCCAGGGGCTGGGTCGTGTGGCTTTTGCCGATGCCTCGCAGCACCGCGACATTCTGCTTTCGCTGGTGCGTGCGTTGCGTGGCTCCAAGCAGCGTATCTGGCTGGCAACGCCGTATTTCCTGCCGACTTGGCGCGTGCGCCGCACTCTGCGCCAGGCTGCCAAGCGCGGCATTGATGTGCGTCTGTTATTGGCCGGGCACCACACCGATAACCCGCCGGTGCGCTTTGCCGGTCAGCGTTACTACTCCACGTTGCTCAAGGCCGGGGTACGCATCTTCGAGTACCAGCCGCGTTTTCTGCACCTGAAGATGGTGCTGGTGGACGATTGGGTCAGTGTTGGCTCGTGCAATTTCGACCACTGGAACCTGCGCTTCAATCTGGATGCCAACCTGGAGGCGCTTGATCCCACGTTTACCGCCAGCGTGGCGGCGAGCTTTCAGGCGGACTTTGCCGATAGTCAGGAAATTACTCTGGCCGAGTGGCGTGCGCGACCCTGGTGGCGGCGGTTGCAGCAGTCCATTTGGGGGGCGCTGGATCAATTGCTGGTCAATCTGCTTGACCGCCGCCGCTGATCCGCACTTTTTCGGCCCGCACTTTTGTTTGGTGTCGGCCGGGCGGGGCACCGCTATGCTCGGCCTATAACTCGAATAAGGATGCTATCGATGCGTGGTCTGCTCTGGTTTACAGTGCTGTTGTTGGTCACCTTGAGTGGTTGCTCGACCCCAGGGGCGTTCTTTGGTGCAACCGAGGGTGAAGCGTTCCGCGAGCATGCGCTCAGCGATGACAACCATGCCCTGGTCTACCTCTACCGCCCGCAAAGCGACTGGGCTGACCAGGAGCTGGAAGCGCCGGCGCTGTTTCTCAATCACGCGCGCATCGGCAGCCTGCCGAGCAATGCCTATATGGTGTTGGAGTTCGATGTCGCCAGTTACCAGCTGGAGATGCGCCGGCCGCTGTTCGGCACGCACTGGACTTTCTTCGCCGATGGCCCGCTGGACTTCACTCTGATCAGCAGCTTCACCCTGGATGCCGAAGCTGGCGGCATCTACTACCTGCGTTATGACGAGCTCAACCCGCCGCCTGTCAATGAGCAGGCGCCCAGTCAGGGAAATGGCCCGCTGCAATTGGTTTCCCAAGAAGTGGCCGCAACGGAAATCGCCGCCACCCGAGAAATACAACCCTTCGAGCAGATTGCCGCCAGTGGAGAAACCGAGCGCATGCAGCGCAGCTTCTGGCGCAAGGTTGGCAAATCGCTGGACAAGATTGGTATCTAAAACGCAACGGGCCAGCGCAAGGCTGGCCCGTTGGCATCTGTAGTGTGGAAAACCGCGCAGCGTTTTCCACCATTTGGCTTAGATCAATTCGACTGCCACAGCCGTCGCTTCACCACCACCAATGCACAGCGAAGCGATGCCGCGTTTACCGCCGGTGTTTTTCAGCGCATTGATCAGGGTCAGGATAATCCGCGAGCCGGTCGAGCCGACCGGATGGCCCTGGGCACAGGCGCCGCCGTAAACGTTGACCTTGGCGTGATCCAGGCCATGTTCACGGATGGCCAGCATGGTGACCATGGCGAAGGCTTCGTTGATCTCGTACAGGTCAACGTCGGCCTTGTCCCAGCCAGTTTTCTTCAGCAGGTTGCTGATCGAGCCAATCGGCGCGATGGTGAACTCGCTTGGGTCCTGACTCTGTGTGGCATGGGCGACGATTTTCGCCAGCGGCTTGAGACCACGCTTGGCGGCTTCTTCAGCAGTCATCAGCAGCAGCGCCGAGGCGCCGTCGGAGATCGAGCTGGCGTTGGCTGCAGTGATGCTGCCGTCCTTGCGGAAGGCTGGCTTCAGGCCTGGGATTTTCTCCAGGTTGGCGTTCAGCGGCTGCTCGTCATCCTTGACCACCACATCGCCCTTGCGGCCGCTGACGGTGATCGGGACGATTTCCGCATCCAGCGCGCCACTGGCGATGGCGGCCTGGGCGCGTTTCAGCGATTCGATGGCGTAGGCGTCCATCTGCTCACGGGTGATGCCGTACTGGTCGGCGGTTTCCTGGGCGAAGGAGCCCATCAGGCGGCCGGTGCGCGCATCTTCAAGGCCGTCGAGGAACATGTGGTCCTTGATCTCGCCGTGGCCCATGCGCAGGCCCGCTCGGGCTTTGCTCATGATGTAGGGCGCGTTGGACATGCTTTCCATGCCGCCGGCGATCATCACGTTATTGCTACCGGCCTTGAGCGAATCAAACGCCATCATCACCGCTTTCATGCCCGAACCGCACAGCTTGTTGATCGTGGTGCAACCGGTGGCAGCTGGCAGGCCGGCGTTCAGCGACGCCTGGCGCGCCGGGCCCTGCTTTAGGCCGGCCGGCAGCACGCAGCCCATGATCACTTCCTGCACGTCGGCAGGCGCAACACCTGCGCGTTCAACTGCGGCACGAATAGCGGCTGCACCCAGGTCAACCGCAGCAATGCTCGACAGGCTGCCTTGAAAACCACCCATCGGCGTACGTGCGCCGCTGACGATGACGATATCGGACATCAGGAAACTCCTCGTTTTTGTAGTAGATCGCAGGTCAAACACATCGAATGCGAGGCGTCGATTCTACTGCGTGACTAAAAATGCCCAAAGAGTCACACAGAAAATCATTCTTTGGGCTGATTTGAACCGGCGGCGGGGGCTCTAGATTGGCCACACTGAAAAAGCCAACAATAGGTAACGCCATGCTGCAGACTCGCCTGATTGCCCCCGCCGACAATGCACACCAAGCGCCGCTGTTGATCAAGCGCTTGCTGCTGTCCGGTATCCGCTACGAGAAAACCCGCGAAATCGTCTACCGCGACCAGCTGCGTTACAGCTACGCCACCCTCAACGAGCGCGTGGCGCGCCTGGCTAATGTGCTCAGCGAAGCCGGGGTCAAGGCCGGTGACACTGTGGCCGTGATGGATTGGGACAGCCACCGTTACCTGGAATGCATGTTTGCCATCCCGATGATCGGCGCGGTGCTGCATACCATCAACATCCGCCTATCGGCTGATCAGATTCTTTACACCATGAACCATGCCGACGATAAGTTTGTGCTGGTCAACAGCGAGTTCGTGCCGCTGTACAAGGGCATCGAAAGCCAGCTGACCACGGTGGAGAAGACCATCCTGCTCACCGATGCAGCAGAGAAAACCGCCGATCTAGGCGGCTTGGTCGGTGAATACGAAAACCTGCTGGCCGCCGCCAGCCCGCGCTACGACTTCCCGGATTTCGACGAGAACTCGGTCGCCACCACCTTCTACACCACCGGTACCACCGGCAACCCCAAGGGCGTGTACTTCAGCCACCGTCAGCTGGTGCTGCACACCATGGCCGAAGCCAGCGTGCTGGGCAGCTTGGACAGCATCCGCCTGCTGGGCACCAACGATGTGTATATGCCGATCACCCCGATGTTCCACGTGCATGCCTGGGGCATCCCATATGTCGCCACCATGCTGGGGATCAAGCAGGTCTACCCCGGCCGCTATGAACCGGACATGCTCTGCCGCCTGATCAAAGAGGAGAAGGTGACCTTCTCCCACTGCGTGCCGACCATTCTGCAGATGGTACTGGCCGCCCCAGGGGCTCAGGGCCACGACTTTGGCGGCCTGAAGATGATCATTGGCGGCAGCGCGCTCAACCGCTCGCTGTATGAGACCGCCAAGTCCCGCGGCATCCAGCTGACCGCTGCCTATGGCATGTCGGAAACCTGCCCGCTGATCTCCTGCGCACATATCAATGATGAGTTGATGGCCGGCAGCGAAGATGAACGCACCACTTACCGGATCAAGGCTGGTGTGCCGGTGCCGCTGGTGGAAGCGGCAATCATGTCCGCCGATGGCACCCTGTTACCGGCCGATGGCGAAAGCCAGGGCGAGCTGGTACTGCGTGCGCCGTGGTTGACCCAGGGTTACTTCCGCGAGCCGGAGAAGGGTGCTGAGCTGTGGGAGCACGGCTGGCTGCACACCGGTGATGTGGCGACCATCGACGACTTTGGCTTTATCGATATCCGCGACCGTATCAAGGATGTGATCAAGACCGGTGGCGAGTGGATCTCCTCCCTGGAGCTGGAAGACCTGATCAGTCGTCACCCTGCGGTACGTGAAGTGGCAGTGGTCGGTGTGGTCGATCCGCAGTGGGGCGAGCGGCCGTTTGCTCTGCTGGTACTGCGTGAAGGCCAGAGTCTGGATGCCAAAGGGCTGAAGGAACACCTCAAACCTTTTGTCGATCAGGGCAGCATCAACAAGTGGGCGATACCGTCACAAATTGCCCTTGTTACCGAAGTTCCCAAGACCAGCGTCGGCAAGCTGGATAAGAAACGCATTCGCCTGGATATCGTCCAGTGGCAGGCTGCAGGTAGCCCGTTTCTCTCAACCGTCTAAGACTTTGTACCACGGGCGAGGCGAAGCTCTCGCTCATATGTGGGCTTGCCGTACAGTTGTGCCAACGCCAGCTGAATAAAGGCTTTCAGGCGGTTTTGCAGAATTTTCCAAGAGCGGTTTGCGTAACGTTGTGGGCTGTTCAATACGCGTCACGCCAGGTCGCTTTTGGTGACTGGTCAGTCAAACAAGCGTTTGGCTTGCTAATTGCTCATTCCAAGCCATTCTTGGCTCTGTCGGTCGTGCCAAACACGCCGAAACCTGCGAGCCAGAGTGCCTGGGGGCTGCAAATCACACTTTAGAGGGATCAAGCAGAAGTACCCGCTGGCTATAGTCCGCACCATCCATAACAAAAAACACATGGAGTAGCGTCGATGACAAAAACAAAACAAACCTGGCGCCTGGCAAAACTGCCACTGGCCGTCAGCCTCGCATCCACCCTCGCCGCACCTGCATTCGGCGTTACTTTCAATATCGGTGAAATCGAAGGTCAGTTCGATTCGTCCTTGTCGGTTGGCGCGAGCTGGTCGGTACGTGGTGCGGATCCAGATCTAATCGGTTCCAACAACGGTGGTGACGGTTTATCTCAGACCACTGACGATTCGCGTCAAAATTTCAAACGCGGCGAAACCTTTTCAAAAATCTTCAAGGGTATTCATGATCTTGAGTTGAAATATGGTGATACCGGCGTATTTGTTCGTGGTAAATACTGGTATGACTTTGAACTGAAAGACGAAAGCCGTCTGTTCAAAGATATTAGCGACAGTAACCGTAAAGAAGGCGCTCAGGCATCGGGTGCACAAATTCTCGATGCTTTTGTTTATCACAACTATGCAATAGCGGATCAGCCCGGTTCGGTCCGTTTGGGCAAGCAAGTAGTTAGTTGGGGTGAAAGTACATTTATCCAGAACAGTATTAACTCAATCAACCCCGTGGATGCTTCTGCATTCCGTCGTCCGGGCGCAGAGATCAAAGAAGGCCTGATCCCGGTCAATATGTTTTATGTCTCCCAGAGCCTGACCGAAAATCTCTCCATGGAGGCTTTTTATCAGCTCGAGTGGGACCAGACTGTAGTCGACAACTGCGGTACATTTTTTGCTCAGCCAGACATCATTGCTGATGGCTGTACCGATAATTTGCGGGTTCTGAGCAACAATCCAGTTGCAGGCGCAGGTACAAATGCTGCTCTTGTCGGCTTATTTGGTCGACCAGACTTGGTGATTGATCAGAACAACGAAGGCGTATTGGTTGCTCGCTCTGGCGATCGTGATGCTCGTGATAGCGGGCAGTTTGGTACGGCTTTCCGTTATTTTTCACCTGAGCTAGATACTGAGTTCGGTGCTTATTTCATGAACTATCATAGCCGTACGCCAGCGTTTAGCGCTGCTGGTCCTGCTGCTGATGTTTATGCTGTTGCTGGTCTTTTAGGTGCCGCTGCGCCGCTGGTTGTTGCAGGAAACTCGAATTATTTCCTCGAGTATCCTGAAGATATACAGCTCTATGGTCTGAGCTTCTCGACAACATTACCTACCGGTACTTCTTGGGCTGGTGAGCTTAGCTACCGTCCGAATGCGCCAGTTCTGCTTAACACCACTGATATCCTGTTTGCTGGTGTGAACCCACTGGGGGGCTTGTTTGGCAACGCTTCGCTGATTGATGGTCAACCTGGCCAGGAAGTGAACGGCTACAAGCGTAAAGAGATTACTCAGTTTCAGACCACTTTTACCCACTTCTTTGATCAGGTAATGGGTGCTAGCCGTCTTACCTTGGTCGGCGAGGTCGGTATTGTTCATGTGGGGGGCTTAGAGAGCTCCAGTGACACTCGTTACGGTCGCGATCCGATCTATGGCCCAGGCCCATTGCCGGATACTCAGGTTGGCCCAGCTACTTTTATCAATACGTGTAACGCGCTCAATGGCAGCACACTTGGTACAGCTAGTCGCGAGAACCAATCTAAATACTGCGAAGACGACGGTTTTGTTACCAGCACTTCCTGGGGCTATCGCGCTCGCGCCATTTGGGATTACCCAGATGTATTCGCCGGTGTAAACCTACAACCAAGTGTTTCCTGGTCGCATGACGTTGATGGCTATGGTCCGAATGGTTTGTTTGGTGAAGGCAACAAAGCTGTAAGTTTGGGCTTGGATGCTCAATACCAGAACACTTACACCGCTAGCCTGGCTTATACCGATTTCTTCGGTGGCAAATACAACACTTCGATTGACCGCGACTTTGTAGCGCTCAGCTTCGGCGTGAACTTCTAAGCGGACGAGATTTTTGAGGACGACTATGACTATGAAAACAACAAAAAGTCTGCTGCAAACCGGCGCTCTGGCACTCTCGCTGCTGGCCAGCGGTGTGATGGCGGCGGTATCGCCGGATGAAGCTGCCAAACTGGGTACCACGCTGACGCCAGTCGGTGCGGAAATGGCTGGTAATGCGGATGGTTCGATCCCTGCCTGGACTGGCGGCCTGCCAGCCAGTGCTGGTACTGCTGATGGCGCTGGCTTCCTCTCGGACCCGTTCCCGAGTGAGCAGCCGTTGTTCACCATCACCGCGCAAAACGTCGATCAGTACAAAGATAAGCTGACCCCTGGCCAGCTGGCGATGTTCAAGCGTTATCCGGAAAGCTACAAAATGCCGGTGTTCGCGACCCATCGTACGGCCACCATGCCGGACTTTATCCTGGCCGCTGCTAAGAACAACGCAGTCAACACCAAGATGGTTGAGGGCGGTAACGGTCTGGAGAACTTCGAGCAGGCTAACCCCTTCCCGATTCCGAAGGACGGCCTGGAAGCCATTTGGAACCACATCACCCGCTATCGTGGCGGCAGCGTGAAGCGTCTGGTTACCCAGGCGACTCCACAGCCGAACGGTTCCTACAGCCTGGTGTATTTCCAGGATGAGTTCACCTTCCGTGGTGCGCTGAAAGATGCCGATACCAGCAAGCCAAGCAACGTGCTGTTCTACTTCAAGCAGCGTGTAACTGCTCCGTCGCGTCTGGCCGGTAACGTACTGCTGGTGCACGAAACCCTCAACCAGGTGAAAGAGCCGCGTCTGGCGTGGCTGTACAACGCCGGTCAGCGTCGCGTGCGTCGTGCACCGCAGGTGTCCTATGACGGCCCAGGTACCGCCGCTGATGGTCTGCGTACGTCCGACAACTTCGACATGTACAACGGTGCACCTGACCGTTACGAGTGGAAGCTCAACGGTAAGAAGGAAATCTACATTCCTTACAATAGCTACCGTCTGGACTCGCCGAAGCTGAAGTATGACCAGATCATCAAGGCTGGCCATATCAACCAGGACCTGACCCGTTACGAGCTGCACCGCGTATGGCATGTGACTGCAACCCTGAAATCGGGCGAGCGTCATATCTATGCCAAGCGTGACTTCTTCCTCGACGAAGACACCTGGCAAGCTGCTGCCATCGACCACTACGACGGTCGCGGTACTCTGTGGCGTGTAGCTGAGGCCCATGCTCAGTACTACTACGACAAGCAAGTGCCGTGGTACAGCGTAGAGACCCTGTATGACCTGCTGTCCGGTCGTTACCTGGCTCTGGGTATGAAGAACGAAGAGAAAAGTGCTTACGAGTTCGACTACCCCGCGAAGGAAAGCGATTACACCCCAGCGGCCCTGCGCCAGGCTGGCGTACGCTAAACCTGAGTAATGCTGCATAAAAAACCGGCCCGCAAGGGCCGGTTTTTTTATGGCCAGCCATCCATGGCGGCCACCCTTCTGGCCGTCGCTGCGCGATGTTAAAAATGGCACCCGGCCATTTTTTATGTCTGTGATAAAGCTTGGGAAATGTTCAATAGGGGGGAGCAATCATTGCCGTTTGCTACCTGATGGCCACAGGGGCTTCAAATGCGCGCATCAAGAGGCTAGTCTGCGGGGCATTGGTAGTGCCTCTGCCTGACTACTACAAGAAACTGGCTGATGACTGATCTGTCCCGAATTCCTGGCTTGGTTGCCGCGCCCAACGTACTGGGCGGGCATTTCTATCGCCCCCCGTTACCGGCCAGTTACGTGCCGCGCCCAGGGTTGTGCGAGCGTCTGCTGGGCGGCTTGGCGGGGCGACTGCTGCTGGTCAGCGCGCCGGCCGGTTTTGGTAAAAGCTCATTGGCCATCGAGTTCTGCGAGCATCTGCCCGAACAGTGGCAAAGCCTGTGGCTGGGCTTGAGTTCGCGCGACAGTGATCCTGGGCGCTTTCTTGAGCGCTTGCTTAGCGGGCTGCAACAGTTTTTTCCCGGTGTCGGGCAAGAAGCGCTGGGGCTGCTGCGTTTGCGCCAGCGGCATCAACCCTTTGCTTTCGAAGAGTGGCTCGATGGTCTGCTCGATGAGCTGGCGCTGCGCCTCGACCCTCTGCAACCGCTGCTGCTGGTGCTGGATGATTACCACCTAGCCCAGGGCGCGGTGCTTGACCGCTGCCTGCAATTTTTTCTAAGCCACCTGCCGCCCGGCTTGGTGATGTTGGTGACCAGTCGTCAGCGCCCGGACTGGCATCTGGCGCGCCTACGGTTGTCGCGCCAATTGTTGGAGTTGCACGAGCAGGATCTGCGCCTGACCGATACGGAAAGCACCGAGTTGCTTGCGCTGCAAGGGGCCGTGCTGTCGGCCGAGGCATTGGCCGTTCTGCTGCAGCGTAGCGAAGGCTGGGTAGCGGGTTTGCGCTTGTGGTCGCTGGCTGCCAGTGAAACGCAGGAGTCCACTGCACTGCCGGCGTTGGCCAAGGGCGGTGACGGCCTGATCCATGATTATCTGTTGGAAGAGGTGATCGAGCGCCAGCCCGCTGAGGTGCAGGCTTTCCTCTATGAAATAGCCAGCCAGGAGCGCTTCTGCGCCGAGTTGTGCGACGCGCTGCGCGATGCCTATGACAGTGCCGCGATTCTGCGACATCTACAGGCCCATCAAGTGTTCCTGGTGCCGCTGGATGAGCAGGGCAAGTGGTTTCGCTATCACCACCTGTTTTCCGATCTACTGCGCAGTCGCCCGCAGCCAACCTCAGGCCTGCATTTGCGTGCGTGCCGCTGGTTCAGCGCTGAAGGCTTGCTGGATGAGGCGATTGAACAGGCGTTGCGTGCCGGTCAGCCGGATGTGGCGGCCAATCTGGTGCAGAACCTCTCGGAGGAGCAGCTGCTGGCCGAGCAGAACGTCGCGACCTTGCTGCGCTGGAAGATGGACTTGCCGGACAGCCTGCTGACCAGTACGCCGCGGCTGATTCTGTTGTATGGCTGGGCATTGGCTTTGGCTTGTCAGCTGGATGCCGCCGAAGAGCTGCTGGCTGAGCTGGGGCGCTTTCTGCCTGCGCGCGATCGCAGTGAGCAGGAAGGCCTGCTGGCCCAGTGGCTGGCCCTGAGTGGGGTGATTGCTCGCGGCCGTGGCGACAGCGCCAATGCGCAGGCCTATTGCAGCGAAGCGCTGAGTTGTTTGCCGCTGGACCGTTATGGTCAGCGGCTGATGTGCCTCTCCAGTCTGGCTAACCTGGCGATTGTGCACGGTGATCTGTGGCGCGCTCGTGGGCTGAACCGCGAGGCCTTGGAGTTGGCGCAACGGGTCGGCAATCCGCTGTTCGAGGCCCTGGCTCATTACGATCGTGCGCGGGTGTTGCAGGCCCGTGGTGAAGTGTTGCGGGCGCTGGATGAAGTGCGCCAAGGTCAGCAGCGGCTGGCCAGTTTGTCGGCACAGCGGCAGTACGCAGCACGCGGGCGCCTAACGCTGTATGAAGGTTATCTGCTGAGCCTGCGCCTGCAGCCGCAGCAGGCCCGCCAGCGGCTGTTAGCCGGGATCGCCGAGGCCCGCGGCTGCCGTGATATCAGCGTGCTGATTGGTTACTGCGTGCTGGCTAGCCTGGAAGGGCGCAGCGGTAATCTGCCCGAGGCTTTTGCTCAGCTGGCTGAGGCCGAGCGGCTGATGCATATCTGGGATATTCCGCCGGTCTACTACCTGGCGATGATAACCCTGACCAAATGTGAGCTGTGGCTGCGTCAGGGGCAAACCGAGCTGGCAGGCGTCTGGCTAAGTCGCCTGCTCGATGCCTATGGCGGCGAACAAGCCGCTGCGGCGCCGGAATTCCATCCGCAATTGCCGCTGCATATCCAATTGCACCTGGCTACCTACGAGCGTTTGCAGGGTGAGGATGAACAGGCCGAACGGCGTTTGCGCGGTTTGACTCAGCTGGCGCAGAACGCCGGCGGGCAGTTGCTCGGGGCGATTGCCCAGATGCAGCTGACGGCTCTATTGCGTGATGGCGGGCGTGAACGTGAGGCTCAGCAACAGCTGCGCAGTGCGCTGCAGGCCGCCGCCGGTGGTGGGTTGCTGCCATTTTATGCGCTGCTAAGCCAGCAACCCGAGTGGCTACGCGAGCAGTTGCTCACGCAGGAAGCGAGTCCCTTGATTGAAGCCTTACTGCAGCATCTGCCGCAGGCTGCAGAGGCCGTCAGTCAGGACAACTATGTCGGCGGGGTCGATGCCCTGAGTTCACGGGAGTTGTCGGTGCTGCAACTGATCGCCCAGGGCTGCTCCAATCAGGAGATCAGCGACAGTTTGTTTATCTCCCTGCACACGGTAAAAACCCACGCCCGCCATATCAACAGCAAGCTTGGCGTCGAGCGGCGTACCCAGGCCGTGGCGCGGGCCAAGAGCCTCGGCCTACTGCGTTGATTCAGCTGGTACCGACAGGTCGAGGCTGCGCGTAGGCGCCTTGCGCGGTTGCGCCGCGGCCGCCGCGAGTTTGGCCTGCACATCCTGCTGGATGCTTAGCAGCACCGGTTGCAACTCGCGCATATTAGCCTGCACTTCCGCATAGGCATGCTGCTGGGCAAGCTGCTCGACGCGTTGCAGCAGCGTTTCGCGCACATCCCCACTCAAATGAATAAACAGCTCTGGCAGTTGCTTGCTCAGTTCGGCGCTGTAGAGCACCAGCTCTTCACGGCCAAACTGTTTGGTCAGGCCCAGATAGTCCAGGGCGCTAGAGGTGAGCATGGCCGCCGCTGCCTTGGTTTCATGCAGGCCCTGCAGGCGCACCGGGTTGCTCTGCTCGGTTTCCGAGAGGGTCATCCAGAATTCGGTGGTCAGGGTGAACAGCACGGCCTGTTGGCGCAGCGAATAACTCATCAGGCCCAGCGCCTCGGCGGCATAGGGCTGCTGCACGGCGCGGAAATCAAAGTACAGGCGCATCAGCTCCTTGAGGCGAAACAGTGCTTCGCGGGCTTCGTTCTGCCGCAGCTCCAGGGGCGCGTAGATATTCAGCTGCGGACGGAAATTCTCCTCGCTGACCATGCGCTGGTAGATCGGCCCGGTGAACTCGCCGCTACGGCGGGGCAGGGCATTGAGCTGGGTGCTGTCGACCTTGTTCAGCGCTTCCAGCAGTTGCTGGTAGTCGGCGCTGTTCCAGGGCTTGTGGATATCCGGAATCTTCTGCCCGAGATAGAACAGCTCGGCGGCCTGAACGGGTGACAGCAGAACCAGCAAAAGGATGGCCAGCGGTAGGCAAAGGCGGCGTGTTAGCGTGGTCAGCACAACAATAATCCTGCGGCGATGGCGTTCAGAGTAATCGACTGCAGAGTAACCAGCTTGCTCTGCTGCGTCACCCGCGCCTTGGTTGGGAAGTGTGCAATGCAGCAAGCCTTGGCTGAACTCGGTGCCGTTCGTGCGGTGTTTGAGGATTTGGGTGGTTACGGCGCGGTGGCCCAGCAGCAGGAACAGGATGGTGACGGGCCGCTGATTGGCCATTTGCAGCGCACCAATATCCAGTTGGCGGCGATCCCGGTGTTTGCCCGCAAGGGCCTCGCTGACACCACGGTGAATGACCTGCTGGCGGCGGCCAATGTGTCGCGGCGCACCTTCTACAAATACTTCGAAAACAAGATGCAGGTGCTCGAAGGCATCTACCAGACGGCGGTCGCCTTGCTGCTGTCGCGATTCGGTGAAATGCAGAGCATCGCCGGCAGCCCACAGGCCTGGTTGCAGGGCATGGTCGGGCGTTATTTCGACTATCACCTGGCGGTCGGGCCGATTATTCGCCTGATGCAGGAAGAGGCTCTGCGCGCCGACTCACCTTTGGCCGCCCATCGCCAGCGGGCTCATGCCGAGATGGCGCGGCTGCTTGCTGAGCGTCTGCATGGCGATACTCAAGCCGCCGAGCCGCTGACCTACCGGGCGCTGATCTGGGCCATGGAAGCGGCATCGCTGGAACTGCTCGGCCGCGCCGCCAGCCGCGCGGAAATCGAACAAGCCAAGCGCGTGCTTAGCGAGCTGCTGATCGCCTCGTTGTGTCCTGCGCCAAGCTCAACCTAGGTTAGGCGTCAGCCCTGGGTAGACATGCTCTGATAGGGCGGATGCGTCTTTCCCATAACAAAAATCTAGAGGTGCCTGCATGTCTGCTTCCAGTCTTCCGCTGACGCCGCCGCTGGCGGCCGGTTTTGCCCGCCTGGGCTTCGGTGCCTTGCCGCTGGAAAGCCTCAAGGCGCGCTATGGCAATGCCGCCAACGGCTCGCGCTATATCGAACTCGATGGCTTCAATCTGCATTACCGCGATGAAGGCAGCCGCGACAAACCGGTGTTGGTGCTGATCCACGGCGTAGTCGCCTCGCTACATACCTGGGACGACTGGTTGCCGGCCTTTGCCGCGGATTACCGGGTTATCCGTTTCGATGTGCCGGGCTTCGGCCTGACTGGCCCGGCCCGTGATGGCGTGTATTCGGCCGAGCGGATGATCAAGGTATTCGGCCTGCTGCTCGATTATCTGGGCGTGAGCAAGGCGTCGATTGTCGGCAATTCCCTGGGCGGTTACATCGCCTGGAACTTCGCCCTGGCGCAGCCGCAGAGGGTGGAAAAACTGGTGCTGATCGACCCGGCTGGCTATCACATGCACAAGGTGCCATGGATGATCGCCGCTGCTGCCTTGCCCGGCGCCACCGTGGCCATGCCCTTGTGGATGCCGCGCGCGTTGATCGCCCAGGGCATCAAGGAAGTCTATGGCGAACCGGCACGGATCAAGCTGGGCGTGGTGGACCGTTACAACGACCTGACGCGGCGCCCGGGCAATCGCCGGGCGATGATGGATATCTTCCGCGTGCTGCTCAAGGTCAATAAAGAAGAGCTGCACGGCACTTCGGCGCGGGTCGCGCAGATCCAGGCGCCGACGCTGCTGCTGTGGGGCGAGCGTGATCGCTGGATTTCGCCCAAGCATGTGCCGCTGTGGCAGCGCGACCTGCCGGGCATCCAGGTAAAAACCTATCCGGGTGTTGGGCATATCCCGATGGAAGAAATCCCGCAGCAAAGCGCGGCCGATACCCTGCGTTTTCTGCGGGGCTGAAATGATCCGATAGTGGCGGCACAAGCCGTCGCTATCGATGAAATTGACCTGCATAAAAAAGGGAGCCAGTAGGCTCCCTTGTCGTTACTGGCAACTCTCAGGCTATGCTGCCTGGCTTTGCGCGGGCAGATCGAACTCGCTGCGGGTTTGGTAGAGCAGCTCCAGGTTGTTGTGCTCCCAGGGGTGAAAGTTTGGCTTGAAGAAGTCGCGGTAGGTGCTGATCAGCGGACGGAATACGCCTTCCTTGCCCCACATCCACTGCAGGCCATCGCGCCATACGCGCCAGTTCCACAGCAGGCCGTCCTGTTTGAGCATATGCGCCAGGCCGCGAGTGGTGTCGAGCACGAAAAAGAAGGTGCCCATGATCATCGCCCGGCGCAGCAGTTTGCGGCTGCCGCAGACCTGGTTGTACACGTCGAAGGCCACCGCCTTGTGCTCGGTTTCCTCCAGCGCATGCCAGCGCCACAGACGCACCATGGTCGGATGGGCGCCGGCCATATGGCGTGGGTCTTTGAGCAGGCCGTCAGCCATGATCGCGGTGATGTGTTCCAGTGCGGCGGTGGCTGCCAGTTGTCGCTGTGGCGAGAACTTCTTCTGGGTGTAGCGAATCCGCGCCTGGGCGCGTTTCTCGATGCGGGTGATGTTGTAACCCAGGTCGCGCAGGCGGTTGCTGTATTCCAGATGCTCGCGGCTGTGGTGGCCTTCCTGGCCGATAAAGCCACGGATCTGCTCTTTCAGTACTGGGTCGTCGATCTGGTCGCGGAAGTGCCGCACCGAATCGATAAAGAAGCGCTCGCCGTCGGGGAACAGCACCGACATGGCATCGAATAGATGGCTTTTGAAGGCATCGCCGCTGTGCCAATGGCGCGGCAGGGGATTGGGGAAATCGAAATCCATATGCCGTGGACGAATCTGCAAACCTTCCGGGGTAGTGCTGACCATGCTGACTCCCTGAGTCTGTGACTGAAGCGTGGTTTCACTATGGATTCGCCAAGCGCTTCGGCAAAGGTTCACAACAGCCAATATTTCGGTCATTTATGGCCAATATTGCACGGGTGTACTAACCGTGGAGCTTGTTATTGCCGTGAGTTGTGTTGCTAGTGGCCCGCGCTAGAGCGCTTTTAGGGTAAAGCCAGGCATTTACTGCGGCACTAGCATGCATGCGCCCAACCTTCGGTGGTGGTGAGCGACCGGCCAAGTCCTGAGTATGGCTAAAGCCGTTGTGCGAACTCAGCAGGTTTGCCGACCCGGCACTGTGGTGCATGGATGCCCTTGTCGGGTTTTGTCGAACAAGGTTATCGTCGCTGGCAGTGGTCATATCTGGCCAGATAATAAGAAGCCCATGAAGCCATCATTGAATTTCTCTGCCGAACTGGTTCCTGTCGCCTATGCCGCAGCCTTGCTCGACCTGGTTGAGGAGCTGGGCGTGCCGCGCGCGCAGCTGTTTGCCGAGGCGCGGGTACGCCCCGAAGTGCTGGGCAACCCGCAGGGGCGGTTGTCCTTTATTGACTTCACCCAGCTCACCAGCAGTGCCTTGCGCCTGTGTGATGAGCCGGCGCTGGGCCTGCTGCTCGGCCAGCGGCTGAACGTCTCGACCCACGGCATCCTCGGCTATGCGGTGCTGTCCAGCGCCAACCTGGGCAAGGCCATGCAGTTCGCTCTGAAGTATTACAGGGTGCTGGGCCTGACCTATGAACTGGAAATGGTCGAGCTCGGCGCGCGGATTGAATTACGCGCCAGCGAAACCATGCCCCTGGGCCCGCTCAGTCGCTTCGCCGCAGAAGGTTTGCTGACCAGTCTCTACACCATCGCGCGGTTTCTGGTGGGGGAGCGCTTGCAGGAGGTGGAGGTGGGCTTTGCCCATGCCGCACCGCATTACGCCGAGCGCTACGAGCGACTGTTTGGCGTGCCGGTGGCGTTTGAGCAGCCTTACCATCGCCTGAGCATGCCGATCAGCTATCTGGACCGGCCGATGGCCCTGGCCAACCCAGCCACGGTGCAGATGTGCGAGCAGCAATGCGAAGCCCTGCTGGCCAGTCTGGATGTGCAGGACGGCCTGCTGACCCGCGTGCGCCGCCTGTTGCTGGCGCGCCCCGGCGACTTCCCCGACCTGGCTAGCGCCGCCGCCGCCCTGCACACCAGCGGTCGCAGCCTGCGCCGGCACCTGTCGATTATGGGCACCAGTTACCAGCAGGTGCTCGATGAGGTGCGCAAGAGCCTGGCCCTGCAATACCTCACCACCACCCATCTGCCGCTGTATGAAATCGCCTACTTGCTGGGCTTCAGCGACCCGTCTAATTTTCGCCGTGCGTTCAAGAAATGGACGGGTAAACTGCCCAGCGATTACCGCACTGAGGAATAACCATGAGCACTGCCGCAACCCCGACCCTGATCCGCGAAACCTTCCCCGTCGGGCCTTTGCAGTGCAACTGCACCATCATCGGTGACCCGCTGACCAAGAAGGCCATTGTCGTCGATCCGGGTGGCAATCCCGATCTGATCATGGCGCGCCTGGAGGCACATGGCCTGAAGGTGGTGAGCATCATCCACACCCACGCCCATTTGGATCACTTCCTCGCCTCCGGGCAGATGAAGGAGAAGACCGGCGCGACCCTGCACCTGCACAAGGAAGATCAGTTCCTCTGGGATAACCTGGAAATGCAGTGCCGCATGTTCGGTGTGCCCTACACGCCGGTGCCTGCGCCGGATCAGTGGCTGGCCGATGATGAGGAACTGGCCTGCGGCTGTGGCGTGGCGCTTCACACGCCGGGGCATACGCCAGGCTCGATGAGCTTCTGGTTCCCCCAGGACAAACTGCTGATCGCCGGTGACACCCTGTTCAAGCGCGGTATCGGTCGCACCGATCTGTGGGGCGGTGATTACTCGACCATCGAGCGCTCGATCAAGCAGCGTTTGTATACCCTGGATGAGGACGCCACCGTGGTGACTGGCCATGGTGCCGATACGCGTCTCGGCGATGAGATGCGCGAGAACCCCTTTATTCGGGCATAGTCCTTTCACTCAATTGCGCGGTGAGGGGAACTTAAACCGCGTTTCAGGCTCGAAAACTCAGGTGCAAACCTGTCCCGATAAGAATTCAAAGGAAGTACGCATGAAGCTGTGGCGAAATCTGGCTGTTGTTACCCTCGGTCTTGGCGTGCTCGCCGGCTGTACCACTAACCCTTACACCGGTGAGCGTGAAGCGGGCAAGGCGGGCATCTACGGTGGTGTTGGCGCAGTTACCGGTGCGGTGATTGGCGCGGCCACGTCCAGCAAAAAGGATCGCGCCAAAGGTGCCTTGATCGGTGCGGCAGTTGGTGGCGCGGCAGGTGGTGGCTACGGCTATTACGTCGACACTCAGGAAGCCAAGCTGCGTCAGACCCTGCAGGGCACTGGCGTGCAGGTACAGCGCAATGGCGATGATCTGAAGCTGATCATGCCGGGCAATATCACCTTTGCCAGCAACTCGGCGGATATTTCCAGCAGCTTTTACCCAACCCTCAACTCCCTGGTCACGGTGTTCAAGGAGTTCGACAAGAACGGTGTGGATATCGTCGGTCATACCGACAGCACCGGTTCGTTGGAGTTGAACCAGAACCTCTCCAATCGCCGTGCGCAGAGCGTCGCCTCTTACCTGAGTGCCAATGGCGTGCCAGCTTCGCGCCTGACGTCCTTTGGCGCAGGTCCGAACCAGCCGATTGCCAGCAATGCCAATGAAGCAGGCCGCGCGCAGAACCGCCGGGTAGAAATCAACCTGCGTCCTCTGTAACCGCAGCGCTCCATAAAAGCCGCGCATTCGCCCGAATGCGCGGCTTTTTTATGCCTGAAATTTAGACTCGGCCGCCTGTTCAATTCGTGACTAGACTGCTGGCAGTGGTTCCAATAACCCCGCCGCTACGGCGCGTTGCCCGCGCCAGACATGGACGAAAACTGGAGAGATCATGGACGACAAGCCAGCATCCACTTCGCGTAAACCCTGGCTGCCATTGTGGGTCACCCTGGCCTTGTCGCTTGGCCTGGGGGCCTTGATCGTCTGGCAGTGGCAGGTCTTCGAACAGCGTGAGCGCGAGCAGAGCCAGCAGCGCTTCGAGCTGGAAGCGCAGGACATCGGCCAGCGCGTGAGAAGCCGTATGCGCGCCTATGAAATGGTCCTGCGGGGCGTTTCCGGGCTGATGACCGGTAGTGACCATGTGTCCCTGACCGAATGGGATCGCGCCCTCGATCAGCTGCAGCTGCAGGACCGCTATCCGGGCATCCTGGCCCTGGCCTGGTCGCGGTATCTGCGTGGCGAACAGCTTGATGCTTTTCTGGCTGCGCAGCAGAGCCAGGGGCGAGCGGACTACCAGATTTCCCCAGCAGGGGAGCGCGAGCATTACCTGTTGATCGACTACATCAGCCCGCTGGATTGGCGCAACCGAAGGGTGCTGGGTTACGACATGCTCAGCGAAACCGTACGGAATGCCGCAGTTGAGCAGGCCATCGACAGTGGCCAGGCAATTCTCAGTGCGCCGGTCACCTTGCGCCAGGAAACCGAGGCCAATGTGCAGGGCGGGGTACTGCTGTTTCTCCCGGTGTACCTGCCTGGCATGCCGCAGAGTAGTGCGGAGGAACGCCGGGCGGCCTTGCTCGGCGTGGTGCATGGGGCGTTTCGCAGCCATGAGCTGATGGAGGGCATTCTCGGTGCGCAGAGCCAGCGTTTCGATGTGGTGATCAAGGATCAGCAAGCTTTGCAATCCCCGTTGTTAAGCGCCGAGGCGCAGGGCGCGGAGCTGCAGCCACGCTTCAAGCATGTGCTGGAATTGCCGCTGTATGGCCGTAACTGGGTGCTGGAGGTAACCAGTACGGCGGCTTTTGAGGCCACTCTGTCCAGCCGTGGCGGCATCAGTCTGTGGATCGGCTTGGTGGCAGCGGCTCTGCTGGCGTTGCTGGTTGGTGGCTACCTGTATCTGCGTGAGCGCGAGCTGCATGCCAATCATCTGGCCACCGATAAATTGCGTGAGCGTGAAGAACGTTTTCGCCTGCTGGTCGAGCGGTTGCCGGTGGCGACGTTGCTGTGCAACGCCCAGGGCCGTATCGAGATGGCCAACCGCAGCGCCGCCGACTTGCTCGACTCCACGCCCGAAGGCTTGATCGGTGAGCGAGTCAAACGCTTTCTGCCGACCGTAGAGCAACTGAGTGCACTGGCGATTGATCACGATACCTCTGAGCTGTCCAATGAATACCTGGCTCGCCGCGACCTCGGCGAAGAAGTGCCGGTGGCCCTGAGCCTGAGCGTGCTGGGCGACTCCGGTGGGGTCAATTACCTGATCAACCTGATTGACCTGCGCGCGCGCAAAGGCGCTGAAGAGCGTTTTCGTCTGGTGGTCGAAGCGTCGCCCAATGCCATTGTGCTGGTCGACAATCAAGGCTGTATCGCCATGGTCAACCGCCAGACCGAGCAGATGTTTGGTTATGGCCGCGAGGAGTTGCTCTCTCAGCCGGTAGAGATTTTGCTGCCCACGGCCTTGCGTGGCAGCCATGTGCCGATGCGCCAGGGCTACCAGAAAACCCCGGAACCACGGCGCATGGGCAATAACCGTGAGCTGTTCGGCCAGCACCGCGATGGTCGACAGATTCCGTTGGAGGTGGGTCTTTCGCCGATCCGTGGCGGCGAAGATGCACTGGTGCAGGCGGTGATCATCGACATCAGCGAGCGTAAGGCCGCCGAGCAGCGTCTACGTGATCAGGCCGAGCAGCTGATTCTGGCCAACCGCTACAAGTCGGAATTTCTCGCCAATATGTCCCACGAGCTGCGCACGCCGCTCAACAGTATCCTGATTCTCAGCGACCAGCTGCGCCTGAACAGCGCCGGCAACCTGACCGAGAAACAGGCCAAGCATGCCGACATCGTGCACCGCGCCGGCAGTGATCTGCTGCAGCTGATCAACGATGTGCTGGACCTGGCCAAGGTCGAGTCCGGGCGTATGCAGCTCAAGCTCGAGCCCCTGAACATGCAGGACATTCTGGTCGAGCTGGATGCCAGCCTGCGGCCGATGGCCGAGATCAAGGGCCTGCGCTTGCATACCCAGCTGGAGGCCGGAGTGCCACGGGTGATTCACACGGACCGCATCCGCCTGCAGCAGATCCTGCGCAACCTGCTGTCCAATGCCCTCAAGTTCACCGAGCACGGCGAGGTCAGCCTGACTGTTTCCTGCGCCAGCGGTGAGCCGGAAGAGGGGCATGAACTGCTCAACTTCAGCGTGCGTGACAGCGGCATTGGCATTGCGGCCGAGCAGCATGAGCAGATTTTCCAGGCCTTCCAGCAGATCGACGGCTCCACCAGCCGGCGTTTCGGTGGCACCGGGCTGGGGTTGGCGATTACCCGCCAGTTGGTACTGGCAATGGACGGCGAGATCAGCCTGCAAAGCGCGCCGGGTGAGGGCTCCTGCTTTACCGTGCACCTGCCGGTGCGCGTAGTGGCGCAGGAGCAGACGGAGCCTGCAGCAGACGAGCCGCAACGCAGCGGTGACGGCCCGGCGGTGCTGATTGTCGAAGACGATGTGAATTTTGCCGCGGTGCTGGCCGAAGAGGCGCATACCCATGGCTTTTCCAGCGTGCATTGCCGCTCTGGATTACAGGCGCTCAACCTGCTGCAAAGCGAGCACTTCAGTGCGGTGATCCTGGATATTCTGCTGCCGGATATCAGCGGCTGGCAGCTGTTTCGCCGCCTGCGCGGTCAGGCCAGTCATCGAAACACGCCAGTGCATATCATCTCCTGCGTGCCGCAACCGGTGGACTGGAACGATGACGGCACGCGCTACTTGGTCAAGCCGATCCAGCGCGCGGATCTGGAGCAGGTCTTTGTCGACCTGCAGCAGCTTGACCAGTCCCCGGCGCAACGCCTGTTGCTGGTCGAGGATGTCGAGGTTGAGCGTGAACATTACCGTGAGCATCTGCAGCAGCTGGGCTTCGATGTACAGGCCTGCGCGCGTGCCGATGAGGCGCAGCAGGCCTACGCCAGTGGGATGTTCAACGCATTGGTGATCGACCTCGACCTGCCCGATCAGGATGGCTTTGAACTGCTGGAAACCCTCAACCGGCAGCGTCCGCTGAATGGCACGCGGGTGGTGATCAATACCGGTGTCGATGTCACCCGCCAGGCCTTACAGCGCCTGCGCCGTTACAGCGCGGTGGTGGTGCACAAGCACGGCGAGGACATGCAGGAACTGAGCGAAGCGGTGCAGGGCTTTCTCGGCAGTGTGCGTGCGCCCTCTGGGGCGAGAAGCTTCAGCGTCGAGAGCCCGCTGGAAGGGCGGCGCGTGCTGCTGGTAGATGATGATGTGCGCAACGTCTACGCCTTGACTGCCTTGCTCGACGAGGTGGGGTTGATCATCAGCTCGGCCAAGGACGGCCAGGAAGCCATCAACTGTTATGAGCGCGAGCCGTTCGACCTGATCCTGATGGACATGGCGATGCCGACTATGGACGGCTACACCGCTACCCGGCTGCTCAAAACCGAGCATGGCTGCAATATTCCGATCATCGCCCTGACCGCGCATGCGATGAAGGGTGATCGGGAGAAGTGCATCACCGCGGGCGCCGATGACTACCTGGCAAAACCGGTCAGCCGCGAGGCCTTGCTCGAACTGCTGGTGCGCTGGTTGGCCACTGTCGAGCCACCGATGCGCTCATTCGCAGCACCTGCAGCACCACCGCAGTAGTTTTGCCAGCGCCTGCTAACCTGAACCGCAACAGGAGTCGCAAGGCGCTCGCCAGGGACACAGGGAGGACATATGGCACACGTGCAGTTGAAGGTCGCCACCAGTACGCAGATTCTGCTGGTGGTGGACGACCGCCCGGAGAATCTGGAGGCCATGCAAGCCCTGCTGGAAGAGGGCGACTGGCAACTGCGCTGTGTCGACTCGGGCGAAGCTGCCCTGCAGTGCCTGCTCGAAGAGGACGTCGGCCTGGTACTGCTGGATGTACAAATGCCGCACATGGACGGCTTTGAAGTCGCCCGACTGATGCGCGGTAACCCGCGTACCCGCTACACCCCGATCATCTTCGTGTCCGCCATCTCCCAGACCCAGGACTCGGTCATCAAGGGCTATGCCACCGGTGCGGTGGATTTCATGCTCAAACCGTTCGACTCCAACGTGCTGCGCCACAAGATTCACGCCCTGCTCGAGCATGAGCGCAGTCGCAGCGAACTGCTGCAACTGACCCAGCAACTGGATACGGCGCGGGCCTTCAATGCTTCGGTGCTGGATAACGCCGCCGAAGGCATCATGGTGGTGGGCGAAGATGGCCGCATCAATTTCGCCAACCCAGCCATGGCGCGCATGCTTGAGGGTTCGATCAACGATCTGGAAGGCAGTGAAATGCTTTCCTACCTGGTCAGCCCGCAAGTGACCAGCGACTGGCGTCAGTCCGAGTTTTACCTGCAGTGGCGGCGCGGCGAGGCTTATCGCTTGCACGATGCCAGCCTACGCACGCTGAACGGCGGCCAGGTGCCGGTGGCGCTGTCCTGTTCACCCTTGCCGCGCCTGCAGCACGCGATGGTGGTGATGGCCCTGGATATGTCGGTGGTGCGCCACCTACATCAGCAGCTGGAGTCCCAGGCGATTACTGACGCCTTGACCGGCCTGCTCAATCGCCGCGGCTTCTATCAGGCGTTGGAGTCGGCGCTGTCGCGGATCAATCGCAGCGGTCAGCGCATGGCCGTGCTCTATCTCGATCTGGATGGTTTCAAACGCATCAATGATTCGCTCGGCCACGATGTCGGCGACCGCTTGTTGAAACTGGTCGGCGAACAGCTCAAGGCTAGCCTGCGCCCTTACGACAGCCTGGCGCGGATCGGCGGCGATGAATTCACCGCCTTGCTCGACAGCCTGGAGCACCCGGAAGACGCCGCGCGCATCGCCGAAAAACTGATCGAGCAGGTGTCGGTGCGGCATAACCTCGACGGCATTGAGGTGACTCTGGGCGCCAGTGTCGGCATTGCTTGTTTCCCCGAGTGTGGGCAAACCGTGGAAGGCTTGCTGCGGGCAGCGGACATGGCCATGTACGAGGCTAAACGCACTGGTCGCCAGCAATACCGCTTCTTCTCCCCGGAAATGAATGGGCGCGCGCGCTCACGGCTGATGCTTGAAGAAAGCCTGCGCAATGCCATCGAGAATGATGATTTCGTCCTGGTCTATCAGCCGCAGATTTACCTGGAAACCGGGCGTCTGCGCGGCTTCGAGGCTTTACTGCGCTGGCAGCATCGGGTAGCCGGCACCGTGGCCCCCGGGGTGTTTATTCCACTGCTGGAGGAGACCCGCCTGATCAACCGCCTGGGCAGCTGGATCTTCCAGGCCGGGGTGGAAAAGTGCCAACAGTTGAGCCAGCAGTACGGCGACGAACTGGTGATCAGCCTGAATGTCAGCCCAGTGCAGTTCGGCATGCCGCAGTTGGTCGATGACCTGCGTCGGGTGCTGGATCAGCACCAACTGGCTCCGCAGCAGCTGGAGGTTGAAGTCACCGAAAGCGCGCTGATGCAGGACCTGGAAACTAGCCAGGAACAGTTGCGCCAGCTGCGCAAGCTGGGCGTAAAGATCGCCATCGATGACTTCGGCACCGGTTACTCGTCGCTGGCCTACCTGCGTCATTTCGAGTTGGATACGCTGAAGATCGACCGCCTGTTTATTTCCAATATGCTCGACTCGCCGCGCGACGCCGCGGTGGTCAGCACCATCATCGACCTGGGGCGTAACCTGGGTTTGGAAGTGATCGCCGAGGGCGTGGAAACCATGGCCCAGCGAGATTGGTTGGCCGCGCACAACTGCGCGATCATGCAGGGCTTTCTGGTTGCGCCAGGGCTGAGCGCCGAGCAGATCAAAACCTTCCCCGCGCAGCTGGATTGGCACAACTTGCCGCTACGCAATGAAAAGCCCGCTGATTAAGCGGGCTTGAGGCTGCTGCGATAGCGTTTTAGCGCGCGGGATAGCGCTGCTTTAGCTCATCCAGCTGCGCATCCTTATCCAGCCACAACTGGTTGACCCACTGCTGGAACTGCAGGCGGTAGGCTTCGTCCTGATCGTAGTTGCCGCCAATAAATTCCTCGGGAATCTGCACCTGATCGAAACGCACCACCACCTGGTCAATCCGCCCGCACAGCAGATCCCAGAATCCTGGGGTGCCCTGCGGGTAATGAATGGTGACGTTGACCAGGCTGTGCAGCTGTTCACCCATTGCATCCAGTACAAAGGCAATGCCGCCAGCCTTGGGCTTGAGCAGGTGCTTGAACGGTGACTGCTGCTGCGCGTGCTTGGCGGGTGACAGGCGTGTGCCTTCGAGGAAGTTGAACACCGACACCGGGTTGGTCTTGTAACGCTCGCAGGCCTTGCGCGTGGTGGCCAGGTCCTGACCGCGTTTTTCCGGGTGCTTGGCCAGGTATTCCTTGCTGAAGCGCTTCATAAAGGGAAATTCCAGTGCCCACCAGCACAGGCCAATCACTGGCACCCAGATCAGCTCTTGCTTGAGGAAGAACTTGAGAAAGGGGATGCGACGGTTGAGCTGGTATTGCAGCACAAGGATATCTACCCAGCTCTGATGGTTGCTGGTCACCATGTAGGAATGTTGCATGTCGAAGCCCTTGAGTCCTTCGACATTCCACTCGGTCTTGCCTACCAAATGCATCCAGAATTTGTTGACGGAAATCCAGAACTCGGCAGTCGCATGCATGGCCGCGCGCAGCGCGCGCTGCACCTTCGGAATGGGCAGCAGAAATTTCAGCAGGGCTCCGATAAATAGCGGCCAGCAGCAGATAAGGGTGTTGAGGGCGAGCAGCATACCTGCAATCAAACCACGTAATGGAGCAGGCAAAAAATGCAGCATGGGGACAGGTGCCTCCAAGAAAGGGGCTTATGCCCCGACTTATCTATGCCTGTGGTTTTCCACCACAGATCGGTCGGCGCACAGGTTAACGCCTGTGTACCGAACTGCAAGCCTTTCGAAACGCTGGTGATCGCTGCGGTTCGCGGATTTTTAGCGCTTTTGCTTGGCCAGGGCGGCCACTGAGCAGCCCTGGCTATGCGTTACTGCGGCAGGTTGGCAGCCTGAATCGCGGTCAGGGCAATGGTGAAGACGATATCGTCGACCAGTGCACCGCGTGACAGGTCATTCACCGGCTTGCGCAGGCCCTGCAGCATTGGCCCGACGCTGACGCAATCGGCGCTGCGTTGTACTGCCTTGTAGGTGGTGTTGCCGGTGTTCAGGTCGGGGAAGATAAACACCGTGGCGCGGCCGGCCACCGGGCTGTTGGGGGCTTTCTGCTTGCCGACGCTTTCAATCGCGGCGGCGTCATATTGCAGCGGGCCATCGAGCAGCAGGTGCGGGTTGATCGCCTTGGCCAGGCGGGTGGCTTCGCGAACCTTTTCCACTTCCTCGCCGCTGCCGGAGTCTCCGGTGGAGTAACTGAGCATCGCCACCCGCGGGATGATGCCGAAAGCGCTGGCCGAGGCCGCGCTTTGCAGGGCGATTTCCGCCAGTTCCACCGCCGTCGGGTCAGGGTTTACCGCGCAGTCGCCGTAGACCAGCACCTGATCGGGCAGCAGCATAAAGAACACCGACGACACCAGCTTGTAGCCGGGCGCGGTTTTGATCAGCTGCAGCGCCGGGCGGATGGTGTTGGCGGTGGTATTGATCGCCCCGGACACCAGGCCGTCGACCTCATCCAGGGCCAGCATCATGGTGCCCAGCACCACGGTGTCTTCCAGTTGTGCGGCGGCCATCGGTGCGTTCAGCCCTTTGCCTTTGCGCAGCTCGACCATGGGCTCGACATAGCGCTCGCGAATCAGGTCCGGGTCGAGGATTTCCAGACCTTCCGGCAATTCGATGCCGTGGGCGTGGGCCACCGCGTGAACGTCTTCTGGCTTGGCCAGCAGTACGCAGCGGGCGATGCCACGGGCCTGGCAGATGGCTGCGGCCTGTACGGTGCGCGGCTCGCTGCCTTCCGGCAGAACGATGCGCTTGTTGGCTGCCTTGGCGCGTTGCACCAGCTGATAGCGGAACGCCGGTGGCGACATACGCAGCTCGCGCGGCGTGCCGCAGCGGGCGAACAGCCATTCGTGGTCGATATGACTGGCGACGAAATCGGCGACTTTTTCCGCGCGTTCCTTGTCGTCGACCGGGATTTCCTTGTTCAGGCGGTTGAGGTTGGTCGCGGTGTCGTAGGAGCCGGTGCTTACCGTCATCACCGGCAAACCGCCCTGCAGTGCGCCACGGCACAGCTCCATGATCCGTGGGTCGGGGGCAAAATCGCTGCACAGCAGCAGGCCGGCCAGCGGCATGCCGTTCATCGCGGCCAGGCTGGCGGCGAGGATGATGTCGTCGCGATCCCCCGGCGTCACCACCAGCGTGCCGGGCTTGAGCAGTTGCACGGTGTTGGCTACGGCGCGGGCGCAGAGCACGATTTTCAGCATGCGCCGCTGCTCGTAATCACCGGCATTCAGCACCCGCGCGCCGAGCAGGTCGGCGATGTCGCGGGTACGCGGAGCGTTCAGTTCGTCCTGCCAGGGGATGCAGCCGAGCAGGCGGAAGTCATCGCCCTTGAGCAGTGGCGAGAGTTCTTTCAGGCGATTGGCGAAGGCTTCGATGCCATCGTCACTGCGCACCTTGTTGAGGATCACCCCGAGCACTTTTTCGTCTTTCGGCCCGCCGAACAGCTGGGCCTGGATCTCTACCCGGTCGCTCAGTTCGCTGAGGCTTTCCTGTTCCGGCGCGGAGACCAGAATCACCTCGGCATCCACGCTCTTAGCCAGGTGGAAATTGACCCGCGCGGCGTAGCTGGCCTGGCGCGTCGGCACCATGCCTTCGACGATCACCACGTCTTTGCCTGCAGCGGCTTGCTGATAAAGGCTGATGATTTCTTCCAACAGCTCATCCAGCTGGCCATCGCCGAGCATGCGCTCGACATGCGCCAGGGCCAGTGGTTTTGGCGAGTGCAGGCCATGGGTGCGGGCGATCAGCTCGCTGGAGCGCTCCGGGCCCATGTCGCCCTGATGCGGTTGGGCGATGGGTTTGAAGAAGCCGACCTTGAGGCCGGCACGCTCCAGGGCGCCGACCAGGCCCAGGCTGATCGAGGTCAGGCCGACACCAAAACCGGTGGGGGCAATAAAGAAAGTGTGCATTCGCGCTCCGTAGTAGTCAGGTGACGATCAGGCTTCGAGTAGCGCCAGGGTGTCGAGGGCAATCTGTCGTTCTTCGTTGGTCGGTACGACCAGCACGCGCGGGTGGCCGTGCGCCTGGATCGGCCCAGCCGCGCCGCGCACGGTGCGGGCGTTGGCCGGCTCGTCGAGGGCCAGGTTGAGCAATTTCAGGTGGGCGACGGTCTTGCTGCGGATCAGCGCCGAGTTCTCGCCGATGCCGCCGGTAAAGATCAAACCGTCGAGCTGCGGCAGGGCGCAGCTCATGGCCGCCAGGGATTTGGCCAGGCGGTAGCAGAACACCTCGATGGCCAGGGTGGCGCCGGCATGGCCCTGTTCGCGGGCCTGCTCCAGGGTGCGCATATCGTTGGATAGACCGGATAGGCCCTGCAGGCCGCTGTCCTTATTCAGCATGGCTTCGATCTGCTCCAGGTTCCAGCCCAGGGTGCGCGCCAGGTGGCTGTGCAGATTGGGGTCGACATCGCCGCTGCGCGTGCCCATCACCACGCCTTCCAGCGGCGTCAGGCCCATGCTGGTGTCACGGCTCTGACTATCGACAATGGCGCAGGTCGAGCAGCCATTGCCCAGGTGTGCCACCAGCCAGCTGCTGGCATTGACCGGTAGGCCGGCCATTTGGGCAGCGCGCTGGCTGACAAAACGGTGGCTGGTGCCATGAAAGCCATAGCGGCGCACCCCATGCTCACGGTACAGGTGCTCGGGCAGGGCATAGCGGTAGGCGTGTTCGGGCAGGGTCTGGTGAAACGCGGTATCGAACACCGCTACTTGAGTCAGGCTGGGGAACAGCTTGATCGCCGCTTCGATACCCAGCAGGTTGGCCGGGTTATGCAGCGGAGCCAGCGGCGCGGTGGTGCGAATTGCGGCGAGGCTTGGCGCATCCAGACGGCAGGCCGCAGTGAAGTGCTCACCGCCATGCACCACGCGGTGGCCAATACCGTGCAACTGCCCGCCCGCGGCGGCCTGCACCAGAGGCAACACCTGGGCTAGGGCGGCGCGGTGATCGGCATGGGGCAGAATCAGGCTGTCTTTGCTGTCGCCCTGCTGCCAGTGAACTTGCGCATCCGGGCTGCCCAGGCGCTCGGCCAGGCCGCTGAGGATAAAGGCGTCTTGGTCTTCGTTGATCAGGGCAAATTTGATCGATGAACTGCCGCAGTTGATCACCAGAATATTGCGTGCGGGCATTTACCGCTCCTTGTTCAAATCTTGGTTCGGGCGCTCCGTCAGCGCCTCGCTTGCGCCTTTTTCAGTCGCGCACCAGCCGCACAGGAAAGGTTCGCCAACGTGCGCCTGGCGTTGCTGAGCATCCAGCACCCAGGCGCGATTCTGCCAGGGCGGCTGGTGGCGCAGGTGCTGAGTATGGCCGCAGGACAATACTGCCAGCCAATGGCCGTGTTCATCCTGACGGAAATCAAGCACGCGCACTGAGGCCGCGCTTGGCCGTCCGTCTGTGTCCGGTTCGCTTTCGCGCGTGCCCTTGGGTAAACTTGCCCGCTCTTTATTTCCAAGCAAAAGGTCTCGCCCCATGCTGATCGCCGCCAATAAGGCCGTCTCCATCGACTATACCCTGACTAACGATGCCGGTGAGGTGATCGACAGTTCCGCAGGCGGCGCGCCGCTGGCTTATCTGCACGGTGCCGGCAACATCATCGGCGGCCTGGAAAAAGCCCTGCTGGGCAAGCAAGCCGGCGACGAGCTGGAAGTTGCAGTCGAGCCGGAAGACGCTTACGGCGAATACAGCGCCGAGCTGGTAGCCACCCTCAACCGTTCGATGTTCGAAGGTGTTGATGAGCTGGAAATCGGCATGCAGTTCCACGCCTCCGGCCCGGACGGCGGCATGCAGATCGTCACCATCCGCGAACTGGAAGGCGACGACGTGATCGTTGACGGCAACCACCCACTGGCTGGCCAGCGCCTGCACTTCAAGGTCAAGGTCATCAGCGTACGTGATGCCAGCGAAGAAGAAGTCGCTCATGGGCATATCCATGGCGAAGGTGGTCATCACCACTAAGGTTTAGCCTTATGTCATAGCCGCGAGTCGACTTATGGTCGTATCAACCGCTGGCTCGACTGCTAAGCTGCAACAGAAGAAAGGCGCCTTCAGATAGGCGCCTTTTTTGTCCGCTACGTGTAACCCGTGTGTTCTCAAGGAGTTAGCCATGAGTGCCTTTCACGACCTCAACCTGCGTGCACTGGATGGCCATGAGCTGCCGCTGGCACCCTTCAAGGGGCAGGTAGTGTTGGTGGTTAATGTGGCTTCCAAGTGTGGCCTGACGCCGCAGTACGCAGGCCTGGAAAAGCTGTATCAGCAGTACAAGAACCAGGGTTTCAGCGTGTTGGGCCTGCCGTGTAACCAGTTTGCCGAGCAGGAGCCTGATAGCGAGGAAGCTATTCGCGAGTTCTGCAGCCTCAATTACGGCGTGACCTTTCCCCTGGGCAGCAAGCTTGAGGTGAACGGGCCGGAGCGTCACCCGCTGTACCGTCTGCTGGCGGGCGAGGGGGCCGAGTTTCCTGGTGATATCACCTGGAACTTCGAGAAATTCCTCGTCGGTCACGACGGTCGCGTGCTGGCGCGCTTCTCCCCGCGCACCACGCCGGATGATCCGAGTGTCATTCAGGCGATCGAAAAGGCCCTGGGCTAAGGCCATTTGCGCCAAGGCTGCGGACTATCCACCGCAGCCGCTTGTCCAGCACGCGGCATCGCGGCTTAATCGGGCGACCTGCCGAGGATGCCCTGATGAGCCTGTTTCCCGCCGACACCGCAATCTCTCCCGCTACCCCCGCCGCGCTGCGTGAGCTGATCGAGAGTCGCCGCGCGGTGCGCCGTTTTACCGCAGAAGCTGTGCCCGATGAGGTGGTGCGTGATTGCCTGGAGCTGGCGGTATTGGCGCCCAATTCCTGCAACCTGCAGCCCTGGAGTTTTCAGGTGATTCGCGATCCGGCGTTGCTGGCCCGTTTGCACCCGGTGTGCATGAGTCAGAACGCCGCCAAGGCGCCGCTGATTATTGCCGTACTGGCGCGTCCGGACACCTGGAAGCAGGCTTGCCAGAACATCATCGACTACTGGCCGGAGCCGCAAGTACCAGCGCGGATTCGCAGCTTCTACAACAAGACCGCACCCTTTCAGTACAACCAGGGGCCGTTCGGCGTGCTCGGTTTGTTCAAGCGTCAGCTGCTGCGTGTGGCGGCTTGGCGCAAGCCGCTGATGCGCGCGCCCAACAGCCAGGCCCAGATGCGCATCTGGGCGGTGAAGTCCACGGCATTGGCGGCGCAGAACCTGATGTTGGCCTTCCAGAGCCATGGCTATGCCACCTGCCCGATGGAAGGCTTTGATGAGGTGCGTTTGCGCAAGACCCTGAACATTCCACGTCAGGCTTTGCCGATCATGCTGCTAGCTGTGGGCAAGCAGGATGAGAAGGGCGTGTACAACCCGCGCTTACGCTTTCCGTTGGAGCAGCACGTCACCTGGTTATAGCGATAGATGGGCCGGCGCTGCTCTTACAGCACGCCGGCTTTTTTCCAGGCTAGATAACTGCTCACCAGCTGCGGCCCCAATTCACTAGGACGCGCATCCAGCACCGGCACCTTATTGGCAATCAGGCGCTCGTGCAGGCCAGCGCGGGCATTCAGGTAGTCCAGGGTGCCGCAGTAATCCAGGGCGCTGGAGAGGTCCTGCACCGGGGTGTGGCGCAGGGTATCCAGCACTTCTTCGCGCAGGCTGGCGACCAGCACGCGGTGCTGGCGGCTCAGGCGTTTGACCGCGCCGAGCAGCGCCTGATCATCTTCATCACGCAGGTTGGTCACCAGCACCACCAGGGCGCGACGGCGCTGGCGGCTGAGCAGGTTCTCCACTGCGGCGGTGAAGTCTGCCGGTTGCTGGGTGCTGCGCAGGTCGTAAAGGGCATTGAGCAGCACATTCAGCTGAGCCTGGCCTTTGACTGGGGCGAGGAAGCGGTTCTGCTCGCCGGCAAAGGTCGACAGGCCCACCGCATCGCCTTGGCGCAGCGCCACGTAGCTGAGTAGCAGGCAGGCGTTGAGGGCGTGGTCGAAGTGCGACAGCTCGCCGTCCTGGCTACGCATGCGCCGGCCGCAATCGAGGAGGAAGATGATCTGCTGGTCGCGCTCATCCTGGTATTCGCGGGCAATCGGTGTGCGTTTGCGCGCTGTGGCCTTCCAGTCGATCTGCCGCAGGGTATCGCCGTCGCGAAACTCGCGCAGCTGGTGGAATTCCTGGCCGAGGCCACGGCGCTGTTGCTGGCGCACGCCAAGCTGGCTGAGCCAGTCGTCCACCGCCATCAATTGCGCGCCATACAAGCGGGCAAAGTCCGGGTAGACGCGGGTTTCTGCAGTTAGCGGCAAATACCGCCGGGCGCGCCACAGGCCCATGGGGCTGGGCAGGCTGACTTCGCACTGCGGGAAGTGAAAGTGTCCACGCAGCAGCGGGCGCACGCGATAGCTGACCTGAGTTTGCTCGCCGGGGTGTAGGTCGACCTTGAGCGGCAGATGCTCGAAGGCCATATCACCAGGCAGATGGTCGAACACCTCCACCTGCAGCGCACGGTTGTAACTGTGGTGCAGATTCAGCCGCACTTCGCTCCAGCGCCCCAGCGGCAGGTTGCCGGGCAACTGGCGTTCGATACGCGGCGACGGCACTTGGCGCAGCAGCAGGGCGTCGACCAGCGCCAGGCCGAGCAGCACCAGCAGCAGGCCCCAGTAGATTGGGGTAAAGCTGCGCGGCACGGCGATAGCCAGGGCGCTGCAGATGCCCAGGGCAATGCCAAGGACAAACAGGCCGGCCAGCAGCGCCAGCAGCGCGCGTGAGGGTTTCATGCGGGTGCGCCTTTCAGTACGGGCTTTTGCCAAGAACGGGTCATAGGCGCGGTGCCGGAACCTGGTCGAGCAATTGTTGCAGCACCTGATCCACCGACAGGCCTTCGATATCCAGCTCCGGCGACAGCCGCACGCGATGGCGCAGTACGGCCAGGGCGCAGCCCTTGATGTCATCCGGTAGAACGAAATCACCGCCGCGCAACAGGGCGCGTGCCCGGCCGCAACGTACCAGGGCAATCGAGGCGCGCGGTCCGGCGCCTATTGCCAGCCCCGGCCAGGCACGGGTGGCGCGGGCGATACGCACGGCGTAGTCGAGTACCTGCTCATCGATCGGCAGGTCGCTGGCGATCTTCTGCAGCGCCAGTACGTCGCGAGCCTGCAGCAGAGTGCGCAGCGGGGTGACTTCAAGCATGTCGGCTTTGCTTGAGCGCGCCACCTGGCGAACCATATTCAGCTCTTCGCTCTGCTCGGGGTAATCCATGCGCAGCTTGAGCATAAAGCGGTCGAGTTCGGCTTCCGGCAGCGGGTAGGTGCCTTCCTGCTCGATCGGGTTCTGCGTGGCCAGCACCATAAACGGCAGCGGCACATTCAGGGCGCGGCCTTCCAGGGTCACCTGGCGTTCCTGCATCACTTCCAGCAGCGCCGCCTGGGTCTTGGCCGGGGCGCGGTTGATCTCGTCCGCCAGCAGCAGGTTGGTAAACACCGGCCCCTTGCGCAGCTTGAACTGCTCGCTCTGCAGGTCGTACACGGCGTGGCCGGTGACGTCACTGGGCATCAAGTCCGGGGTGAACTGGATGCGCGAGAATTCACCGCCAAAGCAGCGCGCCAGAGCGCGTACTAGAAGGGTCTTGCCCAGGCCGGGAACGCCTTCGACCAGTACATGACCACCGGCGATCAGGGCGCTGAGCACATCATCGATCACCGTCGTCTGGCCGATCAGGGCTTTCTGCAATTCAGCGCGCAGCGCCTGAGCCAACTGACTGGCGCGTTGACGCTGAGCATTTGGATTGGCCGCAGCGGCTGCCGGGGCAGCTGGAACTGGTGTCGCAGCCGGTGCCTCGGTGACGGGCTCAGTGGTTACGGCAGCAGGTTCGATTGCGCTTTCCGGTTGTTCGGGTGTGTGCTCGCTCATAGGGCATTCCTGAGGGTTTGCAGGTTGGCGACCTGGCGGGTGAAGTCGGCGGCGGCCAGTCGCTGTTTGGGCAACGGCCGCATGGCTTGGCTGATAACGCTGGAAGGCTGGCGGGTCAGGCGGCTAAGCACCTGCCATTGTTCGGCCACAGCGAGGCGTTCGAAACCGGGGTGACGATGCCGCGCGCGGCGCTGGATATCCTGTTGCAAGCCTTGCAGCAGGCTGTGCTGGCCGTTGTGGCGCAGCAGGAAGTCGGCGCTGCCACGCAGGTGTTCCTGCAGCTGGCGGCGATTGCGGCTGGCAGGCAACAGCAGCGGGCCCTGGCGCATGCCCAGGTGCCACAGGCCGAATGCCAGCAACAGCGCCAGGGCGACCAATGCCTGGGGGAAGTGTTCGAGCAGCAGGCTAAACAGGTCATCGCGGTCGGCGCGGTAGAGCAGGGTGACCTGGCTGTCCTGGGTCATGTACCAGAGCAGCCAGGCGTTGTCGTATTCACCGATGGCCAGGTTCTGCCAGATCCAGCTATCGCTGACCACGCTGATCAAACCATCGCCATGGTAGAGCTGCAGCAAGTGAGTGGCTGCATCGCTGTTGGCCCAGGCGTGGGCACGGTTCTCGGCATCGTAGAGGTGGTAGTCGGTGTCGAAGTTGAAGTAGGCCGGTGCCTCTTCATTCTCCAGATAAAGCTGGGTCAGTTCCGGGTAGGCGTTGCCTTCGTCGGCAGCGGCCGGTGCCTCTTCATCGGGCATCGGCTCGGCTTGCTGCTCGGCATCGGTTTCGTCCTCGGTTGAGGCCTCTGCATCCGTCGCTTCGCTGGCGTCCTCATCGAGCTCTTCGCTCTCGTATTGCTGGATGCCCAGGCTGTCGAGCAGCAAGTCGCCGCTTTTGCCTTCTTCTTCATCCCACAGCCGTTCGGCGACAAACAGCAGGTGACCACCCTTGGCGGCCCAGGCCAGCAGGCGTTCGGCCTGCTTGGGCGTCATCCGGTTACGATCACCGAGCAGCAGCAGGGTTTGCCCGGCGCTCGGCAGGTCCTTCATGACTTCCAGGCCATCGGCTCGTTGCACCTGCAGGCCCTGCTTGCGCAGGAAGTGCTCGGCGGCTAGGTAAGGATTGGCTTGCGCTTCTGGATCGGGGCCGTGCTCAAGGGTTTCCTGATAGGGCGTGAGCTTGCCCAGCAGGTAGATGGCGAGCAAGCCGAGCACCAGCAGCAGACCTGCGCCGAGGAAAAACTGGAGACGCCGGTTCATGCCTGCGCCCCTTGTTCGAACAGTCGCCGCCAGGCATTGCACAGGCCCTGCTTGAGCGCAGCCGGCGGTAGCCGATGGCCGTAGGCGAGGTTTTGCCAGTGGCGGGTCAGGGCCTGGCTGAAGTGGCTGAGGTCTTTCTGCTGCAGTGCCTGCACCAGTTGCAGCACTTCGGCTTCGGTGTGCGAGCTTTTCAGCGGCAGGCGTTGTTCATGCAGCATGCGGCTGAGCAGGGCGCGGTAGAGCAGACCGAGGGCAGCGCGCGGCTGCTCATCCCAGAGCCGTTCAACCTCACCGGGAATATCCGCTGGCAGGCTTTGTGGCGCCACTTCCAGGCCGAACAGCTGTTCTGGCGGTTGGTACTTGCGCGCTTGCGGCAGACGCAGGCGCCCGGCAAAGGTGCTCAGCCAGTCGCGGTAGCGCCACAGCAGCCAGGCGATCAGGCTGAACAGCGCAGCCCACAGCAGCACTTCGAAGAACAGTGCCACAGCGTCGACGCTTTTCCACATTTCTGTGAGTTTGAAGAACTTCTCCAGTAGATCGATCAGGGCCTTGGCGTCTTCTTCGCTGGGCTCCTTGGGTTCTTCGCCGAGGCGCCAACGGGTGACGGTTTCGCGGTGTTCGAAGGGCGGCTGATCGAGCAGCTGGCTGATGCTCTCCTGCGCTTCCAGGCTGGTCAGCGGTTGTTTGAGCAGGCGTTCGGCTTGCGGCCCAATGGGGTCTTCAATCGGCAGAGGGCAGCTGCTTGCGGATGCGGCGGCCATGGCGCTGCTCGGCACCTGCATTAACAGCACACCGCAGCCCAGCAGCAGGGCATAGGCCACGCCGGTCAGGCGTTGGCGCAAGCGGCGGAATACCAGTTCGATATCCCAGGCTTCCAGGGCGGTGCGGCGGTTTAGGTAGAGGGTGAAGCCGCAGGCCACGTAGATCGGTTCCCAGAGAATCAGCAGCAGGACATAAATCAGGTTGGACAGGTGCTCCAGCCATAGCCATTCGCCAGAGGCGGCATTGACCAGGCTGTCCCAGGTCCAGTCCAGCTCCATTTGCGCCGGCAGCAGCATGTAGACGAAGCTGATGATGCCGAACCACAGCGCCATTTCCAGGTGTACGCCGACGATGGTGAGCCAGCTGGCGCCGCCTGCATCACGCTGGCCGAGGACGATCAGGCGCTGGCTGCGAGCCTTGCCGGACAGGCCTTCGAGCTGCTGCACGGGCAGGTCGAAGCTACGCGTGGGGCTCAGTCGGCGCCACGTCAGGCTGGCCAGCAGTTGCGGTTTGAGCAGGCCGGGCAGGGCTTTCAGCGCTTGTTTGAGGCTGGGCGTGGAGCCAAACAGGGCGTGCGAGAGGATATACAGCGGCAGGCGCTCATAGGCAGGTTTCAGCCACCAGAAAATCAGCAGGGCGATGCTTGGGTAATCCCATAGCAGCAGGCACAGCAGGGCGAAGATCGGCACGGTTACCAGAGCCCAGCTGGCCATCAGCAGGTTGGCATGCTGTTTAGCCAGCAGCACACCGAGGTCGACGGCCTCCCAGGCGCTGCGTGGGCGAATGGCGACGCTGGCATCAGTCAGGCGCATGTGCACCTCGACCAGCCAACAGCAGATAGGCCAGCACCAGCAGCCAGAGGCCTGCGCCTACCCAGTATTTAACCAATGGGCTGGCCATGTCCATGGAGGACCAGTAGGCCTCGATAAAGGCCGCCAGCAGGAGAAATACGATCACCCCGCCGATCAGCCGTACACTGCTGCCAGCGGCTATGCGCAGGGCTTCACCGCGTGGCAGGCGGCCGGGTACCAGCAGCGCCCAGCCGAGTTTCAGGCCCGCCGCGCCGGCCAGGGCAATGGCGGTGAGTTCGAACGCGCCGTGGCCGACGACGAATGACCAGAAGGTTTCGCCATAGCCGATCTGCGTCAGATGGCCGGCCACTGCGCCGATCATCAGGCCGTTGAACAGCAGGAAGAACAGGCTGCCGAGGCCAAACAGCAGGCCGCTGGCAAAGGTCTGAAAGGCGATGCCGATGTTGTTCATGATGTAGTAGCCAAACATCATCCAGTCATCGCCGGAGTCGCGTTCGCTGAAGCGGCCGATGCGCCGGGCGTCGGGGTCATACATCTTTTCCATCCCGGCAACCTGGTCGGGTGCCATCACGCCGTAGACCAGGTCGGGAAAGTGATAGACCAGGCTGCCCATCAGCAGCAGGCTGCCGAAGAACAGCAGGCTAGCGGCGGCAACAAAACGCCATTCGGCCCGGACCAGGCGCGGAAAGCCAGCGAGGATAAAACCGAGTAATTGGCCGCCCAATGGGCTGCGGTGGCGATAGAACTGCTGGTGGCCGCGCATGGCGAGCAGCTGCAACTGCTCGATCAGGTGGCTGCTATAGCCACGACTCTGCGCCAGGGCCAGGTGCTGGCACAGGCTGCGGTAGTCGGCGGCAAAAGCCTTGCACTGCTGGCTATCGGCCTTGCCGCGCTCAAGGGCTTCGAGCTGCGTGTTGAAGGCTTGCCAGTCGGCCTGGTGCTGCTTTTCAAACAGGCTCTGTTTCATGTCGACCCCAACAAACCACGGGCAATACCGTGGATCTGTTGTTCGGCCTGTTCGGCGGGCACCTGCAACGGTTCGGCAAGGATGCTTGCCAGCTCCTGGCGTCGTGCGCTGGACAGGCTCTGGGCGCGCTCGGCAAACCCGAGTAGGGCGCGCTGTTCGCTCAGGCTCATGCTGAACGGTGCACGCAGGGCTTCGGCTTGCGGCAATTCGGGAGCTGCCGGGGCGTTATCGCGATACACCACCAAGGTGCCGGCGGCGATATCGCCGAGGCGCTTGAACGCCGGGTGATTCAGGCAGCTGAGAATGCCCAGGGTGTAGCCAAACGGCAGGATATCGACGAAACGCAGCAGGTTGCGGGTCAGCGAGGCGGCCCAGCCAATAGGCGTGCCGTCGTCATGAATCACCCGCAGGCCCATCATCTGCTTGCCGGGCGAGCGGCCCTGGTTGAGCACTTCAAACAGCACCATGTACCACCAGGTCACGAGAAACAGCAGGATGGTGCCCAGGCCCATACCGAACTGGCCGAGCAGCGCCAGCACGGCAAACAATGCACCGAGCAGCGCACCGCGAATCAGCAGGTCGATGCTGAATGCCAGGGCGCGCGGCACTACACCCGCCGGGCGCAGGATCAGGTCGATGCCTTCCGGTGTTTCCACCTTATAGCGGGTATCCAGCAGCGGGCGAGCGGCGACTGAAGCAGGGGTTGGCGTGGGCGACATCGGCAGACTGCGTCGAGGAAAGCCCGATGCTAGCCAGCAGCAGGCAGGGAAGCAACCGGCTCAGTGATCTGAGCCGGTGCATAGGGACTATTTATCTGTTTATTTGCGAATTACTGCGGTGCCGGCAATACGCCGAAGATGGTGCGATAGAGCACGCCCATGGCGATGACAAACAGCGGAATGGTCCAGACCAGGCCAATACCCAGCGGGATTGCGCTGACGAGCGTGATCAGACCGAGCAGCAGGAACAGACCAAAGACCTTGAACCAGCGCTGGGTAATTGCCTTGCGCGAGGCTTCCAGGGCTTGCCACGGCGTCAGGCCGCGCTCAACCACCAACGGGATGGCCAGCATATAAGCAATGGCCAGGTACAGGCCGGGAATGATCAGCAGGAACATGCCGAGGTAGATCAGCAGCATGCTGATAATCGCGGTAATCACCAGCGGTACGGTGCGGCCGAAGTGGCTAAAGATGTCATTGAAGCTGATCGGTTGGTCGGCGGCGCGACGGATGCCGATCATGTTGATCCCAGCCATAAAGGGGTAGGCCAGGGCCGAGGCCAAAATGCCGATGACCAGTTCGGCCACTACCGCGAGCATCGGGCTTTCGCTGACTACGCCCAGCAGGCCGAAGAACCCGCCAATTAGAAAGGACGCTGCGAGCAGCACGGCGTAGAACACCAGAAAGCCGCCGATGATGATGCCTTTGGTGCCTTTTACCCGTTGCCAGGCTTCGCTGAGCAGGTCACTGATGTTGAAGTCGTAGCCACGGCTCAGAGCTTCTTCGATGCTCGGCACCTGGCTGTCGAGCGGCGCTTCTTGCAGTGCGCTCGCTGGCGCGGCGTAGGGATTGCTGGGGCTGATGTCACTCATGGGGCGTCCTTGTGCAGAGTGGTTATTCGAGCCTTTCACTTTAGTCGCCGCCAGTGCGCCCTACAAGGCGCTGACCCCACGCGGGGCGTGCGCTGGCGCAAGGTTCTGCGCTTGTCTGCGCGATGGCTGCGGGGTGATAGACTGCCCGCGCCTCAGCATCAGGACATCACTGTGACTTCCAGCCTCTTTTGGTACGACTACGAAACCACCGGCATTGACCCACGCCGCGACCGACCGTTGCAGGTCGCGGGGATTCGCACTGATGAAGACCTCAATGAAATCGCTGAGCCGCTGAACATCTACTGCCAGCCCAGCGACGACATCCTGCCGCATCCGGCAGCCTGCCTGGTGACCGGAATTACCCCGAGTAAGTTGGCGCAGCATGGCCTGGATGAAGCCGAATTTATGAGCCGTGTACATGCCGAGTTGTCGCAGCCCGGCACCTGCGGCGTGGGTTACAACAGCCTGCGCTTCGATGATGAGGTGACGCGTTACAGCCTGTATCGCAACTTCTTCGATCCCTATGCTCGTGAGTGGCAAGGCGGCAATAGCCGCTGGGATCTGATCGATTTGGTGCGTACGGCCTATGCATTGCGCCCGGAAGGCATTGTCTGGCCGGAAGAAGAGGGGCGAGTGACGCTCAAGCTTGAACGCCTGACCGCGGCCAACGGCATCGAGCATGGCCAGGCCCACGATGCGCTGTCCGACGTGCGAGCCACCATCACCCTGGCGCGTTTGCTGCGCAGCAAACAGCGCAAACTCTATGACTACCTGTATCAACTGCGCAGTAAACAGCGGGTGCAGGATCAAATACGCCTGTTGCAGCCGTTGGTGCATATCTCCGGGCGTTATGCCGGGGCGCGGCATTACCTAGCGGTGGTTTTGCCGTTGGCTTGGCATCCGCGTAATCGCAATGCGTTGATTGTTTGTGATCTGCAGGCCGATATATCGCCGCTGCTTAATGAGTCAGCTGAGATATTGCGTACGCGCCTGTACACGCGTCGCGATCAACTGGCTGAGGGTGAGTTGCCGGTGCCACTGAAGTTGCTGCATATCAACCGCTGCCCGGTGGTTGCACCGATGAATGTATTGCGCGCGGAGGATATTCAGCGTCTGCAACTCGATGTGCCGGCCTATCAGGCGCAGGCCGAACAATTGCGCGGTAATCCTGGGCTGTGGCAGGACAAACTTGCCCAGGTGTATGCCGAGGAGCAGTTCGCCGCTAATCAAGATCCAGAGCAGCAGTTATACGATGGCTTTATTGGTGATCGTGATCGCCGCTTGTGCGAACAGGTACGGCGTGCCGAACCGCAGCGTTTGGCAGAATCTGCTTGGCCATTTGATGATGGGCGTTTGCCGGAGCTGTTGTTTCGTTACCGGGCGCGCAACTTTGCTGCGACCTTGAGTGCTGAAGAGCAGCAACGCTGGTGGACATTCTGCCAGCAGCGGCTGAGTCAGCCCGAATATGGTGCACCAAACACGCTCGAACAGTTTAGCCAGGCACTTGCCGCTGTACTTCCAGATATTGGTGCTGAACAGCGGGCTGTCTTGCTTGAGTGGCGTGATTATGCAGAGCAGTTGCGCCAGCGGTATGCCCTGTATCCACAAGGGTAAATGCGGGTTGCTCTGTTGAAATAGCGTCCATAAAAAACGCCAGCATCGCTGGCGTTTTTATTTAGAGCTGTGTCGCTTGCGCGGCAGGCTTAACCCAGCAGGGTTGCCCAGCCTTCAACGACATCACCGCCCCACTTGGCTTTCCACTCTTTCAGAGTTTTGTGGTTGCCGCCTTTGGTTTCGATAACTTCGCCGGTGTTCGGGTTTTTGTACTGCTTAACTTTGCGCGCGCGCTTGGTGCCGGTGGTTTTGGTAGCGCGGGTTGCTTTGCTGCCTTTTGCATCCGGATCCAGCATGGCAATGATGTCACGCAGCGACTTCTGGTATTCACCCATCAGTGCGCGCAGTTTGCCTTCGAATTCCAATTCTTTTTTCAGCTTGTCGTCTTGCGACAGATTCTTCAGGCGATCTTGCAGCTCTTTGATGGCTTCTTCGGTGGCGCGGTATTCGTTGATCAACGACATGTTGGGGTACCTGTATTAGGAATTGGCGACTAAGTGATAGCAATAGTAGTCAGGCACTTTTCACAAGTAAACCGCTTTATCGGTATTTTTTATGAATTGTATTGTTAAGTAACTTGTTCAGTGCTCTGCCGGTTGTACATGCTTAGTTATTCGCCAGTTATTGCGGCGGTGTTTGCACTATTTGTCTGGTTGCAATTGTTCGGCCTTGGGCTATTGCTGCGTTGGCAAGGCTGTTTGAGTACTGCAGTTTTTCCCGGCTGTGACTAGAATGGCCGACTTTATCTGAGTGCTGGAGCGGTTGATGCGTACTTTTCGATTGGTCATTGCCTGTCCGGACCGGGTCGGGATTGTGGCCAAGGTCAGTAACTTTCTGGCCACCTATAACGGCTGGATTACCGAGGCGAGTCATCACTCGGATAACCAGAGTGGTTGGTTCTTTATGCGTCACGAGATACGCGCCGACTCGCTGCCATTTGATCTGGATGGTTTCCGCCAGGCCTTTGCACCGATTGCCCGTGAGTTTTCCATGGAGTGGCGGGTTACCGACTCGGCGGTGAAGAAGCGCGTGGTGCTGATGGCCAGTCGCGAATCGCACTGCTTGGCCGATTTGCTGCACCGCTGGCACAGCGACGAGTTGGATTGCGATATTCCCTGCGTGATTTCCAATCACGACGACCTGCGCAGCATGGTCGAGTGGCATGACATTCCGTATTTCCATGTGCCGGTCAATTCGCAAGATAAGCAGGCGGCATTTGATGAAGTATCGCGCCTGGTGAAAGCCCATGCGGCTGACGTGATTGTGTTGGCGCGTTATATGCAGATTCTACCGGCGCCACTTTGCGCCGAGTTTTCCCAGCGCGTCATCAATATTCACCACAGCTTTCTGCCATCGTTTGTTGGGGCTAAGCCGTATCACCAAGCGTCGCTGCGTGGGGTCAAGCTGATTGGCGCGACCTCGCACTATGTCACCGAAGAGCTGGATGCCGGGCCGATCATCGAGCAGGACGTAGTGCGCGTCAGCCACCGTGACAGCATTGAAGAGATGGTGCGCCTGGGTAAGGATGTGGAGAAGATGGTGCTGTCGCGTGGTCTACGCTATCACTTAGAGGACCGAGTGCTGGTGCACGACAACAAGACAGTGGTGTTCGACTGAGGTGCATGTTGCGGTTCGGTTCAGTACAGAAAGAGGGATTTACTGATGCTCAAGTCAATCAAAGTACGTGACTACATGACCCGCAATCTGGTGACTTTCCGTCCTGAAATGAATCTGTTCACCGCCATCAATCGTTTGCTTGAACACCGTATTTCCGGCGCGCCGGTGGTCGATGGGCAAGGGCATCTGGTGGGCTTGTTGTCGGAAGGCGATTGTTTGCGCGGCATCCTCTCTGGCGCTTATTACGAGTCGGCGGGCGGTGATGTCAGTGCCTATATGACCACTGAGGTTGAAGTGATTTCGCCTGAGGCGGACATTATCGAAATCTCCGAGCGTTTTCTGCGCGGTCGGCGTCGGCGTTTGCCGGTGGTCGAAGAAGGCCGTTTGATCGGACAGGTCAGTCGCAGCGATGTGTTGCGTGCGGTCAAGGAGTTCGCCCAGCATGACGAAGGTCACCTGGCGCTTAACTGAAGTCCAGCGTTGCGTACTGGAGGTGCTATGACTGATCCGCTTGCGCGTGCAACATCCAGCGCGCCACCGGTGCTCGGGGAGGGCTGTACGCAGCGCTATGACCCGCAGGCTTTGACCCCCGAGGACGGTACCGAATTTGCCGATGCCGCCGAGCTATGGCGGCAATTGCAGCAGGACGAACAGCCGCCAACGAACAGCGATAAGCAGAAATAAAAACGGGGCGCTCAGTGAGCGCCCCGTTTGTTTGTCGCATTTGTTAAATGCGGAAGCTGTCGACCAGTTGCTTGAGGCGGCTGGCCTGTTGCTCCAGATCACCGCAAGCGCGCAGGGTGGCATTGAGGTTTTCCACGCCTTCCTGGTTGAGGGTGTTGATCTCGGTGATGTCGACGTTAAGCGATTCGATCACTGAGGTCTGCTCCTCGGTAGCGGTGGCCACTGACTGGTTCATGCCATCGATCTCGCCGATGCGCTCGGTCACGCTGCTCAGGCGCGCGCCGGCTTGGTTGGCGATCTCCACGCTCTCTTCGCTGTAACGCTGGCTTTCGGTCATGGTGGTGACCGATTCGCGGGAGCCGACTTGTAGCTCCTCGATCATCTTCTCGATCTCCTGCGCCGACTCCTGGGTGCGGTGGGCCAGGTTGCGTACCTCATCGGCGACCACGGCGAAGCCACGACCGGCTTCACCAGCGCGCGCTGCTTCGATAGCGGCGTTGAGCGCCAGCAGGTTGGTTTGCTGGGAGATGCTTTTGATCACCTCAAGAATCTGCCCGATGTTCACCGTTTTGCTGTTGAGGGTTTCGATATTGCTGCAGGAAGCGCTGATCTTGCCGGACAGCTCATTCATCGCCTGGATGGTTTTTTCCACAACCTGACGGCCGTCTTCAGCCAGATGACGCGCATCAGAGGCCTGATTCGAAGCGTCGGCAGCGTTGCGCGCAATCTCCTGAGCGGCGGCGCCCAGTTCGTTGATCGCGGCGGCGACGCTGTTGGTGCGGCTGGCTTGTTCGTCCGAGTTGATCATCGACGAATTGGAGGCGCCGACTACCAGTTTCGCCACTTCATTGACCTGGCTGGTGGCGGATGACACTTCACGGATCGAGCTGTGGATGCGTTCGACGAATTGGTTAAACGCGCTGGCCAGGCGGCCGAACTCGTCATTGGATTGAATAGATAGGCGCTTGGTCAGATCGCCCTCGCCCTGGGCGATATCCTCCATGGCCTTGCCCATGACGTTCAGTGGTTGCATCAGCACGCTGATCAGCATGCTCAGCAGCAGCATGATCAGCACCACAGCGATGATGGTGGCGATGATGGCCGAGGCACGGAACTCGCTGAGCATCGAATAGGCCTTGGTCTTGTCGATGGACAGACCGACATGCCAGTTCACCGAAGGCAGGCCTTTGACAGGGGCGAAGGTGAGGATGCGCTCTTCGCCATTGAGCTCGGTTTCGCTGAAGTCGCCGCTGATGCGTGGAGTATTTTGCGGATAGACCTCGCTGAGATTTTTCATCACCAGAGACTTGTCCGGGTGAACCAGGATCTTGCCATCAGCGCTGACCAGAAAGGCATAGCCCATGCCGGCAAAGTCCAGCGAGTTGATGATTTCGACCAGGGTATTGAGGCTCAGGTCACCACCGACGACCCCTGCCGCTTTGGCGGGTGTGGCGATGGTAATGATCAGCGCACTGGTGGCGGCGTCGACATAGGGTTCAGTCAGGGTGCTACCGCCTGCGGCCATGGCGTCCTTGTACCAGGGGCGCTCGCGTGGGTCGTAACCCTCGGGCATGTCCTCGTCCGGGCGCATGGTGAAGCTGCCATCGGCGCTGCCCAGGTAGGTAAAGGCAAAGGTAGATGCCAGGACTTTCTGCTCCAGCAGACCAGTCAGGGCTTCACCGGAGGAATCCCGGGCGACCGATTGAGCAACGTTTTCCACCAGCAGGATGCGCCCCGACAGCCAGTTGGAAATGTTGCTGGCGGTGACATTGCCCATTTCGTGCAGATAGCTTTCCAGATCATCGCGGATGGCGTTGCGTTGCAGGTAATCGTTGTACAGGGTGAACAGCGAGAATGCGGCGATCACCACCAATGAGGCGGCGAGCAGAATCTTGTGGCTGAACTTCAGGTTGTTGGTCATGGCTTCTTGCGTCCGGTAAGTTCTGGCATCAGTCTTGAGCTGATGTAAGGCAATGGCACCGCCGGCGGTGCGGCGATGCTGACTATGTCGGCCTAGTTGCAGTAAAGCTTTAACCATGGAGATAACAAGATGGTGCAAACCGATCAATTTGTTGTAGGGGCCGATCTTGAGGGGCTGCCGGCGGGGCAGGCGTTGCGCTTGGCCAACCGTCACGGGCTGATTGCCGGCGCGACTGGTACTGGCAAAACGGTGACCCTGCAGCGCTTGATCGAAACCTTCAGCGATGCCGGCGTGGCGGTGTTTGCCGCTGATGTAAAGGGTGATCTCTGCGGTCTGGGTGCTGCGGGTGCGCCGCAAGGCAAGGTAGCCGAGCGGATCGCCAGCATGCCCTGGCTCAACCACCAGCCGATGGCCTACCCGGTAACCCTGTGGGATGTGCATGGCCAGAGTGGCCACCCGCTGCGTACCACGCTGAGCGAGATGGGGCCTTTGCTGCTTGGCGCGCTGCTGGCGCTGACTGACAGCCAGCAGGCTGCGTTGTACGCCGCGTTCAAGGTGGCGGACCGTGAAGGCCTGCTGCTGCTCGATCTGAAAGACCTCAAGGCGCTGTTGGCGCACCTGAAAAACCACCCAGAAGTGCTCGGCGAAGACAGCGCGCTGTTTACCAATACGTCATCACAAGCCCTGCTGCGCAAATTGGCGGGCCTGGAGCAGCAGGGCGCGGATGCGTTGTTTGGCGAGCCGGCGCTGCAACTGGAAGACATTCTGCATCCGGATCGCGATGGCCGCGGGCGCATTCATCTGCTCGACGCCAGCCGCCTGGTGCATGAGGCACCGAAGGTCTACGCGACCTTCCTGCTCTGGCTGCTGGCTGAATTGTTCGAGCAGTTGCCGGAGCGCGGGGATGCCGACAAGCCGCTGCTGGCGCTGTTCTTTGATGAGGCGCACTTGTTGTTTACCGATACTCCCAAGGCCTTGCAGGAGCGCTTGGAGCAGGTGGTGCGACTGATTCGCTCAAAAGGCGTGGGGGTGTATTTCGTCACCCAGTCGCCAGGCGATTTGCCGGACGATGTGCTGGCGCAGCTTGGGTTGCGTATTCAGCACGGCCTGCGCGCCTTTACTGCTAAAGAGCAGAAATCGTTGCGCGCGGTGGCCGATGGCTTCCGGCCGAATCCGGCTATCGACACGTTGACGGTACTCACTGAGCTGGGTATCGGTGAAGCCCTGGTTGGCACGCTGGAGGCCAAAGGCACGCCGGCCATGGTCCAGCGGGTGGCGGTGGCTCCGCCGCAGTCGCGTATCGGGCCGCTGAGTGAAGCCGAGCGCGTGGCCTTGATTCAGCAATCACCGTTGCGTGGCCGCTACGACAAGCCAATTGACCGTGAGTCCGCCTACGAATTGCTGACCGCCCGCGCTGAGCAGGCCGCGCATCAGGCAGAGCAAAGCAAACCAAGCGCTGCCGGTAAGACAGCAGAGGCAGGCGGCGGTATTGGCAGCGCAGCGGGTGAGTTGCTCGGTGGCCTGGCCAGCCAGGTAATGAAAACGGCCATGCGCCAGGCAGCCAATCAGATCGGCCGGCAACTGGTGCGCGGTCTGTTGGGTTCGCTGATGGGTGGTAAGAAACGTTGAGCCAGTGGCCATCCCGAGCAGGGATGGCCACGTGTCTGGCATCAGGGCGGCGGGGCGTCAGCCAGAGGCCTCGTCTGCCTTGGTTTGCAGTTCTTTTTCGATTTTTACCAGCTCTTTTTCAAACGCTTGGTCGAGAAGGTTAGCCTTCTTGCGCCACGGCTTGCGCTCGGGGTCCGGTTGAGCGGCGTAGGTAATCACTTCCCCGCCGTATACATCCTTGTAACGCTGCGCCTGGCGCTCGAGTTCGGCGCGCAGTTCGTCTTTCGTCACGTAGTTACCCATGGTCTTGAAAAGAATGTTGGCTGGATGCCAGGCATATGGCCCGGGCACCTGAGACGGCCAAACTGTTTTAGCCTGCGCATTTATAAACGCTGCGAATAGTTTCAGAGACTATTGGCGTCGCTGGTTTGCCCTCTAACTGAGGAATACCTGAATCAGTTGTCAGGTTTGTTAAAGGGCTATTTGGCTGCGCCCGGTAATTATGGCGAAGCCAAGTTAAATGTCCAGCCTGCTTAGTTGACAGGTTGTAGACCATAGCGCTGCAGGATGGTTGCAAGCTGGCCGTTATTACGCAATGTGTTCAGCCCGCGATTGAATGCCTGAAATTGCGCTGGGGTGACTTTCTTGCGAGAAAAACCAATGCCATATGAAATTGACGCCAAATGACCGGCGTGACGCAATGCGTACAGATATTCATGTTCGATCAAGTGGCGAGCAACATCGCGGTTAAGCACCACTACACCTTGTTCACCAAAACGTCCGGCATTGAGCATCAATAATAGGCGATGGTTATTGGTCACCATTTTGACCTCAACGTTTGGGGTGTTCTTCAGGCTTTCCTGCAGCACGAACGAGGTGCCGGATGGGCCATACACACCGACCAGGCGGCCGCGCAAATCGTCTGGCTGGCTGTAGTAAAAGTTGTTGCTGCGTAGGGTGTAGAAGTCGTAGCCGGAGGTCACCAGCATGGGGGTAATAAAAAACGCCTGTTGCCGTGCGGGTGATTGAATAACGGTAAAAATCCCATCCACTTCGCCATCTTCGGCTTGCTGCAACGCGCGCCGCCAGGGCAGTACTTCAATTTGGCAGCGCCACTGCAAGATCAGGCAGGTGGCGTCGACTATTTCCGGTAGGGCGCCGCTGGCAATTGCTCCGCGTGAATAACTGAAGGGTGGAAATTCTTCAGTCACAAAGTGCAGCTCTTCAGCCAGCGAAGTGCTAACCCAGAGCAAACTCGCCAATGCGCACAATGCCTTGCGTATCAACACGACATAATCCTTTAGTTGCGATGAATGCTTGCAGGCGCTGCATTAACTGAGTACGCATAGTGGTTGGTATTAATAGCCTTGTGTCAGCGTATTTGCCTAGTGCCTGTTTGCGCCTATCTGAGTGTGTGATGGAGTTTGCTGACGACGCATTGCTATTTCAACGTCGCGCCGGACTGCTCGGTAACACCTTGCAAACTCTATGCAATTGAGGAAACACCCGCGCCTCCCTACATTTGCGTACGCACCGCTGAGCCTCGCCTGGCGCTTTATCAGCCGGGTGATCAACCAACGCGGCGGCCACTGGGTCGCGGCAGAACAGGCCGGTAGCGGCTGTGTATGGAGAACGTGATGCGTAAGTCGATGCAAATGGCTGTGCTGGGTTTGGTGCTGATTGGCCTGGTTGGTTGCGAGGCGGCCGAACAATCGGCGCAGAAGCTGGCCGAGAAAGCCGAGCAGGCAGTTGTGGACGTCGCTCGCGAGGCGGTCGAGGAGACCGTGAATGAGCTCAACAAGCAGGTGGACGACGTGCAGCAGTCGACCAATGAGTGGCTGGGAAAACCCGCTGACGATGCTGAGCAGACTGAGCCGCAACAACCCGAGCAGCCACAGGCAGAGCCGGTTGACCAGGCTGCTACGAAGTCTATAGAGGCCTGAGTGCTGTCGAACGTCCAGATTCAGCTCGGTGGCAGCGCTTGATACTGCAAGCTGAAGGACAGTTGGCAGGTTTCTCCCTGCCGTAACAGGCGCAGGCCCGGTTGCCCTGGCAGATGGTGTGCGTTGGCCGGGTGACTTACCGGCTCGAAGCAGAAGAAGTCCTGCCCGGCTGGGGTGAAGAGGATGAAGTAGTCGGCGCCTTGGCTGCGGCATTGCAGCCGGTAGCCGGCGTCTTGCTGGATTATCTCGCAGTTGCCATCCCAGCCGGTAAAGGCGTTGTCGATCTGCTCGGTGGGCAAGGGCTGAGCTTCTGCGAAGTTCCAGCCAGCTGGCAATGGCGCCAGCTCACTGGAGAGGCGCGTCTGATCGCATTGCCAGAACTGTTGCGCCCCTGCACGCAGACGGGTGTGCGTGTTACGTGGGAAATACGGGTGCCAACCCAGGCCATGCCAGGCCGCACGCGAATCCAGATGGGTGACCTGCAAATGCATTTGCAAGCAGCCGTTGTGCAGGCGAAAGCGCTGCTGCGCGCGGTAGGCAAATGGCTCGCTGCTGTCCAGCTGCAGGCAGACCTCGCTGGCACTCTGCTCGATCACCTGCCAAGGCTGTTGCCAGGCGCTGCCGTGGATCGGCAGCGGGTCGTTGGCGCTGTTGGCGGCCAGGGCAAACCAGCCGTCCGGGCTGCTAAAGCCGCCCTGGCCGATGCGGTTGGACCATGGCGCCAACGGATAACAGGCCAAACGCCGGGGGCTGCGCGCCTGCAAAGCCAGCTCATCGCTGGGGCGCAGCAGCGCATGGCCGTTAGAACGCAGCGTCCAATTAACGATACTGCCGCCCAGTTCCGGGGCCAGGGTCAGGTAGGTCAGTTGGTCTTCGAGGGTCAGCAGTTGGGTCGGCATGGCGGTTGTGCTCGTGCAGAAAATTCACAGTGATGGATAAATCGGTTTTTGTGCGGGAACTGCGACTCAAGGAGTGTGTCATCGTACAACTCCCTGGGCTATGATTGCGCCTTAGCCGTCAGCCGAGAAAGACCGTCGATATGGATAATCCGAACACCCCGCCACGTGCCCGCAGAAAGCACCGCAGCCTGGCCCAGGAACTGGTGACCGAGCTGTCTCAGCGCATCCGTGATGGGGTGATCAAGCGCGGCGACAAGTTGCCGACCGAGTCGGCGATCATGGAAGAGCAGGGCGTCAGCCGCACCGTGGTGCGTGAAGCTTTGTCGCGGCTGCAAGCCTCCGGTCTGGTTGAGACCCGCCATGGCATCGGCACCTTTGTGCTGGATACGCCGAGCCCCAGCGGCTTTCGTATCGATCCGGCAACCATTGTGACCCTGCGCGATGTGCTGGCGATTCTTGAACTGCGCATCAGTCTGGAAGTCGAGTCGGCCGGTTTGGCGGCGCAGCGCCGTAGCGCGGAACAATTGGCGGCCATGCGTGAGGTGCTGGATGTGCTGCACCAGAGCGTGTCGCAGGCGGGCGATGCAGTGGCCTCGGATTTCCAGTTCCACTTGCTGATTGCCGAATCCACCGGCAACCGCTATTTCACCGACATCATGAGCCACCTGGGCACCAGCATCATTCCGCGCACGCGGCTGAATTCGGCGCGCATTGCCCACGACGATCAGGAGCACTACATGGCGCGCCTGAGCCGCGAGCATGAGCAGATTTTCGAGGCCATTGCCCGCCAGGATTCCGATGCCGCGCGCGCCGCCATGCGCCTGCACCTGACCAACAGCCGCGAGCGTCTGCGCCAGGCCCACGAAGCCGCCGAAGCGCAAGCTCAGCAGGCCTGAACCACGCTGGCCTGACATTGCTCAGGCCGGCCGGCGGTAGGTCAGCAGCACAATGCCGCTGACCACAATCAGCCCGCCGATAATCTGGATGCCGCCGAGCAGCTGATCGAGAATCAGCCAGCCAAACAGCAACCCGGCCACTGGCTCCATATTCATCACCGGCGCATTGCGCGCGATGTTCAGCCGGGTGACGAAGATAAACAGGGTGGAAAACGCCGTCCCGTAGAGCAGTACCAGGCAGGCCAGGGCGACCCAGCCGACGCCGGCTGACGGTAGGCCCATACCACCTGGCAGCAAGCCGCCGGCACCGGCCAGGGCGGATGCAACAAACACCACCAGCATGGTCAGCATGCTGCGCACCGTGCCCGGCATCGCGCTCAGGCGATGCTCGGTCACCCACAGGGCGCAGGCAAACACGGCCGCTGCCGTCAAACCGAACAGCACACCCTCGATCCAGTTGGCATCGATCTGCGTCTCGCCGGATAGCCGCGATGGCAGGTCGAGCACCAATACCAGGCCGAACAGAATCAGCCCCATCAGCAACGCCGCCCGCGCGGTTGGCCGCGGTCCGCCTAGGGCCCAGGTCAGCAGCGCCAGCATGATAGGCGCGAGGTTGACCACCAGCAGCGCCAGGGCCACCGGAATCCGCGCTACCGCCGAGTAGATGCAGAAGCTCTGCACCGCGATCAGCAAGCCGAGCAGCAATTGCCAGCCCCAGGTTTGCGGTTTCAGCCGCAGTGATTCGCTGCGCCACAGCACCAGTGCGATCAACGCCAGCATGGTCACGCCTGAGCGGCAGAGCATCGCCAGCAGCAGGCCGGTGTCGTGGTCGAAGGCGATACGGGCGGCGATATGCCCGCCGGCGAACGAGCAGGCCAGGGTGGCCAGAATCAGCACCGCGATGTGCCGGGGGAAGGGCGCGGCAGACATGCTATGTCCTTACAAAACAAGGAGCCGCCAGGTCGGCGGCTCCAGGGGATCGTGACGCATTCATAAAGCTTGGAACCTGTTCACGATCTAGCGAGCTAGAGCCCTGCAAGGCAAAACAGGCGAGGAAGCGGAGTGTACGAGCTGTACATGAGAATTACTCGCTCAGCTTGCCCTCCGGGCCGGCCTAAAGGCCGTTCGGTGGCCAGCCACCGTCCGAGCCTGTTTTTAACGCCGCTGGGCCGACGCGCAGCAGATTGTGAGCAGGTTCTTACAGGACCACGCTCGGCAACCACAGCGAGATAGCCGGAATATAGGTCACCGCCATCAGCACCATAAACAGCGCGGCGTAGAACGGCAGCAGCGCCTTGATGGTGTTCTCGATGGTCACCTTGCCAATGGCCGCGCCGACAAACAGCACTGCGCCTACTGGCGGGGTGATCAGGCCGATGCCCAGGTTGACCAGCATGATCATGCCGAAGTGCACCGGATCGACGCCAATATCCACCACTACCGGTAGCAGGATCGGCGTGAGGATCAGGATCAGCGGGGCCATGTCCATCAGCGTGCCGAGGGCCAGCAGCATAAAGTTGATGCACATCAGGATCACGTAGCGGTTATCCGACAGGGTCAGAAACAGCGCGGTGATCTTCGACGGAATCTGCATCAGGGTCATGATGTAGCCGAAGCTGGCAGCGAAGGCGATCAGGATCATCACGATCGACAGCGTACGCACGGTGCGGTGCAGCAGCTTGGGCAGCTCGCGCCATTTGTAGTCGCGGTAGATAAACATGGTCACGAAGAACGCCCAGACCACGGCGATGGAGGCCGACTCGGTGGCGGTAAAAATACCGGAGAGAATGCCGCCAAGGATGATCACCATGGTGAACAGGCCCCACAACGCATCCACGCAGATTTTCAGCGCCTGCTTGAGCGGGATGACCTCGCCCTTGGGGTAATTGCGTTTGCGCGCAAAGTACAGGCACATGCCCATCATCACCGCGCTGAGCAATAGGCCTGGGCCGATGCCGGCGATAAACAGCGAGGCAATCGACACCGTGCCGCCGGCCGCCAGCGAGTACAGCACCGAGTTGTGGCTGGGCGGGGTGAGCAGCGCTTGTACCGAGCCGCTGACGGTGACTGCGGTGGAGTATTCACGCGGGTAGCCCTTCTTTTCCATTTCTGGAATCAGCACCGAGCCGACCGAGGCGGTATCGGCCAAGGAGGAACCGGAGATCGCGCCGAAGAAGGTCGAGGCCAGAATGTTGACCAGCGACAGGCCGCCCCGCACAAAGCCCACCAGCACGTTGGCGAAATTCACCAGACGCCGCGACATGCCACCTTCGGCCATGATCGCACCAGCCAGGACGAAGAACGGAATGGCCAGCAGGGAGAATTTGCTCACCCCGCCGCTGATCTGAATCATGATCGCGTGGAACGGGATATCGATGTACCAGGCGCCGAGCAAGGCCGATAAGCCGAGGGAATAGGCCACGGGTACGCGCAGCATAATCAGCACGAGAAAGCTGCCAAGCAGAATTAGCGCATCCATTTACACGGCCTCCTTGCTGTCTTCAAGCAGCTCGAAGTTGACCACGCGGCGGTGGCTCTGGTCGCCGAGGAACAGGCGCTCAAGGACGAAGATCAGGGTGATAAAACCACCAACTGGAATGGGCGAGTAGCTGATGCCTACGCGCAGTGTCGGTAGCGTACTCATGAACTGGTTCCAGGTGGCCGCGCACAGCTTGATGCCCCAGATGGTCATAAACAGGGCTATGGCCGCCATCAGCAGCTGCACCAGCAGGCTGATGCTGGGTTGCCATGCGGGTGAGAGGCGGTCGGTAAAGGTGGTCACGGCCATGTGCGCACCGGCCCTATAACTGGCGGCGGCACCGATAAAGGTGAACAGCACCATCAGCATGATCGCAATGGGCTCCGGCCAACCGGCGCCACTGCCCAGTACGTAACGGGCGAAAATGCCCCATGGAATGATCAGCGCCATCACGACGATGGCGGTGCCCGCGACCCAGATGCAGGCCTGATAAATCACGTCGTTGATGCGTAACAGCAAGTTTTTCATGAGACTTCACCACGCGCGTGGCGACGGCCTAAGCCGCCACCACGGGGTTCTTCAGAGATAGCGAGTTACTGGACTGCTTCGATACGCTTGATCAGGTCAGCGTAGGGCGCGCCGTATTTCGCACGAATCGGTGCGGTGGCGTCGAAGAAGGGCTTCTTGTCGACTTCGATAAACTCGACGCCGGCTTCTTTCAGCTTGGCTTCGCTGCTGGCGGACTTCTCATCCCACAGCTTGCGCTCTTCGAACTGCGCTTCCTTGGCGTACTTTTTGACGATCTCCTGCTGCTCGGGGGTGAGCTTGTTCCAGCTGGCTTTGGACATCACCAGCGGCTCCGGCAGGATCAGGTGGCCAGTCAGGCTGTAGTACTTGGCCGTGCGGTAGTGATTGTGCTCAAGCATGGTCGGCGGGTTGTTTTCTGCACCGTCGACAACGCCGGTCTGCAAGGCGCTGAAGATTTCGCCGGTGTCCATGGCCACGCCATTGGCGCCCATGGCGTTGAAGGTTTCGATAAACAGCGGGTTGCCCATCACGCGAATCTTCATGCCCTTGAGGTCTTCAAGGTTGCGTACCGGCTTCTTGGAGTAGATGTTGCGGGTGCCACCATCCATCCACGCCAGGCCGACCATGTTGAATTCGGAGTTGGTGATCTTGTCGAGGATTTCCTGGCCGATTTCACCGTCGATGATCGCGCGCATATGCGCCGTGTCGCGGAAGATAAATGGCATGTTGAACACGTTGACGTCCGGTACCACCGGGCCAACGGTGCCCAGGCTGACGCGGGTCATTTGTACGGCGCCGATCTGCACCTGCTCGACCACTTCCTTTTCCGAACCGAGCACGCCGCCGGCGAACATCTTGAAGCTCAGTTCACCATTGGTAGCGGCTTCGATCTTCTTGCCCATGGCTTCCTGGGCGACAACGGTCGGGTAACCGGCCGGATGAATCTCGGCCATCTTCATCGTGGTGGCTTGCGCCAGGCCTGACAGGCAAAAAGCAAAGGGCAGGGCGGCGACAAGCAACTTGCGTTTGAAGGTCATGGTGAATCTCCAGTCTTGTTGTTGTTGGGAGTGCAGCGTTGCGAGGGCTAAGGCGACAGCAGGCGCGCCTCAGCCATTGAAATGAGGTTCCTCCAGGCCAGTGACACCCGGGTTGAGGGCGAACACGCCGCCCGCCAGGGGCTGATCGGCGAGGTCGATGCCCTCCGGGCGAATCGAGGTGACGTAGAGGGTGTCCAGGTTGCGGCCGCCAAAGGCGCACATGGTTGGCTTCTTCACTGGCACGCTGAGGGAGCGGTCCAGGCGACCATCGGGAGTGAAGCGATGGATCTGGCCGGCATCGTTGCCGCAGATCCAGTAGCAGCCGTCGGCATCCACCGCGGCGCCATCCGGGCGGCCGGGGTAGGCGTGCATATCGACGAACAGCCGGCGGTTGTGCGGCGTGCCGCTGTCGATGTCGTAATCGAACGCCCAGATCGCCTGCACGGACGGGTGCGAGTCGGACAGGTACAGGGTGCGGCCGTCCGGGCTGAACGCCAGGCCGTTGGGCACGATAAAGCCACTCAGTTGTGCGCTGAGCGGCTCGGCCTGGCCGGCGCTGTAGCGGTACATGGCGCCGACCGGCGCCGCGGCGCTCATATCGAGCAGCATGCTGCCGGCCCAGAAGCGGCCCTGACGGTCACAGCGGCCGTCGTTGAAACGCATGCCCGTGCGGGCATGTTCCACCTCGCACAGCAGGCTGCTGATCAGCTGACCATCGGCCTGGGCTTGCACGTGGAACAGGCCGCTCTGCATCCCGGCGATCCAGCCGCCGTTGTGGCTGCGGGCGATGCAGGCAAGCATCTGCGGCGCCATCCAGTTCTGCGTCTGGCCGTCGGCAGCGCTCCAGCGGTGCAGGCGTTTGGCCGGGATATCGACCCAGTACAGCGCCTGTTCGGCGGCACTCCACACCGGGCTTTCACCGGTGGCATTGCGGGCGTCGAGAATCAGTTCAGCGTGCATGGCAGCTCGTTCTCTGGGTTGTTCTTGTTATGGGTGTGGCGTGTAGCTATGGCGTGATCAGTCGTCGCCGAATGGCCCAGCTGCGACAAAGGCGCCACCCTGATAGACCATCGCCGGGTCATCGGCGGCGGGCATCGGTTGCGCGTCGATCTGCGCGCGGAACACCTCGGAGCTGTCCTTGGGCTGGAAGCCCAGATGCGCGGCCAGGTGGTTGTCCCACCAGACGTTCTTGTTGGCGGACATGCCGTAGACCACGGTGTGGCCAACGTTGGGGGTGTACAGCGCGCGCGCAAGCAGCTGCGTCAGGTCGGCAAAGCTCAGCCAGGTGCTCATCATTCGGCGGTTGTGCGGCTCGGGGAAGGAGGAGCCGATGCGAATGCTCACGGTCTCGATGCCGTAGCGGTCGAAGTAGAAGCTGGCCATGTCTTCGCCGTAGGACTTGGACAGACCGTAGTAGCTGTCCGGGCGGCGCGGGCAGTTGGCGTCGATGGTTTCGTCCTGCTTATAGAAACCGATAACGTGGTTGGAGCTGGCGAAGATCACCCGCTTCACGCCATGCCGACGCGCCGCTTCATAGATATGAAACACGCCGCAGATATTGGCCCCGAGGATTTCCTCGAATGGCCGCTCCACCGATACGCCACCGAAGTGCAGGATTGCGTCGACGCCTTCGACCAGTTGATGGACCGCAGCTTTATCGGCGAGGTCGCAGACCAGGACTTCTTCATGAGCGCCTGTGGCAGGGCTCATGGCCGCTATATCGGAGACGCGCAGGACGTTGGCATAAGGCCGCAGGCTTTCGCGCAGGACCTTGCCGAGGCCGCCTGCCGCCCCGGTGAGCAGCAGGCGATTGAAGGGTGTGTACGTAGTAGTCATGGCAGTCTCTGCTTCTCTGCTTGTTGTTATTGGGCTGTCATCTGTTGTCGTATGACTTGCCTGGATTATCAGGAGTCTCGCTTACCTTTGTCAACGCGACTATGGTCGAAAATTCGCTCGAATTGCGTGCCAGATAGCGAGAGGAGTAGCCGGGATATCTGTGTGGTTTTGCACCTTTTATCTCAGGCATAACGCTCTAAATCGGTGATTTTGATGGTGTTATATCAGGCGCGGGAATACCTGCGTGGCGCGTACTGACCTTGAAGGGTATCGCGGCAGGATTAGTGGTTGTAAATCAATATTATGTTGTACGACAACATATCTCTTTTGTTGTGTGGTCTCACGGGGGGGCGGCCATGCTTAGGATGGCGCCAGGCGCGAGTGGCAATGCCGTTCACCGGGCATGGGTGAACGGCACTGCGCTTGGCAGCGGCTTTGCCCCTCAGGTACGCAGGATCTCGCTGACCATGCTTTTCTTGGGACGCAGCGAGCTGACCACCTGCCAGATGATGAACGCCAGCGCCAGGCCGAGGAAGCTGCCGGCTATGGGGGTGGTGAAGAAGTCAGCGAAGTTGCCATCGGAGAGCATCAGGCCGCGGCGCAGGTTGGTCTCGGCCATTGGCCCGAGGATAAAGCCGATGATAAACGGCGCCGCCGGCAAACCGGCCTTGACGAAGCCGTAACCGAGTAGGCCGAACAGCAGAATCGACCAGACATCGAACAGACGGCTGGACAGGCCAAAGGCACCGACTACACAGAGCACCAGGATGATCGGCAGCAGGATGTGCTTGGGCACGTCGAGCAGCTTGATAAACAGGCGCAGGCCGTAGAACTCCATAAACAGCATCATGAAGGTGGCGACGATCAGCGCGGCGAAGATGGTGTACACCAGCGGGCCCTGGCTGATAAACAGCAGCGGACCGGGCTGGATGCCGTGGATCAGGAAGCCGCCGAGCATGATTGCGGTCACCGTGTCGCCGGGAATGCCCAGGGTCATCAGCGGCAGCATGGCGCCACCAATGCCGGCGTTGTTGGCGGTCTCGCTGGCGACCACGCCACCGATATTGCCCTTGCCGTAGGTGTGCCCGTCCTTGGCGCGCTTCTTGGCGATGATGTAGGACACCAGATTGGAGGTGCCGGCGCCGATGCCGGGGAGGATGCCGATGCCCAGGCCGATCAGGCCGGAGCGCCCGGCGTTGGGCAGCTGCTCGCGGAACTCCTTGAGCGAGAAGCCGAAGCCCTTGATGTTCTTCATGCTCACCGAGCGGGCTTTGCCTTGCACAGCATGGCGGCCGGTTTCGGCCAGCTTGATGATCTCGGCCACGGCGAACATGCCGATCATCACGGCCAGCATGGAGAAGCCGCCGTTGAGCTCGCTGAAATCGAAGGTGAAGCGGCGGATGGCTTCCACCGGGGCGATGCCGACGGTGGACACGGCGATGCCCAGGCCGCCGGCAAACAGGCCCTTGAGCATCGAGCCGGCCGACAGCGTGGCGATCAGCGTCAGGGAGAATACGGCGATGGCGAAGTATTCATGCGGGCCGAAGCGCAGGGCGACTTTGGCCAGCTGTGGGGCGATAAACATCAGCGCGACGATGCTGAAAATGGTGCCGAGAAAGGAAAACACGATGCCGACGCCGAGCGCCTTGACCCCATGGCCTTGCTCCATCAGCGGGCCGCCATCGAACACCGTGGCGATGGAGGAGGGCGTGCCGGGGATCTTCAACAGGATCGCCGAGATCAATCCGCCCGAGGTTGCACCGATAAACAACGCCACCAGCAGCGACAGGCCCGCCTGCGGCCCCATGGTGAAGGTCAGTGGCAGGCACAGGGCCACCGCCATGGTGGCCGACAGGCCGGGCACCGCGCCGAAAACAATACCCATGGCCACGCCGACGGCCATCAGCAGCATGATGTTGAGCGAGAAGACGGCACCGAAGCCTTGCTGCAGTAATTCGAGCATGGTCGATCCTCAGATGAAGTTGTTCAGCAGGCCGGCGGGCAGCATCAGATTGAAGGCCTGGCGGAACAGCAGGAAGATGGCGGCCGAGCAGACCACTGAAATCAGCAGGTAGACCAGGTGGTTGGCCTTGTGCCGCACCGGAGTCAGCACCAGGAACTGCAGGTAGAGATAGACCACCGTCATCAGCGGAAAGCCCACCGGGCCGAGCAAAGCCATATAGCCGAGGATCAGGCCCAGGGTCAGCAGCACGGTCTTGGGTTCGACGACACTGGCCGGGGGGGCTTCGGCGGGGCTGACGGGCAGCTCGTCCTGGGCATCGCCGGCGCGCTCGGCGCCGAGCCCGGACTTGCTGGCGAGGGCGCCGAACACCTGCAGCACACCGAGCAGGGTCAGGAAGCCGGCCAGTAGCAGCGGCAGGGTGGCGGCGTCGACGCCTTGGTGGTTGGGCAGTTGGTAGGCCATCGCCAGGTAGGCGAGGCTGCAGCCGGTCATGGCCAGGCCGATGATCAGCTCTTTCTTGTTAGCGGTAGTGTTCATGGAAACCTCGTAGAACAAATGCGCAACGCTGGCGTGATCGTCCGGCCAGCGTTGCGTCATGAATCACTTGCCTTGGCGCATCTCATCCTTGAACTGCATGAAGTCGTCGCGGGTCTTGGCCAGGATCGCCTTGGCGTCCTCGGTGCCGAAGTAGGCGACCGGTTGCTTGAACTTCTTCAGGTCCTCGGCGTACTCGGGGATCTCGGTGATTTGCTTCATCAGGTCGGCCATCTTGGCGACGATGGCCGGGTCAGTGCCCTTGGGGAAGGCGACTACGTAGGGCTTGTCCATGGTCAGGTCGAGGCCCTGCTCCTTGAGGGTTGGCACGTCGCCGAGCAGCGGGTTGCGCGCATCGTTGGGCTGGCCGAGGGCTACCATCTGGCCGCCGTTGACGTAGTCCTGCACCGAACCATAAGTGATGGCGCCGAGGTCGAGGCGACCGCCGAGCATGCCGACCACGCGGTCGGAAACCGTGCCGCCGTCGACCATCTTCAGCTTGATGCCGGAGAGTTTTTCCAGCATCAGGCCCTGGGCGTGGGAGAAGCTGCCCATCTCGGTGCCGTAGGTGATGCTGCCCGGAGCGGCCTTCGACTTGTCGATCAGCTCCTGCATGGTATTCACGCCAGCGTCCTTGGAGGCAACGAAGACGGTGCTCTTGTCGACGCCGGCGAAGCAGGAAACATCGAAGGTCTCATAGCTGTCTTCGGTCAGGCCGGCCACTTCGTTGACGATCAGCTGGCCCGGATGGGTGAAGAGGATGGTGTTACCGTCCGCCGCCGCGCCCTTGACCTGTTCGGCGGCGAGGGTGCCCCCGCCGCCGGCGACGTTGGTCACCACCATGGTCTTGCCGGTGATCTGGTTAAAGTACTTGGCCATCATCCTAGCGTTGAAATCGGTGTCGCCGCCGGGGTTGGCGATGACCACCACCTGTACCGGACGGGTTGGCCAGTTGGGAGCGTCGGCAGCGAAGGCGCTGCCGGCAGTAAAGGTCAGCATGGCCGACATCAGGGACGCGCAGAGTGTTTTTTTCATTGTAAGTCTCCGGTGGTGAGGTGTTGCTGAGGCAGCTGTGAGCGCTAGACCGGTTGGCGGCCGAGGCTCGGTTGCTTGGGGTGGTACTGCCAGTCTGGAACCAGGTACTGCATGGCCATGGCGTCGTCGCGGGCACCGTTGGCCACTTCCTTGTAGAGCTCGTGCGCGGCCATGATCCGCTGCATATCGGGTTCGATACCGAGGCCGGGTTTATCCGGCACTTCGACCTGGCCGCCGATAATTTGCAGTGGTTCGCGGGTCAGGCGCTCTTCGCCTTCCTGCCAGATCCAATGGGTATCGATGGCGGTAATGCGCCCCGGCACGGCGGCTGCGGCGTGGGTGAACATGGCCAGGGAAATGTCGAAGTGGTTGTTCGAATGTGAGCCCCAGGTCAGGCCGAACTCTTCGCAGACTTGGCCAAGGCGCACGGCGCCCTGCATGGTCCAGAAGTGCGGGTCGGCCAACGGAATGTCCACGGCCTCCAGGCGCAGTGAATGGCCCATCTGCCTCCAGTCGGTGGCGACCATATTGGTGGCGGTGGGAATGCCGGTGGCGCGTTTGAATTCGGCCATGATTTCGCGACCGGAATAACCGTTCTCCGGGCCGCAGGGGTCTTCGGCGTAGGCCAGCACATGGTTCTGGCCTTTGCACAGAGCAATGGCTTCGTCCAGCGACCAGGCACCGTTGGGGTCGAGCGTTACGCGGGCGTCGGGGAAGCGCGCCTTGATCGCGCGAATCGCATCCATCTCCTCCTCGCCGCGCATCACCCCGCCCTTGAGCTTGAAGTCGCTGAAGCCGTAGCGCGCATGCGCCGCTTCGGCCAGGCGGGCGATGGCTGCAGGCGTCAGCGCGGCCTGGTGACGCAGGTGATACCAGTCGTCAGCCGAGCCCTTGCCGGTCAGGTAGGGCAGGTCGGTGCGCTGACGCTCGCCTATATAGAAGAGGTAAGCGAGCATCGGCACGCGGTCGCGCTGCTGGCCATTGCCGAGCAGCTCGGCCACCGGCACTTCAAGGTGCTGGCCGAGTAGGTCGAGCAGGGCGGCTTCCGCGGCGGTGATGACGTTATCCAGGCGCAGGTTGATTTCGTGTGGCTGCTGTAGCACCCGTGCTTCGGATTCCGAGGTGACCTGGTGCTGGGTGGTTTGCGGGCCATTGCCGCGGCTGGCGATGGCCTGGCGCAGGCTATTGAGCACGCGGTTGTAACGGCCGACCGGCTGACCGATCACCAGGTCGCGGCAGCGTTCCAGTGCCTGGCGAATGCCTTCGCCGCCTGGCACTTCACCGCAGCCGGTGCGCCCGGCGCTGTCGGTGAGCAGTACCAGGTTGCGGGTGAAGTAGGGCGCGTGGGCACCACACAGGTTGAGCAGCATGCTGTCGCGGCCTGCCACCGGGATGACCTGCATGTCCACTACCCGTGGGGTTGGTGTTTGGGCCTGTTCAAGCATAAGCATGGTTCTCCTGTAACAGCGCAGTGCAGGGGTGGGCTAGGCGTGGTCGGATAAATCGCTCGGCATTGCCTGCAAGCTGTTGGGCAATGAGCGCAAGCCAGCGTGGGGGCGGTTCGCCCGGAGCGGGCTGGCTATGTAACGGGCTAGGCAAGAGGCTTGGATGGAGGCGTGATGCGGCGACCTGGAGGGTGTGCTCAGGCGCTGCTGCGCCTTGCGCAGGCGGGCAACCCATGGCGCGCATGAGGTGCTGATGGAGACAGCGGCTAGGCATGTAAAAGGCGCTTTGGCCTGGGTGCTGATAATCATGGCTGGGCCTGATTTTTTGTTGTTAGAAGCGTCATATGTTGTCGTACGACCTGGTTGGATTATCAACAGCGTTTGTCGGGCTTGTCAACGCGTGGTGTGCCGAAGAGGGCGGTTAGCGACCATTGGTTAATAGTCTGGCGCAGGTTTTTGATGCGACAGTATCTAAGGCGTGATGTTCGGCAGTGGCGTTTTAGAGGCTCTGGCTAGGAAGCGGCGGGGCTGGCTGATTGCGCTGTCGGTTGCTGCGCCGGGTGTGGCGGGTATCGACGATGGTCGGTCATGCAAAGGTGTGGCGCTTATCATTGTTGTACGATAACGTATCTCTACAGCTGCGGCTGACGCTTTCCTCACAACTGCTTTACAGGGTGTTCGCATAATGAATCCACAAGAACTGAAGTCCATCCTCTCTTCCGGTCTGCTGTCTTTCCCGGTGACCGATTTTGATGCTGCCGGCGATTTCCGCGCCGATACCTATGCCCGCCGCCTGGAGTGGCTGGCCCCTTACGGTGCTTCTGCGCTGTTCGCCGCCGGTGGTACCGGTGAATTTTTCTCGCTGACTGGCAAAGAGTATTCGGCCGTAATCAAGACTGCTGTCGATACCTGCGCCGGCAGCGTGCCGATTCTCGCCGGTGTTGGTGGCCCAACCCGTCAGGCCATCGAAATGGCTCAGGAAGCCGAGCGCCTGGGGGCCAAAGGCCTGCTGCTGCTGCCGCATTACCTGACCGAAGCCAGCCAGGAAGGCGTGGCACTGCACGTTGAAGCCGTGTGCAAATCGGTGAAGATCGGCGTGGTGGTGTACAACCGCAGCGTCTGCCGCCTGAACGCGCCGTTGCTGGAGCAGGTGGCGGATCGCTGCCCGAACCTGATCGGCTACAAGGACGGCATCGGCGATATCGAGCTGATGGTCTCCATCCGCCGTCGTCTGGGTGATCGCCTGAGCTACCTCGGCGGCCTGCAGACTGCCGAAGTCTACGCCGCTGCTTATAAAGCGCTGGGCGTGCCGGTGTACTCCTCGGCGGTGTTCAACTTTATTCCGAAAACCGCGATGAATTTCTACCACGCCATGGCGCGTGACGATCACGCCACCGTTGGCAAGATCATCGACGAGTTCTTCCTGCCGTACCTGGCCATCCGCAATCGCTGCGCCGGTTATGGCGTCAGCATTATCAAAGCGGGCGCGAAGATTGTTGGGCATGACGCCGGCCCCGTGCGCACGCCGCTGACCGATCTGCTGCCGGAAGAGTACGAAATGCTGGCCGCGCTGATCGACACCCAGGGCGCGCAATAAACCCCGTCATCTGATAGCGGCGCGTTGCGCGCCGCTTCGCAACAGGAGGCTCTTGTGGCCAATCCATCGCGTTACGACAACTTTATCGGCGGCCAATGGGTCGCTGCTGCCAGCTATTCGACCAACACCAGTCCGTCGGATCTGTCCGATGTAGTCGGCGAGTACGCCCAGGCCGATGCCGCCCAGGTCAATCAGGCTATCGCTGCCGCCCGCGCCGCGTTCCCGGCCTGGTCGACGTCCGGTATCCAGGCGCGCAGCGATGCGCTGGATAAAGTCGGCAGCGAAATCCTCGCCCGCCGTGAAGAACTCGGCACCCTGCTGGCCCGGGAAGAGGGCAAGACCCTGCCCGAAGCCATCGGCGAAGTCAGCCGCGCCGGCAATATCTTCAAGTTCTTCGCCGGCGAATGCCTGCGCCAGGCTGGCGAACTGCTGGCTTCGGTGCGTCCCGGTGTTTCGGTGGAAGTCACCCGCGAGCCGCTGGGCGTGATCGGCCTGATCACCCCGTGGAACTTCCCCATCGCCATTCCCGCCTGGAAAGTTGCTCCGGCCCTGGCCTACGGCAACTGCGTGGTGCTCAAACCGGCCGATCTGGTACCGGGCTGCGCCTGGGCGATTGCCGAAATCATCTCCCGTGCGGGCTTTCCGGCCGGCGTGTTCAACCTGGTGATGGGCAGCGGCCGAGTGGTCGGTGAAGCCATCGTGCAGAACCCGCAGGTCGATGGCGTCAGCTTTACCGGCTCGGTCGGTGTTGGCCGCAGCATCGCCGCCAACTGTGTGGCGCGTGGCGCCAAGGTGCAGCTGGAAATGGGCGGCAAAAACCCGCAGGTGATCCTTGATGACGCGGACCTGAAAACCGCTGTCGAGCTGTCGGTGCAGAGTGCCTTCTACTCCACCGGTCAGCGTTGCACCGCTTCCAGCCGCTTGATCGTCACTGCCGGTATCTACGACCAGTTTGTTGCGGCCATGGCCGAGCGGATGAAGTCGATCAAGGTCGGCAACGCCCTGGAAAAAGGCGTGGACATCGGTCCGGTGGTCTCCCAGGCGCAGCTTGAGCAGGACCTGCGTTATATCGAGATCGGCAAGCAGGAAGGCGCACGCCTGGTCTGCGGTGGCGAGCGCGTTTCCTGCGAGCAGGACGGCTACTACCTGGCGCCGACGCTGTTTGCCGACAGCACCGCCGATATGCGCATCAGCCGCGAAGAGATCTTTGGCCCGGTGGCGAATATCGTCAAAGTCGCCGATTACGATGCGGCACTGGCCATGGCCAATGACACCGAGTTTGGTCTGTCCGCCGGTATCTGCACCACTTCGCTGAAGCACGCCAACCACTTCAAGCGGCATGCCCAGGCCGGCATGGTCATGGTCAACCTGCCCACTGCCGGGGTGGATTACCACGTGCCGTTCGGTGGCCGTAAAGGTTCGTCCTACGGCAGCCGCGAGCAGGGCAAATACGCCCAGGAGTTCTATACCACGGTGAAGACCACCTATATCGGCTAAAAACTACTGCGCGCGCCATGCTGCATCAGCGGCATGGCCTTCGCCCGCTATGTTTTTAGTCCTTGCTGTAACCATCCCGCCTAACAATAAAAAGGGAACGGTCATGAGTACACAGAACACTGCCGGCGCCTTTGCAGGTGCCCCGATCATCACTGAGCTGCAGGTGGTTCCGGTTGCCGGCCACGACAGCATGCTGTTGAACCTGAGTGGCGCCCACGGCCCATTCTTTACCCGCAATATCCTTATTCTCAAAGACAACGCCGGGCATATCGGCGTTGGCGAAGTACCGGGCGGCGAAGCCATTCGCCAGACCCTGGAAGATGCCCGCGCGCTGCTGGTCGGCCAGTCCATCGGCAACTACAACGGCTTGCTCAATCAGGTGCGCCAGACCTTCGCCGATCGTGATTCCGGCGGTCGTGGCCTGCAGACCTTCGACCTGCGCATCGCCATTCACGCCGTTACCGCCGTTGAAGCCGCGCTGCTTGATCTGCTCGGCCAGCACCTCGGTGTGCCGGTCGCAGCACTGCTTGGCGAAGGCCAGCAGCGCGATGCGGTGGAGATGCTCGGCTACCTGTTCTTTATCGCCGACAAGGGCAAGACCGACCTCGGCTACCGCGACGAGCGCAATGCCGACGACGCCTGGTTCCGTACCCGCAACGAAACCGCGTTGAGCCCCGAGACCATCGTTCGTCAGGCCGAAGCGGCGCATGCGCGCTATGGCTTTAATGATTTCAAACTCAAGGGCGGCGTGCTGCAAGGCGCGGAAGAAGTTGAGGCGATTCGTGCCCTGGCTGCGCGCTTCCCCGATGCACGGGTGACCCTCGACCCGAACGGCGGCTGGTCCCTGGCCGAAGCCGTGTACCTGTGCCGTGACCTACATGGCGTGCTGGCCTATGCCGAAGACCCCTGTGGTGCGGAAAACGGCTATTCCGGCCGTGAGGTGATGGCCGAGTTCCGCCGCGCCACCGGCCTGCCGACCGCGACCAATATGATCGCCACCGACTGGCGGCAGATGGGTCACTGCATCCAGTTGCAGTCGGTGGATATTCCGCTGGCCGACCCACACTTCTGGACCATGCAGGGTTCGGTGCGCGTGGCGCAGATGTGCAACGAGTGGGGCCTGACCTGGGGCTCGCATTCCAACAACCACTTCGATATTTCCCTAGCGATGTTCACCCACGTGGCTGCCGCCGCGCCGGGCAAGGTCACCGCCATCGACACCCACTGGATCTGGCAGGACGGTCAGTACCTTACCCACAACCCGCTGCAGATCGAAGGCGGTCTGGTGCAGGTGCCGAAGGCGCCGGGTCTGGGTGTGGAGCTGGATTGGGATGCCCTGGCCAAGGCCCACGAGCTCTACAAGGGCATGGGCCTGGGCGCGCGCAACGATGCCGTGGCCATGCAGTACCTGATCTCCGGCTGGCAGTTCGATAACAAACGGCCCTGTCTGGTGCGCTAAACCGCGGTCCAGCGGCCCGGTGTCCAGCGACACTGGGCCCGCTTCACGCGAATTTCTCGATGAGTTGGCCAGATGCAAGCAGTCAAACCAGGCCGGGTGCGTTACTCCATCCTGCTGATGCTGTTCCTCGTCACCACGGTCACCTTCGCCGACCGCTCCAGCCTGTCGATTGCCGGTGCCGCGCTGCAGGCGGACCTGGGCATCGATGCGGTGATGCTCGGCTATATCTTTTCCGCGTTCGGCTGGGCCTATGTGATCGGGCAGATTCCCGGTGGCTGGCTGTTTGATCGCTTTGGTGCCAAGCGCGTCTATTTCATCACGCTGCTCTGCTGGTCGCTGTTTACCCTGTTGCAGGGCTTTGTCGACATGCTGCCGCTGGCCTGGGCCATCATTACCCTGTTTGTGCTGCGCCTGGCGGTAGGCTTTGCCGGGGCACCGTGCTTTCCCGGCAATGCACGGATCATCGCCGCCTGGTTCCCCACCCGCGAGCGGGCCACCGCCACTGCCATGTCTACTTCGGCGCAGTATGCCGCCACTGCGGTATTCGCCCCGCTGATGGGCTGGGTGGTGCAGGACATGGGCTGGCAGTATGTGTTCTTTGTACTGGGCGGCCTGGGCCTGCTGCTGTGTGGCGTGTGGCTCAAGCTGATGCACAGCCCGCGTGAACATCCACATCTTGGCGCTGCCGAGTTCGCCCATATCGAAGACGGCGGCGGCCTGATCGACCTGGCCCCACGTCCGCCCGGTGCGGGCGGTTCACAGTGGCACTACCTCAAGTTGCTGCTGACCCAGCGTACGCTGATCGGCCTGTACCTGGGCCAGTACTGCAATAACGCCATTACCTATTTCTTCCTCACCTGGTTTCCCGTGTACCTGGTGCAGGCGCGCGGTATGAGCATTCTCGCCGCCGGTTTTGCCGCTTCGCTACCGGCGGTCAGCGGCTTTTTCGGCGGCGTGCTCGGCGGCCTGGTGTCGGACGGTCTGCTGCGTCGCGGCTATTCCCTGACCCTGGCGCGCAAGCTGCCCATCGTCGTCGGCATGCTGCTGGCGAGCTGCATCGTGCTGAGCATTTATGTCGAGAGTGATAGCGCGGTGATCGCCTTGATGGCCCTGGCGTTTTTCGGCAAGGGCTTCGGTTCGCTTGGCTGGACGCTGGTGGCCGATACCTCTCCACGGCAGATCGTTGGCCTGTCTGGTGGGCTGTTCAATACCTTCGGCAACCTGGCCGCGATTACCACGCCCATCGTGGTCGGTTACCTGGTCAGCCACACCGGCTCATTTGACGCGGCGCTGATCTATGTCGGTGCCAACGCTGTGCTGGCGGTAATCAGTTATCTGTTTATCGTCGGTCGTATTCAACGGATCGAGTTGAACGAGCCGCCAAACCTTGCGGCTGAAAGCGCCGTGGCGGCGTCCAACTTGAAATAGAGGAGAGCATGTCCATGCAGTTGATTCCCCATCAGGATTCGCCTCGCTATATCCGCCTGCACCCGGCCGACAACGTCGGCGTGGTGGTCAACGAGCAGGGCGTGGCCAAGGGCGGCCGTTTTGCCGATGGCCTGGAGGCTGTCGAAGGTATTCCGCAGAGCCACAAGGTGGCGTTGCAGGATATCGCCGTGGACGGCGACGTGGTGCGCTACGGCGAGGTCATCGGTTACGCCCTGGAGCCCATCGCCGCCGGGCGCTGGGTGACCGAGGCGCAGCTGCGCATGCCCGAGCCACCGGCCCTGGATAACCTGCCCAAGGCGACCCTGGCCGCTGCGCCGGTCGAGCCGCTGAGCGGCTACACCTTCGAGGGCTTCCGCAACCCGGACGGCACGGTCGGCACGCGCAATATTCTCGGCGTGACCACCACCGTGCAGTGCGTGGTCGGGGTGCTCGATCACTGCGTGCAGCGCGTGCGCAAGGAGCTGCTGCCCAAGTACCCGCATGTCGATGACGTGGTGGCGCTGTCGCACAGCTATGGCTGCGGCGTGGCGATCAATGCGCCGGATGCGGTGGTGCCGATCCGCACCCTCTACAACATCAGCCGCAACCCCAACCTTGGCGGCCAGGCGCTGGTGATCAGCCTTGGCTGCGAAAAGCTGCAGGCCAGCCAGTTGATGGATGGCGATCAGCTGACCAATGGCATGGACGAGGAGGAGTGGCTGTTCCGCCTGCAGGATTCCAGTAATGGCTTTGCCGGCATGGTCGAGCAGATCATGGCGATGATCGAGGCGCGCCTGCAGGTGCTGAATGAGCGTCGCCGTGAGACGGTGCCTGCATCTGAACTGTCCGTTGGTATGCAGTGTGGCGGTAGCGATGCCTTCTCCGGCATCACCGCCAACCCAGCCCTGGGTGTGGCCGCCGACCTGCTGGTGCGCGCCGGTGCCACGGTGATGTTCTCCGAGAACACCGAGGTGCGCGACGGTATCCACCTGCTCACCCCGCGTGCGGCTTCGGTCGAGGTTGCCGATGCGCTGATCCGCGAGATGGACTGGTACGACCGCTATCTGCAGCGCGGCATGGCCGACCGCAGCGCCAACACCACGCCGGGCAACAAGAAGGGCGGGCTGAACAATATTGTCGAGAAAGCTATGGGCTCGATTGCCAAGTCCGGCTCCAGCCCCATCGCCGGTGTGGTCTCGCCGGGTGAGCGGGTGCGCGGCAAGGGCCTGTGGTTCTGCGCCACGCCGGCCAGCGACTTTATCTGCGGCACCCTGCAGATCGCCGCCGGGATGAACCTGCATATCTTTACCACCGGTCGCGGCACGCCCTACGGCCTGGCTATGGTGCCGGTGATCAAGGTCGCCACCCGCACCCAACTGGCCGAGCGCTGGCCCGACCTGATCGACGTGGATGCCGGGCAGATCACCAGCGGGCGCATGACCCTCGACGAAATGGGCTGGCATATCTTTCAGCTGTACCTGGACGTCGCCAGCGGTAAGCAGCAGACCTGGGCCGAGAAGCACAGGCTGCACAACGACCTGACCCTGTTCAACCCGGCTCCGGTGACCTGAATGCCGGTGTGCCGCACGCACCAGCCGTCACCGATATAGCGCTCAACCAAGGAGCCCCCATGAGCAAACCCCAGGTACTGCAGATCGGCCCGCTAAGTGAGCGCTTCAACCGTACGCTGGCTGAGCAATATGAAGTCACCGCGCTGTGGCAACAGGCCGATCCGCTGGCTTTTCTGCGTGAGCAGGGCGGGCAGTTCGAGTTGCTGGTTTCTTCGGCGCGCTTCGGTTGCAGTGCCGAGCAGCTGGCGTGCTTGCCGAGCCTACGGGCCATCTGCAGCTTCGGCGTTGGTTACGACCCCTATCCGCTGGAGCTGCTACGCGAGCGCGGCATCGTTATCAGCACCACCCCGGATGTGCTCAATGACTGTGTCGCCGATCTGGCTATGGGCCTGATTATCGACACGGCGCGACAACTGAGCGCAGCTGATCGCTTTGTGCGGCAAGGGCAGTGGCTGGCGGGCAACTACCCGCTGACGCGCAAGGTCAGCGGCAAGAAACTCGGCATCGTCGGCCTTGGGCGTATCGGTCAGGCCATCGCCCGGCGCGCTGAAGGTTTTGCTATGCCGGTGCGCTACCACAAGCGCCACCAGGACCCGAGCAGCCCTTATGGTTTTGAGGCGGATCTGCTGGCCTTGGCGCAGTGGGCGGATTTTCTGGTGCTGGCCTGCCCTGGCGGTGCGGCCACCCATCATCTGATCGATGCGCCCGTGCTGGCGGCGCTGGGGCCGCAGGGCATTCTGGTGAATATCGCGCGCGGCAGCGTGGTCGAGCAATCGGCGCTGGTTGCTGCGCTGCTTGATGGCTCGTTGGGTGGGGCTGGGCTTGATGTGTTTGCTGACGAGCCCGAGGTGCCGCACGCACTGTTTGCCTTGCCCAATGTGGTGCTGTTGCCCCACGTCGGCAGCGGCACGCAAGAAACCCGTTTGCAGATGGAAGAGCTGGTGCTGGCCAATCTGCAGGGCTTTATCGACAAGGGGGAGCTGCTGACGCCGCTCTGACCTCGGCCTGAATATGAGGGTTCGCCGCGTGGCGCATCGTCATATCCGGATCGCTGTCACAAGCGGCGATCCGGCCTCTTACGTCTGTTTTACTGACATCCTGGTTGTAGCGGCGCACCACAAGTGCGCCGTTTTTTTTGCTGTTCAGGGCATTTCCTGCAGTGCTGTGCAGCTTGCGCTGTAGTTCTGCTGGCAGGCGCTGGTGAACAGGCGTCTGGCCTGGTTGGCGTCCAGCGGCACGCCTTGTTCGCCGCGCAGGTAGAGGTTGCCGAGGATGTGCTGGGCCATCGGGTTACCGCCGGCCGCAGACTGGTTGAGGTACTTGAGCATCTGCGGCGGGTTGTTGAAATCCGGGTTGTCGCGACCGGTATATAGGTAGGCCAGGCTGACGGCGGCCATGGCGTGGCCTTTGTCGGCGGCGAGCTTCCACCAGTATTCGGCCTGCTTGAGGTCCTTGTTCGGCTTACCGACGAAGTACAGGCTGCCGAGCTGGAACTGGCTATCGAGGTCGCCGCGGTTGGCCTGGCTGCGCAGGTTGGCCTCGGCCGCGCTGTTCTCGCGGGGCGCATCGGCTTGCTGGGCGGGCTGTTCGCTCTGGCTTTGTTGCGGTTGGCTGGCACAGCCGCCCAGCAGCAGGCCTGCGCAGAGCAGTAACAACAGTGGGCAGTGGCGTAGTGGCGCAATATTCATGCGGATTGCTGCTCCCTTGATATGGCGTTGAGCGTTAAGTCGAACCTGTGGCGGGTACACACAAGACTACAGGTATGCTGCCAAGTTGCGCGGCGGTCGAGCTGTTGGCTGCGTTGATCGTCCCAGGCAGGTTGCAGAATCCATATCAGTTTGTCGCCTGCAGCGTTTCGCCCGCGCGCCAGAGCTGCGATTCTTGGTCATCTTCGCGTCTCTCCATGCATCCAGGCCTTCGAGGTATCCATGCAGATCAGCTCCAACTTCGACAGCGGCAATATCGAGGTCATCGATGCCAGCAACCCGCAGCAGGTGCGGCTGGCGATTCGTCCGGATCTCAACAGTGGGCATTTTCAGTGGTTCCACTTCAAGGTCGAGGGTTTGCAGCCTGGGCAGCGTTACGGCTTCAGCCTGGGCAATGCCGGGCAGTCGTCTTACAAGAATGCCTGGAGCGGTTACCACGCCGTGGCCTCTTACGATCAGCGCGACTGGTTTCGGGTGCCCAGCCGCTTTGAGGAGGGCGCGCTGAAGTTCGACATCGAACCGCAGCATGGGCAGATCTGGTTCGCCTATTTCGAGCCCTACAGCCGCGAGCGCCATAGCCAGTTGATCGAGGATGCGCAGCGCCTGGCGGGCGTCGAGCTGTTTGCCACGGGCAAGAGCATCGAGGGCCGGCCGATCGAGTTGCTGCGCATCAGCCGCAACCCGCAGGCGCAGCGCAAGATCTGGCTGATCGCCCAGCAGCATCCCGGCGAGCATATGGCCGAGTGGTTTATGCAGGGGCTGCTTGAGCGCCTGCAGCGGCGCGATGATGCCGAGCTGAATGCCCTGCTGGAAAAGGCCGATCTGTATCTGGTGCCGAACATGAACCCGGACGGCGCCTTCCGTGGCCATCTGCGTACCAACGTCGCAGGGCGCGACCTTAACCGCGCCTGGCAGTCGGCCAGCGAGGCGGACAGCCCCGAGGTGTATTTCGTCCAGCAACAGATGCGCGCGGTGGGCGTCGATCTGTTTCTGGATATCCATGGCGACGAGGAAATCCCTCACGTGTTTACCGCCGGCTGCGAAGGCAATCCGGGTTACAGCCCGCGTCTGGAACGTCTGGAAAATCGGTTCCGCCAGTTGCTGATCGATAACGGCGCCGAGTTTCAGACCACCTTCGGCTACCCGCGTGACGAGCCGGGCCAGGCCAACACCACCTTGGCCTGCAATGCGGTAGGTATGGAGTTTGATTGCCTGGCCTTCACCATCGAGATGCCGTTCAAGGACCACGACGACCGTCCCAATCCACGCACCGGCTGGAATGGCGAGCGCTCGATGCAACTGGGCAAGGATGTGCTCAGCGTCGCGGCGGCGATGGTCGACGAGTTGCGCTGAGGTATAAAAATCACCGGGAGTTGTTTTTCACGTCGCGCAGCAACGGCCCGCAGGGTGGCCGCCATGGATGGCAGGACATAAAAAAGCCCGTCGCAAGGACGGGCTGAAGGTTTCACACACGAGGAGTAATCGATGCCGATGTTGCGGTGGATTACAGCAGGGACAGCGGGTAGTTGAAGATCAAACGGTTTTCATGCAGATCCTGGCCAACGTCACGGCGGACGGTGGAGTTACGCCATTTCACGTTGAGGTTCTTGAACGTGCCGCTCTGTACGGTATAGGCCAGCTCCGATTCACGGCCCCACTCTTCAGCGTCATCGCGCCCAGCGGTTTTGATGTTGTCACCGCTGACGTAGCGGTTCATCAGGGTCATGCCAGGAATGCCTAGGCCGGCGAAGTTGTAATCGTGGCGAACCTGCCAGGAGCGCTCTTCCGGGTTGTCGTAGGAGTTGGTGAAGCCGTCGTTGACCAGCGTGCCGCCGCTGGCGCCGTCGATGCGCATGAACTTGGTGTCGCCGTCCAGATGTTGGTAGGCCAGGGTAAAGGCGTTGTTGCCGGTCTTGGCGGTGAAGCTGCCCTGGTAGACCTTGTTGTCCAGCTTGCCGGCCTTGGCCGCGCCTTCATCCTTGCCATCGACGTAGCCGAGATTGGTGCTCAGTACCCAGTCGCCAATCGGTTGGTTGTGGGTCAACTGGACGTAGCTCTGCTGGTAAACGTCTTCCAGGCGGGCGTGCCATGCACCGACCAGGGTGTTGTTGCCGTTGAACTTGTATTCACCGCCGCCGAAGTTGAAATCATCGCCTTCGACGCCGCTGTAGCTCATTTCTTCACGGCTGGCATCGTGACGCTGGCTGTTCTTCCAGAACTGGCCGCCATAGAGAGTCAGACCGTCGAACTCGTTGGAGGTGATCTGCGCGCCCTGAAAGGTTTGCGGCAGCGCACGCCCGTCGTCCGCACGGAGGATCGGCAGCACGGCGAACCATTCACCGACTTTCAACTCGGTTTTCGACAGCATGGCTTTAGCCGCCACAGCCACACGGCCGTAGCTGTCGGCCGAGTCACCGTCGTCATGTTTCGGCAGCAGTCCGCTGCCCGTGGAGCCGCCACCGCTGTCGAGCTTGATTGCGCCCAGAACCAGTGCATCCAGGCCAAAGCCTACGGTGCCTTGGGTAAAGCCAGAGCGTGCATCGATGATCATGCTCTGCGTCCACTCGGCGGCCTGGCCCTGGTCATCGCCATTAACAGATGGGCCAGTGTGGTTAAGGAAGTTGCGATTGAAGTAGTAGTTACGCAGGCCGATGGTGACCTTGGAGTCGTCGATAAAACCGGCAGCCTGGCTGCTGAGTGGCAGGGCGAGGGCCATGCTGCCTGCGGTTGTGAGCAGGGCGAGCGAGAGGGCTTTACGTGCAGTCATTGTTGTTGTGCTCCCATTTTTGAACAAGCCGTTCCCTTGCCGGCCTGAGTTGTCAGCGGCGAGCGAAAGGAACGAGTGAGTTGCCCCATGCCAGGGCGACAAGCGCGCCCTTGGTCGGGGGCGCGCCTCTGCTTCAGGCTTAGCCGTCGGCGAATTCGGTGGGGCGATACGTGAGTCGCCGGCGGCTCGGCCTGTTGGGCTGCGAGGCGGGGCGTGCTGTGGCAGGGCACAGGGTGACCGATGTGGCGAGCGCGACAATCGTCATGATGGAACCTTGATTTTTGTTTTTATGATTTGTTGTATGTTGTCATACAACAGTGGCTGGATTATCGGCAGCCTCTGCCGGGTTTGTCAACGCATGCCTAGACCAAAGTTCTATGCCGTATGCGCTAATAAATCGCTGAAAACTCCTGCTGTTTCATTTGAATGTCTTGTTTAGCAGGGCTTTAAGCGGGTTTCAGCATTGGCTTAACGCGACCTGTAGAACACAGCTACCGCCGGCTCAGCTGCCAGATGCTGTGTAAAAGCGCTATTTCTGTGATTTAAGTTGTGCGATAACGTATGACAAGTCGCGCCGTTTGGCCCAGTCATACTCTCGGAGAAACCCATGCCGCATTGCCTGGTTGAAGGCTCGCTTACCCTCACGCGCTTGATCACCCCGTCCGAACTGCTTGGCGTTGTCGAGGATGCGGCTGCGGCCACTCAGTTGTTCCAACCTGGGGAGGTCAAGCTGCGCCTAAGCCTGTATGAGCATTTCAGTGTGGGCGGTACCCAGGAGGACTTTGTTCACCTGATTTTCTACATTCTTGCCGGGCGCACGAATGAGCAAAAGCGCCTGCTGTCCCGGCAGATCGTGCGGGCACTGGTCGAGCGCCTACCGAGCGTGAATGCGGTTTCCCTGGATGTGCGCGATATCGGCCGCGAGGTGTTCAGCAACCGACGCAGTTGTCTGCTGCCGGACTGAGCCGATGACATTCGCTTGGGGCTGAAATAGAGTGCCGGACACATATTCAGGCAGAGGTCTTTATGCAGTTGGCGGCTCCGATTCCCATTCTGCGCAGCTTCGATGAAACCAAGGCGCGGGCGTTCTACTGCGAGTTTCTGGGCTTCAGCGAGGATTGGGCGCATCGCTTCGAGGCGGGCTTGCCGCTCTATCTGCAAGTGTCCCGGGCGGGGTGTGTGCTGCATCTGTCCGAACACCACGGCGATTGCTGCCCGGGTGCGGCGCTGCGTATCAGTGTCGATGACCTGGATGCCCTACACGCCGAGCTGACGGCGCGGGCGTATGGCAATGCGCGGCCCGGTATCACCAGCCAGCCCTGGGGGCGTGATATGACGGTGCCCGATCCGTTTGGCAATCGCCTGATTTTTACTGATATTCGCGCGGCTTAACCGCGCGAATCAGGCTGCGCCAACCGGCTGGTGGGCGCTGCACTGGCTACTTCAACCGCGGTAGTAGCGCTGCGGCACAAACGGGGTTTTGGCCACTTTCATCGCCACGCGCTTGCCGCGCACCATGGCCCATACCTCGGTGTCCAGGGCGATATGGCTGCTCTGCAGGTAACCCATGGCCACCGGTGCTGCGAGAGTCGGGCCGAAGCCGCCGCTGCATACGGTGCCGATCACATTGCCATCGGCATCGACGATTTCTGCGCCTTCACGTACCGGTACACGTTCCTGCGGCAGCAGGCCGACGCGCTTGCTGGCAACGCCTTCTTGTTGCTGGGCGAAGATTCGCTCGGCACCTGGGAAGCCGCCAGCACGGGCGCCATCGGCGCGACGTGGCTTGGACATGGCCCACAGCAGGCTGGCCTCGATCGGCGTGGTGCTGGTGCTCATGTCGTGGCCGTACAGGCACAGACCTGCTTCCAGGCGCAGCGAGTCGCGCGCGCCGAGGCCGATGGCGGCTACTTCCGGTTCGGCCAGCAGGCTGCGCGCTAGGGTTTCGGCGTGGGCTGCCGGCACCGAAATTTCGAAGCCGTCTTCGCCGGTATAGCCGGAGCGGCTGACGTAGCAGTCGACGCCGAGCAGGCGCACGGGGGCGAATTGCATAAAGGTCATCTTGGCTACTTCCGGGGCCAGGCGCGCCAGTACATCGACGGCTTTCGGGCCTTGCAGGGCGAGCAGGGCGCGGTCGAAACAGGCTTCGATCTGGCACTGGCTGGCGATCTGCAGTTGCAGGTGCATCAGGTCCTGGTGCTTGCAGGCGGCGTTGACCACCAGGAACAGGGTGTCGTTGCCCAGGTTGGCGACCATCAGGTCGTCGAGGATGCCGCCCTGGTCATCGGTGAACATGGCGTAGCGCTGCATGCCCACGGGCAGGTCGATGATATCCACTGGCACCAGGCGCTCCAGGGCCTGCGCAGCCTGCGGGCCGCGCAGAATGATCTGGCCCATGTGCGAGACGTCGAACAGGCCGGCGGCTTCGCGGGTGTGCAGGTGTTCCTTCATCACCCCTAGCGGGTACTGCACCGGCATGTCGTAGCCGGCGAACGGCACCATGCGCGCGCCCAGTTCGAGATGCAGGGCATGTAGCGGGGTTTTCGCCAGGGTTTCAGTGGTCATGCGGTTCTCCATGTCGGTAAAGGTTGTTTGTGTAAGCGCGAGCTAAAAGCCTCGCGAGTAGCTCGCGCCTACAGGTTTTATGGGTTGCCGTGTCAGCACTCGACAATATTCACGGCCAGGCCGCCGCGGGCGGTTTCCTTGTATTTGTTGTTCATATCGGCACCGGTCTGGCGCATGGTGCGGATCACTTTATCCAGCGAGACGAAGTGCTGGCCGTCGCCGCGCAGGGCCATGCGTGCGGCGTTGATCGCCTTCACCGAGCCCATGGCATTGCGTTCGATGCAAGGCACTTGCACCAGGCCGCCGATGGGGTCGCAGGTCAGGCCGAGGTTGTGTTCCATACCAATCTCGGCGGCGTTCTCCACCTGATTGACGCTGCCGCCGAGCACTTCGCACAAAGCGCCAGCGGCCATGGAACAGGCCACGCCAACCTCGCCCTGGCAGCCGACTTCGGCACCGGAGATCGAGGCGTTTTCCTTATAGAGGATACCGATGGCGGCGGCGGTGAGCAGAAAGCGCACCACGCCGTCGTCGTTGGAGCTGGGGATAAAGCGGCTGTAGTAATGCAGCACCGCTGGCACGATACCGGCCGCGCCATTGGTGGGCGCGGTGACTACGCGGCCGCCGCTGGCGTTTTCCTCGTTCACCGCGAGGGCGTAGAGGTTGACCCAGTCGAGCACGCTCAGAGCGTCACGCAGCGCGGCTTCGGGGTTTTTGCACAGCTGACGGTGCAGATCGGCGGCGCGACGTTTGACCTTGAGCCCGCCGGGCATGATGCCTTCGTTGCGACAACCGGCCTCGACGCAATCCTGCATCACTTGCCAGATATGCAGCAGGCGCGCGCGGGTTTCGGCTTCAGGTCGCCAAGCGGCCTCGTTGGCCAGCATCACCTGGCTGATCGACAGCTTGTGTTCGGCGCAGTGCGCCAGCAGCTGCTTGCCGGTGGTAAAGGGGTATTGCAGCACGGTGCGGTCTTCGACGATGCGGTCGGCGCCAGCGGCTTGTTCATCGACGACGAAACCGCCGCCCACCGAGTAGTACTCGCGCGAGCGGATCTGCAAACCGGCGGCGTCGAAGGCGCGAAAGATCATGCCATTGGGGTGAAAGGCCAGCGGCTTGCGGATCATCGCCAGGTGCTGTTTTTCGACAAAGCGGATGGGTTTTTCGCCGAGCAGATTGAGTTCGCCACTGCTGCGAATTGCTGCCAGGCGCACGTCGACGCTGTTGGTATCGACCGTGTCCGGCTGTTCACCTTCCAGGCCGAGCAGCACGGCTTTATCGCTGCCATGGCCCTTGCCGGTGGCGCCGAGGGAGCCGTACAGCTCGACCTTGATGCTGTCGGTGGTGGCCAAAAGATCATCGCGGCGCAGGCCTTCGGCAAAGCGCAGGGCGGCCAGCATTGGGCCGACGGTGTGCGAGCTGGAAGGGCCGATACCGATCTTGAAAAGGTCAAAAACGCTTAGTGACATGCTTGCTCCGACTGCGTGTTTTGCTGTCGCCCTTGTGGGGCGGCGATGATGCGGCGCGCTGGGTAACCGCGCCGCTAGTGGCAAAAACTGCGTACCGTTCTAGTCAGCGTAGACCGGGAAGCTGGCGCATAGGTTCGCAACCTGACCACGAACGCGCTCGATTACCGCCGGGTTTTCCAAGTCGTCGAGGATGTCGCAGATCCAGCCGGCCAGGGCGCGGCACTCGCCCTGCTTGAAACCGCGGGTGGTGACTGCTGGAGTGCCGATGCGGATGCCGGAGGTGACAAAGGGCGATTGCGGGTCGTTCGGCACGGCGTTCTTGTTTACCGTGATATGCGCTGAGCCAAGGGCTGCATCGGCCGCCTTGCCGGTGAGGCTTTGCTTGATCAGGCTGACCAGCATCAGGTGATTGTCGGTACCGCCTGAGACCACGTCATAGCCGCGCGCAACAAACACTTCGGCCATGGCCTGGGCGTTGTTGATCACCTGCTGCTGATAGGTCTTGAAACCCGGTTCCAGCGCTTCCTTGAAGCACACCGCCTTGGCTGCGATCACATGCATCAGCGGGCCGCCCTGGCTGCCAGGGAACACGGCGGAGTTGAGCTTCTTCTCGATCTCTTCATTGGCCTTGGCCAGGATCAAGCCGCCACGCGGACCGCGCAGGGTCTTATGGGTGGTGGTGGTGACCACATCGGCAAACGGCAGTGGATTCGGATACAAACCAGCGGCGACCAAGCCAGCCACGTGAGCCATATCGACAAACAGCAGCGCGCCAACCTTGTCGGCGATGGCGCGGAAACGGGCGAAATCCAGGGTGCGCGAATAGGCACTGAATCCGGCGACGATCATCTTCGGCATGTGCTCGGTAGCCAGGCGCTCGACTTCGGCGTAATCGATCAGGCCCTGTTCGTCGATGCCGTACTGCACCGCGTTGTACAGCTTGCCGGAGGACGACACCTTGGCCCCGTGGGTTAGGTGGCCGCCGTGGGCCAGGCTCATGCCGAGAATGGTATCGCCGGCATTCAGCAGCGCCAGGTACACCGCGCTGTTGGCGGAGGAGCCGGAGTGCGGCTGCACGTTGGCGTAGTCCGCACCGAACAACTGCTTGGCGCGCTCGATGGCCAGGGCCTCGACCTTGTCGACATGCTCGCAACCGCCGTAGTAACGCTTACCCGGATAGCCTTCGGCGTACTTGTTGGTCAGGCCGCTGCCCTGGGCCTGCATCACGCGCTGGCTGCAGTAGTTTTCCGAGGCAATCAGCTCGATATGGTCTTCCTGACGCTGCTCTTCGGCGTTGATCGCGGCGAGCAGGGCGTCATCGTAGCCTTGCAGTTGGTCGTGCTTGCTAAACATGGTGAGGCCCTCTGGTTTTTATATGAGGTGCAGCTAACCCGCCTCGGGTAGAGGTGAGTCGAAAATTGGGGAGAAAGCAATCCCGCGGCCCGGATGTGTTCCGGGCCGCGGGCTGTTATCACGCGTCCTGGTACGCCTCGATGGACGGGCAGGCGCAGATCAGGTTGCGGTCGCCGAACACGTTGTCCACGCGGCCGACCGGCGGCCAGTATTTGGCCTCGATCAGGCTGGCCACTGGGTACACGGCCTGCTCGCGGCTGTAGGCGTGAGTCCACTCGCCGACCAGTTCCAGGGCGGTGTGCGGGGCGTTCTTCAGCGGGTTGTCGTTGGCATCCAACTGGCCAGCTTCCACCGCACGAATCTCGTTGCGGATGGCGATCATGGCGTCGCAGAAGCGATCCAGCTCTTCCTTGGATTCGCTCTCGGTCGGCTCGATCATCAGGGTGCCGGCTACCGGGAAGGACATGGTCGGCGCGTGGAAGCCGAAGTCGATCAGGCGCTTGGCCACGTCGTCAACGCTGATGCCGCTGCTGTCCTTGATCGGGCGGATATCCAGAATGCACTCGTGCGCCACCAGGCCGTTGCTGCCCGAATACAGCACGGGGTAGTGCTCTTCCAGACGGCGGGCGATGTAGTTGGCATTGAGAATGGCCATCTGCGAGGCGCGCTTGAGGCCTTCGCCGCCCATCATGCTGATATACATCCAGGTGATCGGCAGGATGCTGGCGCTGCCAAACGGCGCGGCGCTGACAGCACCTTCCTTGCGGGCCATATGGCCGTGGCCGGGCAGGAATGGGATCAGGTGCGCTTTCACGCCAATCGGGCCGACGCCTGGGCCGCCACCGCCGTGGGGGATGCAGAAGGTCTTGTGCAGGTTCAGGTGCGACACGTCGCCGCCGAACTTGCCCGGGGCGCAGAGGCCAACCATGGCGTTCATGTTGGCGCCGTCGATATACACCTGGCCGCCGTTGTCGTGGACGATCTGGGCGATCTCGCGGATGCCTTCCTCGAACACGCCGTGGGTCGACGGGTAGGTGATCATGATCGCGGCCAGACGCTCTTTATGCTCTTCGGCCTTGGCCTTGAGGTCGGCGATGTCGACGTTGCCGCTGCTGTCGCAGGCGGTCACCACCACACGCATACCAACCATGCTGGCGGTCGCCGGGTTGGTGCCGTGGGCCGATTGCGGGATCAGGCAGATATCGCGCTGATCATCGCCGCGGCTCAGGTGATAAGCACGGATGGCCAGCAGGCCGGCGTACTCGCCCTGGGAACCGGCGTTCGGCTGCAGGGAAATGCCGTCGTAACCGGTGGCCGCGCAGAGCATGGCTTCCAGCTCGGTGGTCAGCTGGGCGTAACCCTGGCTCTGTTCGGCCGGGGCGAAGGGGTGCAGGTTGCCGAACTCGGCCCAGGTCACCGGGATCATTTCGCTGGCGGCGTTGAGCTTCATGGTGCAGGAGCCCAGCGGAATCATGCTGCGGTCCAGGGCTAGGTCCTTGTCGGCCAGCTTGCGCAGGTAGCGCATCAGCTCGGTTTCGCTGTGGTAGCGATTGAAAACTGGGTGAGTGAGGATTTCGCTTTCGCGCAGCAGGCCTTTTGGCAGCTGGGCAATCACGCCGGCCGCCAGCTCGGCGAAGGCTGGAACAGCTTTGCCCTCAGCAAATACTGCCAGCAGCGCTTCGACTGCAGCCTGGTCGCTGGTTTCATCCAGGGACAGACCCAGGCGCTCGCCGTCGACGTCACGCAGGTTGATCCCGGCCTTGCGCGCCGCGGCGTGCAGGGCAGCGGTTTTACCGGCGGTGGCCAGGGTCAGGGTGTCGAAGAAGAATTCCTGCTCGACGCTGTAACCCAGGGCACGCAGACCCTTGGCCAGGATCGCGGTGAATTGGTGCACGCGCTGAGCGATCTGGGTCAGGCCTTTCGGGCCGTGGTACACGGCGTACATGCTGGCGATGTTGGCCAGCAGCACCTGGGCGGTACAGATGTTACTGGTGGCCTTCTCGCGGCGGATATGTTGCTCACGGGTCTGCATGGCCAGGCGCAGGGCCGGCTTGCCGAAACGGTCGATCGACATGCCGACCAGGCGGCCCGGCATATCGCGCTTGAATGCGTCGCGGGTAGCGAAGTAGGCGGCATGTGGACCACCGAAGCCCAGCGGCACACCAAAGCGCTGCGCGCTGCCCAGGGCCACGTCGGCACCGAACTCACCTGGTGGGGTGAGCAGGGTCAGGGCCAGCAGGTCAGCGGCGACGGCGACCAGGGCGCCGGCGGCGTGGAAGCGCTCGACCAGTTCGCGGTAGTCGAAGATGTCGCCATTGCTCGCCGGGTATTGCAGCAGCGCACCGAAGTAGGCGCTGGCGTCGCTGATCGCAGCTTCGTCGCCGATCACTACTTCGATGCCCAGCGGCTCGGCACGGGTGCGCAGCACGTCGAGGGTCTGCGGATGGCAATGCTGGGAGGCGAAGAAGGCGTTGCTGGCCTTGTTCTTCGACAGGCGCTTGCAGAAGGTCATGGCTTCGGCAGCGGCGGTGGCTTCATCCAGCAGGGAGGCGTTGGCGATCTGCATACCGGTGAGGTCGCTGATCAGGGTCTGGAAGTTCAGCAGCGATTCCAGGCGGCCCTGAGAAATCTCTGGCTGGTACGGGGTGTAAGCGGTGTACCAGGCTGGGTTTTCCAGCAGGTTGCGCAGGATCGGGCTTGGCGTGTGGGTGCCGTAGTAGCCCTGACCGATAAAGGTCTTGAGCTGCTGATTCTTGCTGGCGATGGTCTTGATCTTGGCCAGGGCGTCGGCTTCCGACAGGCCCGGCTGGGCGCCCAGCACGCTGGTGCCCTTGATGCTCTCGGGGATGACGTTATCGGTCAGCGCGTCGATGCTGGCGTAGCCGAGCAGTTCGAGCATGGCAGCGGTATCGGCGTCACGTGGGCCGATATGGCGGGCGACAAATTCGTTCTGGGTGGTCAGCTTGGTCATCACAATCTCTCAGGCGTCAGCATTGGCGTTGAGCAGGCGCTCGTAGGCGGCCTGATCGAGCAGGTCGGCTACCGCGCTGGCATTGGCCGGACGGAAACGGAAGAACCAACCCTTGCCCAGGGGATCTTCGTTGACCAGCTCAGGGCTGGATTCTAGCTCGCCATTGACCTCGACCACCTCACCGTCCAGCGGCATGGCGATATTGCTCGCAGCTTTTACCGATTCAAGCACGGCCACTTCGTCACCCTCGGCGTAGCTCTGGGCTTCCGGCAGCTGAACGAATACCACGTCACCCAGGGCTTCCTGGGCATAGGCAGTGATGCCCACGGTAACCAGACCATCGGCATCCTGACGCAGCCATTCGTGCTCAACGGTAAAACGCAATTCGCTCATGTGAACTCCTCAAGGGTGGTGACTCGCCCTTTCTGTTGGGGGCGATGTGCTGGACGCGCGTGCCGGGCACGAGCGGAAGGTGGAAAGACCATAGCAAGGTAGGTGCCATTGTTATTTTTATCAATAAAAACAATAACTTAAGTTGTTTCCATGCATTCATCTTTGTCGCTTGTGTAGCGATTTCGATACGCGCATAGCAGATTCATCCATAGGGCACAGCGCAAAGGCTCTGGCGTCGCGGGCTGAACGATTTGTGTTGTTTTCACTACGGCGTATTAAAATCGATACGAGTGTCGGGGCCGCGTTCAGGCCCGGCGCTGGCGCCGCAGCGCGGTCTGGGATTCAGCGCCAGCAGTGGACAATTTCCCGGCTGAGCCACTCAGGCCATTCACCCACCCTATAAGGCCCCATTGAAATGCTCCATGGGCCGGGCGCAGGGCGGCTTTTTAGAGGCGCATTCACTCTTTCGGCTGACATGGCAAATACCTCTTTCGGGCGCTTATCCGCTGACGGGGGGCTGGGTAGCTTGTGGGCCTCAACACGAAACCCGCTTTCCAGGAGAGCCGCATGAGAACAACAACAAGACATGCCATCTTCCAGCCCAGCGTTTTGGCGATTGCCATTGCTGTTGGCTGTGTCGCGCCTGTCCAGGCTATTACATTCAATATTGGTGAAATCGAAGGCCAGTTCGATTCATCCCTGTCGGTCGGCGCTAGCTGGTCGACCCGTGGTGCCGATCCAGATCTAATCGGCACCATCAATGGCGGCACTGCACAGGCCTCGACCGGCGATGACAATCGCCTGAACTTCAAAAAGGGTGAAACTTTTTCGAAGATCTTCAAGGGTATTCATGATCTGGAGTTGAAGTACGGCGATACCGGCGTATTCGTGCGCGGTAAGTACTGGTATGACTTTGAGTTGAAAGATGAAAGCCGCCTGTTCAAGGACATCGACGATCACAATCGTAAAGAAGGCGCTCAGTCTTCCGGCGCGCAGATTCTCGATGCCTTTATCTACCACAATTACAATATTGCCGATCTACCAGGCAGCGTGCGGGTCGGTAAACAGGTGGTCAGCTGGGGCGAGAGCACCTTTATCGGCAACAGTATTAACTCGATCAACCCTGTGGATGCGGCGGCATTCCGTCGTCCCGGCGCGGAGATCAAGGAAGGCCTGATCCCCGTCAATATGTTCTATGTCTCGCAAAGCTTGACCGACAATCTGTCCATGGAGGCTTTCTACCAGCTTGAGTGGGATCAGACCATTGCCGATAACTGCGGCACCTTTTTCTCTAGCTCCGATGTCGTTGCGGATGGCTGCGACAACAATCTGACCGTTCCGGGTAGCACGACTCCGCAGGGGGTTGCAGGCATCCGTGCCTTGCAGCCTTTTGCCGCAGCGACGGGGGTGGGCTTCGATATAGAAAATGAAGGTGTGGTAGTTCCCCGCGGTGGCGATCGCGATGCCCGTGACAGCGGCCAGTTTGGCCTGGCACTGCGCTGGTTGGGCGATAACACTGAGTACGGCGCGTACTTTATGAACTATCACAGCCGTACCCCTTTCTTTAATACCCAGACTGCAGATGCAGCGACATTTGGCCAGTTCGCTGGGGCGCCGGCAGCAGCCGATCCAGCGACTACCCTCGGGGCACTCTGCGCTGCATTTGGCGGTTTCCCTGCATGCTTTGGCAACGCCACCTTCAACGCTTCGGTTCCCTCCTTGGCGCAAGTCACAGCGCTGGGTAATGGTGAGTATTTCCTGAGCTACCCCGAGGACATCCGCCTCTATGGTCTGAGCTTCTCCACCGTGTTACCCACCGGTACATCATGGGCGGGTGAGGCGAGCTATCGGCCTAATGCACCAGTTCAGATCAACAGCACGGCGCTTAACACCGCGCTGGTCAATCCGCTTACTGGCGGTACGGCTGCCCCTACGATCGAGACTACGCCTGGTGCGGAAAACGCCGGTTACCGGCGCAAAGAAATCACCCAGGTGCAAACCACTTTTACCCATTTCTTTGATCAAGTGCTGGGTGCCAGTCGCTTGACCGTTGTGGGTGAGATCGGTGCCGCCCACGTTGGCGGGCTGGAAAGAACGGCTGATCTCCATTACGGCCGCGACTCCATCTATGGCGCTTACAGCGATGCCAACGATGATGGCTTTGTCACATCCACCTCTTGGGGTTACCGCGTGCGCGGCATATTGGAGTACTCAAACGTGTTCGCCGGGGTGAACCTGCGTCCGAGCGTGTCCTGGTCTCATGATGTCGATGGTTACGGCCCTAATGGTCTTTTCAACGAAGGTTCCAAGGCTGTCAGCCTGGGCTTGGATGCCGATTACAAGAACACTTACAGCGCGAGCCTCAGTTACACCGACTTCTTCGGTGGTGATTACAACACGTCAATTGACCGTGACTTTGTAGCCCTGAGCTTTGGTGTGAACTTCTAATCAATGCAGCGCAAAAAGGATCTGTACATGATAATAAACACAAGAATCCTGCAAACCGGAGCGCTGGTTCTGACCTTGCTGGCCAGCAGCGTGATGGCGGCCGTCAGCGAGCAGGAAGCTGCCCAGCTGGGCAGCACCCTGACCCCGCTCGGGGCGGAAATGGCCGGTAATGCGGATGGCAGCATCCCGGCCTGGACCGGTGGCCTGGCAACTGACGCTGGCGCGGTAGATGGCAAGGGTTTCCTCGCGGACCCGTTTGCCAATGAACAGCCTCTGTTCACCATTACCGCTGCCAACGCTGCGCAATATCAGGACAAGCTCTCCCCAGGGCAGTTGGCAATGCTGCAACGCTACTCCAGCTATAAGATTCCGGTGTATCCAACTCACCGCACTGCTGCAGTGCCGGATGCCATTTATGCCGCAGCTAAGCAGAGTGCGCTGAAAACCACCGCGATTGACGGGGGTAACGGCTTGCAAAACTTCGCGGATAGCCGCTATTACGCGTTCCCGATCCCGAAAAGTGGTGTTGAGGTTATTTGGAACCACATCACTCGCTACCGTGGCGGCAACGTACAGCGTCTAATTGCCCAGGCAACTCCGCAAACCAACGGTTCATTCAGCATTGTTAAGTTCGCTGACGAAGTGGCTGTGCCGTCGGAAATGCCTGATATTGACCCGGCCAAGGCGGCCAACGTGCTGCTGTACTTCAAGCAGCGGGTAACCGCCCCATCGCGTCTGGCCGGTAACGTGCTGTTGGTCCACGAGACCATCGACCAGGTTAAGGAGCCGCGCCTGGCGTGGATCTACAACGCCGGCCAGCGCCGCGTGCGCCGCGCCCCACAGGTGGCCTATGACGGCCCGGGTACTGCCGCCGATGGTATGCGTACCGCCGATAACTTCGACCTGTTCTCCGGTGCGCCAGATCGTTACGACTGGAAGCTGGTGGGCAAGAAGGAGATGTATATCCCCTACAACAGCTACAAGTTGGATTCGCCATCGCTCAAATACGATGACGTGCTCCAGGCTGGCCATATCAATCAGGATCTGACCCGTTATGAGCTGCACCGGGTTTGGGAAGTTGAGGCGACCTTGAAGTCGGATGAGCGCCACATCTACGCCAAACGTCATATGTACTTCGACGAAGACACCTGGCAGTTGGCGCTGGTTGATCACTACGACGGCCGTGGTCAGTTGTGGCGTGTTGCCGAAGGGCATGCGCAGAACTACTACAACCATAAAACCCCGGGTTACACCCTCGAAGCACTTTATGACTTGGTGGCCGGCCGCTACTTGGCACTGGGTATGAAGAACGAAGAGAAAAACGCCTACATCTTCAACTTCAAGGCCAGTGCAGCAGATTTCACTCCAGCAGCCCTGCGTAACAGCGGCGTGCGTTAAGCACCTCGCTTGCAAACGAGTTACTCCGTGATTGGGCGGCCTTCGGGCCGCCTTTTTTATCGCCCGCCATCATCTGTGGTGATAGAACTGTGAGCCTTGGCCATTGCGGTTTAGCCTGCAATGATCCGGTTCCTGCAAGAACAATAAAACGAGCCGTCATGAACGCATTAGCGCCATTCTCGCTGAGCGCCGCAGCGTCTTCCTGTGGCAGCGTACAACGCCCACCGCCCGGGCATATTTCACGGCTATGCCTGCAGCAGCGGCTGCTGGCGCAAGACTGTCGCCTGCGTTTGCTGGTCGGCCCCGCCGGCTTTGGCAAAACCGTACTGCTGGCCGATTGCGCCCGCGAATGCCCTGCCAACTACCGCCTGCTCTGGCTGACCTGCGCTGGCGAAGGCCTGCATGCTGAGCAATTGGCTCAGCAACTGGGCAAGCTGCTTGATTACCCCGCAGACCTCAGCAGTGGCGAGCTGCTGGCGACCCTGGCGCAGGAGTCGCGGCAGCTGTGGATCATGCTCAATGACTACCCGGCGCAGCCGAACCACAGCCTCGATGGTTTTCTCAATCAACTGCTGATGGTGACCCCTCCGGGCATCTGCTGGTGGCTGGGTAGCCGGCGGCGTCCAGTCTGCAATCTTTCGCGTCTGCTGCTGGAAGGTGAGCTGCTTGAGCTGGGGACCAGTGAGCTGGCCTTCAGCGAAGCGGAAGTGCTGGCCTGGCTGCAGCAGTTGGACCCCGCCCGCAGTGCCTGGGCGCACTATCTGCATGAGCTGACCCAGGGCTGGCCAGCGGCTTTGCGTTTGCGTCTGTTGGCGGCGCAGGCCGAGCCGGCTGCCTTGAGTGCGCCGCTGGATGGAGAGCATGATCAGCTGCTCGCCGAGTATGTCGAACGCGAAGTGCTGCAAGGGCTGCCCGATGAGCTGTTGCAGATGCTCCAGCAACTGGCCCAGCTGCCACGCTTTAACCCGGCACTGTGTGATCACCTGTTTGGTGTGGGCGAAGGTGCGCAGTGGTTACGCGCGTTGATCGAACGCGGCGTGTTTATCCAGGAGTTGGACGCAGCCAAGGGCTGGTATGTGCTGTTCCCGCCGCTGGCCCGGCTGCTGCAGCGGCAGGCAGCGAATCTGCCGTACAACGCCTTGCATGTGCATGCCAGCCAGTGGTTTGCCGGCCATGGCGATATTCGTGCGGCGGTGGAGCACGCCTTGCTGGCCGGGCAACCGGACGTGGCCGGCAGTTTTCTTGAGCGTTTTACCGAGGAGCAGGTGCTGCAGGGTCAGGACCTGGCGTTGATTCTGCGCTGGCGCAGCGAGCTGCCGGACAACCTGCTGTGCAGCACGCCGCGGCTGATTCTGCTCAACGCCTGGGTGCTGCTGTTGGTCGGCCGCCTGGATGAAGCACAGAGCTGTATTAACCAGCTGGCACGCTTTCAGCCGCGCAGTGACGGTGCGCGGACTCGCGAGCTGTTCGCTCACTGGCAGGCCATCCAGGGCATCATCGCCTACGGCCGGGCCTGCGCGATGGACTCACGCAACAACCTGCTGGAAGCCCTGCAGGGCTTGCCGGAAAACGCCTGGGCGCAGTCGCTGTTGTGTCGTTCGGCGCTGACCCTGGTAACCATTGGTGAAGGTCAGCTGGAGGTAGCGCAGAAGCTTAGTTTCGAGGCGTTAAAGCAGGCGCGCCTGCACGGCAACCCGGTGTTTGAAGCCTTGCTGGAGTTGGATCACGCCCTGCTTCTGGAGGCGCGTGGCGAATTTGTCCGCGCCGAAGCGTTGCTGCAGCGGGCGCTGACGGCAACCGCTCCGGCAGCCTTGCGCAACACGCCGGTACTGGCACGCCTTGAGCTACGCCTGGGGCGTCTGCAGTTGCGCCAGGGGCGTGCGGATGAAGCGGCTACGGCTCTGCAACAAGGGCTTGAACATGCGCTCGCTTGCGGTGATCCAGGCGCGTTTCATGGCTACCTGGGCCTGGCCGAGTTGGCGATGGGGCAGGGTGATGTCGCCACGGCCTTTGCCCACTTGGCTCAAGCCGAGCGGCAGATGCAGCGTCAGCACGTCACGGAAACCCTCTACCGCGGCACCCTATTGCTGGCCAGCAGTCACCTGTGGATCGCCCAGGGCCACCGTCAGCGTGCGCGGGAAGCAGCCACCCGGGTGCTGGGCTATGAGCGACGGGTCAAGGCAGTGCTACCGACGCCGAACTTCCCCGAGCTGATTCCGCGTTTTCAGGCGCTGCTGCTGCAGCTGGACGGCGAGCAGGGCGAGGATGTGCGCGAACCTCTGCGGCAGTTGCTGGAGCAGGTGGCAGGCCAAGGTCGGCAGGCATTGGTCAGTGAGTTGTGGCTCAGTTACGCCGAAGCCTGCGCAGCCTTTGGTGATAAACCCGGAGCCGAACAGGCCCGGCAAACCGGCCTGGCCTTGCAGCTGCGCCTGGGTTATCAGTGCCCGTGGTTTCGAGTGGCCAGCCAGGCCGATGAGGCGCCGAGCGCTTTGCCTGCCGCCAGCGCCAATGCCCTGAGCAGCCGCGAGTTGGCGGTGCTCGGCCTGATCGCCCAGGGGCTGTCCAATCAGGAAGTGGCCGAGCAGCTGTTTATTTCCCTGCACACGGTGAAAACCCATGCCCGCCGAATCAATGGCAAGCTGGGCGTGGCGCGGCGTACTCAGGCGGTGGCCAAGGCCAAGGCGTTGGGCTTCTTCTAGTGCAGCGCTGGGCTGGCGCTGAGTAGGCGTAGACGCTGGCTGAGTTGCAGGTGTTGCGCCGGGTCATCGCTGAGCAGCAGGGCGCATTGCAGGTCGAAGCGCTCGCCCTGCGGACAATCGAGCAATTGATAAATCTCCGCGCGGGCCAGGTGGTCATGCAGGGTCGGCGTGCCGAGCAGGAGTACGCGCTCGGCATCGCGCAGCGCGGCCAGCGGGTCATCGTCCAGTTGATGCAGTTGTCGCAGGTTGCGCGACAGGCGCTGCAACATGCTGCGCTCATCGCAGGGTTGCAGCTGGCTGGCGCTCAACTCGGCGTTAGGGCCGAGATGGCGCTGCAGCAGCTCGCGGCATTCGCGGGTATACAAACGCCGGCCACTGCACGGGTCGAGCAGGTGATCGGCACCCGGCACGCGCAGCAGAAAATGCCCGGGAAAATTCACCCCCTGCAGCGGAATACCCAAGCGCCTGGCCAACTCCAGCGCTAGCAGGGCCAGGGATAGCGGCTGGCCACGGCGGCGCAGCAACAGCTGGTCAAGCAGCGCCGCCCTCGGCCGCAGCGGGCGTTCATCGTCCTCGTGAAAGTCCAGTTCGCTGAGTCTGCGTAGCAGCGGTTGCGCCAGTTCCTGCAGCGGCAGATTGGGCATGCCCTGGCTGACCTGCTGTTGCAAGCCGTTAAGCCGTTTCAGTACTTCGGCCGGTTGCAACGTTGGCTGGTGCTCCACGGCAATCCACAGCGCCGCCTCGAACAGCGCAGGCGGTTGTTGCTCCAGGCAGGCAAGGCAGGCGGCGCGTGGGTCCATGGCAATCTCCAAGTGTCTCTGGCTTTGTAGTCAAGCGCCGGTGCTTCGTCCAGTGGATTGTTTTGTGGGTCCCTGGTGCAACTGACCGCCGGAGGGGTGCCAGCAGAGCCACTGCCTATACTGATCTGCAAATCAGTACGGGAGCCACAGCATGTTCGCCATGATGGAAACCGCCCGGCTGGAGTCGTTGCACTTCGCCGTGGACCCGCTGACTGGCCTGCAGGCCATTATCGCCATCCACAACAGTCGCCTCGGTCCCGCGCTGGGCGGCTGCCGTTATCTACCCTACGCCGACAGCCAAAGCGCCATTGAGGATGTGCTGCGCCTGGCCAAGGGCATGAGCTACAAGGCGGCGTTGGCCGGCCTGCAACAGGGCGGCGGCAAGGCGGTGATCATCCGTCCGGCGCATGTCGACAATCGTGGCGCACTGTTTGAAGCCTTCGGGCGGTTTATCGAAACCCTGAACGGCCGCTACATCACCGCCATGGACAGCGGTACCTCCAGCGTCGATATGGACTGCATTGCCCAGCACACCCAGCATGTCACGAGCACCACGGCCGAAGGCGATCCGTCGCCGCACACGGCGCTGGGGGTGTTTACCGGTATTCGCGCCACCGCTCTGGCACGCCTCGGCAGTGACAACCTGGAAGGCTTGCGGGTGGCGATTCAGGGTCTGGGCAATGTCGGTTATGCGCTGGCCGAGCAACTGCATGCCGCGGGCGCCGAGCTGCTGGTCAGTGATCTGGATCAGGGGCGCGTGCAGCTGGCGGTTGAACAACTGGGCGCGCGGCCGGTGGCCAGCGAGGCTTTGCTCGCCACGCCGTGCGACATCCTCGCGCCGTGCGGGCTGGGCGGCGTGCTAAACCACACAACAGTTGGCCAGCTGCGCTGCTCGGCGGTGGCGGGGGCGGCGAACAATCAGCTGGCCAGTGCCGATATCTCCGACAGCCTGCAGGCGCGGGGGATTCTCTATGCGCCGGATTACGTGATCAATGCTGGCGGCCTGATCTACGTGGCGCTGAAGCATCAGGGCGAGCCTCTGCCGGCGATCACCGCGCACCTGACGCAGATTAGCCGGCGCCTGACCGAAATCTTCGGCCATGCTCAGGCCGACAAGCGTTCGCCAGCGCGGGTCGCCGATGCCATTGCCGAACGTTTGCTCTATGGCTCTTGAGCACTCCCCGATCTGCTGCGCGTCGGCCCTGCTGCGTTAAAAACAGGCTCGGAATGCTCATGTACAAAAGTACACTCCGCTTCCTCGCCTATTTTTGCCTTGCATGGCTCTAGCTCGCGAGATCTCAAATACAGTCTGAGGATGTGATGCCTGTGTGGCGTTATAAATGCAAAACCCCAGTCATTGACTGGGGTTTTGTTTATCGCTGTCGGGGTTACTCGGCAGCGGGCTCGCTCAGTTCACTCAAGGCGTCGGGTTGGTTCTTGAACGCCTTGGCGAAGATGTCACGGTTCTTCGCCATATAAATCCCCAGCTCTTCACCCTGAGCTTCATTCAGCGATGGCACGGCTTTTTGCAGCACCTCGGTGAGCAGCTCGGCCAGTTCGAGCATTTTGTCATGACGGTCGGCTTCGGCTTTATCCATGAATAAACGCTCCAAATCCCGGCTGCTGCGGTACACCACTTCGACGGCCATTCATCACCTCTACGCCTTCACGCTGATAGGTTGCAATAAACTGTTTATTTGTACAGTGGTTGCGAGCATAAAGAACTCGCCTGCATTTGGCCAGCAGCAATTGCCATGCCGGCTAACAACATAGCCGATTCTTCAGGATGCAACAGCCAGCCACCAGCATGGCGCGGTGGTTGCAGGTGCTTTTTCGCCCGCAGCAAGCTTCTTCTACTGACACTGTTAGATGATGGCGCGCGGTGCTGTCGTCATTTTCGATCTACTAGGAGCTTTTATGGGTAAGCCAAACTGGGCCGAGCTGATGCGCGAGCGCATGCATGGGCTGGCGGAATCGCTGGGCAATTTGTTGATGGAGGCGTTCCACTACCTGGCGCTGTTCGCCATCGGCGCCATCACCGCCTGGGCAGCGATCATGGCCTTTCTCGGCATGCTGGAGAAGGGCCACATAACCGTCGACGACATCCTGCTGCTGTTTATCTACCTTGAGTTGGCGGCGATGGTGGGGATCTATTTCAAGACCAACCACATGCCGATCCGCTTCATGATCTATGTGGCGATCACCGCGCTGACCCGCCTGATGATTTCCGATATCTCGCACAACCATAAACCCGATATGGGCGTGGTGATGGTCTCCGGGGCGATTCTGTTGCTGGCGCTGGCGATCTTTGTGGTGCGCTATGCCTCCTCGCGCTTTCCTGCGGTGCAGGCCGGTGGTGCGCGGAAAAAGACCAATGCGGCGGATGAGGCGGCCGAGCGTGATGATGCGCAGAGCGATGACTGAGGCGCAGAGCTGATCAGTCGCTTAACGGCGCAAACAGCGCCTGCAGGTCGTCTTCGCTGAGCTGCAGCTGGGTCTGGCTGCCGCCTTCCAGCACGCCGCGGGCCAGGCTGGCCTTGGCCTGCTGCAGCTGCTGGATCTTCTCTTCCACGCTGCCACGGGCGATCAGTTTGTAGACGAACACCGGCTTGTCCTGGCCGATGCGGTAGGCGCGGTCGCTGGCCTGGGCTTCGGCGGCGGGGTTCCACCAGGGGTCGAAGTGGATCACCGTATCGGCGGCGGTCAGGTTCAGGCCTGAGCCGCCGGCTTTCAGGCTGATCAGGAAGATCGGCAGCTCGCCTGCCTGGAACTGCTGCACCGGGGTGCGCCGATCCTGGGTGCTGCCGGTGAGCTTGGCATAGGGGATGTTGCGCGCCTTCAATTCGGCTTCGATCAGCGCCAGCATCGAAGTGAACTGCGAGAACAGCAGCACCCGCCGACCCTCGGCAAACAACTCTTCAAGCATTTCCAGCAGGCCGCTGAGCTTGCCAGAATCCGCGCTGGTTAGGCTGCCGTCACCCTCATCACCGAGCAGGCGCAGGTCGCAGCAGGCCTGGCGCAGACGCAGTAGCGCTTCGAGAATCACGATCTGGCTACGGGCCAAACCCTGGCGGGCGATTTCCGCGCGGACCTTCTGGTCCATGGCCAGGCGCAGGGTTTCGTAGCGATCACGCTGCGCCGCGCTGAGTTCGACCCAATGGGTGATTTCGGTTTTCGGCGGCAGCTCGCTGGCCACCTGCTCCTTGGTGCGGCGCAGGATAAAGGGCTTGATCCGCCCGGTCAGGTGAGTCAAGCGCTGCTGATTGGCGTTCTTTTCAATCGGCGTGCGGTAGTCGCGGGTAAAGCTCTTGCTGTCACCGAGCCAGCCGGGCATGAGGAAGTTGAACAGCGACCATAGCTCGCCCAGGTGATTCTCCAGCGGTGTACCGGTCAGGCACAGGCGTTGTCCGGCCTGCAGCTGTCCGGCGGCGACGGCGGCCTTGCTGCGCGGGTTCTTGATGTTCTGCGCTTCATCGAGAATCAGCAGGCGATAGCGGTAGGCGGCCAGCGCCTTGAGGTCGCGCGGCAGCAGGGCGTAGGTGGTGAGGATGATCTGGTGCTCGTCGATCTGCTTGAACAGCGCGCGGCGTTTCGGCCCGTGCAACGCCAACACCTTGAGCTGCGGGGTGAAGCGCGCTACTTCGTCCTGCCAGTTGGGAATCAGGCTGGTGGGCATGACGATCAGCGCCGGCTGCTGCAAACGTCCGGCGTTGAACTCGCAGAGGATATGGCCGAGGGTCTGCAGGGTTTTGCCCAGGCCCATGTCATCGGCCAGCAGGCCGCCGACTTCCAGCTCGGCCAACCCCTGCATCCAGGCCAGCCCTTGCAGCTGATAGGGCCGTAGCTCTGCTTTTAAGCCGGCGGGCGCTTGTAAGGTGGCGCTGTCCAGGCGCTGCAGGCGTTCGGCGAAGTCACGCAGCGGGCCGCCGCCTTGCCAGCTGATTGCCGGGCCTTCTTGCAGGTGATTCAGCCGCGCGGCATCCAGGCGCGACAGGCGCAGGCGCTGGCTGGACTCGCCCGGCTCGCGCACAAACAGCTCGCCCAGGGTCGCCAGCAGCGGTTTCAGTCGCGCCAGCGGCAGGGCAACGCGCTTGTGGTTGTGCGGCAGGCTGACCAGCAGCACCTCATCGTCATCGCGCTTGTTCAGTGCTTCGCCATTGAGCAGCCAGGGTGCGCGGCGGATGGCTTGCAGCAGAATCGGCAGCAGGCTGATGCGCTGGCCTTCCACCTCGATACCCAACTCCAGATCGAACCAGTTCTGCTCGGGGTCTTCCTCAACCTCGGCGTACCAGTCATCCACTGGTGTCAGGTTGAACTGGAAGTCCGGCTGCATGCGGATCTGCCAGCCTTCCTCACGCAGCAGCGGCAATTGCTCACGGACAAACTGCAGCCAGGCGGCCTCACTGGGTTGCTCGTAAGCTTCACCGGCGCTTTCCGGTAGCGCTTCGCTCTGCCGCAGCGCCACTTGCAGGCCGGTCTGTTCCAGGCGTTTGCGCAGCTGGGTTTCAGTGCTGAGGTCACGCACGATGCGCAGGCTGTGCTGGGCGCTCTGCTTGATCAGCAGGTCCTTGCCCTGTTTGCCAGATGCCAGGTGGCCTTGGTAATCGAAGGCCAATGCGGCGCGGTGCTGGGTTTGCTCCTGCATACGGCCCTTGCGTGCATCAAAGTGCACGCGCACCAGGCTGCCGAGGCTTAGCACCGGGCTGGGTTGCAGGTTTTCCAGGCACTCTTCGCGGGCCTGCGGGCTGCTGACGATCAGCGGCGAGAGGTCGACGCCTTGCTCCTGCTGGGTTTGTAGGGTGAGCAGGGCGCTGGCCACGTGTTTGCAGTTGAAGCCCACCGGGCAGCTGCAATGGCCGGTCACGCCCCAGCCCTGGCCGTAATGATGCAGGGTGATGCGCTGTTGATAGGTTTGCGCACCGGAGCCACGGCAGCTGGCCAGCAGGGTGCTGTCCTTGAGGCTGAGCAAACGGCTGCGGCCCTGTGCGGCATAACCCTGGCCGCGCTGCAGATCGCCCACGCCGAATTCCGCGCGCCAGTCTTCCTGGCGTAGATGCAGGATATCGAGGGCCATCAGTGGCACCGGGCAGGCGAGTGGATGAATCGTGGCATGGGCAGCTTTCTCGAAGGCAGCCGATGATTCTTGCACAGCCAGCGTGGGATTAGCAGGCTGTTTTCAGGCGCAGGGGGCGCAAGCTGCGTTGCCTGATAGGCGGGTATGCGGCGGGCTGATGCTGCTTGGCGTGGGGTCAGGGGCGTTGCAGAGCCGCGCGGTATTGCCCCGGCGTGGTGCTGAAGGCCTGGCGGAAGCGATTGTTGAAGTGGCTGGCGCTGGCAAAGCCGCAGGCCAGGGCCACTTCAGCCAGTGCCAGCGTGCTGTGTTGCAGCAGTTGCTGGCCATGGCGCAGGCGTTGCGCCAGCACATAACGGTGCGGCGGCAGGCCGAAGCTGAGTTGGAACATCCGGGCGAAGTGGTATTCGGAGAGCGCACACAAACTGGCCAGCTGACCCAGGCTGAGCGCTTCACTAAGGTTGGCCTGGATAAACTCGCGCACTCGGCGGCGCTGGCTGGGCGCCAGACCGCCGGTCAGGCGCAGGCCTTCGCGGCGGCCCACCTGGGACAGCAGCGCGTGGTTGATCAGGCCGTGGGCCAGGCTGCTGCTGAGCAGGCGTTCGGCCGGTTCCTGCCAATCCAGCTGGCTCAGCTGACGAAAGCGCTGAGCCTGTTGCGGGTCATCAAGAAAGGTGCCTTCGCGCAGTTCCAGTTCCCGTGGCTCACGATCCAGCAGATTCACGGCTGCCAGGGCGAACTGCTCCTGGCTGATATACAGATGGGCCAGATGGATTTCACCGTTGATCACCCATTCCGACTGATGGCCGGCCGGGAGGATGCATAGCTTGTTCGGCGCGCCTTTGCTGTGCGGGCTTTCGCGGCGGAAGGTGCCGGTGCCGCCGGCCAGGTAGCAGGACAGCGTGTGATGACTGGGGGCTTCGTAGTCGCGGGCATCATGGCGGTTGCTCCACACGGCAGCCGCCAGCCCATCGCCCAGCTCGGCGCTGCGGTGCAGGCGGGTGTTGGGCGAGCTGTGCATGCTCTGGAAAACCTGTAGGTGCTCAAGTTGCGACATAAATCCTCCGTCGCTCCATGCTACGCCGGGCATGCCCGCGTGCCAGCCCCCGCGCGCGGAAAAGCGCAAGATTATGCAAGTCGCGGCTATTTGTAGCTGTCGAGGATTTCCAGGTAGCGCGGCTGTTGCTTTAGCGCGTTAAGCCCATGCTGCAGCCTGAGCAGTTGCGCGGCATTGGTGTCCATGCTGAAGGCGAAGTACATCTCGCCTTCCTTGAGTACATGCACCGGGGTGAAGTTGTGGCTATCCAGATCCAGGTTGCGGATAAACCAGTAGGCCGTGGTTTCGTCGTAGGCCCACAGGTCGATGCGGCTGTTGTGCAGCAGATTGGCCAGCTGGATCGCGCTGGCGGAGATTTGCAGCTGGCTGTCATTCACACCCAGGCGATTGACCAACTGATGGCCAATATCGTCGCGAATCACGCCGATGCGGTAGGCGCTAAGGTCCGCCGGCTGGGTGATCTGCAGCTGACGGTCCTTGCGCGCCAGCAGCACGATGCGGTTGGCCATGATCGGCCCAACCCACTTGAATTGGGGCCCACGTTCATCTGTTCGCGCCATGGAAAACAGCAGCACGCCGGGGCCTTTTTTCACCATCTGGTAGCCACGCGCCCAGGGCAGGGAGCGGATGTCCCTGCGCGCAATGGGCAGGCCAGCGCCTGCCGCTGCCTCCAGAAGAATATCCACGGCAATGCCGCGGGCGATGCCGCTTTCGGTGTAGTTGTAGGGCGGCAGTTCTTCGGTGATGAAGTCCAGCGACTCCCACTTCGCATCGGCATGCAACAACGCAGGGCAGATCAGGCAGAGGGAAATAAACGCGAGCACGTGGCCAAGTCGAGCGGACATGCGGCATACCTCAGGCTACAGGCACTGGCCCGGTGGCCCAGGCCGGATGCTGCTGGTGCATCCTGATATTGACGCTAGCCTGCCGGGCATAGGCTGTCGACCCGCCGCATATACCGCTCTGGATGGTCATTTCCGGGTGTGCGAGTGAATGGCTATTAACCGTCGGGATCGAGCCGTCAGCCCTGCGCGCGCTCGTACCAACCCTTGCTGTTATTGACCATGCGCACCAGCCAGAGCATCACCGGCACCTCGATCAGCACGCCGACCACCGTGGCCAGCGCCGCGCCGGAGTTGAAGCCGTACAGCGCAATGGCCACGGCCACTGCCAGTTCGAAGAAGTTCGACGCACCGATCATCGCCGCCGGCCCGGCGATATCGTGGCGCACCTTGAGTTGCCGACACATCCAATAGCCCAGCGCGGCGATAAACAGCGTCTGCAGCAGAATCGGCACCGCCAGCATGGCAATGATCAGCGGCTGCGCAACGATGGTCTGGCCCTGGAAGGAGAACAGCAGCACCAGAGTGGCCAGCAGGGCGAGGATGGAGAACGGGCCGATGCGTGCCAGTAGCGTTTGCAGCGCAGCATCACCCCGGCGCAGCAGGCGCGCGCGGATAAACTGGGCAATCGCCAGAGGGATGACGATATACATCACCACTGACAGCAGCAGGGTGTCCCACGGCACCGGGATCGACGACACGCCCAGCAGCAAAGCGACTATGGGGGCGAAGGCGAACACCATCACCAGGTCATTGATCGCCACCTGGGTCAGGGTGAAGTTGGCGTTGCCCTTACACAGGTTGCTCCACACGAACACCATGGCCGTGCAAGGCGCGGCGCCGAGCAGAATCAGCCCGGCCACATAGCTGTCGATATGCTCGGCCGGCAGCCAGCCTTCGAACACATGACGCAGAAACAGCCAGGCCATAAAGGCCATGGTGAACGGTTTGATCAGCCAGTTGATGCTCAGCGTCACGCCCAGGCCGGCACGCTGCTGATAGACCTCGCCGATAGCGCGAAAGTCGATCTTTATCAGCATGGGGATGATCATCACCCAGATCAGCAGCCCTACCGGGATATTCACCTGAGCAACTTCCAGCGCGCCTACCGCCTGCGCTGCTGCCGGCGCAAACAGACCGAGCAGAGTGCCGCCGATAATGCAGAGAAATACCCAGAGCGTCAGATAGCGCTCGAAAAACCCCAGAGGGGCACCTGCGGCTTGCTTGCCGATCACTTCGCACTGGCTGGACATTACGGTTTCCTTGCAGCTGAGCGCCGAGTCTAGCGGCGCACGGTGGGGCTGCTATTGATCTGTATCGCCCTGCAGGGCTGCTGCTATTTCACTGACCGTGCTGCGCGCCGTGCGGGTGACTCCGATCAGGGTGGCCGAGGCCGCCCCGGTCCATTCGCCATAACCGACCAGCCACAGGCTGGGTTGTTTGCTGGCGCGGGTGCCATCGACGGCAATCTTGCCATCGGCTTCCAGCACATCCAGGCCTTGCAGATGATCCAGCGCCGGGCGAAAGCCGGTGCACCAGATCACCGCATCCACCGCCTCGCGGCGGTCATCGGCCCATTCCACGCCATCTGCCGTGAATCGCTGGAACGGCCGTTCGGCCACCAGCACGCCGCGCTCGCGGGTGGCTCGACCATCACGATATCGCCCAGACCGCCCACCGGCTGGTCGATTACCCGGCCTTCCTGCTGGGCCTTCCAGCGTTCGGTGGCGCGCTCGAACAGCACCCGGCCATCGACTTCATCCGGCAGAAAGGCCGGTGGCTCCGGGGTGATCCACAGGGTCTCGGCGACTTTCGATAGCTCGGCGAGAATCTGTGCCCCGGAGTTGCCGCCGCCCACCACCAGCACGCGCTTGCCGGCAAAGGCCTGCGGGTCGCGGTAATGCGCCGAGTGCAGTTGCTGGCCGGCAAACGCTGCGCTACCGGGGTAAGTCGGGATAAAGGGTTTGCTCCAGGTGCCGGTGGCACTGACCAGGGCCCGGCAACGCCATTGCTGGCTGCCGGCCTGCACCGCAAACAGCTCACCCTGACGTGTCACTGAATCGACATGCACCGGCCGCACAATTGGCAACTGATAGCGCGCCTCGTACTGCGCGAGGTACTCAATCACCGCATCGCGGTGCGGGTAGCCGGGCTCAGGGTTGGGCATCTGCCAGCCGGCGATGGAACTCCAGGTGGCGGGGGAGAACAGCCGTAGCGAATCCCAGCCATGCAGCCAGGCGCCGCCGGGTTGCGCCTGATCATCCAGCAGCAGAAACGACAGTTGGGTGCGCCGTAGAAAGTAGGCTGTGGCCAGCGCGGCCTGGCCGCCGCCGATAATCAGAACATCCACTGGCTCTTGCGGGGTCATGCAATCGCTCCTTGGTTACTCGCTTATGGCGGGTGCCGGGTTGTGAAGATATGCGGTTTACAAGATATATGGATATCAATATATTCGCCAAACCGTATTTGCAAGACACATATCGCCATGAGCCAAAAGATTCGCGTGCTGTTTCTCTGTGTGGCCAACGCTGCCCGCTCGCAGATGGCTGAAGCGCTGTTGCGCCATACCGACCCCGAAGGCTATGAGGTTTTTAGCGCAGGGACCCTGCCTGGTGAGGTCGACCCGCGTGCGCGCCAGGCCCTGGAGCAGTTGGGCGTCAGCACAGAAGGCCTGCACAGCAAGCCGCTGGAGAGCTTCGATGGCCAGCAGTTCGACTATGTGATCACCCTGTGTGACAAGTCCGCCTTCGAGTGCAGCACCTTGCCCGGGGCCGGCGAATATATCGCCTGGGACTTCGAGGACCCGGCCAGCAGCCAGCAGAAGAACGCCTACAAGCACTGCCTGCAGCAGATTCACGAGCGCATCAAGATGTTCGTGCTGGTCAAGAGCAAGGCCCAGGCTCCGCTGCAGATGCTGGCGCCGGTCACCTTGTTCAAGTGCCTGGCCGACGACACCCGCGCGCGCATGACTCAGCTGATCGCCCAGGAGGGCGAGCTGTGCGTCTGCGAGCTGACCGCCGCCCTGCAGGAAAGCCAGCCGAAGATCTCCCGCCACCTGGCCCAGTTGCGCAGCAGCGGTTTGTTGCAGGATCGCCGCGCCGGGCAGTGGGTGTATTACCGCCTGCACCCGCAACTGCCGGCCTGGGTTGGTCAGATCCTGGCGCAGGTGCTCCAGGCTGACGACCCACAACTGGCCGAGGATCGCTTGCGTCTGCACAGCATGCGTGACCGCCCTGATCGCGCCTCACTGTGCGGCTGAGCCACCGTTTTCTGGAGCAAGACCATGCCCTCTGAACTGCCGAATATCGACCCTGAACTGCTCGATCCGCCCAGCCAGGAACAACTGGCCAATCCGGCCCCGCTGCACAAGCCGCGCATTCTGCTGCTGTACGGTTCCAACCGCGCGCGCTCCTACAGCCGCCTGTTGACCGAGGAAGCCGCGCGTTTACTTGAACAGTTCGGTGCCGAAGCGCGCATCTTCAACCCCAGCGGCCTGCCGCTGCCGGACGACGCCCCCGAGGATAACTCCAAGGTGCAGGAGCTGCGCGAGCTGGTGCTGTGGAGCGAGGGCATGGTCTGGTGCTCGCCGGAGCGCCATGGCGCGATGACCGGGGTGTTCAAATCGCAGATCGACTGGATTCCCCTGAGCATGGGCGCTGTGCGCCCGACCCAGGGCAAGACCCTGGCGCTGATGCAGGTCAGCGGCGGTTCGCAATCCTTCAATGCGCTGAACCAGATGCGCGTGCTTGGGCGTTGGATGCGCATGTTCACCATCCCCAACCAGTCCTCGGTGGCCAAGGCCTTCCTCGAATTTGACGACGCCGGGCGGATGAAGCCTTCGGCCTATTACGACCGCGTGGTCGACGTGATGGAGGAACTGGTCAAGTTCACCCTGCTGCTGCGCGGCCAAACGGACTACCTGGTGGACCGTTACTCCGAGCGTAAGGAGTCGGCCGAGCAGCTGTCCAAACGGGTCAATCAGGCTTCCATTTAATTTTCAGGATCAATCAGCATGTCCCATCCATTTGATGTTCTCAGCATTCCTAATCGTCCCGGCCGGTTGATCTTCACACCTTGCCCAGGCACCAAGGGCAGCAGCATCGACAGCGCCTTGGACACCCTGAAACAGGCAGGCGCCGATGCCGTGCTGACCTTGATGCCCTACGCCGAACTGGCGCAAAACGCCGCCAGCGATTTGCCCGCGCTGAGCGCCGCGCAAGGGTTGCTCTGGCTGCACTTGCCGGTGGCCGATGAGCAGGTGCCGCAGGCCGATTTCGACGCAGCCTGGCCGGTGGCTATGGTGCAGATTGCTGAGCTGCTGGCCGCCGGCAAGGCCATCGCCATTCACTGCAAAGGCGGCTCCGGGCGTACCGGGCTGATTGCTGCGCGCATCCTCACCGAGCTGGGTATCGCCCGCAGCGAGGCCATCAGCCTGGTGCAGGCGCTGCGGCCGAAAGCCATTCAGCATCCTGCCCATGCGGGCTGGATCGCCCAGTTCGGCAACTGAGATGAGCATGCTCAACACCCTAGGCCTGTTCGCCCTGACGGCCCTGGCCGAGATCATCGGCTGCTACCTGCCTTACCTGTGGCTCAAGCAGGGCAAGAGCATCTGGTTGCTGGTGCCGGCCGCCGCCTCGCTGGCGCTGTTCGCCTGGCTGCTGACTCTGCATCCAACTGCCGCCGGGCGGGTGTATGCCGCTTATGGCGGGGTGTATGTGGCGATGGCGATCATCTGGCTATGGCTGGTGGACGGCATTCGCCCGACCCATTGGGACCTGCTGGGAGCAGCTGTGGCCGTGCTCGGTATGGCGATCATTATGTTTGCGCCGCGCAATATTTAACCCGTTCAACGAGAGAGTCTGTCCATGGCTATCAAGGTAGGTATCAACGGTTTTGGTCGTATCGGTCGTCTGGCGCTGCGCGCTGCCTGGGGCTGGCCGGAACTGGAATTTGTGCAGATCAACGACCCGGCAGGTGACGCGGCGACACACGCCCATTTGCTGAATTTCGACTCGGTGCATGGCCGCTGGCAGCATGAGGCGAGCAGTGAGGGCGAGTACATCCTGATCGACGGCAAGCGCATTCAGGTCACGGCCAACAAGGCCATTGCCGATACCGACTGGAGCGGCTGCGATCTGGTGATTGAAGCCAGCGGCAAGATGAAAACCGTTGCGGTGCTGCAGGCGTATCTGGATCAAGGCGTTAAGCGCGTAGTGGTCTGCGCGCCGGTAAAAGAGCAGGGCGCGCTGAATATCGTTATGGGCGTCAACCAGCAGCTGTTCGACCCGGCGCAGCACCGCATCGTTACGGCGGCGTCCTGCACCACCAACTGCCTGGCCCCGGTGGTCAAGGTGATCCACGAGAACCTCGGTATCCGCCACGGCTCGATCACCACCATCCACGACCTGACCAACACCCAGAGCATTCTCGACACCCCGCACAAGGACCTGCGCCGCGCCCGCGCTTCGGGCATGAGCCTGATCCCCACCAGCACCGGCTCAGCCACGGCGATTGCCGAGATCTTCCCCGAACTGCGCGGCAAGCTGAATGGCCACGCCGTGCGCGTACCGCTGGCAAACGCCTCGCTGACTGATTGCGTATTTGAAGTGGAGCGCGCCACCACGGTGGAGGAGGTCAACACCCTGCTGAAAGCCGCCGCTGACGGCCCGCTGGCGGGGATTCTGGGTTATGAATCGCGGCCGCTGGTGTCCATCGACTACCGCACCGATCCGCGTTCCTCGATCATCGATGCGCTGTCGACCATGGTGGTCAACGGCACCCAGGTGAAGCTCTATGCCTGGTACGACAACGAATGGGGCTACGCCAACCGCGCGGTGGAGCTGGCGCGGATGGTCGGCGCGCAATAACTGCGGCCCTCTCCCCCAACCCCTCTCCCGCAAGCGGGAGAGGGGAGTGCTACGCCTCCCGCCTTATTTCGTGGATTTCTTCAGGCCGCATGAAATCCGCTCCCTCGTCCCTTTGGGGAGAGGGTTGGGGAGAGGGGCTAAAGACACCGCGATTGATCAGGAAATCAGCACATGCACGCCTTATCCCGCCTAGCCCCCGAAGTGCGCCAATACCTGCTGGTAACCGGCAACTACTGGGCCTTTACCCTTACCGATGGCGCGTTGCGCATGTTGGTGGTGCTGCATTTTCATAGCCTGGGTTACACGCCGCTGCAGATCGCCGCGCTGTTTCTGTTCTATGAGATTTTCGGTGTGGTCACCAACCTGGTCGGCGGCTATCTGGGCGCGCGGTTGGGGCTGAATCGCACCATGAATATCGGCCTTGGCCTGCAGGTGGCTGCTTTGCTGATGCTTACCGTACCGGCGGCCTGGCTGACGATTCCCTGGGTGATGGGCGCGCAGGCGCTGTCGGGTATCGCCAAAGACCTGAACAAGATGAGCGCCAAGAGCTCGATCAAGTTGCTGGTGCCGGACAGTCAGCAGGGCACACTGTACAAGTGGGTGGCGATTCTTACCGGCTCGAAGAATGCGCTGAAGGGCGTGGGTTTTTTTATGGGCGGCGCGCTGCTGGCGTTGCTCGGTTTTGCTGGGGCGGTGCTGGCCATGGCGGCTGTGCTGGCGCTGATCTGGTTGGCCAGCCTGTTGCTGCTCAAGAAGGATCTGGGCAAGGCGAAAGCCAAGCCAAAGTTTCGCGACATTCTGTCGAAAAGCCGGGCGATCAATATTCTGTCAGCCGCACGCTTGTTCTTATTCGGTGCGCGCGATGTGTGGTTTGTGGTGGCGCTGCCGGTGTACCTGTCTAGCGTGTTTGGTTGGGATTTCTGGATGGTCGGCGGCTTTCTCGCTGCCTGGGTGATTGGCTACGGCATTGTGCAGTCCTTCGCCCCGGCCATCACCGGCAAGGCCAGCGGCCAGTTACCGGATGGTCGCGCGGCATTCGCCTGGGCTGCGGTGCTGGCTGGTTTGCCAGCCGCAATTGCCCTGGGTCTGAACAGTGATTTGCCGGCGCAGTGGGTCTTGCTCGGTGGGCTGATGCTGTTCGGCGCGCTGTTTGCGGTGAACTCCTCGCTGCACAGTTACCTGATCGTCAGCTACGCCAAGGAAGACGGCGTGTCGCTGGATGTCGGCTTCTATTACATGTCCAACGCCCTCGGCCGACTGATCGGCACGCTGCTGTCGGGCTGGGTCTATCAGGCTTATGGGCTGGAAGCCTGTCTGTGGGTGTCCTCGGCTTTTGTGCTGCTGGCGGCGTTGATTTCTATTGGACTGCCCAGGCATCGGGCGGCGGATTAAAAAATTGCCGGGAGCAATTTTTAACGTCGCGTAGCGACGGCCCGTAGGGTGGCCGCCAGGGATGGCAGGCCATAAAAGCGCAAGTTTGTGCAAGAACACTCAGGCTGATCAGGCGCAGACTCTCAACCATCTACCGGGAGTCTGTTGATGAACCTGTCGCTCTATCTGTTGACCGTACTGATCTGGGGCACCACCTGGATCGCCCTCAAGCTGCAACTGGGCGAGGTGGCGATTGCTGCGTCCATCGCCTATCGCTTTGCCCTGGCGGCTGCCGTGCTGTTCGCCGTCCTGCTGCTTAGCGGCCGCCTGCAGAAACTTGATACGCGCGGCCAGCTGATCTGCCTGGCGCAGGGGCTGTGTCTGTTCTGCATCAACTTTATGTGCTTCTACACCGCCAGCCAGTGGATCCCCAGCGGCTTGGTGGCGGTGATCTTTTCCACTGCAACGCTATGGAATGCGATCAACGCGCGACTGTTCTTCAAGCAGAAGATCGCTGCCAATGTGTTGGCCGGCGGCGCGCTGGGGCTGGGCGGCCTGGCGCTGCTGTTCTGGCCGGAACTGGCTGGGCAGGAAGCCAGTCGTGAAACCCTGCTGGGTATCGGCCTGGCGCTGATCGGCACCCTGTGTTTCTCCGCCGGCAATATGCTCTCCAGCCTGCAGCAGAAGGCCGGCCTCAAGCCGCTGACCACCAATGCCTGGGGAATGCTGTATGGCGCGCTGATGCTGGTGGCGATCTGCCTGGTCAGCGGCACGCCGTTCGGCTTCGAGTGGAATACCCGTTACGTCGGCACCCTGCTGTATCTGGCGATTCCCGGTTCGGTGATCGGCTTTACCGCCTATCTGACCTTGGTCGGGCGCATGGGCCCGGAGCGCGCGGCCTACTGCACCGTGCTGTTCCCGGTGGTGGCACTGAATATCTCGGTGTTTGCCGAGGGGTATCAATGGACGGCTCCGGCGCTGTTCGGCCTGGTGCTGGTGATGCTGGGCAACGTGCTGGTGTTTCGTAAGCCCAAGGCGTTGCAGGCAACGGTTGTACTGGCCGCCAAGGGTTAACTCGGCCACTTCCAGGCTGGCTCATCGAGCATGCCCTGGCCCTGGATCACGGTTTGCCCAAGCTGTTTTTCCAGGACGATGGCGCTGCACTCGGGGTGTTGCTCCAGAGTGGCGATCAGGCGGCTGGCGTGGGATACCACCCATACCTGGGTGTGTTGCGAGGCAGCGATAATCAGCCGGCCGAGGGCGGGCAGCAGGTCGGGGTGCAGACTGGTTTCCGGCTCGTTCAGCACCATTAGCGACGGCGGTCTGGGCGTTAACAAGGCGGCTACCAGCAGCAGGTAACGCAGGGTGCCGTCCGACAGTTCGCTGGCCGACAACGGCCGTAATAATCCTTCCTGTTGCAGTTCGACGGCAAAGCGCCCGCCGGCCTGTATATCGATGCGTAGACGTGCGCCGGGGAAGGCGTCGCTGATGGCCGCGTTCAGCGCAGTGGGGTCACCGATTTCACGAATGGTCTGCAACGCCGCCGCCAGGTCGCGACCGTCGTGGTGCAGTACTGGGGTGCGGGTGCCCAGTTGCGGCAGGCGTGCGGGCGCTTCGGCATCGCTGCGGAAGTGATCATAGAAGCGCCAACGGCGGATATGTTCGCGCAGCTGGAACACTTCCGGGCAGGCCGGGTCATTGCCAATCTGGTCGAACAGGCTGTCGAAACTCGGCAGGTGCTGAGCCATAACCTGCCAGTTGCGCCCTTCACGTATACGCACCATCGGCCCGGCGCGATCCACCAGCAATGAGGCTGGGCGATAGCTTGCCCCAGCCCAGATGCATTCACGCTTGATCTCGGGGTCCAGCGCGAAGGCGGACAGGCTTGGCTCCGGCAGACCGAGGGAAATGGCATAGCTGAAATCATCGCCGGCAAAACCCAGACGCAGGCGCCGGGCCTCCTTGCGCGGGCCGCCTTGCACCGGCACCTCGCCGCTGAGCATGCGCCGGCTGATGGTTTCCGGCCCGGCCCAGAAAGTGGAGTCCAGCCCGCCTTCACGGGCCAATGCATTGACCACTCCGCCTTGGGCGGTTTCCGCCAGTAGGCGCAGGGCGCGATAGAGATTCGACTTGCCGCTGCCATTGGCCCCGGTCACTAGATTGAGCCGACCCAGCGGCAGCACCAGGGTGTTGATTGAGCGGTAGTTGGCGACGGCGAGGGTGTGCAGCATGGGTGTCGTCCTGACAATTAATGACGGGTTTTTAGTGGCGCGGCTTGCCTAAAACAAGCCTAGTTGCCCGCCGATCAAGGTCGCAAAGTCATCCTCAACAAACGGCAGGATGGCATCGGCTACCGGCTGCAGCTGGCGGGTCAGGTAGTGGTCGTAGTCGATGGCGGCGCTGCGCGCTTCCAGCGGTTGTGGGCCGGCTGTGGTGATCACGTAGCTGATCCAGCCGCCACTCTGGTATTGCAGCGGGCGGCCATGCAGGGCGTTGTATTCGTCGGCCAGGCGCGCGGCGCGCACATGCGGCGGCACGTTGCGCTCATAGTCGGTGAGTTTGCGACGCAGGCGTTTGCGGTAGATCAGCAGTTCGTCCAGCTCGCCATTCAGGGTGCGCTCGACATAGTCGCGCACATAGCTCTGGTGCGGCTGGTGCAGAAAGATCCGCTCGTACAGCTCACGCTGGAACTGCTGGGCCAGCGGCGACCAGTCGCTGCGCACGGTTTCCAGGCCCTTGTAGACCATCTCATGGCTGCCGTCGGCGTGCGTCACCATCCCCGCGTAGCGCTTCTTGCTGCCTTCCTCAGCGCCGCGAATAGTCGGCATTAGAAAGCGGTTGTAGTGGGTTTCGAACTGCAGCTCCAGGGCGCTTTCCAGGCCGTACTCAGCGTGCAGGTGTTCGCGCCACCAGGCATTGACCTTGGCCACCAGGGCGCGACCGATCTGCGCGGCATCCTCCTGGGCGTGCGGGCGCTTGAGCCAGACAAAGGTGGAGTCGGTATCGCCGTAGATCACCGCATAGCCCTCGGCCTCGATCAGCGCGCGGGTGCGGGCCATGATTTCGTGGCCGCGCAGGGTGATGGAGGAGGCCAGGCGCGTATCGAAAAAGCGGCAGCCGCTGGAACCGAGCACGCCGTAGAAGGCGTTCATGATGATCTTCAGCGCCTGCGACAGCGGCGCGTTGTGCTCGCGCTTGGCTGCCTCGCGGCCCTGCCACACCCGCTCGACGATGGCCGGTAGGCAGTGCTGCGTGCGGGAGAAGCGCGCACCGCGAAAGCCCGGCACCGAGTGCTCGTCATCCGACTGGCGCAGGCCCTCGATCAGCCCCACCGGGTCGATCAGAAAGCTGCGGATAATCGACGGATAGAGGCTCTTGTAATCGAGCACTAACACCGATTCGTACAGCCCCGGCTGCGACTCCATCACAAAGCCCCCAGGGCTGGCTTGCGGCGGGTTGTCGCCGAGGTTCGGCGCGACAAAGCCCCGGCGGTGCATCAGCGGCATATACAGGTGCTCGAAGGCCGCCACCGAGCCGCCGTTGCGGTCGGCGGGTAGGCCAGTGACCGTGGCGCGTTCCAGCAGGAAGTCGAGAATCGCGGTCTTGGAGAAGATTCGCGTGACCAGCTCGCAGTCGCGCAGGTTGTAGCGCGCCAGGGCCGGTTTGTCCTCGCGGAACATGCGGTCGATTTCGTCCATGCGCTGGTAGGGCGTGGAAATATCCTTGCCCTCGCCGAGCAGGGTCTGCGCGACGTTTTCCAGGCTGAACGAGGGGAAGCTCCAGGTCGCCGAACGCAGCGTTTCGATGCCGTCGATAATCAGCCGGCCGGCGGCATCGGCGAAGAAGTGGCCGTTGCCGCTACCATGTTCGCGCCATTGCATCTCGCTGCCATCGCGCCCCAGACGCAGGGGGATGGCCAGGCTGCGCGCATGTTCGTGCAGCACGCGCAGGTCGAACTGCACCAGGTTCCAGCCGATGATTGCGTCCGGGTCGTGCTGCGCCAGCCACTGATTCAGGCGTTCGAGCAACTGGCCGCGGCTGTCGCAGTATTCCAGCTGAAAATCCACGGCAGGTGGCTGTTCAGGCGTGCGGCCGAGCATATACACGTTGCGCTGGCCGCAGCCCTCGATAGCAATCGAGTACAGCTCGCCGAAGGCATTGGTTTCGATATCCAGCGAGGCCAGTTTTAGGCTTGGTCGGTAATCCGTGCAGGGCTTGATCTGCGCATCCAGCAGCAGGCCATTGCCACTCGGGTCGGGCGTGCCGGCAAATAGCACCGGTGCGGTGATAAAGCGCTCCATCAGGTAGCGCTCCGGCGGGCGCACATCGGCCTCGTAGACCTCAACGCCGGCGCGGCGCAGCAGCTTGTCGAGGTCCATCAGCTGGCGATGCTGCTGGCAATACAGACCCAGTACCGGGCGCTGGTGAAAATCCTTGAGGCCCAACGGGCGCAACTCGACGCCGCGCTCGGTTTTCAGCAGTGCTTCGGCCTGCTCGCGCTGCGCCGCCGGAATAAAGGCCACCGAAGGCTGATAGGGCAGGCGGATATGCCGCGGGCCGTGATCGGTGGCCAGCCAGAACTCCACCTGCGTGCCGGCCGGCGTATCACGCCAGTGCCGGGTCAGCAGAAAGCCCTGTTGTAAGTCCACCGCGCTGCTCTCACGTCATTTTTGATCGGCCAATTCTACGCGGGCTTTTGTCTGTATGCCTATACAGTGTTTAAGCCGCTGCCCGACGGGCACAGACAAATCCAGCTTTAGGAGTAAAATGCCCGCCCTGATTGACTGCCTGATACCCAAACCATGTCCCTGCCCAAGCACCACCTCGAACTCCTGAGCCCGGCGCGCGATACCGCGATTGCCAAGGAAGCCATCCTGCACGGCGCCGATGCCGTGTATATCGGCGGCCCCGGCTTCGGTGCGCGGCACAACGCCAGCAACAGCGTGGCGGAGATTGCCGAGCTGGTGCAGTTTGCCCACCTGTTCCATGCGCGGGTGTTTGTCACCCTCAACACCATCCTGCATGAGGATGAGCTGGAACCGGCGCGGCAGATGATCTGGCAGCTGTATGAGGCCGGCGTCGATGCGCTGATCGTGCAGGACATGGGTGTGATGGAGATGGACATTCCGCCCATCGAGATCCACGCCAGCACCCAGTGCGATATTCGCACCCTGGACAAAGCCCGCTTCCTCGATGGCGCCGGCTTCTCCCAGCTGGTGCTGGCCCGCGAGCTGAACCTGGAAGAGATCGGCAATATCTGCCGCAACGTCGATTCGGCTGTCGAGTTCTTTATCCACGGTGCGTTGTGTGTGGCGTTCTCCGGGCAGTGCAATATCTCCCATGCGCAGACCGGGCGCAGCGCCAACCGCGGCGACTGCTCCCAGGCCTGCCGCCTGCCGTATACCTTGAAAGACGATCAGGGCCGCGTGGTGGCGTTTGATAAGCACCTGCTGTCGATGAAGGACAACAACCAGACCGACAACCTGATCTACCTGGTGGATGCCGGCGTACGCTCGTTCAAGATCGAAGGGCGCTACAAAGACATGAGCTACGTGAAGAACATCACCGCGCACTACCGCCGCGAGCTGGATGCGATTCTCGAACAACGTCCGCACCTGGAGCGCGCCTCCAGTGGGTGCACCGAGCACTTCTTCACTCCCGACACCGACAAGACCTTCCACCGCGGCAGCACCGATTATTTCGTCACCGACCGCAAGGTGGACATCGGTGCGTTCGACTCGCCGACCTTTACCGGGCTGACCGTGGGCGTGGTGGAAAAGGTCAACAAGCGCGACCTGATCGCCGTCACCGACACGCCGCTGTCCAACGGCGACGGCCTCAACGTGCTGATCAAACGTGAAGTGGTGGGTTTCCGCGCCAATATCGCCGAGCTAAAGGGCCAGTTCGAGGAAGACGGCGAGAAGCGTTACCGCTACCGCGTCGAGCCTAATGAGATGCCTGAGGCCATGCACCGCGTGCGTCCGCTGCAGCCGCTGCATCGCAATCTCGATCACAACTGGCAGCAGGCCCTGCAGAAAACCTCATCCGAGCGACGGATTGCGGTTAGCTGGCAACTCAGCCTGCGCGGCGAGCAGTTGAATGTGAGTGTCACCAGCGCTGACGGCATCAGCGCCAGCGTCAGCCTGGCCGGCCCGTTTGCCGCCGCCAAGGATGCCGAGCAAGCTCGCGAGCAACTGGCCGATGGCCTGAGCAAACTGGGCACCACCATCTATTACAGCGCCGGCGCGCAGATTGACTGTGAGGCCGTGCCGTTTGTCCCAGGCTCGCAACTCAAGGCCCTGCGCCGTGAAGCCATCGAAGCGCTGACCCAGGCCCGCGTCGCCGCCCATCCGCGTGGCGGACGCAAGGCTGTCAGCGTGCCGGCGCCGGTGTACCCGGAATCGCACCTGACCTTCCTCGCCAACGTCTACAACGACAAGGCTCGCACCTTCTACAAACGTTACGGAGTGCAACTGATCGACGCCGCCTACGAGGCCCACGAAGAGTCGGGCGAAGTGCCGGTGATGATCACCAAGCATTGCCTGCGCTTCTCCTTCAATCTGTGCCCGAAACAGGCCAAGGGTGTCACCGGCGTGCGCACCAAGGTGTCGGATATGCAGCTGATCCATCAGGACGAAGTGCTGACCCTGAAGTTCGACTGCAAACCCTGCGAGATGCATATCATCGGCAAGATGAAGGGCCATATCCTGCATCAGCCGCAACCGGGCAGCGCCCAGAGCAAGGGCGGTGCGGTGGGTTATATCACTCCGGACGATCTGCTGAAGACCATCAAACGCTGATAGGTCAGGGCTAGGCTCAGGCCTTAGATTTAAGGCTGAGCAGCCTTACGCTGTTTGCTTTTCTCGGCCGCCAGTTTGTACGCCACGTAGTACTTGTAGATATTGCCCACGTAGTCGACGGTCTCCCTGCCGACTACGCGGGCGGCGGAGTGCTCGACATTGCCGAACCAGACGTTCGGGTCCAGCCCGGACTCCTCTGCCAGCCGTCTGAACTTGCGCAGATTGCCGGGGCCGGCGTTGTAGGCGGCGAAGGTCATCAGCGTCTTGTTGAGGGGCGTCAGCTCAGGGTCGTTGAGGTACTTGTCGGCGAGCAGGCGCATGTACTTGCTGCCAGCTTCGATGTTCTTGTCGGCACTCTTGGCAACACCTTGGATGCCGACGGCTGGGTCGGCAGCCGTGCTGGGCAACAGCTGCATCACCCCCACCGCGCCGCGTGGGCTAAGGGCACCCTGATTTAGCTGGGATTCCTGGAAGCCCTGTGCCATCAGCATCAGATGATCGAAGGCATAGGTATCGGCATGCTTCTGAAACAAGCCGACCATCTCCTGAAACTTCTTCATCTCCCCTTCCGCGGTGGCATTGAGCACCCGCTTGCTGTTTTTCACGTATTTGTTGCGTAGCGAGTTACCAAACAGGGTGCCGGCCTTGTGCAGTTTGACGAAGGCCGCCAGTTCCTTTTTCAGCAGTGGGCTGCTCTTGCGAATGGCCCAAGCGAACTCGGCACCTTGATGGAGGTAGAACGCGTCGTGAATCTGCATCTCGGTGTACAGCGGGCTCCAGGCCTCGGCGATATAACGGTCGACCACTGTGGTCTCGATCAGGCCCGCATTGACCATTTCCAGTAGATCGTCGGACTCCAGGTTCTCGTCTGCCGGTTTAATGTCGATGGGCGTCAGGCTCTTTTGCTTGAAGCTCTTGTTGAGGTTGACCAGGTGTTCGAAGTAGCTGCTGGAGGCGCGCACCATGATTTCTCGACCGGCCAGGTCCTCGATCTTGCTCAGCGGCTTGCTGCCAAGGCCGGTAACCACAGCCTCGCGAATGCCCGAGGCAAACGGCTCGGCAAAGTCCACCGTTTGCAGGCGCCCGTCGGTGATGGTCAGGCCGCCAGCGGCGATGTCGCCGACGCCCTCAAGCAACTTGGGAATGAGCTCGTTGCGCGCAACCGGGATAAACAACACTCGCCACTGCAGCGACTTGCGCTCATAGGGGTGTTGCTTGTTCAGCCAGGTTTCCAGCGCCTTGCCAAGTTCGTAGCTGATGCCCTGCTGGCGGCCACGATCGACCGAGAAGAAGGTCCGGCTGTACGGCACCAGCACCCGCACCAGGCGGTACTTGCGCATGCCGTCGAAGTCACCGATCCAGGCTTCGGGCACGGGCAAGACCATGGCCTCGATTTCGGCCTCTTCCTCAGGGCTCAGCTCGACATCGGGCAGCGCTGCCGTGTTCGCCTGGGCCAGCGTGCACAACAGCAGTATCAGAGCGCCTAGCGCCGCAGCGGCAGATTTCTTGAGCGTGCTCATGATTACCCTCGTTTATCGGCTGAGGTGATTCAACGTTCGTAGTGCATCTGAGAGGTTATTGCAGCGTAGTTTGCTTTGCTCTCGGCGATAGTGCGCAGCGCCACTGCATAGCGCTCCCGCTGTTCGGCTCTTCGCCTACCCTGATCTCGTCTGCGACGCCATTTTTCGGCACATCAGCCCGCCGGTTAGGCTGGTGCAGGCACTAATGGTTCCGACCAAAGCCCTTGGCGAGAAACAGCCAGGCCATCAGCGGATAACAAAAATAATGCAGGCCAAAGATCGCCAACCCCATCGGGCTGGGATCGTCCTGCAGCGCCATCATTGCCAATAAACCCAGATAGAGCAGTGCCAGAACGCCGCCATACAGCGCGAGCAGACGGCGGCGTTCGCCTTGCAGGGGCGCGCGGCGGTTGCGCCAGGAGAACCACAGGGTCATGCCAGCGGCCACCAGTGAGGCGATCAGTACCGTGGTAAACAGCCCGCCGAGTTTGACGAAGGTGCGCAGCAGCAGGTTGAGCACGACAACCGCCACTACGCCGCCAAGGGCCAGGCGGGTAACCGGGACGCTGCTGGGGCTGGGCGAATTCATCGGCTGCGCTCCTGGTGGTGGGGGATCAGAGGGTGCGGTTGAGGCCGAAGCGTTTCTTTAATACCGCTTCGAGCAGACGCTTGGGCACCAGGGCCGCCAGCAGCGGCATGCTGCGGCTGCCATTGCCCAGGCGCACCAGGTTTGGCCGGGGTTTGCTTTGCACTGCGGCCAGCAGGTTGCGGGCGAAGTGGCTGGTGGGGGTAGGGTTGTCCTGCGAGGCGTTGGCGCGGGCGCGGATACCGTCGCGGATCGGCCACCAGGGCGAGGCTTCGTCGATCAGCTGTTCGGCCTGCTGGCTGGCATTGGCGCCGAAGCTGGAGGCAATCGCGCCGGGCTGCACTTCCATCACCTCGATAGAGAAGGGCGCCAGTTCCAGGCGCAGGGCATCGGTCAGGGCATGCACGGCGGCCTTGGAGGCGCAGTAGGCGCCGGCGAACGGGGTGACCAGCACGCCGGAGACGCTGCCGATATTCACCACCAGGCCCTTGTTCTGCCGCAGCAGCGGGAACAGCGCGCGGGTTACGCCGATCAGCGAAAACACATTGGTTTCAAACTGCTTGCGCATGGCTTCCACGCCGCCATCGAGCAGTGGACCCATGGCGCCGTAGCCGGCGTTGTTGATCAGCACGTCGAGGCCGCCGATCTCAGTCTTCAGGCGCTCGGCCAGCTGACCCAGGGCCTGGCCATCGTTGACGTCCAGTTGCACGGCGTGGAACCCAGCGGCGCTCAGGGCGGCGAGGTCTTCGGTTTTGCGCGCAGTGGCCCAGACCTGATAACCGGCCTGCTGGAACACCTCGGCCAGGGCGCGGCCAATGCCGCTGGAACATCCGGTGATCAGTGCGCTGGGCTGGGTCATGCAGGCTTCCTTGTTGTTGTGAGTGGGGCTGTTAGCGGCTAAAGCTGCCGTGCAAACGCTCGGCGCGAAACTCCAGGCTGCTGGCGCGGTAGCCGCTGCGCAGGGTGGGTAGCGGCAGACAGGTTTGCCAGTCAGCGCCGGGCAGCAATTCGCCTGGGCCGCTGTAGCGTGGGGTTTCATACAGGCGCTCGGCCAGGTTGATGCTGTCACCGGGTCGGTAGGCGGCGATCTGCCAATTCAGCTCAAGCAACGCGGCTTCGCTGCCGTTCTTCAGGTTGAGGGCCAGCGGACGATCCGCCGGGCAGCTGTCCGGGGCGTAGTCGAGGCGTAATTCGAGGTGGGCCAGGTGGCGGTTCTCGCGGCTTTCCTGCCAGAGCACCCAACTGGCGACCAGGCCCAGGCCGATCAGCGCGCCGAGGGAGATCGGCAGCGCCTTGCTCGGGTAGCGGATCAGCAGGATCAGCCAGCTCAGTAGCAGAATTGCGCCGAATAGCATGGGGAAAGATGGCCTTGGTCGATAAACAGGCGTTCATCCTACACAAGGCCGGGCGGCGGGGTACATGCTTTGGCCCGCCAGCCCTGCGCAGGACTGGCGGTTTTGTATCAGCTGGTGGCGCGGCTGAGGGTGGCGGTTTGAGTGCGGCCGTAGACATCATCCAGGCGTTTGATGTCGTCTTCGCCCAGGTAACTGCCGGATTGCACCTCGATGATTTCCAGGGGGATCTTGCCGGGGTTGCTCAGGCGATGCACCGAGGTCATGGGGATGTAGGTCGACTGGTTCTCCGTGAGCAGGAACACCTTGTCATCGCAGGTCACTTCAGCCGTGCCGGATACCACGATCCAGTGTTCGGCGCGGTGGTGGTGCATTTGCAGCGAGAGGGTGGCGCCGGGGTTGACCGAGATATGTTTGACCTGGAAGCGTCCGCCCATGTCCACCGAGTCGTAGGAGCCCCATGGGCGATAGACCTGGCAGTGGTTCTGGGTTTCGCTGCGGCCCGCAGCGTCGAGCTGGTTGACCATGGCCTTGACGTCCTGCACGCGGTCCTTGTGCACGATCATGGTGGCGTCCTTGGTTTCCACCACGACGATATTGTCCACGCCGATAACCGAGACCAGTTTGCCGTTGCCGTGCACCAGGCAGTTGTGGCTGTCATGCACCACCACATCGCCGGATATCACGTTGCCCTGCGCGTCCTTGGGGTGCACGTCCCAGATCGATGACCAGCTGCCGACATCGTTCCAGCCGGCATTCAGCGGCACCACACAGGCGCGCTGGGTTTTCTCCATTACCGTGTAGTCGATCGAGTTGTCCGGGCAGCAGGCGAAGGTGGCGGCATCGATATTCACCGTGTCGCCGTCAATCTGACTGCGTTCCAGGGCCAGCAGGCAGGTGTCGTAGATGTCGGCGTCGTGCTTTTTCAGCTCTTCGAGGTAACGGCTGGCGCGGAACAGGAAGATGCCGCTGTTCCAGTAGTAATCGCCGCTGTCGACGAATTCCTGGGCGCGGAGAGCGTTGGGTTTTTCAACGAAGCGCTGCACGCGGATCGCCCCCAGCGGCAGGGTGGCGTCGGCCACTGACTTGATATAGCCGTAACCGGTTTCCGGACGGCTGGCGGGGATGCCGAACAGCACCAGCTCACCAATTTCCGCAGCCTGTGCAGCCACGTATAGGGCGGCCTCGAAAGCCTTCTGGTCTTCCAGCACATGATCGGCGGGGAGCACCAGCAGCAGCTCGTCACGGCCTTCGGCGATCAGCTTCATCGCGGCGATAGCCACGGCCGGCGCGGTGTTGCGACCGAAGGGCTCAAGCAGGATGGCCTGGGTCTCGAGCTTTTGCTGCTTGAGCTGTTCCTGGACGATAAAGCGGTGTTCCTGGTTGCACACCAGCACCGGTGCCTGCACGCCGTCGAAGCGCAAACGCTTGATGGTCTGCTGGAACAGCGTGTCGGTGCCGGTGAGGGCGAGAAACTGCTTGGGATAATGCTTGCGCGAAAGCGGCCAGAGTCTGGAACCGCTGCCGCCTGAGAGGATTACCGGGATCATAGTGTGAGCTCCATTAATATCCGTTTAAGGCTGTACCCCGCCGGCCTGCGCAACGGATGTAGCGCAGGTCGAAAATGCTTAGGGGTGATGCTCAAGGCAGTTGCTCGGCAAATAGCTGGGTGATGTCGCCCCCAAGCCGATAGGTCGTTAAGGGTTGCAGGGAGCGGCGCCAGGCTTCGGTGGCCGGCGAGCAGGTGTACAGCGCGCAGTAGGGCTCCAGCCAGGCGAAGCGGCTGTTGTCCTGCAGGTCATCCAGGGTTTGTGGGTAACCGGCTTTGGCGCTGAATAGCTGGGGTTGTTTGAGGCCTGCTTCCAGGCGCTGCGCCAGGCGCTGCAAGGCACCGTCGTTAGCACCACGCAGATCAAGCTGATTGGCCTGGGCGAAGGCCGCGACCATCAGCAACGGGCCCATGGCGTAGTTGTGATAGGCGAGGGCGCGGGTTTGCCGCGACAGTTCCAGAGGCAGATAGCCTTGCTCGTCAACCTGGCTCATGCCCTGGCTGTACTGGCTGACGGACCAGTCGAAGAGGTCGCGGCGGTTGAGCACCACGGCGCTGGCCATCACCGACCAGGCGGCCCAGTACTGATGATTGTTACGCCGCTCCATGGGTTGGGCGTTCCAGTCCAGCACCACCTGGTCGGCCAGTTTGCCCAGCCATTTTTCGATGGTGCGCGCCTCGCTGGAGTACTGCTCAAGCGGTTGCGAGCGGGAGAACTTCAGCCGCAGATAGGCCCCGGCAACACTGCCCAGCGCCCATTTGCGCACCGATTTGCCGGTGTGGTTATACGTGGTGCTGAGCAGCGCATCGGCCTCGGCCCAGTCGTTCAACCAGCTGATGACGCAGGCCAGATCGTCCGGCTGGCCTTTGTCCAGGTAGCGGCCAATCAGCTTGTTTACGCCGTTTTCCAACAGGCGCACGTTATCGGTCAGCTCGCGGTAGCGCAGCGCGGCCTTGGGGTTGACCTGGTCGCGGGCGGCATCGGAGCCGGCATATTTGCTCGGAAACTGCAGCTTGCCGGTGTAGGGCTTGGGCGCGGCGACGCATTCACGTGGCTTGCCTTGCGCCTCGGCCACGGCGCGGAAATAACCGGGCGGCGGCAGCAAATCTGCACCGATGCTACCGGCTCCCGAGCAACCAGTCAGCAACAGCAGCAGCGCCGCGCCGCTGGCGATGCTGGCGCGGAGAAACTGTGCTGGCGGAAAGGCCGCTTTGCTCTGCTGCATAGTCAGTTGTCCAGCTGCGGGCTTTTCACCCAGGTCGAAACCAGGTTGCTACCGCTACCCGTGACGTACAGGCACACCAGTTCGCCGCGTTCGAGCACCAGGGGGGCGAGATCGCTGACCTTGTTGTCCCCGGCGAACAGCGCCAGACGGACTTTGAGCGGGTTGATTTCACGCTCGCCGCTGGCCTTGCCGGCCACCTGGGTGATCACGTCGGTTTTGCCGTCTGCGGTTTTCAGGGTGAGTGGGCTGTCCGAGAGGTTCTGCAGGCGCAGCAGGGCTTTCTGCTTGCCGGTGAACGGTGGCTCCTCGCGCAGTTGCAGTTGGCCGCCGGGCATTTGCACCAGGGTGTAGTACTGGTCGCGGTCGAGTTTCACCGGCAGGGCCTTGGTTCCGGTGCTGGCGCTGTAGCTGCCGGCCGGGAGGAAGCGGAACTCACTGCTGTCGTGGGCGCCGATATCGTTGAGGCTGAGGCTGCCGACAGTCACATCGATATCGGCTGTATCGGCATTGAAGGCGCGCACGAAGGCCGACCCAGGTGGTGCGGTGGGCGCGTACAGAGCCGCTTCATCGGCCTGGGCAGCGCCGGCCAGCACGCTGAGCAGCAGGGCGGTGAGGGTGCGACGGTAAGGGAGGGTATGCAGGTTCATGGGGTTTCTCCTTGCTTGCGGATTTCTTGCTTGCGGATTTGGGTGGTCATTGCGCGGCGCCGTTGGCGCTGGTCGCGAGATGCGCCAGGCGCGGTGCGCCGCCGCTGTCCTTGGCCTGCTGCAAACGCTGCAGCCAGGCGGCATCGAAGCTGGATAGATCGCTGGGCAGCAGCAGGTAGCGCTCCGGGAATTCCCAGATCACCAGGCGCAGCCCGGCGTTTTGCTCCGGGTCGCTTTGCAGCAGGCGCAGCATCGGCACCAGCGGGCCGTGGCCGTCTTCGGCGAAATTCAGCAAATCGCTGCCGAGGGCCTGTTTCAGCGCGCCGGCAAAATTCCATTTCGGGTTGGCGCTGTAGCTGGTGCCGACCAGGGCCAGGCTCGGTGGTTGTTCATCGAACAGGGCGGCGGCGCTGCTTTCGTCCTGGCCGTCGGCGAGGGCGGTCTGGCGTTGTTGCAGCGGCTCGCTAGGCGGTTGCAGACCGGCGAAGTAGGGCTCCAGAGGCAGGAAGCTGAGCAAGTCACCCTTGTGCGTCTGGGTTTTCCCTGGTGCGGTGATAAAGCGCTCCTCACCCGGTTGCAGGCTGCCGCGCTCGAACAGATAGGCGGCCAGGCTTTGCGCCGCTACTTCAGCGCCGTAGGGGGTCCAGTGGGTGTCGGTGCGCAGGAAGATCGGCGCCTGCAGCTTGGCCTGACGCCAGACTGGCAGCAGATCGGGGCCTGGCAGGCTTTCGTCTTGCATGCGTGCGAGCGCCTGGGAGTAGAGCTGGCTGTGCGCGGCCACCGGCTGCGCGCGACCCAGCTGCTCGGGGTAAAGACGGGCCTTGGCCGGCAACAGCAGCAACACCAGTTCAATGTCGCGGCGCTTGAGTTCGGCCTGTACGGCTTCGATCAGCGCCCAGTTGTCCTGCATCTGGCGCGGTTGGGTGGCGGGCTTGAATTCCTCATCGGTAAACAGCCAATCACCACGGCCTACCACCACGCCGGGACGACCTTCTTCAAACAGGCTGTAGTCGATGGCGGCCCACAGGTTGGTACCGAAGGCCTTGAGCGAGAAGGCCTGGTCGTAGTGCTTCTCGAAGGACTGCGCCAGCTTGCCGTTGAGCACCGGGGTGTCCTTGGCTGCCGAGAAACTCAGCAGCGCCGGCAGCGAGCTCAAGGCCAAACCCAGCATGAGCAGGATAAAGGCCAGGCTGTAGATGATAGTGGCGGTTCTGTTCACGTCGCCTCCTCAGAATTGGAAGTAAAGAAATGGCGAGAAGCTTTGCGCCGAGAGTTTCAGTACCGAGAGCAGGAACAGCAGCAGCAGGCCCATGCGCAGCGCCAGTGCGCGGTAATCCAGCGCCGCGATGCCACTGCTGTCTTGCACCTGGCCGAGGCTGCTGAGGCTCGCGCTGAACTTGCCTGGAGTGCCGGGGTAGAACTGGCGCAGGCCAAACCAGGCCATCACCACATAAGCCAGGATCAGGGTGGTGACCTGCATGCTGGTGAGTTGCGCGCTGTTGAGTTCCGACAGGCGCCAGGCGCTGCTGCTCAATAGGTCGGGGCTGAACATGGCGCTGTACATACGCCAGGCAACGTCGAGGTTTTCCGCGCGGAAGATCACCCAGCCGAGCACCACCAGGAAGAAGGTAAAGACCCACTTCAGCGGGTTGAGCACCTTGGGTGCGGCGTCGACATTGAACAGCCGCTCGATGGCCAGCCACATGCCGTGCCAGGCCCCCCAGATCATGAAAGTCCAGTTGGCGCCGTGCCAGAAACCGCCCAGCAGCATGGTCAGAAACAGATTGCGGTAGGTCTGCAGGGTGCTGCCACGGTTGCCGCCCATGCTGATGTAGAGGTAATCGCGCAGCCAGGTGGACAGGCTGATATGCCAGCGCCGCCAGAACTCGGTGATCGACTGACTGATATAGGGCTGGCGGAAGTTCTCCATAAAGCGAAAGCCCATCATCAGTCCCAGGCCGATGGCCATGTCGCTGTAGCCGGAGAAGTCGAAATACAGCTGCGCGGTGTAGGCCAGGGCGCCTAGCCAGGCATCGCCGGTGCTGGGGTTGGCCAGGGCGAAGCAGCGGTCAGCAATGGGCGCCAGGGTGTCGGCGATAAACACCTTTTTGACGAAGCCCTGCATAAAGCGGCTGGCGCCTTCGCTGAACTTGTCGTAGCTGTGCGTACGGTCGCTGAACTGGTCGACCAGGTCCTTGTAGCGCAGCACCGGGCCGGCGATCAGCTGGGGGAACAGGGCGATAAAGGCGGCGAAGTCGATGGGGTGAGTAGTGGCCTCGACGTCGCCGCGATACACGTCGATCAGGTAACTGAGCGACTGGAAGATATAGAAGGAAATGCCGATCGGCAGCAGCACCGACGTCAGAACGAAGGGTTCAAAACCCATGCCCTGCAGCGCGGTGTTGATATTCGCCACGCCGAAGTTGGCGTACTTGAAGTAGCCCAGTACCCCGAGGTTGCCCACCACCCCCAGCAGCATCCATTGCTGGGCGCGGCGTGTGCGCACCCCGGCGTTGCCGATGCGCAGGCCCAGCCAGTAGTTGAAGGCGGTTACGCCGATAAACAGGACGAGGAAGTCCACCCGCCACCAGGCATAGAAGGCATAGCTGGCGAGCAGCAACAGCAGGTTGCGGTAACGGTTGGCGCACAGGTAATACAGGCCGAGAAACATCGGCAGAAACAGAAATAGAAACACGTTTGAGGAAAAAACCATGGCGCTGCGCTCTCCTTGAGTGGGCGCCGGACCTGATCACTCAGGGCCGGCGGCGGGCCTCGACGCTAGTCGACGAGCGCGGTCTGGTTGGCGGCCTGACGCGAGCAGAGGCTGGCCTCGACCTTGAGCCCGGCGGGCATATCTGCCGGTACGTCGATCTCCATCGCCAGTAGGGTCTGCCCGGCCCATTCGGGGTCGTCACGCAGGCCGAAAACAAAGCGGCCGTCGGGCTCCACCTGCTGGTTGCGGGAAATAAGCAGCTTGTCTTTGGAGCCGCTCATGTACCAAAGCGAGCCACGCAGCTCCATGACGTTGGGTTGGCTGAACTGGATATCCACCAGGTAGTCCTCGCTGCGCAGTGGCAGGTCGCCGCTGTTGATCAGCACCTCGTTGAGCCCAGGTCGCAGGGCGACTTTGCTGGTCAGGGCGGCGGGGGTGGCGCGACAGCCGTCGGCCAGCATCGGCATGATCTGGCGGTAGAACAACGGCATGGAGATGTCGTAGTAGCTGGTGATTTCCCAGATCAGGATCTTCGGCGGGTTGTCCTGGAAGTCCTGGCTGCCCAGGTACTGCAGCATGGCGCTGTGAAAACCGCCGCCACTGATCGAGCGGTTGTCCACATCCACGGCGGCTTTTTCCTTGAGGAAGCCGTTGAAGTTGTATTGCGGAGCGCTGAAGCTGGTGCCGGCGAGGATGACTTCGGCGACTTCGGCGTCACCGAACAGGTCGCTGCTTTCTTCCTTGGGTTCGGTGACGAAGCGGGTGACGAACTGGTTGGCGTAGTTGTAGCCACAGATCTTGCCGAAGGCCTGGTTCAGCGAGCCGATCTTGTTGTTCTGGCCCTCGCCACGGGTGACGAACTCCTTGCGCGGGATTCTCTTGAACACCGAGGACTTGCGCAGCTCATCGGCCACCAAACCTGCGGTGAACTCGGCGCCGTGAGGGGTCCAGTGGTGATCGCGCTTGAAGAAGAACGGCTGCTCGGCGCTGCCGTGCTCCTCCAGCAGGGGCGTCAGGTCCGGCACCTTGATGCCAATGCTGCGCATCCGCTCCACCACCTGCAGGTAGTTAGTCTTGGCTTTTTGCAGGTCGTAGCCCTGGCGCACCTCCGGGCTGAGCATGTCCGCATTGATCATGCCGCGGGTCGGGATATACACCACCATCAGCTCGACGCCGCGCTTGGCCAGGCCATCGCGCAGGTCCTGCAGGTGCTTGTAGCCGTCGTCGGTGGTGCCCATCTGGGTCATCAGGTCGGTGCGGGTGCGGAACAGCCAGTCCTCCTGGCCTTGCACCAGTTTGTTGAACTCGTTCATGTCGCCGTCGTAGGTAGCGTCTTCCAGGGCCTGCGGGCAGATATTGCAGCACGGCTCGATGGTGTAGGTCGGCGGCTCGGCCGCCTGGGCGCTGTTGAGCAGGCCCATGGCGAGGCCAAGGACGGCCAGGGTGGCGCTGGGTTTGATGATCGCTAAGCGGGTCATTGGGTGGTCCTCAATTATCACGTTGTGCCAACTTGGCCGCGGGCACGACCAGCACCGCTTTGTTCTGCCGCACCATCAGGTCGAGGATCTGGTTTTTGCCCTCGGCCAATGCGCCGAACATGCCGACGCCGCTGGGTTTGCTCGGCATGAGCATTTCCAGGCGGTAGAGCTTCACGCTCAGGGGCGCGACCACCGAAATGGCCCCGGACTGGTTGCCGATCAGGCGGCCGCCGACTACTTCGAGGGACAGCTTCATTTCGAAGGGGTCGAGCTGCAGGTCGCGGTCGGTGCCGTTGAGGTCTTTGATATGGCCGTAAATGCCGAGCAGGCCGTTGGCCATGGCGATATTTTCGTAGAGCCCGACGTTCTGGCTGTTGCGCACGCGGATACCGTGGCGACCGTTGTTAAAGGCGCGGTTACCCCACAGCAGGTTGTCGCCGCTTTCGTAGATGGTGATGCCGTCGGATTTGTTGCCGTAGGTCTCGTTGTAGGCGATCACGTTGTTTTGACTGATGCGGTCGATGACGATGCCGGACAGCTCGTTGTCGTAGCTGCGGTTGTTGAAGATCCAGCTGTCGTTGACCTCGCGCGAGATGATGATGCCGTGCTTCTGCACCGTGCCGTAGGCGGTGTTCTCGGCAATGATCAGGCGCCGCGAACGGTCGTGCGGGTCGATGCCGTAGACCAGGTTGTTGCGGTAGGTATTGCCCAGCAGCACCACGTCGTCGGCTTCGTAGCAATAGAAGCCGTACCACATGTCATCGAACATCGAGTTGATCAGCCAACCGGTGGGGTGGGCACGCTGCATGATCGGGTGCATGGCCGGGCTGTACTGCGAGATGGACACGCCGTAGGACTTGCTCGCGGTGTAGCCGAGGCTGGAAATCACACTGTTGACGATGTAGGTCTCGGTGCCGCCCCAGGAGTTGAGGAAGGGGCGGAACTGGCCTTTCTTCTCGAACCAGTCCTGCTGGTTGTCCTTTTCGCGCCAGGCAGTCAGGCGGCTGTCGGTGATAAACAGCTTGCCGTCGTTGATCAGGAACGCGCCGTGGTCGCTGGACAGGCGCAGGTCCTTGGTGTGCTTGTCGATATGTAGGGTCGCACCCGGATTGACCAGGATCGGCCGGCGCGCGAGAAACACCCCAGGGGCGGTCTGCTCGAAGTACTTGGCCGGCAGCTGGCGGGCCAGATCGGCTGGCGTCACATAGCCGCCTTCGATGACGATGACCTGGGGCATCTCGCCCTGACGCTTGACCCACACGCGCAGGCGTTCATCGCCGCCGGTGAATTCGATCAGCGGGTTGAGCCCGATCATGCGCTGCATGCCCGCTTTACCTGCGGGTTTGTTCTCGATCTTGGCGTTTACCGCCTCGGCGCTATAGGGCGTCAGATCGGGTAATTGCGGCGCGGTCTGCAGCAGCGCCTCCACCGGTGTGGTGGATATTTCATAGCTCTGCAGGGCCGGGGTGGCGGCCTGCAATGCCTGCGAGCCAACCAGACCGCTGAGCAGGGTCAGCACCAGGCCAAGGGTGTTTCTTGCGCTATTGCTATGTAGATACATGCTCTTCACCTCCTGGATCCGCTTCATGCTGTTCAGTAGCGCCACACGAAATCGACGACGGCGCGGTACATGCTCGGGTCGCTGTTGCTGGCGAAGGCATCACCGGGGAAGAACACCCCGCCGCGAAAACGCACCAGCGCCGATTTGGCACCGAGCCAACCCAGCTGCGGCGGCATCTGGCCCTGGTTGAAGTAGCGGGTAAGCACCAGGTCGACTTCCTGACCGAGGTCTTTTTCCCCAGGCAGCAGATCGGCCTGCAGGCCGTTGGCGCTGTCTTGGTCGGCGTCCACGCGCCAGAAGCGGTGGTAGACCAGGCTGGCGTCGTAGTTCTCATCGACGATCAAACCGGCAAACAGGCTGACCGCCTGCAGGTTGTTCAGCTCGCCGCGATAGGCTTCGCCGAAGCGGTTGAGGGCGGAATCGGTGCCGGTGAAGGTGGAGCGGTTGCTTTGCAGGTCGGTCTGCAGGAATTGCTTGGAATCGCTGCCATTGCTGCTGACGCCGCCGCTGGTGCGGCTGTAGGTGCTGCCGATGCGCCAGTGCTCATCGATATTCCAACGCAGGCCGAGGTCGACGGCCCAGGCGTCGAGGTCCTGGCTGTCCTGACCGGTCACCAGGCGTTGGTCGCCGACAGTCGCGCTACGCAGGCTGTCGACTTCACCGGTGAGCATGGTGGCGCTGGCCCAGTAGCTGACTGGTGACTGCGGGCGTGAGCCGTAGAAATCGCCGTTGAGTTCGGCGCCGAGCCAAGTCAGCTTGCCGCTGTAGGTCTTGCTCAACAGGTCGAGCTGTTCGCCGTTGCTGGCCAGGCTGCCGCTGTCATCGCTGTGGTGCAGTTTCAGCCCGGCCCAGTGGCCCGGCAGCCATTGGTAGTTGATATCGGCCAGCAGGTGCAGGCGCTCTTCGTCCTGGGGCGCCAGGTCGTCGAGGTCGGTGCGGTAGTCGCTGAAGCGTTGCGCGATCCCGGCATGGGCGGTCAGCAGGGTGGTGTCGAAGTTCCAGCGCAGCGCTTCGATATTGCTGTCCCACCACAGGCCGTCGGCGCTGCGCAGTTTCTGCCGGCCGAGGCGCAAGGATTCGCCGGGGTAGGCGGTGAGGCCGCTGTAGTCGACCCAGAATTCGTGCAGGGCGAGGAACTTGTCATCGCGGGTGCGCGCATCGTTGGGATCGAAGGTGGTCGATTCACTCGGGTTGGACTCGATCACATCTGTTGCAAGAAACGCTTCGCCCAGCAGGTAGGCGCTCCAGCTGCCGCTCAGGCCATAAACCCAGGGCCGCACGCTGATACCTGCGCCATTGAAGTCGCCACCGTCACGGGTGCCCAGGTCCTGATCATCCAGGGCTTGGGCGGTGAGTTTCATATTCACCCCGCTGGACAAGCCGGGCGGCAGGGGCGCGGCGATCAGCAGCGGGCTGCCGAGCAGGCTGGCCGCGAACAGCATTAAAGCCGGAGTGTGTTTGTGTGGGGTCATAGCGATTTCTGCCTCGAGACTGCGGCGTGGCTTAGGCTGAACGGTTGCGCGCCACGGGCTTCGAGCTCGCGGGCGAGCAAGGCCTGGGCCTGAGTTTTTTCGGCGGATTGCAGTTGGCTGGCCAGGCGCTCCACCAGCACCTGGCCATAGGCCAGGCCGTGCTGCTGGGCGAGCAGGGCGAAGCTGTAGGCGTAGACCCGGTTGATCTTCACGCCACGGCCATCGGCGAACAGCTGGGCCAAGGCCAGGTCGGCCGTCACGTCACCGCGGCGAGCGGCGAGTAGCAGATGCTCCAGGCTCTTTTGCGGATTGATTTCGCCCAACTGGCCGCTGGCGTACAGCTTGCCGAGGGTTAAATGCGCCTTCGGTTGCTCGGCTGCGGCCTGCAGCAGGTAGCGCTCGGCGGCCTGAGGGTCGGCGGGTAGCTCGCGGCCCTTGATCAGCAGCTGCCCCAGGAGTAATCCGGCCCGCGTCGAGCCGGCGTCCACACCCTGTTGCAGGTAAGCGCGCAGCGCTTGCTCATCGCCCAATTCGGGATTGCGCAGGAGCAATTCACCGAGACTGTGCCAGGCGTCCGGGTAGACCTCGGTGATGCTCAGGTACAGGCTTTCTGCGCTTTTCGGCGCGGGCTGGCCCAGGCTGCTGTCGGCCAATACCTTGGCCACGGCCTGGATGCGCTCGGGCGGTAGCAGGGCGCGCTGGTAGTCGCTTTGCAGGCGTTCCAGCAATGCTTGCTGTTTGTCCTGATTACCCTGGATCTGATAGATGCTGGCCAGCTCGACATAGCACTCGCTGACCTGGGCTAACCAGCGTTCGCAGGTGGCCTGGATTTCCTCGAGGTGCTGGTTGTAGTCGCCACGGGCGCGGTACAGATGGATCTTGCCCAGTTGCGCCTCGCCAATACCCTGGTTTTGCCACTGCGTCAGTTGCGCTTCCAGTGCCGGATCGCCCAGCTGCTGCGGGTCTTGCAGCTGCACGCGCACCCAGGGCAACAGCGCGCTGTTGTCGCCGTCGGCCATGGCCTGGCGCAGCAGGCGCGTGGCTTCGGCACGTTCTTCGGGACTGTTCGGCGTCTTGCTGGCCAGCCATTTGCCCAAGCGTGGCGCGGCCAGCGGCGATTGCCCCAGGGCCTGGCGATACAGCGCCTCGCCTTGGGCCTGCTGCTGCGCCGATGCGCTGCGAATCAGCACATCGGCCAGGCCGATCTGCGCCTCGACATAGCCGAGCTCGGCGAGCGGACGAAAGTTCGCCTCCGCCGCGCTCAGGTCGCCGCCGGCCTTGGCCTGCTTGGCCAGGTCCAGGTCGGGCAGGCTGCCGGCGCAACCTGTCAGCAGGCTTAGGCCTATCAGGGGGCCGGTTAAGGCCGCGCGCTTCATTTACCGATCGCCACGGTGGTGGTGCTCCACAGGCCACCCAGCGGCTGGATGCGTACATCCACCGGGCGCTTGGACAGAGCGATGTCCAGAGCCTCGGTTGGGGTGATGATCACCCGGATATCCGAGGCCAGGCCGCCATCCTGCAACACCATGCTGCTGATTGTGCCGCTACGTGGGCTGTGTTCGCCGCCGACCAGAAAGGTCACCTCGGTGCCTGGCTGCAGTTCATCGAAGGCGCGGTAAGGGAAGCGCGCTTCGACACTGGCGACGCTGTCCACTGGGGCCAGGGTAAACACCGCAGTACCTTTGCTGGCCAGTTGGCCGTCACCCACCAGTTGCGCTACCACTTTGCAATCGCATGGGCTGGTCAGGGTGCCCTGGACGCTCTTGCTGAACAGCCGCTCGAGGTTTTCCGTGGTCATCTCGCTTTCCGGCAGCACACCCTTCAGCGCATCGAGCATGCTCGCCGAGTAGGTGGCGATAGGCCCGCCCTTGCTGACCACGGCGCCCACTTCCACCAGGCTCTGCAGGGTACCTTCACGTGGCATCGACACCGGTTGGCCGAGGGTGCTGACCTGGGCCGAGTCGGCATGGGTGATGAAGTAGATGTCGTACAGCTGATAGAGCACGTAGCTGCAGGCGGCCACGCCAATCAGGAACACCAGCAGGCTGATGCCCATGGCCTTGATCCGCGAGAACAGACCGCCACCGCCTTCACTTGTGCGGCTGCGCGCCTTGGTGAAGTTCTCCCGCTGCAGGGTGTTGAGCAGGTCGCCGACGTTGATCAGCTCACCGCTCATAAAGCCGCTGAGGATGTGGCGCAGGGCCGAGACTTCGCGCGGTCGCAGGTTGTGAAATTCGCAGCCGACGCGGTTCTCACCGAGCGAGCGCACCTGGAAGTTGATCATCATGGAGAAGCCGATACCGTCGACCTCAAACAGCAGTTTGCCGTTGTAGTGCTTGCCTTCCACCAGCACGCCTTTGTTCGCCTCCAGGCTGAAGCCGCCGGCGGACAGATCCAGCAGCGGCAGCTCCGTGGCTTTGCCTTCGGCGTTGAGGAAGCGCACCTTGGCCGGCAGTTTGAGCCGGGCGTGCTGGCGCTGGGCCTCGGCCTCATGCACCACATTGCTGTTGGTATTGCTGCTGCTTTTGATGCCGCTAACGGGGTTTACGACTGCGCTCATGATTATTTCCTTAGGTCATTAATGGTCGATCAGGGCTTAAGGTGCGGCGATGCCACGGTCGTGGCATTCACACCACCCACATCAAGGCAGCTACAAAAACGCTGGCGGCAGAGAAGGTCATGGTTCGTGACGACCAGGTGTTGAACCAGCGCTGAAAGCTCGCCAGATCCCGGTTGAGTTTGGTTTTTTGGCGGGTCCATGACTGCTGGTCGAGGCGGAAGAACACGTAGACCTTCACCATCGCGCCGACGATCTGGTTGTAATAAAGAATCAGCGGGTAGGCCGGGCCGATGCGATGTCCGGAGGCCAGTAGCAGCAGGGTCAGAATCAGGCGGGTCAGGCCGATCCAGACGATGTACAGCAGCATGTAGGCGAAGCCGTATTTGATGGTGGCGATAATCGCCACGCAGGGGCCGAGCAGGCTGGTCCACATCGATACGCGCTGGTCGAACAGCACCAGGCTGGTGAAGCCGCCCAGGCGATTGACACCCAGACGCAGGGCGCGGGCGTTCTGCCGCAGGTTGTTGCCGTACCAGCGGAACATCAATTTACGGCTGGCCTTGATAAAGCTCTTTTCCGGCGGGTGCTCGACCGTGTTGATCGCTGCATCCGGCACGTAAAAGGTGTCGTAGCCCAGGCGCATCAGGCTGTACCAGCTGGACTTGTCGTCGCCGGTGAGGAACTTGAAGTTACCCAGGCGCCAATGCTGCAAGTGGTCGCTTTCTACGTCGGCGATAAAGCCTGGATCGGTGATCACCTTGGCGCGGAACACCGACATGCGCCCGGTCAGGGTCAGCACGCGTTTGTTCAACGCCATCGAGCTCATGTTGATATGGCGCTGGGCGAAGCGCAGCTTGTGCCACTCACTCATGATGTAGCTGCCGCGAACTTCGCAGTACTCGTTGGTGGTGAGCCCGCCGAGGTTGTCGAACAGCTGGAAGAACGGTGCGGTCTTGCGGATTACGCCGGGGCTGAGCACGGTGTCGCCGTCGATCACCGCAACCACCGCGCGTTCATCCGGCATGTGCCGGGAAATGGCGCGGAAACCGTGGGCCAGGCCGTCACGCTTGCCTGTGCCGGGAATGCGCACGAAATCCAGTTTGACCTGGTCCGGTGGGTTGAGCCGGCCCCAGAGATTCTTGATCAGCAATTCATCGGACAACTCGACGATTGAGCAGACCAGGGTGCAGGGGTAGCCGCAGTTGCTGGCCTCCTCAATCACCGAGCGGTAGACCTGGGCAGTGGTCAGCGCATCGATGCGAAAGCTGGTGACCAGCAGGTACACATGGGAGGGATCGGCTGCGCTGCCAAGCGCCTTGGCCTTGCGCCGGTAATGCGGAAAAACCACATAGAGAAACAGCATGCCGCGCACGTAATGCAGCGCGCCCATGGAGTAACGCCAGATGCCCACCACGCCGAGCAGCAGGATGAAGTCGCGCGACTCAGGGGTGAAGACCGTCCGCGGTAGGGCCAGTGCCAGTGCCATCAGCACCGTCAGGTATAACAGCCAGCCGCTGGCCTGGCTAAGGCTCGCTTTGAGCTTGTCCATGTGCATGTCCATATTCAGATGTGCGGGTTAGCGCCTGGGCGCGGCACTGACCTTGTGGTGCTGTGCCCAGGTGCTGCTGCAACCGTGGTTACGGCCTCGGGTTTACCAGCAGATGCCTTCGGCACCGGCGCGGGAAACCGTCGGCATAAAGCCCACCAGGTCGACCACTTGCTTACCTGCCAGGGCATGATTGGCAATGCTTGCGAAGTGCTCGTCGCCGTTGCCGAGGACGATGATGTCGGCCTTGGCCACTACCGCGTCGAAGTCGCTATTGAGCAGCGAGGAGATATGCGGAATCTTCGATTCGATGTACTCCTTGTTGGCGCCGTAAACCCGCGCATATTCGACATTGCGGTCGAAGATGCTCAGCTCGTAACCCTTGCCGATCAGCATCTCGGCCAGCTCTACCAGCGGGCTTTCGCGCAGGTCATCGGTGCCGGCCTTGAAGCTCAAACCGAGCAGGGCGACTTTGCGTTTGTCGTAGCCGGCGATGATGTCGAAGGCGTTTTGCACCTGCACCGTGTTGCTGCGCATCAGTGAGCCGATCAGCGGCGCTTCGACGTCCAGGGAGCTGGCGCGGTAGGACAGGGCGCGGACGTCTTTCGGCAGGCAGGAGCCGCCGAAGGCGAAGCCGGGCTTCATGTAGTAGCGGGACAGGTTGAGTTTGTGGTCCTGGCAGATCACGTCCATCACTTCGCGGCCGTCTACGCCGACAGCCTTGGAGATATTGCCGATCTCGTTGGCGAAGGTGACCTTGGCGGCGTGCCAGACGTTGCAGGTGTACTTGATCATTTCGGCGACATCGATAGCCTTGCGGATCACCGGTGCATCGAGTTCGCGGTAGATGCTTTCCAGCAGATCACCCGACGCGGT